>VFQS010003812.1_pt1 | contig 11304 bp, 8 predicted proteins | sample 3512361 | NCBI WGS metagenome assembly VFQS01 (sample SAMN10412375, study PRJNA504923) | tailings metagenome | isolation source: Relicate 1 Philex TSF3 active mining | place: Philippines | reverse complement strand
GGCGCACGATCGCGCTCGACGAACTGTCCGAGATGAAGGGCTGATCGATGCTCGCTGCCGAAGTTTCCCACTCCGTGTCCCACTCGGCCGGCTGGTTCCTCGAGAACGCCTGGCTCATCCCGATCGTTCCGGCGGTCGCATTCGTCCTCATCATCTTCTTCGGTAAGAGACTGCCGATGAAGGGCAGTGAACTCGGTGTCGTGTCGATGATCGGCTCGCTCACGCTCGCCCTCGGAGCGGCCTATCAATGGATTCAGCGCGTCGACGACGCATCCGGTCACAGCGCATCGTCTCTCATGAAGTCCGGTGGGGAATCGTCACCGTTCATCGGCCCGGTCATTCGCGAATGGACGTGGTGGCAGAGCGGCGGAGTCGAGTTCGGCATCGGCCAGCACATCGACGGTCTGGCCCTCACGTTGCTCGTCGTGGTCGCGTTCATCTCGACCCTCGTGCAGTTCTATTCGTTGGAGTACCTGCGCGGTGATCGTCGCTACACCCATTTCTTCGCCGCCCTGACCCTCTTCTCGGCCGGCATGTTGAGCATGGTGCTCGCACCCAACATGGTGCAGCTCATCCTCGGCTGGGAGATCATGGGCCTGTGCTCGTTCATGCTCATCGGCCACTGGTGGGAAGATCAGGCCAATGCCCGTGCCGCGTTGAAGGCTTTCTTCACCGTGCGCGTCGGCGATGTCGGCCTCCTCGTCGGCACCGGCATCCTCTTCTTCTCGGCCAACGCCTGGACCCAGCAGAACCTGGGTGTCAGCGGCTTCAACATCTCGGGCCTGTCGGCGTGGGCGATGTCGGGCGACGCGAGCCAGAGCGCGCTCACGTGGGGTGCGGTCGCGTTGTTCATCGCGTGCATCGGAAAGTCCGGCCAGTTCCCACTCCACACCTGGCTCCCCGATGCCATGGCCGGACCCACTCCCGTCAGTTCGTTGCTCCACTCGAGCACGATGGTCGTGGCCGGCGTGTTCCTCGTGGCTCGCGTGTACCCGGTGTTCTGGGAAGGTCTCGAGATCACCGACACCAACATCAACTTCATCGCGCTGATCGGTGGCGTCACGATCGTGATCGCTGCGCTCCTGGCGTTCGTGCAGCACGACATCAAGAAGGTTCTGGCCTACTCCACCGTCTCCCAGCTCGGTTACATGATGCTCGGCCTCGGTGCTGGCGCCTGGTTGCCGGCCGTCTTCCACATCTTCACCCACGCCTTCTTCAAGGCGTGTCTCTTCCTCGCCGCTGGATCGGTCAGCCACTCCGGGTCGCACCACTCCTTCGACATGAAGAAGGACATGGGAGGTCTGGCCAAGAAGATGCCGATCACCGCGACCACGTGGATCATCTCCACCTTGGCGCTGGCCGGCGTGTTCCCTCTGGCCGGTTTCTTCTCGAAGGACGAGATCATCGACAACGTCGGGCACAACGGCTACCAGGCCTTCATGGTCGTCGGATTGTGCGGTGCTTTCCTCACGGCGGCCTACATGACTCGCGCGACCTACCTCACCTTCTTCGGTGAGGCGCGGGGTGCCGCAGCCGGAGAACACCACGACGACGATCACGCCTCCGACCACGGTGCCGCGGTGCACGCGGCCCCCGCTCACGACGATCATGGTCACGACGCTCATGGTCACGACGCTCATGACCAGCACGGACCCCACGAGAGTCCGAAGTTGATCACCGTGCCGCTCATCATCCTCGCGTCACTCGCACTGGTCGCCGGTCTCGCCAACGCCACGCCGTTCGGTTCGAGCTGGGAACGGTTCAAGAAGTACGTCGAGCCGAGCCCGGCCTTCGTCGCCGCCGATTCCACGATGGCATCGGGTCCTGGTGAAGCCCTCACCGTCGTCGACGTGTCGTCGGCCGCGAGTGCCGAAGGCGGGGAAGAAGGCGCCTCAGCTGGCTGCTCGTACGAGGCCCCACCGATGGGAGAGGTCTGCTACTTCCCGGCTGTCAGCCATGCGAAGTTCAAGTGGAGCAAGGGCCTCTTGTCCCTCGGCATCGTGGCCGCTGGTCTGGTGTCGAGTTGGATCTTCAGCGTCCAGTACTACACGCGTCGCAATCGTCGACTCGTCGGTCTGACCGAACGTCACAAAGTTCTGCGCGGCGGCTATCAGTTCCTGTGGAACAAGTACTACCTCGACGCCCTGTACGAGAAGGTCGTCGTACGTGCGGTCGCCCATCCGATCGCCAAGGCCGCGTACTGGTTCAACCAGAACGTCATCGACGCCATCGTCGATGCGTCAGGTCGCATCTCCCGCCGCATCGCCGGTTGGGTCTACCGAAACATCGATCAGCGCGTCGTCGACGGCGCGGTGAACACCTCGGGCGCCGCGGCCCGAGGCACGGGTGGGGCCCTGCGTCCCATTCAGTCCGGCAAGGTCAATCAGTACGGAGCGCTGCTGTTCGCTGCGGCCGCCATCGGCGCTCTCGTACTCGTCATCATCAACACCTGAGGAGATACGGCATGGAAGTACTCCGTGACCAGAACTGGCTACTGACCGTCGGCACTTTCTTGCCCATGGTCGGTGTGGTGGTGATGCTTTTCATCCCCAAGGCCGACGAAGAGCTGCACAAGCTGGTGGCTCTCGTGACTGCGGTGGCCACGTTGGGGGTGGGCGTCTACACCCTCACCCAGTTCGACTTCGATCAGGCGGGAACTCTGCAGTTCTTCGCCGACACCGAGTGGATCAAGGTCATCTCGAGCAACTACACGATCGGCCTCGACGGAATGAGCCTTCCGCTCTACTTCTTGTCGATGGTCGTGACCGTGCTCGTCATGATCTATTCGTGGAATCACATCCCGTCCCCCGGTAACCCGAAGGCCTTCCTCAGCCTGATGCTCATCCTGCAGACGGGCATGGCCGGAACGTTCATCTCGCAGGACCTGATCCTCTTCTTCGTGTTCTTCGAAGTGGTGCTTCTGCCGATGTACTTCATGATCGGTGTGTGGGGTGGCGAGCAGCGTCAGTACGCGTCGCTCAAGTTCTTCCTCTACACGATGTTCGGGTCGGCACTCATGCTCGTCGCCTTCATCGCCCTGTTCTTCAAGGTGCGCGGTGCGGTTCCCGAAGGAGTCGAGGCGTCGTTCTCGATTCCGATGCTCACCGAGTACGGCGGACTGCTCGGCCGTTCGGCGCAGATCTGGATCTTCGGTGGCATGTTCATCGGATTCGCCGTCAAGGTTCCGATGTTCCCCTTCCACACCTGGTTGCCCGACGCCCACACGCAGGCTCCCACGCAGGGTTCGGTGATCCTGGCCGCCATCTTGCTGAAGCTCGGAACGTACGGCTTCGTGCGCATCGCGATCCCGATCCTTCCCGAAGCGGCCAAGGAGTGGGCCCCGTGGATCGGCCTGCTGGCGGTGATCGGCATCATCTACGGAGCGCTCGGCTGTCTCGCCCAGACCGACATGAAGCGGCTCATCGCCTTCTCGTCGGTTGCGCACATGGGATTCGTGATGCTCGGCATCTCGACACTCACCCCGATGGGTTTCAATGCCGCGCTGTTCGGCATGGTGGCCCACGGTTTGATCACCGGCATGCTGTTCTTCGTCGCCGGAAGTGTGAAGGACCGCTACCACACCCTCGAGATCGCGCGGCTCGGCGGCATGTTGAAGCAAATGCCGAAGTTGGGTTGGATCCTCGGTTTCAGCGCCATGGCGTCGCTCGGCCTCCCCGGCCTGGCCGGTTTCTGGGGCGAGTTCCCGGCGATCCTGTCGGCCTATTCGCCCGCCGATGGCCTGCCGGTCGAGACCTTCCGGACGTACATGGTGATCGCCGCCATCGGCACCGTGCTTGCCGCGGCGTATCTGTTGTGGATGTTCCAGCGCACCGCGTTCGGTGAGCCCAAGCCCGAATTCGCCGGAGGATCGCACGACGGTCACGGTGATCACGGACATGGTGATCACGGACATGGTGATCACGGTCACGACGACTTGCACGATGTGAACACGTACGAGTGGATCGCCTGGACGCCGTTCCTCATCGCCATCGTCGTGTTCGGCGTGTATCCGCAACTGATGTTCGAGATCTTCGACCCGGCGGTCGAAGTCGCCCTCGCGGCCTTCGGAGGCTGATCCGTGTTGTCCTCGATTCTCGCTCAGGTGCCGTGGCAGTCGCCGACGATCGACTATCACGCCATCGCGCCCGAGATCATCCTGGCCGCGGGTATCTGCCTCGTCATTCTCGTCGACCTCTTCGTGAGCGAATCGAAGAAGTGGGTCACGTCCTCCCTCACCGGATTCGTGCTCCTCGGTGCACTTCTGCCGGTCGTGACTCTCGCCGTCCACGACTCCGACGTGCGGTCTCTCTTCGACGGCCGTTACGTGGTCGACGAATTCGCGCTCACCCTGAAGGCCTTGTTCCTGATCGCCGGTTACGTCGTGGTGTTGCTGTCGCAGAATCACGTGGAAGAAGGCGACTACCACCAGGGCGAGTACTACACGTTGCTACTCACGTCGATCACCGGAATGGTGATGATGGCATCGAGCCGCGATCTGGTCAGCATCTTCGTCGCCCTCGAATTCCTCAGCATTCCCGCCTACATGCTGGCCGCTTGGCGTAAGCGTGATCGCAAGAGCAACGAAGCGGGTGTGAAGTACTACCTGCTCGGCGTGTTCGCCTCGGCGGTCATGCTGTACGGCATGAGCCTGCTGTACGGCGTGACGGGCTCGACCCTTCTCACCGACATCGGGCGGAACATCACCGTCGACGGAGATTTCGGTGGTGTGCACGTCTTGTCCGTGGTCTTCGTGATCGTGGGCTTCGCGTTCAAGGTGTCGGCGGTTCCGTTCCACACCTGGGCCCCCGATACCTACGAAGGAGCTCCCACACCGATCACCGCTTTCTTGTCGGTGGCGAGCAAGGCGGCTGGTTTCGTCGCTCTCGTGACCGTGATCTACGTCGGGTTCCCGCAGGCCAAGGACGTGTGGCAGCCGTTCCTCTGGGTCGTCGCTGCGCTCACGATGACCGTGGGCAATCTCGTCGCTCTGCGTCAGTCGAATATCGTCCGCATGCTCGCGTACTCGTCGATCAGCCAGGGTGGTTTCATCCTGATGCCGCTCGCCGTCGCCGGCACTGGTGACGCGGCCGAGCCGGCGCTGCAAGCGGTGGTCGTCTACTTGCTCGTTTATGCGGCCATGAACCTCGGGATGTTCGCCGTGGTGATCACGGCCAGCCGCACGACTCGTAGTGGCGAGATCTCGAGCCTCGGCGGTCTGTTCTCGTATGCACCGGGTCTCGGTGTGCTGATGACCTTGTTCCTCGCCTCGCTGGCCGGTATCCCACCGCTCGGCGGCTGGATCGCCAAGTTCGCTGCCTTCCGTGCGGTGCTCGAAGCGGGTAACGGTTGGGCCTACGGCATCGCCGTGATCGGCGCGGTCAACTCCGTGATCGCCTTCGGTTACTACGGCAACGTCATGCGAGAGATCTGGATGAAGCCCACGCCGCACGGTGAAACCACCGCCGTGCGCACTCCGAGCTCGCTCGTCGCCGCCATGACCATCACGGCAGTGGCGACCCTCGTCCTCGGCATCCTGCCGGGAACGGTGTTGCGCTTCGGTGATCTGGCCGATCTGGTCGGCGCATTCGGCGGCTGATCCCATCTCGATGGCGGACGAACGCGACCTCGTTCGATTCGACGAATTCCTCGACGACGCGCTCTACGGACCACGGGGTTTCTACACGTCTGGCGGTCGGGCTGGCCGTCGGGGTGACTTCATCACGTCACCCGAAGTCGGGCCGCTCTTCGGTGCGGTGCTCGCGCGTTGGTGCGATGCGATGTGGCGTGAGCTCGGAGTGCCGGACGACTTTCACGTCTACGACCTCGGCGCCGGACCGGGAACACTCGCCCGATCGATCCTCGCGTCCGCCCCGGAATGTCTCGGTGGTGATCCGTCGCGTTACGTCGCCGTGGAGGTGTCGGCCGAACAGCGATCTCGGCATCCAGAGGGTGTGACGTCGATCGAGTCGTTGCCCGATGGTTCGTTGTCGGGAGTAGTGATCGCCAATGAGCTCGTCGACAACGTGCCGTTCCGTTTGATGGTGTTCGACGGTGGATGGCGGGAGGCCTGGATCCTGCGTGACGGTGATTCCGCGAGCGAAGTGCTTCGAGAGGCCGACGACGCGTTTCCGGTTCGTCTGCCGGATCGTGTTCCCCACGGTGCGCGGGTGCCGTGGCACGAACGCGGTGTGCAGATGTTGCGGGACGTGAAGGATCGTCTCGAAGGTCGTTTGTTGGTGATCGATTACATGGTTCCGATCACCGCGTCGTTGGCGCAACGTCCGTGGCGCGAGTGGTTGCGGACCTATCGCGGCCAGGAACGCGGTGCGCATTATCTCCGCGACGTGGGTCGCCAGGACGTGACGACCGACGTGTGCGTCGATCAACTCGAGGCGGGGCTCGGTCCGGCACTCAGTGTGCGATCACAGGCGCAGTTCTTGCAGGTGTGGGGAATCGACGACTTGGTCGCCGAAGGCAAACGGGTGTGGGAGGCCGAAGCGGCCCGGCCGGGGCTACGTGCGATGACGATGCGCAGTCGCGTGAGTGAAGCCGAAGCCCTCCTCGACCCGTCCTCCCTCGGCTCCTTCACCGTCCTGTCTTGGTGATTCTGGTGGCAAAAACGACTCGTCTTTCGTGCTGATCTGCCACCAGTTCGACGGCAACACCCGGGTCGGCGCTGGGTCGCGTCGACGTTTCAGTCGGGTTCGGGGCGGGATGTCATGACGGCACCCACCACGACGATCGCCATACCGAGCACGGCCCACCACGAGATGTGCTCATCACGGAACGACACCCCGAGAAGCACGCTCACGATGGGTGTGAAGAAGTTGCCGATCATGCCGCGAATCGGCCCGGCTCGACCCAACAGCGTCCCGTACACGACGAAGGCGATTCCGGTCCCAACGGCGCCGAGCACGAAGATCGACCCCCACGCGCTCAGGGTGTGTTCGCTGCGGAAGAGTGCCGGGACGCCGAGTGGTAGGGCCCAGAGCACGGCACCGACCTGAGTCCAGAACATCAGACGCAAAGTCCCGTACTTCTTCTGGAGTGGAGCGGCCAGATTCACCGCCGTCGAGTAGCAGACGAGTGAGACGAGAAGCAGGGACACGCCACCCACATCGGCGGTTGGGCCGTCGGATTCGGCGGCGATCGACGAGAGCGAGATGATGGCGATGCCGACGAAGCCGACCACGACTGCGGCGGTTCGATACAGCGAGGGTGCCCGTCGGATCCAGAGTGCCGTCACGACGACGGCGACGACGGGCAGACCGCCGTTCAACATTCCGGTGACCGCCGATGAGACGGTCCGCTCGGCGATGGGGAACAGCAGGAAGGGGATGCCCATCCACACGAGGGACAGCAGGCCGACGCGCCAGCGATCGGCGCGCTCGATTCCGACTCGTGCGGCGGGAAACGTCGCGAGGGCGAGAACTCCGAAGAAATTTCGTCCGAGCGGTACCACCGGCGCAGCGACATGATCGATCGCGATCGAGATCCAGAGAAACGAACTTCCCCAGACGACGGCGATGATCGCCGACAGGCCCCACTCGGCCGGACCGAAGCGAACGTCGGACTCCGACGACTGAGCAGTGACGGATTCGGACATGGCCTCTCTGTTCTAGTCGCCTAGAGTCGGGCGACAAGAGTTCATTCGCGACCTGGGGGGATCCATGTCGAACGACGAGACGACCAACATCGACGATCTGTTGCTGGAGAACCGCAAGTTCCCACCGCCGGCCGACTTCCAGTCGCGAAGTCTGGCGGTCGGGACACATCTCTACGACGATGCCGCGCGCGACGACGAAGGGTTCTGGGCACGTCAGGCCGCTGAACTCCTTCATTGGGACACCGACTGGCACACGATCTGCGAATGGGATCTGCCCGATGCGAAGTGGTTCGTCGGTGGGCGTCTCAACGTGTCGTACAACTGTCTCGATCGCCACGTGGAGGCGGGTCGTGGTGACAAGGTCGCCATTCATTGGGAGGGTGAGCCGGGTGACACGCGAACGATCACGTATCGCGATCTGCTCGACGAGGTCAAGAAGTTCGCCAACGTGTTGAAGGGTCTCGGGGTCCAGAAGGGCGACCGCATCAACATCTACCTCCCGATGATTCCGGAAGCGGCCGTCGCGATGCTCGCGTGCGCGCGCATCGGCGCCGCACACAGCGTGGTCTTCGGCGGCTTCTCGTCGCAGGCCCTCGCCGATCGCATCGACGACGCCGGGGCGAAGGTGTTGATCACCGCTGATGGCGGGTACCGACGCGGTGAGGTGTTCCCACTGAAGAGCGCAGCCGATGAAGCCGTCGCCAACACGCCGACCATCGAGCACGTGGTGGTGGTGAAGCGGGGTGGCAACACCGTCGACATGGTTGCCGGCCGTGATCACTGGTATCACGATCTGATGGCATCGGCGTCGCAGGATTGTCCGGCCGAACCGATGGACAGCGAGCAGTTGCTGTTCCTTCTCTACACCTCGGGAACCACTGGCAAACCCAAAGGAATCATGCACACGACGGGCGGCTATCTCACGCACGTCACCTACACGCACAAGTACGTGTTCGATCTGCATCCCGACACCGATGTGTACTGGTGCACTGCCGACGTCGGCTGGATCACCGGTCACAGCTACATCGTCTATGGGCCGTTGTCGAACGGCGCGACACAGGTGATGTACGAAGGTGTTCCGAACCATCCGGCCAACGATCGTTTCTGGTCGATCGTCGAGAAGTACAAGGTGTCGATCTTCTACACCGCGCCGACGGCGATTCGCACGTTCATGAAGTGGGGGACCGACGAACCGGCCAAACACGACTTGTCGTCGTTGCGATTGCTCGGATCGGTGGGGGAGCCCATCAACCCGGAGGCGTGGATCTGGTACCGCGAGCACATCGGTGGTGGGAAGTGTCCGGTCGTCGACACGTGGTGGCAGACCGAGACCGGTGGGATCATGATCAGTCCACTTCCCGGTGCCACGACTCTGAAGCCCGGTTCGGCGACCTTCGCCATTCCCGGCGTGTCGGCCGAAGTCGTCGACGATGCCGGTCGCCGTATCGAACAGGGTGGTGGTTATCTCACCCTGACCCGTCCGTGGCCCGGCATGCTCCGCGGAATCTGGGGCGACAGTGATCGTTATCGCGAGACGTACTGGAGTCGTTTCCCCGATCGGTACTTCGCCGGTGACGGAGCCAAGCTCGACGCGGAGGGCTATCTCTGGTTGCTCGGACGTGTCGACGACGTGATGAACGTGAGTGGACATCGCATCTCGACGACCGAGGTCAAGAGTGCACTCGTGTCGCATCCGAGCGTGGCCGAGGCCGCCGTGGTGGGTGCCAACGACCCGACGACCGGACAGGCGATCATCGCGTACGTGACCTTGCGTGGTGGAGCGGAGGTGAACGAGACCGATCTGCGCAACCACGTGGCCAAGGAGATCGGCGCGATCGCCAAACCCAAGACCGTCTACTTCACCCCTGATCTTCCCAAGACGCGCAGCGGCAAGATCATGCGTCGCTTGTTGCGTGACGTCGCCGAAGGCCGCAACCTCGGTGACACGACGACTCTTGCTGATGCGAGTGTCGTCGCGGAGTTGAAGCGGCGCGCGACGGAATCACCGTCGGAGGACTGACGGTCAGTCGCGGAAGTTCTCGAACTGCAGCGGAATGCCGAGGTCGGATTCCTTCAGAAGGGCGATGACGTCTTGTAGGTCGTCTCGCTTCTTCCCGGTGACGCGCACGGTCTCGCCCTGGGTCTGACTGCTCACACCTTTCGGGCCTTTCTCCTTGATGGTGCGATTGATCTCACGCGCCTTGTCGGAAGAGATGCCGACCTTGATGGTGAGCACCTGTCGAACCGTGTTCTGCGTGGCTTCGTCGACCTTGCCCCAGTCGAGACCCTTCAGCGAGACTCCCCGTTTCACCAGGCGCTCCTCGAGAACGAGTCGCAAGGCCTTCAGTCGATCCTCGCTCACGGTGTGCAAGGTGATGACGAGGTCCTTCTGTTCGATGCTGGAGTTGGTGTTCTTGAAGTCGAACCGGGTCGAGATCTCTCGCTGGGCCTGATCGATGGCGTTGCGGACTTCTTGGCGGTCGACGTCGGAGACGATGTCGAAAGACGGCATGGAGGAGATCGTACGGGGTGGTCGCTCCTGACCGAGGCCGATACGCTCTTCCCGCATACATGGGTCGATGCCCGAGCGGCCAAAGGGAGCAGACTGTAAATCTGCCGGCATTGCCTACGGAGGTTCGAATCCTTCTCGGCCCACCAGACTCCGGGGTTCTGGGTCTGCGAAACGACACCTAGTGTCCGATCCCAGACCCAGAACGCCACGGGCCGGTCCGTCTCAGAGCATTTTTTGCATCAGCACGACGTCGAGCCAGCGGTTGAACTTGCGTCCGACCTCCCGTTCGATCCCCACTTCTCGGAATCCACAGGCCCCATGGAGCCCCCGGCTGGCCGCCCCGGACGCCTCGATCCGGGCCATCATCGAATGGAACCCGGACGATCGAGCTCGGTCGATCAGTTCACCGAGCAGAACCCGGCCCACCCCCTGTCGTCCCAGGTCACGGCGTACGTACACCGAATCCTCGACCGTTGGCCGGTAGGCCGCCCGCTCCTTGTAGGGGCTCAAACTGGCGAAACCGAGGATCTCCTCGTCCGCACCTTCGTCGGACTCGACCACGAACCGGGGATCGGCGCCGGGCGGGGCCGGGCGGACGGCCACCAGGGCCGAAAAGGCTCCGCTGCGGGCGGCCAGCCACTCGACCTGGTCGGCCAGGCTGCGGGTGACCAGATCCATGGTGGCGGTGGTGTTCTCGACCTCGTGGTTGTAGATCGACCGGATCCCCTCGGCATCGGCGGCCCGGGCGGCGCGGACCCGAATGTGGGGTGAGGCGGAACCGGGATCGGCCGGAGCAGTCACGGGTTCAACCTACTGGTCGTTTCCGATGGAGGCGCAGGTAGAGTCGCTAGCCGGCTCGTGGCGTTGCTACGCACCGTGCCCTCTTAGCTCAGTCGGCAGAGCGTTTCCATGGTAAGGAAAAGGTCGTGGGTTCGATTCCCACAGAGGGCTCACCACCCGGCAACGGGTGACATACCGGGCAGCCCGCCGGCTGCGCGCCTGGCGGCGTAGCTCAGTTGGTCAGAGCATTCGGCTCATAATCGAAAGGTCATCGGTTCGATCCCGATCGCCGCTACTCAATCCACAAACACACGGCCGTTCACACGAACGGTCGCGACAGAAAGAAAAGGAAGATCCACCATGTCGAAGGCGAAGTTCGAGCGTACGAAGCCTCATGTGAATATCG
>VFQS010003810.1_pt1 | contig 11310 bp, 7 predicted proteins | sample 3512361 | NCBI WGS metagenome assembly VFQS01 (sample SAMN10412375, study PRJNA504923) | tailings metagenome | isolation source: Relicate 1 Philex TSF3 active mining | place: Philippines | reverse complement strand
CCAAGGCCGCCGACGTCGGCGCCGACCTGGTCGGCAAGGTCGAGGCAGGCATCCCTGAAGACGATCCACGCAACCCGGCCGTGATCGCGGACAACGTGGGCGACAACGTCGGTGACTGCGCCGGCATGGCCGCCGACCTGTTCGAGACCTATGTGGTCACCGTTGGTGCCACGATGGTGCTGACCGCGCTGCTGCTGAAGGGGATTGGTGACGCTCTGGCACCGATGATGGCCCTGCCGCTGCTGATCGGCGGCGTCTGCATCGTGACTTCGATCATCGGCACCTATTTCGTCAAGCTGGGTTCCAGCAACAACATCATGGGCGCGATGTACAAGGGCTTCCTGGTCACCGCCGTCCTTTCGGTCGGGGCGATCTGGTGGGCCATCGGCCATGCCCTTGGCGGCATGGAAACCGCGATGTCCTATACGGTGCTGGGCGATACTGTGGCCTTCACCGGGCGCACGCTGTTCTACTGCTCGCTGCTGGGTCTGGTCATCACCGGTCTGATCATCTGGATCACCGAATACTACACTGGCACCAACTATCGTCCGGTCCGTTCGATCGCCAAGTCGTCGGAAACCGGGCATGGCACCAACGTCATCCAGGGCCTGGCCATCAGCCTTGAATCGACCGCACTGCCGACTTTGGTGATCTGCGCGGGCATCGTCATCGCCTATCAGCTGGCAGGCCTGATCGGGATTGCCTATGCGGCAACCGCCATGCTGGCGCTGGCCGGCATGGTCGTGGCGCTCGACGCATACGGTCCGGTAACCGACAATGCCGGCGGCATTGCCGAAATGGCCGGCCTCGACGATTCGGTCCGCGAAAAGACCGATGCGCTCGACGCCGTGGGCAACACCACCAAGGCCGTTACCAAGGGCTATGCGATCGGTTCGGCGGGCCTCGCCGCGCTGGTGCTGTTCGCAGCCTACACTACCGACCTTCGGGAATTCTTCCCGAATCTCGAGGTCAGCTTCAGCCTTGAGAATCCCTACGTGATCGTCGGCCTGCTGCTTGGCGCTCTGCTCCCGTACCTGTTCGGTGCGATGGGCATGACCGCCGTGGGGCGCGCCGCGGGTGACGTGGTGATCGACGTGCGCAACCAGTTCCGCGACAATCCGGGGATCATGGCCGGGACCAGCCGTCCCGACTATGCCCGCACCGTGGACCTGGTGACCAAGGCAGCGATCAAGGAAATGATCGTTCCCTCGCTGCTGCCGGTGCTGGCGCCGATCGTGGTCTACTTCGTGATCGCGGCGGTGGCCGGTGAAGCCAACGGCTTTGCCGCACTGGGCGCGCTGCTGCTGGGCGTTATCGTCGGTGGCCTGTTCGTCGCAATCTCGATGACCTCGGGTGGCGGCGCATGGGACAACGCGAAGAAGTACATCGAGGACGGCAATCACGGCGGCAAGGGCAGCGAAGCCCACAAGGCCGCAGTGACCGGTGACACGGTCGGCGATCCCTACAAGGATACCGCCGGTCCGGCCGTCAACCCGATGATCAAGATCACCAACATCGTCGCGCTGCTGCTGCTCGCGGCGCTGGCCGGGGCACACTGACCCAGCCTGCAACGTGGTGAATGCAGACCCCGTCCGGAGCAATCCGGGCGGGGTTTTGCTTTTGGGGGCAAGTGCTTGCGCCCCATTGCGCATGGCGCACCTTGCGGTAATCTCGGGTCATTGAACCGCCACGCCTGCCGTGGCCGACGGGAGGTTGTTTGCCGTGAATTTCAAGACATCGCTGCTTGCTGGAAGCCTGGTCGCACTGGGACTGGCGCTGGCTGCACCCGCGCTGGCGCAGACCACGCCGGGAGAGCCGGTAACGACCAAAGTACCGCTCTCTACCCTCGCCGAACTGCCCGCCATGTCGACCTTGCGTCTGTCGCCTGATGGCACAAAGGCAGCCGTCACGCTGGGCGGCGGGAACGACTATGCCTATGCCATTCTCGACCTCGTCAACGGCGGCAAGCCCAAGGTGTTCGCAACGGCGGAAACCTACAAGGAGGCTGGCCAGCGTTCGGTCCAGTCGTATCGGTGGGCCACGGATCGGTACCTGTTGATCACGTTGGGTTCGCGTGAAAACATCCAGGGTCAGCGCGTGGACCTGCGCCGGATCGCCGCCTACGATGTCGAAACCGGGGCGATCACGCCGATTGCCTGGCGTGATTCCACGGCCGACGCAGGGGCCATCCTCTTTATCGACAAGGACAAGGCCCGGATTCTGCTGGCCCGGCAGGTCGATACCGGCAACACGGAGCTGATGTTCCGCTACCGGGTGGAATGGGTCGATCTTGCGACTGGCAAAACGCTGGAGATTGTCCAGCAGCCCAACCCCGTGGTTGGCGGCTGGGCGGCTGATGGCAAGGGTGTGGTGCGCTGGGGCGGCGCTGCCGACCGGGATTCAGGAGAGCAGCGCTCGCTCTACCGGTCCAAGGCCGGCGACCCGATCACGACCGTGCAAAAGGTGGTCGACACCAACTTCACCGGATCCGGCATCGACCCGATCGTGTTCCTCGATCAGCCTGACATGGCCATCGTCTCGAGCAACCACGAAGGGTATACCGCGATCTACAAGGCGAACCTCAAGACGATGACCATCGTCGGCAAGGTGTTCTCGGCGCCGGATGGCTACGACGCCTCATCGGCAATTGCCAACAAACGGGAAAATGGCATCGTCGGTTTCACCTACGCCACCGACCGGCCGCGCCAGAAGTTCGTCGACGCCAAACTCAAGGCCGTGCATGGCTTTCTGGAGGAAAGCTTTGGTGCCGGCAATGCCACCATTGTCTCCACCAACGAAGACGACACCAAGCTGATCGTTGCGCTCGCCCGGCCCAACCAGTTGAACGCGTTCTACCTCTATGACGTCGCCTCGGGGCAGATGCAGCTGATCGGGTATGAGAACAACCAGATCAAGGACGGGCTCATGAACCCGGTCGAGGCGATCCGCTACAAGGCCAGCGACGGCCTGGAGATCGAAGCCGTCGTAACCCGCCCCCGCCTGCGCGCCGGACAAGCGAAGTTGCCGGTCGTCGTGCTTACCCACGGTGGACCTTACGGGGTGCGCGACTACGCAGAATACGATCAGTGGGCTCAGTCCATTGCGGAACAGGGCTATGTCGTGATCCAGCCCAACTATCGGGGATCAGGCGGCTACGGCACGGAGTTCGTCAAGAAGGGCCGTCAGGACGGGTTCGGCACCCGGATGCAGGATGACCTGAACGATGTGATCGACCACCTGGCCGCGAAGGGAGAGATCGATCCCAACCGCGCCTGCATGATGGGCTGGTCCTATGGCGGCTATGCATCCGCCCGGGCTGCGCAGCGCGACCCCCAGCGGTGGAAATGCACCATCGCGGGCGCGGGCGTGTATGATCTGCCGATGATGCGCGATTACGACAAGGCCTACCTTGGATCCTTCGGCGCGAACTATCTGGCCAAGGGGGCCAATTCGCTCGCCGACGTATCGCCTGCCCTGCAGACGAAGACCAAATGGTCGCCGATCCTGGTGGTTCACGGCGTGCGCGACCCGCGCGTTCCGATCGCCCAAGGGCGCACGCTGGTTTCCCGCCTGCGCAGTGCCGGCAAGCAGGAAGGCGTTGAATTCGCTTACATCGAGCAGCCCAAGAACGGCCACTATGGCATCTTCTTCACCAAGGAAGAGCGGATCGAGTGGCTTGGCGGGGCGGCAGCCTGGATGGACCGCTACAATCCGGCCTATATCCCCAGCGATGCGGACTACGCCAAGAAGCCCGCAGCTGATCCGGCGATAACCGGAATGGCCCAGCGCCTGTTTACGACGACTTCGGCCAAGTAGGCTGCCACGCGTTAGCCATTCCTTGGCATTTCAACGCTAAAGCCCCTTGCGGCGGCACTCGTTCCGCCGCTGCAAGGGGACTCCATCGTGGCCACTCAGCCCTTGCGCGCGCCGTCGGTCGGTCCGCAGCCTCGTGCTGCGACCTCCGCCCTGCGCGCCACGACGATCCGAACCGCGACCTGGCCGGGCATGGAGGACACCGACGCCCGGGCCGCATGGGACGCGCTCAGCGAGCGCGCAATTGAACCAAATCCATTTTTTGAAAGCTGGTATCTGCTCCCGGCCTTGCGGGCGCTGAACCCCGACAATGTGTTCCTGCTCTGCGCAGAACAGGATGGTCAACTGATCGGCCTGCTCCCGCTTTGCAAGGACGCCCGCTACTATGGCCGGCCTATCCCGCATCTGGGCAGCTGGCTTCACCCGAATTGCTTCCTCGGCGCCCCCCTGGTCCTGGCCGGGCAGGAGCGGCCGTTCTGGCGCGCCCTGCTGGATTGGGCGGACCGTCAGGGTGGAAGCAGTCTGTTTCTCCATCTCGCCCAGTTGCCGCTCGACAGCCCGCTCACCACCGCTCTTGGCGAGGTACTGGCCGAGCAGGACCGCTTTGCCGCGCTCGTCCACCGCGAGGAGCGCGCGATGCTGGCGTCGGATCTCTCCCCGGAGGCTTATCTCGAAGCGGCCATGTCGGGGAAAAAGCGCAAGGAACTGCGCCGCCAGTTTACCCGCCTGTCCGAACTGGGCGAGGTCCGGTTCGAACGACACACAGACGCCGACGGTCTTGAAAAGTGGATCGAGGATTTCCTGGCGCTGGAACATTCCGGCTGGAAAGGCAGCGCCGGATCGGCCCTCGCATCGCACCAGGCGACCACGCAGTTGTTTCGCGAAGCCCTGGCCGGAGCGACTGCGCATAACCGGTTGGAGCGGCTGACCCTGACCCTGGACGGAGATCCGCTTGCCATGCTGGTCAGCTTTCTCTCGCCGCCCGGTGCGTTCAGCTACAAGACCGCGTTTGACGAACGGTTTGCCCGCTTCTCTCCCGGCGTGCTGCTGCAGCGCGAAAACCTGGCGATGCTGGATCATACGGCCGTGCGCTGGACCGACAGCTGTGCCGCCGCCGATCATCCCATGATCGACCACATCTGGCGCGAACGCCGCGCCATCGGTCGGATCTCGATCGCCGTCGGCGGCCCAATCCGCCGCTTTGCCTTTCGCCTGATCGCCAAGGCCGAACTCGGCCGCAATCCCGCTGGACTGAAGCCATGACCGTATTCTCACCAACCGACAGGGCCGCCTTCGCTGCAAACTATCCGGAAGTGCCGCACAAGCTGGAGCATCGCCTTGGGCGTCATCCGTTGCTTGAGCTCGACGCACTGGCCAAGCTGGCGGAGGCGCTGCCGGTAAGCTCGATAGAATACAACAAGGCAGACCTTCCGCTCGGGATCGATGGCAAGCCCGACCCCACCGGCATTCCGATTGGCGAGACCATCCGCCGGATCGAGCAGACCGGCAGCTGGGCCGCACTCAAGAATATCGAGCAGGTGCCGGAATATGCCGCGTTGCTGGCTGATCTGCTGGCAGAGATCCAGCCGGAGATCGAGGCCAAGACCGGACGTATGCTCAAGACCCAGGCCTTTGTGTTCATCACCTCCCCGGGCGGTGTCACGCCCTATCACTTCGATCCGGAGCACAACATCCTGCTGCAGATCCGGGGAAGCAAGGTGATGACCCAGTTTCCGGCCGGTGATGCCATCTACGCCCCTGACGAAGTCCACGAAACCTATCACACCGGCGGAGGCCGGGAACTGGTCTGGCGCGATGAGTTACTTGCCGGCGGACGGGAATTCGCGCTGTCACCCGGAGACGCCCTGTTCGTGCCGGTGATGGCTCCGCACTTCGTCCGCAACGGGCCGGAGCCGTCCGTTTCGCTGTCCATCACCTGGCGGTCCGAATGGAGCTTTGCCGAAGCGGATGCACGGGCATTCAATGCAGTCCTGCGCCGGATCGGACTGAAGCCGCAAAGCACCGGACGCTGGCCACACGGCAACCGCGCCAAGGCGCTGGGTTGGCGTGTGATACGCAAGCTGCGCGGGCAGGCCTGATTACCGCGGCAGTTGACGTCCTCGGCCAAGCACCGCAAGGGGTTTGTCCATGGAACAGGCAACTCCCACCCCCGAAGAACTCGTCCGCTGGCTGGTCAAGCTGCTGGATGTGAAGCCCGGCGAAGAAGGCCATTACGCAGGTCGCCGCAAGCGCGGCGGCGTTGGCCGCGTGTTTGGCGGACAGGTGATCGCCCAGGCCCTCGCTGCGGCAGAACGGACGGTTGCCGACGATCGCCCGGTGCATTCGCTCCACGCCTACTTCCTGCGCGGCGGCAGCGAGGATCACGAAATTGACTTCAAGGTCGAACGGGACCTCGATGGCGGAAGCTTCTCGAACCGCCGGGTCGTTGCCAGCCAGCAGGGCACGCCCATCCTGAACCTGGTCGCCTCGTTTCATCGGCGCGAACCGGGCGTGCACCATCAGGATGCGATGCCCGAAGTGCCTCGCCCCGAGGACTTGCCGAGCGAGGCCGAATTGCGGCGCGAGTTCCTGCACCTGGTGCCAGAAGACAAGCGGGCGCAGATGATCGCCCCTCGCCCGATCGAACTGCGCCCGGTCGAAAAGCGCCACTGGATGGGCGCGGAGCCCAGTGCGCCCCGCAGCCACACCTGGTTCCGGGCCTGTGCGGCGCTGCCGGACGATCCCAAGATTCATCGCGCCGTCCTGGCCTACGCCAGCGACATGTCGCTGCTCGGCACCTGCACCCTGCCCCATGGCCTGTCGTGGACCGTTGGCAACGTAATGGGCGTCAGCCTGGACCATGCCGTCTGGTTCCATGACGATTTCCGGGCGGACGAGTGGCTGCTCTATGCGACCGACAGCCCGTGGGCGGGCGGAGCGCGGGGCATGAACCGTGGGCGGATCTACGCCGCCGATGGTCGCCTGATCGCGGAAACCGCGCAGGAAGGTTTGATACGCGAGATCAAGCCCAAGGCCTGATCCGCATCATCCCCCCGGATGATAGAAATCATAGACCGTCTGCGCCACTGCCGCGCTGACGCCGGGCGCGCGCTGGAGGTCTTCCAGTGCGGCGGCGCGCACTTTGCTGGCAGTGCCAAAATGCAGCAAAAGTGCGCGTTTGCGTGCCGGGCCGATGCCGGGAATCTCGTCCAGCGGACTGGCGGTAATCGCACGGCTTCGCTTGTCACGATGCGCGCCGATGACGAAGCGGTGCACTTCATCGCGCAGGCGCTGGAGGTGGAACAGCAGGGGTGAATTGACCGGTAGCATCTTTTCCCGGCCGTCGGGGAAGTGGAACACTTCGCGCCCCTCGCGCCCATGATTGGGGCCCTTGGCAATGGCGATGAGAGGCACATCCTCGATCCCGAGCTCCTCCAAGGTGTCCCTGACGGCACTCATCTGGCCCTTGCCACCGTCAATCAAGACCAGATCGGGCCACAGCCCGCCGTCCCGGTCCGGATCCTCGTCCTGCGCCCGGGCAAACCTGCGCTCCATGACCTCGCGCATCATCGCAAAGTCATCGCCCGCCGCTTCGGGGCGCTTGATGTTCCACTTGCGGTATTGGCCCTTGATGAACCCTTCCGGACCGGCAACCACCATCGCCCCGACGGCGTTCGCGCCCTGGATATGGCTGTTGTCGTAAACCTCGATCCGCTGCGGCGGTTCGGCCAGTTCGAGAAATTCGGCCAATTCGCGGTTCAGCTTCGCCTTGCTGCCGCTCTCGGCCTGCCGGCGCTCCAGGGCTTCGACCGCGTTGCGTTCGGCCTGCGCCATCAGACGGCGGCGGTCGCCGCGCTGCGGCACGGAAATCTCTACCCTGCCCCCGGCCGCACCAGCCAGCGCCTCGGCCAGCAGGTCCGCCTCCGGCAAGGCGCGGTCGACCAGTATTGTGCGTGGCGGGGGCACTTCCTCATAGAACTGGGCGAGGAAGCTAGTCAGCACCTCGGCCTCGTCCAGCCCATCGGTGTGGCTGGGGAAGAACGCCCGGTGGCCCCAGTTCTGTCCGCCCCGGATGAAGAACGCCTGCACCCCGAACTGACCATTCACCCGGGCGATCGCAAAGACGTCGGCATTGCCCACACCCTCGGCATTGACCGCCTGGCTGCCCTGGATGAAGGTCGCCGCCCGCAGCCGGTCGCGCAGCATGGCCGCGCGTTCGAAGTCCAGCGCCTCGGCCGCCTCCTGCATCTGCGCCTCGATCTTCTTCTGCACGGCCGAACTCTTGCCGCCGAGGAAGTCCTTCGCCTCGCCCACCAGTTCGGCATAGGCCGCCGTGTCGATCCGCCCGACGCATGGGGCTGAACACCGCTTGATCTGGTACAGCAGGCACGGGCGATCGCGGCGGCTGAAAAAGCTGTCGGTGCAGCTGCGCAACAGGAACAGCTTTTGCAGCGCGTTGATCGTGGTGTTGACGCTGCCGGCGCTGGCAAACGGACCGTAATAGTTGCCCTTCGCCTTGCGCGCGCCGCGATGCTTGGTGATCCGCGGAAATTCATGATCGGCGCGCAACAGGATGAACGGAAAGCTTTTATCGTCGCGCAACAGCACATTGTAGGGCGGGCGGTAACGCTTGATCAGTTGCGCTTCGAGCAGCAGCGCCTCCGCCTCGGAATTGGTGGTGACAATCACCATCGAGCGGGTCTGGCTGACCATTCGCTTGATCCGCAGCGGCAGCCGTTCGACCTGGGTATAGTTCGTCACCCGGTTCTTCAGCGCCCGCGCCTTGCCAACGTAGAGCACGTCGCCGCGTGCATCGAGCATGCGGTACACGCCCGGACGGGGCTTCAACGTTGCCACCACTTCCCGGATCGCGGCCAGACCAGCCTCAAGGTCGGGCTGGCTGCCGGTCATGGTGTACGTCGCCCGGTCCTCGTTGAAGCGGTCGCTGTCTTGCCGGTCAGGAGGCGTGGGATTGCGGGGCATCACCGCCAGATAGGCGCTCGCCGCGCCGCGTTAAAGCAGGTTGTCACCCGCTTTCCCCGATTGGATCGCAGCGGGCTTGTCCCTGCCCCCGCTTGTGTTAGCCATGATGCCATGACCACGCGCCATCTTGTTGACCCTTCGCTGCTGCCCCTGCTCGATCTGATGCCGTCGCGCGCTTTCACCACGGAAGCACTGCCGCAGATTCGCATCGAATCCGAAGCCCGTTTCGCCTTTCTGGGCGAGCCGGCGCTGCGACCGGAGGTCAAGGTGATCGAGGGACCGGGCGGTCCGCTGGAGATCTACTGGTATGATCCATCGCCCGGCACGGCCAGCCGCCCGGCCCTGCTCCACGTTCACGGCGGCGGCATGATCATCGGATCGGCGCGGTCGATGCGGCATGGCCCGGCCGGAATGGCCGCGGCGCTGGGCATGCCAGTGGCATCGGTTGAATATCGGCTGGCGCCGGAGCATCCCTTCCCCGCCCCCCAGCAGGATTGCCTGGCCGCGCTGCACTGGCTGGCGGGGAATGCCAAGGCGCTGGGCGTCGATCCCGACCGGATCGGGATCACGGGCGAAAGCGCCGGGGGCGGTCTGGCTGCGGCCACTGCGCTGATCGCGCGTGACACCGACGGGCCGAAGCTTGCCGGACAGTTCCTGACCTATCCGATGCTCGATCACCGCACCGGCGGCCCGGATTGCCCCTATCGCAACCCCATGACCGGAGAATTCGTCTGGACGCGCCCATCGAACGTGTTCGGCTGGGCGGCGTTGCGCGGCGATTACGAGGCCAGCGACGCGCGCAAGGGCTGGTTCTCCCCCGCGCTCGCCGATGACCTGCGCGGCCTGCCGCCCACGTGGATCGGCACCGGCAGCCTGGACCTGTTCCTGGACGAAAACCTGGAATATGCCCGCCGCCTGACCGCCGCCGGCGTGCCGGTCGAACTGCACAGCTATCCCGGCGCGGTCCACGCCTTCAACGCCGTGCCGGACAGTCACCTGGCGAAAAGCTATTCGCGCGACCTGCTCTCCGCGATCGCCCGCATGCTTTAGCAACAAGCCGGGCCGCACGCCTCGCAGCGCGCGGCCCGGCTGTTTTACGCCAGTACCCGGTCAGATTGCGAATTCCGAGGTCATCGCGCGCGGCGTTCCGATTTGATCGCGCGCGGCATTCCGAGCTGATGGCGCGCAGCGTTCCGAGAATTGTCCGCGCATCATTCCGAAATGATCGCGCGCAGTTTGGGGTGGGGAGCACCTGATCGTTGGTCCATTCCTTCGGCCGGATAACGGCGGGAGGAATGCATGCCGACGAGGAGGGTTGCGATGCGTCATGTGCGCGAGATTTTGCGTCTGAGCCTGGATGCCGGGCTGTCGACGCGGGTGGTGGGCGAGCGGGTTGGGATCGGCCCGACGACAGTCCGGGACACGCTCCGGCGTTTCGGGTGGTCGGGGCTGACCTGGCCGGTACCGCCCGGAATGACGGACACTGAGCTGGAGGGACGTCTCTACGGCGTGTCCGGGGTAAAACCCGGGCGCCGCAAGCAGCCCGAGCCCGATTGGTCGGTGGTGGCGCGCGAGCTCAAGCGCAAGCACGTGACGCTGCAGGTCCTGTGGGAGGAATACTACGCGGCGAACCCGGATGGGTACCGTTACAGCCGCTGGTGCGACCTGTTCCGGCGCTGGGAGGGTCGGCTGCCGCTGGTGATGCGCCAGAGCCATGCTGGCGGCGAGAAGATGTTCGTCGATTATGCGGGCGACACTGTGCCGGTGGTGGTCAACCGTCGCACTGGCGAAATCCGGCAAGCGCATCTGTTCGTGGCGGTGCTGGGAGGCTCGAGTCTGTCGTTCGCCTGTGCGACCTGGACCGAGCAGTTCGGCGACTGGATCGAGGCGCATAATACTGCCTTCGCCTTCTTCGGCGGCGTGCCGCAGTTGCTGGTGCCCGACAATGCGAAGGTGGCGGTGATAAAAGCCTGTCACTTCGATCCGATGGTCAACCGCAGCTATACCGACATGGCGCGCCATTACGGCACTGCGGTGCTCCCGGCGCGGCCGAGGAGGCCGAAGGACAAGGCCAAGGTCGAAGCTTGCGTCGGCATTGTGGAGCGCTGGGTGCTGGGCCGGCTGCGCAACCGGATCTTCTACAGCCTGGCCGAGCTCAACGCCGCGATCGCGCAGTGCCTTGCTGATCTCAATGAACGCCGTGTGCTGCGCCAGTTCGGCAAGACGCGGCGTGAACTGTTCGAGGAAGTGGACGCGCCAAACCTCAAGCCGCTGCCGACGGAGCCGTGGGTCCATGCCCAATGGAAGCGTTGCCGGGTCGGGCTCGATTACCATATCGCGGTAGAGCGCCATCACTACTCGGTGCCCCATCGCTTCGCCCGCCGCGAGGTTGAGGTCCGTTACACGGCCCGCACCGTCGAAGTGTTCCTCGCCGGCGAGCGGATCGCGGTGCACATGCGGGGACTGTCAGGATTTCCGTGTGTGGGCGGGCATAATGGGTAAGAAGGAGTCCCA
>VFQS010003809.1_pt1 | contig 11314 bp, 14 predicted proteins | sample 3512361 | NCBI WGS metagenome assembly VFQS01 (sample SAMN10412375, study PRJNA504923) | tailings metagenome | isolation source: Relicate 1 Philex TSF3 active mining | place: Philippines | reverse complement strand
AATATGGATTTATTAAGTATAAATTATATAAAAAAAAGAAGCTTGAAATAGATTTTTATTATAAAGGAAATCTTAAAAAAGATGAATTAATTGAATGTTCTAATTTAATTGAATATCATATTACTGGATATGAAGATTTTGAAAATATTAATATAAATTCAAATCCTATAAATTTATTTTTGAATTAAAAACTTTTTACAATAACATCATGATAATGAAATTTAGAAATATTATTTTCTTTATCAATATATTTATTTTCAATATCTTTATTTGAATTATCATTTTTATTTATATTATTAGTAATAGTTTCTTTTTCATTTTTATTTTCTTCAATAAAGATTGGGAGAATAGTATTTTTTTTTGAAAAGTAATTTAATAATGAATAAAACATTTTTATTTTACTTTAATTTATAATAATTTCTTTTATATAGATTTTATATAATCAATTTTTTATTTTTATTTAATTAAAAAATAAAAAATTTAAAGAGGACATGCATGAATAGTTACATTATTGCTATTTACAGTAATTCCACTTTCACTCATTTTAATTTCTTTAACTTCTTTTGTTTCACTAATTTGTGTATAAAGTGCTGGATTACATGATACATAAACAACTTCATCAGCAAGTTTGTAAGAAATGGCTTCATCACCATATATCCACCAATCATTTCTGATTTTTTGAATATATGTATCATATTCCATACCAATACGTTTTGCTATTTGCTTATTTAACTTATTATCCATTACTTCTACCATATGAAGATAATTTTTCATATTAATAAATTCCATTCTATTAAGTCCAAAACTCATTTGATGGCTCATTAATGTTGAATATTCCATTATATAACGTTCATCACACATTTGTAATATGTGAAACGCCATAGAATATGCTTTATGCGCAATACACGTTATTTTTATATTTTCATTTTGAAGAAATTTCATTTGATGTATTAATCTTTCACCATCCATTACAGAACCACCTCCACTATCAATATAGATAAGTGGATTTTTGGTGTACGTAAGTGAATATGATAAATCTTTTAAATTTTTATCAATACTTTCCTTTGTAATTTCGTCTTTTATGGAAATAAATTCATTAGGATTTAACATTATATTTTTAGCAAAAATTTGTGCTAAAAATATATTTAAAAATACAAACTTTAAAATATTAACGTAAATCATTTTATATTTAATATTAATTTTAATATATTTAATACAATATTATTATTTAAATAAATAAAAATCAATTTTTTTTATTATAATGGATTTTATTTAAATAATAATATTATATTTCATATGAGCGTAACCTAATAATGATAATAAAAAGTATAAAGGGACTTCATTTAATAATGTTTTAATTTTAGTTATACTTAATTTTTTATTTTTTAATGTTTTTTTATGTAATTCATCATATAATTTAAGACCATTTATATTTTTATCTTCTTTTAATGTTATTTGATATCCCACAAATTTTACAATATCATTATTTATATAAGATAAATAATATTTTTTTTCATTGTAAAAAGAAGCAATTTTTATATACAAATCAAATATTTCTTTAATAATAATATCACGATTTATATCAACTTCACAACATATATTTTTCTTCTTTGAAATATATTTAGTAATTTTATTACTTATTTTACTTTTTACTATTTTATTTTCTATTTTTTCCATTATATATTATTATATTAGAAATTTTTATAATAAGTATATATTTAATAAAAATCATATTTATTCATATAATAATCACGTTTTTGTAAAAAATGTTTTAATATAATTTTTGGTTCATACATATTATTAATTATAAAAAATATATCATTTAAATCAATTGGATATATTAATTTTATAGGTTTTATTTTCAATATATATTTTTGATAATCACGCCAAAAAACAATTTTATAAATTGCTGATTTAACAAAATTAAAAATATAATCCCCGCCTTTTCTATTATCATATGGAATATTTTTAAAATTTTTTAAAAGAAAATTACGTATTTTAGGAGGTTCATAATATTTTGATTTTTGAGTTATTTCATCTATATTATACTTTTTATATAAAGGATAATACATTATAAATGGAATAAATGAAGCAATAATTTTCCCAAAATCAGTTTTATACCGATATCTTTCATTAAAGTTATTAATATATGATTTGTATTTATCATTAGTTATACCATCATAATCAATCATTTGGACATAATAACCATGTGTAGGAATTTTATAATTTAAAATATTAATATCATCATCTTTTGTAATTTTAAGTCCAATATTAGAATTATGAAGGTCGTTATGATTATATCCGTGTGATTTAATAATATATATCATATATAAAGATTGTAAAAATAAATCATAAAATACTTTATAATTAAATGATGACCATCTTTTAATTAAATCAGGAAATGTAGTATCTATTAAAGAATAAAAATAATGGACGCAATAATTTGATAATATTTTTTGAATTCCGCCTTTTGGTATTTTAATATTATAATTACTATCTTTTTTACAATCTGTTGTAATATAAAAATCAATAATATTTATAAAATGATTTGGATATTTTATAATTACATTTTTCATAAAATCAAATTGTCTTATTACTGATGAACCAAAATCTTTATGTAATTCATAATCAAGTAATTTATGAATTTTATAAGCATATTCTTTATTATTTTCATCTTTTACTAAATATATTACACCATTAAATCCAGAACCTATTTTTTTTATAATAATATATTTATTAAAAATTTTATTATTTATTTTTTTTTTTATATTTAATTCAAATAAATTATTTTTTATTTTCATATTATAAACTATTATAATTAAATATTTTTATATAATTATTACAATTAAATATTTAATATTTAATAAAAATCATAAAAAAAATATAAAAATTAAGTATAGTATATATTTAATTTTTAAAAATGGAAGGTTCTCAACAATTAGTAGAAATTATAAATCAAGGAACTCAACAAATTATGCCTACTCCTATTCCTGAATTCGGTATTTCAAATGTTCCTATTCCTAACGGCGATTTATTACACGCTACATATAAACCATACGACCATAATCGCAAAAATGACACTTTACAATATTGTAATTTTATTCCACCTGCTCCTCGCGACCCATTAGTTAATGTCCCTTATTTAGGAGCAAATTGTCCTTATGATACTGATGCTAAAAATAAACGTGAAGGTTGTTTTTTAGCAAAAAATAAAGCATCAAATACTGTTGGTTTTGTTTGTAAAGATGCTGGTGGAACAAAGAATTCTAATTTTGTTCGTGGAAATCAATTTGGTGTAGATTATGATATGGATGTTGATGGTTTATCTAAATCAAAGAAAGCAGAATATACTATTGAAAATCCGGTTCAACTTCCGGTTCAAATGAGAAATCCAATAGTAAAATATGATAAATCAACATTTTATCCAACATATTTACAAAGTTATAATTCATTAGGAACATATCCACACGCATCAAATTATGATACTCGTGAAACTGGGGGAAATATTGCGAAAGGATTACCAACATATGTTTATCCTTATAAAGTTATTAATCCAATTGAAAATCAAAAAGATGTTATTTCATTAAGAGATAATAGTGATGATTTTTTAAATATGAAGAGTGAAGAAAATGGAGTAAAAAGAGAAGGAAAAGATATTTTAGAATTAAATGAAAGATTTAGTGGAATAAATAGTTCAAATGTTGAAATGAAATATATGAGTTTAGAAAAGAGATATACATTATTAACAATAATTTTTACAATATTATTTTTAATAATTATTTTAATGTTAATATTTTGTAAAAAGATTGAATTAGGATGTTTAATTAAAGAATTAAGTAAAAAATTTAAGTAAAAAATTTAAATAAAAAAATATTATTTCTAAATAAATTTATTTATAAATAATAGAAATAAAAAAAATGAACTTTTCAAAAGTTTTTCAAAAACACGGTTTAAAAATAGTTGTTGCTATTGTAGTTATCTTATTTGTATATTATGCTTATATGAATATTTATGAAACATATATATACATGAATAAACGTTTATGTGTAGATATTAAGAATACATCATCTGGTTATATTTTTATTAATCTCGATGTTGTAAGTAAAGATGAAGCTGGTAAATATTCAAAATCAAATGTTATTTCCAAAGTAAGTATTGCTAAAAATGAGACTAAAACATTATCTTTTACTGCTTCAAATTACGGATTTTTAGTTAATTCATATTCAACTGATGGAGGGGATGTCACATATGAAATTAATAATTTAAGAGAACAACAAAAATATAAAGGAAAAAGAAATTTTTGGACACGTAAGAGAAAAACTAAATATAGATGCGTTCCATCAAATGTTGATACATCTTTATCTTATGATACATTAACAGTATCAGCAGTAGGAACAGCATTAGGATTAACATTAGTAACCTCTCAAAATAGTAATTCTTCTAAAACTAATTATACTATGTTATATTTAACAAATAATTAAGAATAAAAATTAAAAATTAATTATTATATAATAAAAATATTATATAAATATAGTAAAATGAAATTAAATTTAGTAAAAAATCTTAAAAAATATACTAAAATAATATTATTAATATTAATAATTCTTTTAATAATATATTTTATTAGAAGAAATTATTATGAAAATTATACATCAAAAATAGCTGATGTAAAAAATAAAAATGTCCCATTTCAATTTAAAGTGCTAAAACCTACAAATGATTATACTATAACAGTTTTTAAAGTAAATGGTATTGGTGCAAATAATAAAAATACAATTATTGCTGATAATAATCCAAGAGTAACATTAACAAAAAATGTTGATTATACATATCAAGGAACATCTGGAACATATGGTTGGGTATTATGTATTGAAAAGCCAAGTAGTGTTAAAAATTTTAATTTAGATTTAGATTTTTTTAAAAATGTATCAATGGGTGATGCAGATATTGAAAATTCTCAATTAACATTAAATACTTCAAATAATATGTATACTCAAATGATTAATTATAGAATGACATTTTATTATTATGTTACAATAGCCCAAAAAAAAGCAGGAAATAAAGTATTAAATGGAAATTTAGTTTATATTGATTATCCTGATTTTAATACAACTATTACAACAATTCCTGATAAAATATATGTTTCATTTAAATTTTATTAAAAATTTTTCATTTAAATTTTATTAAAGAAAAACAAAAAATGATTTTAATTTTAATATAAAAGTTTATAATAAAATTATAAAATAAAAAAGATATTAGAAAATAAAAAATAAAAATGAATTATAAATGTCATAATTCGTGGAAACCATTTTTTGAAAAGCATTATCAATTACTCGAAAGTATTGAAAATCGCATAAATGAACTTTCTGTAAAAGAGATATATCCAATAAAAGAGTTAAGATACAAAGTTTTTGAGAAAGATATTCAAAGCATTAAAATTGTTCTTATAGGTCAAGACCCATATATAAAAAAGGGTCAAGCAATGGGTTTATCATTTTCTGTTCCAAAAGATGTTAAAATTCCACCGTCATTAGTAAATATATTTAAGGAATTGAAATCTAATTTTCCGGAGCGAAATTATGTATTTAATCATGGAGATTTAAGTAATTGGTTTAATAGAGAGCATATTTTTTTATTAAATGCTTCATTAACGGTTGAAGAAGGAAAAGCGGGGTCGCATCTTAAATATTGGGAAATTTTTACAAATGAAGTTATTAAATATATTATAGAAAAGAATGATAAATGTATATTTTTATTATTGGGAAATTATGCGATTTCTAAATCAAAATTTATAGAAAATAAAGATCGAATTGTAAGTAGTAGTCATCCAAGTCCATTAGGAGCTTATAAAGGGTTTATTGGAAGTTATGTATTTAAAATATGTGAAGAAAAGTATGGAAATACTATTGATTGGAATATTTAATTTTTATTATTATTTTTTTATTTTTTTATTTTTTTTATTTTTTTATTTTTTTATTTTCATTATTTTTTTTGTTTATATATAATATATAATTTTTATAAAAAATATGACATTATCAATCGAAGAACAAAACAGTATAACATATAATAATAATGAAAATAAAAATAATGAAAATAAAAATAATGAAAATAAAAATAATGAAAATGATATTATTTTAAATTTATCATTTTCAGAATTATATAAAAGAAGAAAAGAAGATTTTATAAAGAAAACAACAAAATTAAAAAAATATGTAAAAGAAAATTAAAAAAAATATATATAAAATTTTTATAATATAAATTATGATATAGAAAAAATCGTATCGTCGCTCATAAATAAAAATATTATATAATTCTAAATAAATTTATAAAAATTTTTTATATAAATAATTATTTATATAAAATAAAAAAAAAATAATTAAATAAATATTAAATATTTCTTTCAATAGGTTTTCTATAAGGAATTTTTAAAATATCAAAAAGTTCTTCTTCACTTTTAAGAAAAATTAATTCTTCATTATTTAATTTTTGTAATCCATATTCACTTAAACTCATTCCACATTCTAATGCCTTATTTCTTATTTCTATATTAAAATGTTGCGACCCAGTAAAATAAATAACTCCAGCATAATATGATATATAATCAATTATTCTAATATCAATTCTTCGCGCTTTACTTTTAGGATTTAATCTACAAAATCCCATATACTTCTTTTCACCATCTTTTGTTAAATAATCAATTAAAAATCCGGTGCTTTCCATATATTTAACAATTTTTGTTAAAAATTTCTCATCACAAATATTTTTCATATATTTTGGATGAGATACTAAAATATCAATATCACCAGATGTTTCTAATCCTCTTCTATATGAACCACATATTTCAAATATAAGTTCTTTATCAACTGCTTTAATAAATGTTTCAATAACTTTCTTTAATTCATTCATTTCAGTACGTGGAATTCGCTCCTTCAAATCATCATAATATTTTAAACCCATATCAATATGATGAGTGCTTTTAACAACTTTTGTTTTAATGGCTTCTTTTAATTCTTCAACACTTTTAATATTCATTGAATACCACTTTTCTGCGCGAACATCTCCAACACCTGTTATTGATTTAAGATTATCAATAACATCTAATTTTTCATTTTTAACGTGTAATTCCGATAAAGTTCCACTTTCTAATATTTCATCAATGCGTTCGGCAATTCCTTTTCCAACACCTTTAATGTCATTCATTGCTTGTGCTCCGCATTTAATCTCTTGATTATAAGATTTAATTGATGGGATTGATGTAGAAAGTGCTTTACATTTAAATTTTAATGAACTATCTTTTTTATAAAGAGCTAAAAGAGCTTCTAAATTTGTAATAATCTTTTCATTTAACATTTTTAAATAACTTTTATATTATATTATTACTTTTAAACTTTTATATTTAAAAATAAAATAAATCATTTTTTATTTAATTAAAATAAATAAAAAGATTTGTTAAAAAATATTAAAAATAATATTTTTAAATAATAAAAATGGATGAAAATATTGATAATATTGCAGAAACATTCTTTTTTTTATTAATATTAACTTCTTTTATAAGTGATACTCATTATGTTATTAAAGAGCGAAATCCAAAAATAGATTATTTTTTGGATTGTATTCAATCACTTTTTATTTACTCTTTTACTAATAATAAAAATAATCGCATTTTAATTGAAAATGAAAATGATGAAGAAGAAGAAAATAATATTTTAAAAGAAGATATTTTAAAAAAAGAAGATAAAAAAGAAGAAGATTTTAATATTTTAAAAGAAGATAAAAAAGAAGAAGATTTTAATATTTTAAAAGAAGATAAAATAAAGAAGAAAGATGAAAATAATATTTTAAAAGAAGATAAAATAAAGAAGAAATATGAAAATAATATTTTAAAAGAAGATATTATAAAAAAGGAAGAGAAAATAAAGAAGATAAAAAAAGTGGAAAAGAGTGTAAAAAAGAAAAAGAGAAAAGTAGTAAATGAAAATAAAAATATAAAACATAAATAGAGTATAATAAAATATGGATGAACATATATCAATTTCGTGGATAGATTATATAAAACATAAATATAATATGCCATATTTAGAGAATATGATATATTTATTATTATTAAGTTTAATATGTAGTGTAATAATATATTTATCACTCCATTTTCCAATATTTCAGACAACATTAGTAATATTTGTAGTATTAAGTATATCAATATTTATAATAAACAATTATTATAAAAATTTGTATCAAGAAAAGGTTGATTTAATAAAAGCGAAGATATCTAAAATAAATGATTTAATACTTTCATTACATAGTAGTTAGAGAAGTATTTTTTCCCATTTGAGACATATAAACAAAATATGAAACAGTTATAATAAAAATGAATATTAATAAAATATAAAGATATTTAATAATCTTTTTATTCATATCTGATTGATAATTTGAGTTTTTAATACGTTGGTTCATATAATTTATTTGTTTTTCTATTTCATTATTTTTATCTTCAATTGCTTTCTCTTCATTTTTTTGATACTCTTCCAATCTTTTTAAACTATAATCTAACTCTTCTTCTATATTTTCATATTGTGATGAAATAAACGCATCCAAATATTGTGCATTATTATTTTGTGATGTTGCTGATTTATTAATAATAGTAATTGCTGAACCGCCATTATTAGCCAAATTATCATACCATGTTGAAGATAAAAGTTTGCCTTTTGCGTCGAGTTGGCTTGCTGAAATGGCATACGCTTTACCGGCATTAGGATCATTTGTTGAAGTATTATAAAAATAAACAATATAATCAGGATAAGTATTTGAAGAGTAATTATCTTGAACGGATGTTAAAACTTCATCAATAGAAGAGAATGTTTTAGCACTACCACTTGAAGATATAGTACCACCAATTAAATCATAAGATGAATAATTGTCGGAAGTATTTAAGAAAGGAACTTTATTTAAACCGGATGTTATATCCCATAATTCGGAAAAAGATGAAGAAGCATTTGTAGCGTGTTCAATAGTATTTTTAACGTGATTAAGAGCTTCTTCATAAGATATTTTAGTGCCAAATTTCTTTTCATAACTAACCATATATTGTAAAGCGCGTTTTTTATTAAGTTCTTCTTGATCTGCTGAAATAATATGTTCGAAATTTTCCATATTTTTTTCTAATGCTTTACTTTTTTTTAATTTATAATCATTAATATCATTAATAATAGATGGTAATAAATAAACTGGATTTTTACATTTTTGTTGAATAATTTTATTATCAAAAACATTACTTAATTGAATATTATTTTCATCATTTAAAGAGAAAGGAGTGCATTTGGCTTCATAAGGATTATTTTTAGTATTAATAGGGCAAGATAATTTAAATTCTAAATTTTTAATACTATTTTCATTTAAATTTACTTTTATATGTTTATCAACATTTTCAACATCACATTTATAATTAACATTTAAATGATAATCATTTTTACAATTAGCCATATTTGATTTAATAATATTTAATACATTATCTTTTGGTTTAATAGTGCAATTTTCATTTGCTAAATCGCAATCTTCATTAAAACTATCTTCATATGGTAAATTAAGTATCTTCATATTTCCACAATTTAAATCAACATTTATAGAGTTTTTTTTAATAGGTGTTTCAATTTTTGGTCTATATTGAATATAATCATAAATAATTTCATTATCATTAAGTTTTCTGGCAAAATTAATACAATTATCAATATTTTTACTATTTTTCTCATCATTTGAAGTAATAAAACGATACATATCATCATTATTTTTCAAACATCCTAAATAAATATTATTTGAAATACAATAGTGATTATTATCATTTTCATTAAATGCGCAATATTCATTTTTATTACAATCATTATCTTTTTTACATAATTTTTTACTCTTCTCTTCTTCACTCATATTATTTTAATTTAATAATATTACTATTATAAACAAATAAAAACTTTTATAAAAATTAAACAATAAAGAATAATATAATAATATTTTTATTATATTTTTCATAAAATAATTTATTTATAACATATTATATTTTATAAACGATTAGTATTAGTATATGGACTTTCATTTAAATTTGAATCGGCATTATAAATCATAAATTTATTTGAAGTTGGTCTTGGATATAATTGTAAATTAGGAGCAGTATTATCATTATAAACATAAGCATTATTGGTATTAGTAATATTTGCTAAATAATCTGTTTTAGATAATGATTTAGGGTCAATTTTTTCAAAATCTTCTTCATCTAAAACATCTTCTAATTCTTGGCGTTTCTTACATAATTGTTGCATATAAACTGATTTTGGCATATTTCCTAATTTAACAGTTCCAATTTCAAATCTACCAGTTCTAAAAAAATGTAAAATTTTATTAATACTATCTTTAACATACATTATATTGAATAAATACATAACATAGAATATATATGTTAAAATAATAAAAATAATGATTAATAAATATGTATTTTCACTAATATTAAAAGCACTTTTTAAATATGTAACAATACCTAAAATAAGAATTATTAAAAGTGCCATAAAAATTGAATATATATAACGATAATATAATGATGTATTTTCTGTTAATTCATTTACAGAATTATCTTTGGAAACAACTTGACGACTAATTTGTTCTAAATAATCAATACCTTTATTAACTAAATTATCATCAATTTTTGAAAGAGTTTCATTATCATAACTTTCTATTAAATCATTATTATTATTTAATAAAGTAAAAAAATTTTCATTTAAAGAATTATTTTTATTCATTTTTTAAATTTAAATATATAGATTATCTATATATTTATATGATTTTATTTTATTTTTATTTATTTAAATTAAAATATATTTATGAATTATGAATAAAGAGAAACATAATTTCCATTTTCCATTAAATATTTTCCCGTTTCTTTATAACCTACATAATATGAACATGGAATTGTGCTCTTAATATATTCATTCTTTAATGGCATTCCATTATGATTTGCTCCTACATATTTACAATCATAATATGTTGCTCCTTCTGGATTTATTTTATTAAATTTACCAATAACATCTGTGCTATTATTTGAATCAAGATATCTATAATTAGATTGGTCTAAATCAACATTAACATAATTATTTTCATTAATACTTTTATCAGAAACATGGTCTCCATTTAACCATATATTATAATTACTATTTGTACTAGCATTTAATGATTTATCATAATTATTTTGTAATAATTTACTTACTAAATTTTTATCATTTAAATCAATATTAATATCTTCATCTTCAATATTATCACAAGTTAATTCATTACCCAT
>VFQS010003807.1_pt1 | contig 11318 bp, 4 predicted proteins | sample 3512361 | NCBI WGS metagenome assembly VFQS01 (sample SAMN10412375, study PRJNA504923) | tailings metagenome | isolation source: Relicate 1 Philex TSF3 active mining | place: Philippines | reverse complement strand
TTTTGGATTGTTTGTACTCGGTATTTCGCTGTATTATTTTGCAGATTTTCTCATCGTCCGTAAGTGGCGGCTTCTGATCCGACTTTTTCCACACTATGCGTTACAGGTTCTGCTCCCATTTATCCTTCTCAGCGCTTGGTTGGGCAGTGGGCCCGACGTTTCCGATCGCGCCTCTCAACCCTGGGGTTTCCTGTTTTACCGGGCGCGGCTGGAGGGTCTGTTTGCCTCTGCCGACCAGTGGCACTGGCGATGGGCTGACCGCTGGGTGTCCCGTCTTCCCGCCCTCGACGTCGAAGCGCAAAATTACGTCGGCATGTTTGCCGGGCTCGGCCTGCTCCTGCTGTTGGCCATTCAACTCCGCTCCGGGTTCCGGAGGCCCCTATTGCCGGACGCAGTGCCCCAAAGGGCATTTCTAGTCCGGCTGTTCCCTGCCTCCTTACTCCTTTTGCTTTTCGCACTGGGCTTGCCCTTCATCTTGCCCGGATTTGAGTACTTGCTGCGTTTTACCGGCCCGCTCCAGCAATTTCGCGCCCTGGGGCGCTTTTCGTGGATGTTTTATTTTGCTGTGAACCTCTTCCTGCTCGCCTGGGCGGGCTACCTGCTCCGGCAGACCCGGTGGGCGCTCGGTCTGATAGCAGTCCTTCTCTGCATGGAGTCGTACCAGTACATCATGGCCCGCGACCTAGCCCTCGACCCGGTGCCCGGTCTGCAAGCCGCCGAATCGCTCGCCCAAAGAGCATTGATTGACCCGGGCGATTACCAGGCTATCACCACCGTGCCCTTCTTCCATCTCGGCTCAGAGAGCTTTTGGTGGGAGCCCACCGGCTTGCAGCAAGAGGCGATGGTATTGGCTCTTCGGACAGGATTGCCCATGTGCAATGCCATGTTGTCGCGTACCTCCAGAAGCCAGGCCATCAAGCAACTGCAACTCATGAGCGAACCGTATCGCCCGCCCATACTTCTAAAAGACCTCCCCGACCAGCGCCCTTTGCTATTGCTATACGACAAACGCGCAGCAGCAGCACAATCGCCAAAATGGGACCATTTTCGCAACGCCCTGGATACGCTGGGCATGGAACTCCTCTATACCACCAACGATTTCAACCTGTATAAACTTCCTCTTGACTTTTTTGGTAAAAACCTCAAAAAACGGGAGAAGGATATGGCTGCCCTGGCCGATACGTTGACCGAACCCGACCCACTGCGCTTTGTCCGGCAGAACTTCGACGATCGGAAAAGCGGAAGAACGTACCAGGGGAGCGGTGCCTTCCAATCCACCGCGCGGGAAGAGGGCGTTTTATATGACGGACCCTTGCCCCCGGTAGAATCGGAGGGGCCATACACGCTCTCATTCTGGGCTTTTGTGGACGACGACCTGCGTTCCCGAAGCGAATTCCGCGTACGCGTTTACCATCCAGAAACCGGGGAAACCAGCTTTGAAACCCGCGAGGGCGTGCACCGCTGGACCACCGTATTTGACCCCAATGGATGGGCCTTAGTGGAATACAATCTACAGGCCGCTCCGGGGATGCGCCTGCAGGTCAGTGTGCAGAACAAGATGCTGGGCAAAGCCCCCTTGTATTTTGACGAATGGCTGCTGCGCCCGGCCCAATATACGGTACAATCCTCCGACGCATATTTTTTTTCCTGTAACAATCGCTTTTATAAAAAATAGACCGATGGATTTCAGCAACCTAAAAAAGAGCACAACTGCCGTTTGGGGCGGGGAAGGCGACATTCAAACGGGTGGGTCCATAGCGACACCAATCAGCCACAGCGTTGCCTTTGCATACGAGGATCCCGAACACTGGCACCAGGTGTCCCTGGGGCGGGCCGAGGGCTATATCTATAGCCGCAACACCAACCCGACCGTAGCGGCACTGGAAGAAAAGATACGCCTTCTCGAAGGTGCGGAGGCCGCTACTTCCTTCGCCACCGGCATGGCCGCGATCAGCAACACCTTGTTCACTTTTCTGACCACCGGTAAGCGGGTCGTTTCCCTGAAAGACACCTATGGAGGCACGAGCAAAATCTTTCTCGACTTTTTACCTAAATACGGTGTACAAGCCACCCTTTGCGACACGACCGACCATGCGCAAATCGAAGCAGAGGTAGCCAAGGGCTGCGACCTGCTCTACCTCGAAACACCCACTAACCCGACTCTAAAAATCATAGACATCCGCCGGCTGGCGCAGGCAGCACACCAAGCCGGGGCAATAGTCGTCGTGGACAATACATTCGCCTCCCCCATCAACCAAAACCCGCTCCAACTCGGGGCCGACCTGGTCCTCCATAGCGCTACCAAATTCTTGTCCGGCCACTCGGATGCCTTGGGCGGGTTATTGGCGGGAAGGAAGGAACTCGTGCATCAGGTCTTCCATTTCCGGGAAATCAATGGGGCCAGCCTGCAGGCAGACCCTGCGTACATGATAGCCCGCGGCATGAAAACGCTGGAACTGCGCATCGCACGGCAGAATGAATCCGCCCTGCGCATCGCCCGTTTTCTACAACAGCATCCCAAAGTGGAGCAGGTATTTTACCCAGGCCTGGAAAGCCATCCGGGTCACTCCATAGCCCGCGAACAGATGAGCGGCTTTGGAGGCATCCTGAGCTTCTCGCTACCGGGGGGCTATGCGTCGGTCGCCAAGCTGCTCACCCGACTAAAGCTGGTGCACCTCGCCGCCAGTCTGGGCTCTGTGAGCACCCTAGCCGGTCCGCCCCGCACGACAAGCCATGTGGAGTTGAGTGCCGAACAACGCAGGCAGCTCGGCATACCGGAAGGGCTCATACGCTACTCCGCAGGCATAGAAAACACGGAAGATCTGCTGCAGGACCTGAGTGAGGCCTTACAGAGCCTTTAGCGCAGGCTATCGCCAGCTTCCGGTGGCCTCACAAGAGGCGTCGGCGGGCGTTGTTTTTGGAGATCCAGCCGCAGGCTGCGCAGGAATTCGCCGAAAGTATTGAATTCCTTGCGGTAGCTCAAGCCGCTGCCAATTTGAAGGATACGCCCCCCGATATCTGGCTGGAGTTTCTGGTATATCCTCAGTTTCAGGCTTCTATCCTCTACCAGTTGGTACTCGATCGCCACATCGTTCCCGATGAAGGCCCCGGTCGCTCCGCTCGCGGTACGCCAGTTGTTGCCCAGCCCGATATTGCCCCCCACCAGAATGGAGAGGCGGTCGTTGAAGTAGTTCTGGCGCAGGCTCACCTGCAACTCATTGCCGCGGTTCAGGTTTCCATCCTGGGAGAGTGCGCTCTGGTACTGGCTGTAGGCAATGTCGAAATCAAAGCTGGACAATTTGCCCCCGCCCATCAGATCGGAGAACAGCTCGGTAAGCAGAAGGGAGAGCTGGTTGGAGAGTAGCTCGCTCACGGTGTTGTAGAGGATCTGGGAGCCCTGGAAGGAAAAGTCTGCCGGGAGGAACTGCCCGGCGACAATCAACCCGAACACCTGTTTGTTCATTTCGTTTTGGTCCTGCTTCAACAGGCGGAGCTTGTTTTCGGCATAGCTTTGCAGCTCGCTCTGCAAGGTGGGGAAGGCCAGGTCAAACGAAACGGTGAGCTTCAGCAGGTCTCCTTTCAACTTGAGGGTGAGGTCCACATCTGTGTTTCGGGAGGCCAGCGTGCGGGTCTTATCCGGAGCATTGGCCAGGTATTCCTGGATGAAATTGCTGACCGGTGCTTTCAGGTCTTTGTACTCTGCGTCAATGTTTATAATGGCCTTGAAAGGATCCCCTGACCAACTCAGGGTGCCGCCCCGTTTGATGGCAAAATCCTTGTTAATGACATTATAGAGGGTAAACAAGTACTCGCCCTGTTCGATCACGATATCGCCGAACATCTGAAAGCTTTGGTTGCGGGGTACGCTCATGCGCAGAGCTCCCCGCCCGGATCCCTTGATGATATCACCCGTTTGCTCGTTGAAGATGATCTGGAGCATGGCCGGTTCGACGACTACTAAGTCCATATCAAAACTCACCCCGCTGGGCGGACCGGCCACCGCTGCAGGGACCTGCGCCTTGGGCTTGTTTTTGTCCACAAACGAAATGAAGCTCAGGGAACCTGCGCTGCGCGCAGAACTGACCGGGATGACCATTTCCGTCCCTTCTCCCACCTGTGCGTTCACGTAAATATTGGGAGCTGAAAACAACCCGGAAAAAGTGATTTCCCCTTTCCCTAACGCCGTTCCATAAAAAGTGCTGTTATCCCCTTTTTTAGTATCCAGGGCGAGGAATTTATCGGTGATCAGGCGTGCGCCAAAGCCAAATTTGTGCAGATAGCGGTGGACTACCCCGCCCTGAATGACAGCAGTATTTCCAAAGCGGTCTTTCAGCACTGCCCCGCTGATATCGAACAATACGTCATTGACCTTTGCGACAGCGCGATCCAGGGTATATCGCGTTTTGAGGTAATTCACGGTGGTAGCCCCATTGAAGAGGTAGATTTCCCCCGACGTCTTAGGCTCAGGAAGATTCCCGCTAAAATGCATATCGGCATCGAAAATCCCGCTTGTATTGCTCACGGTGGTTCCGATAAAGTATTCAGCGATGGACAGCGGGAAGGAGTGGACATTCAGATTCAGGTCAAAGTAGCCTGCTTTTTTGATAGGCCCATCCCCGCTGTCGCGCAGGTTGTAGAACCCTTCCGCGATCATCTGTGTGGTGTCGCGCGTGAGGGACACATAAAGGTGGATCGGCAAGCTCTGGTCTTTCATGCGGGCATTTACACGCAACACCCCCCAGTCCTTTCCGTTCATGAAGAGCGAATCAGAAACGGCTGCCACCTGCACGTCTTTCAGCTTGAAAATATCCCCTGCCGACACAAACGCGTTTATCCTGCCCGAGAAAGCGATGGGTTTAAATTTAATCAGGCTGTTGATATCTCCGATTTCGAGGTTGAGGAAAGATAGCTCCAGCCCCTTTTTCCCCTTGCTTTCCAGTACGATGGCCTTATTGCCCCGGGTGAGGATAAACTCGCGGGCGATGAACTGGTCTTTTTTAAAGATGAGCGCATTTTCTTTGTTGATGATCCAGGTATCCCCTAACAATTCGATTTGCGAATAGACGATGTGATTGACCAGCGTATTGCTATCCTGTACAAAAAGCCGTCCGTCAATATTCAGGTTGTCCAACCCGGGCTGGGCGTTTTCTTTTTTCTTCCGGGCGTAGTTCAGGCCGTAGTCCAGTGAATCGCCATGTACCTGCATGAGTATGGCCAGAGGTTCAAACTCTTGTTTTTCATTGAGCACCATCCGGTTGACGCCGAAATCGAGGGCGCCTTTTCCGTTTTGGGTCTTGATTTTCAGCGCTATATCTTCCAGATAGAAGCGATTGAACTGCAACCAGGGCGATTGCAGGTCTGCATTCAGCACGCCCTGCCGGTTGTCGAAATGCCCTTCCAGTTTGGTGCCGCTCAGGGAGCCCAGGCCTGGATCTATGAGGTTTTCGAAGCCCTTGCTATTCAGCACCTCGACGAAAAAGTCGAAGCGGCTGGCTCGCACCACTGCATCTTTAGAGTTGATTTTAAGCCTTTTGGAAAAGCCGGGATGGTGTTTCGCCAGATGCTGCAGCGCCATGGCCGGGATTTGTCCCACTTCAAACAAACCGCTGAATTTTGCCTTCAGCACATCGGACGAGATACTGAATATTTTGTTGCCCAGGGGGTCGAGATAGGTGGCAATCGCTGCCGAGTCCACTTGATAACGCTGTCCGTCGAGGGTAACTTCGAGGTTGCGCACCAGGCCGCTCCCCTCCAGGTCGCTCATTTTTTTATTTTTGAGGTTCAGCCGGACATCCCCGGACAGCCCCAGGTTGCGCGACTTGCTCAGGTTGAGCGCTTTAAAATCCAGTTTATTAATGCGGGCCTGGAAATCATAGACGGGAGCTTCCCGGGAGAAGTCCACCTGTCCCAGGAAGTTGAAATCAATATTCTCGTCGCGCAGGGCGAAGCCTCCGTTGAATCGGTTGGCGCGGAGTTTTCCGGCGAGCCGGGCATTTTCGTACACATAGCCTTTGAATTGAAAGCTGCTGATCGTGGCCTCGAGGTCAGCCTCTGCGGTTTCGCTTTCCAGGCCTTTTCCGTTGATTACGCGCGTATCCAGGCTTACCTTACCGAAATCGGGGTTGCCCGTCCATTTGCCGAGGTCAAAGTCCACCAGTTGCAGCTTGCCCGCGTAGTTGGCTTTCTCCTTGCCGTTGCGCAGCACCATCTGCATATCCATACGGGCTTTACCCAGATCCGTTTTCAGGTTTCCAAAGGCGACGAAGTCTTCGAAGAAGCCTGTGAAGGAGCCGTTGAAGTCCAGGCGCCCCAGGCGGTCAAAATTTTTGGGTAGGTTCATGCCCGGAGCCAACTGGCGCAGACGGCCCATGCTCGTAGAGAACCGCGCGAGGCGAAGGTTCAGCGCTTCTTCGTGTTTGACGGCCAGGTTGCGGGAAGAAAAAGAGCCCTCAAAGCGGCTTCCGTCCTGGAGCCCCAGTCGGAGGCTCTGTCCGTTCAGACTGTTCACGCGTCCGCTCACCCGGCCCTCAATGGCCAAAACCTCCCCCTTGTTCCTGTCAAAAAGAGCCACTTGGTGCAATCCGGGAGCGAACTGCATCACATCGCGGAGGGCAATTCTGGAGTTGGCAAAGCGGAGGTCCATGCGCACGCGTTCCGGAAAATCAGAGAAATCCGAAAAGGTACGGTAGCGGAGGCTCAGCGTATCGCCGAGGCGCGATTGCGGGGTGAGTAGGTAAAGCCCGTTGAGTTCTATGCTTTCCGAATTTACGCGGGCATCTTTTACCGAAAGACCGTTGAGCACGAAGCCATTTTTTTCTTTGAAGGCCAGTCTGTCCAGCACTCCGGAATACGTCTCCCCTGCATATCTGAACCCCGACGCCCACAAGCCTATATCGCGCAGTTGCATATGACGGTAGTTGATGGCCCCCGGCTGCGAACGCTCGTCCGGCTCCCTGAAATAGTTGTCCAGGCGGAACGCCCCCTCCCGCAATGAAAAACCGGCCACCTCGATATCCCAGCGCAGCGTATCTCCGGCTCCCACCTCCGTTTCAGCGGGGGGTACATAGCCGGGCGCCGAGGCGAAGACCCCTATGCGCAGGTCAGGTCCGCGCAATGCCACCTGGCGGATCCGCAGGCGCTTGCCCGAAAGGTCCAGCGTGTCTATCCGGAAGAAGCCTTTTTGCAGGGCTACCTCCAGCGAGCTGCCCCGCTCGTCGTCGATTTTTGAAAAGGAAAGGTTTTCGAGCGATAATTTGCGCAGGTCGAGCGCCAGCGGCCGCTTCGGCTCTTTGTCGGACCTAGGTGGAAACAAACGCTCCAGATAGACTGCTAAATTGGTCTTTTGAGTACCGGGTGCGTTGCGCAGGTGGAATACCGCATCCTGGACCGATACGTCCCAAACCGTCAGCCCTTTCCTGAAAAAGCGGATGGGGTTGGGGTTGAAGCGCGCACTCAAGGTCCCGCACTGCAAGAGAGTATCCTGGGAAAGGCCTTCGATATATAGCTCCCCCAGCGCGAGTTTACCCATCCAGCCGAGGTGAAAAGACCCTATCCGCACCTCCGTTTCGAGTACGTCCGAAAGGTATGCCGCTGTCCGGTCTGCGCACCAGCGTTGTACGACGGGAATCTGGAAAGCCAGCGCGAGAAGGAACAGGACGATGAATAGTGTAGAGAAGATGCGGTACAGCAGGCGTACCATCCGGGAAATATGCCTCGGCGTCGATTTTTTTCCCGAACCGTCTTTTACCGGCAACCCCCTTTCCTCTGTGTTTTCTTCCATAACCAAAGGAGCCGTGCCCAAGCACCTGTGTTGGCCAATAGCCCGGCTTTTTTTACAAATTTACGATTTTTTCGCATTGGCTTCCTATTCATTCGCCCTACTATTGCCCCGCATACCAAAGGACGGTTATTTTTGTATAAAAAAGAGATGTACCATTTGATGATTGCAGGATATTTCGCCTTCCTGGCTATGGCCCACCCTATCCATTTAGGGCTTTCTGATGTCCTGTATGCAGAAAAAGAAAAATCGCTCCAGGTCATCCATAAGCTCTTTGTGGACGATCTGGAAGCGCACATTGAGCAAATCGCGAAAGAAAACGGCTCGCCCGTCCGCCTTTTTTTAAACACGGAAAAGGAAAACCCCCAGTCTGACCAATTCATCCGGCAATACCTGGACGCCCACTTCCAGGTCGTGGTAAATGGCAAGCTACTGAAATCCAACTATCTGGGAAAGGAATACGAAAACGGGGCCGTATGGGTGTACGTGGAATATCCCAACCTGTCCCGCCCCAAACAACTCCGTATCCGGGGCGATGCGCTCATCGGGCTTCACGAGGACCAAAACAACATCGTCAATATTGAAATCGGGGAAAAGAAAGGCAGTTTCCGATTTTTCAAAGGGCATGTACAGGAACAAATCAACTTGTAAGCCCCGCAAAAGTGCTATTGGGCGTTGAAAAATAACCGTTCATCGTTTGTCGCCCCAATGGGCGAAATTTGTTCTACCTTTGCTACAAACTTGACGTACACTTTTTAAAAGCTACTTCTATCCATGATGCGTTCATTTTCCATCCTTCTCTTAGCTTGCCTGTGCGCAGTATCCTCCGCGTTCGGGCAGAATACCGACCAGAGCCGGTTCCGCCAGTTAGGCGTTGAACTGCCCACGCCCAACACCTATCGCACCGCCTCCGGTGCACCGGGCGAAGACTATTGGCAACAGCGCGCCGATTACGACATCAAGGTCGAAATTGACGACGAAAAACAACGCCTGTACGGCAAAGAAACCATTACGTACACCAATGGATCCCCGCACCCGCTGAGCTATATCTGGGTACAACTCGATCAAAATGTGGTGCATCCCAATTCGGATACCTACAAGACCACTACGAACAAGATGAATGAGCGCACTACGCTCACCCAGTTGAACATGATGACGGACACTTCTTTCGATGGGGGCTTCAAAATAGATTATGTGCGCGATGCAACGGGCAAAGCACTCCCTTACGTCATCCACAAAACGATGATGCGCGTGGATCTGCCCACCGCGCTGGCCCCGAAAACAGGGAAAGTAGTCCTCCAGATCGGCTGGTGGTACAATATCAACGACCGCCAGAATCCGGCCCTCTCCGCAGACTCGCGCGGGGGCTATGAGTTCTTCCCGGAGGATGGAAACTACCTCTACACCCTTGCGCAGTGGTTCCCCCGCATGGCCGTTTACGATGATTACAATGGCTGGCAGCACAAGCAATTCCTCGGGAAAGGCGAATTCACCCTGCCTTTCGGCAACTATACGGTAGCCATCACTGTCCCCTCCGACCATGTCGTAGCGGCCACCGGCGTCCTGCAAAACGCAAAAGAGGTGCTGAGCGCCGAACAACTCCGCCGCTTCGAAGCCTCCAAAACCTCCGATAAGCCCGTCGTCATCGTCTCCCAGGAAGAAGCCACAGCCAAGGAGAAAACAAAGGCTACAACCAAAAAGACATGGATCTACAAAGCGGAAAACGTGCGCGATTACGCCTTTGGAACCTCCCGGAAATACATCTGGGACGCAATGGGCGTCAAGCTGGACGGCGCGGCACACAACCCGATCATGGCGATGTCCTACTACCCCAAAGAGGCAAACCCGCTCTACGGACAGTACTCCACGGAGGCCGTTGCCCATACCCTGCGGGTCTATTCCAAACATACCTTCCCCTACCCTTACCCGGTCGCCATCTCGGTAGAAGCCTCTAACGGCATGGAATACCCGATGATCTGCTTCAACTACGGACGCCCCGAAAAAGACGGAACCTATTCCGACCGCATCAAGTACGGGATGCTGTCCGTCGTGTTCCACGAGGTAGGCCACAACTTCTTCCCCATGATCGTCAACTCCGATGAGCGGCAGTGGACCTGGATGGACGAAGGCCTCAACTCCTTCTGCCAGTTCCTCGCTGAACAGGAGTGGCAACGCGACTACCCCAGCGGTAGCGGACCGGCACGCAGCATCATCCCCTACATGAAAGCGGATAAAAGCGTGCAAAACCCCATCATGACCAACTCGGAATCTATTATCCAATTCGGCAACAACGCCTACGGCAAACCCGCCACCGCCCTCAATATCCTCCGCGAAACGGTGATGGGCCGCGAACTGTTCGACTTCGCATTCCGCGAATATTCCCGCCGCTGGGCTTTCAAACACCCCACCCCCGCCGACTTCTTCCGCACCATGGAAGACGCCTCCGGTGTTGACCTCGACTGGTTCTGGCGCGGCTGGTTCTACACGACCGACAACGTGGATATCTCCCTGGATAAAGTCACGGAGTTCGCGTTAGACACCAAAAACCCGGACCTGGAAAAACCCGTACTCGCCGCTAAAGCAAAAAGCCAACTCGAAAACGACGTAACCTACCAGGCCAACAAGCGCGATCTGCAAACCGTAGCCGTAGAACGCAACCCGGCACTGCGCGATTTCTACAACAGCTACGACCCGAATACCGTTACCGCCTCCGACAAACAACGCTACCAGCAGTATGTACAAACCCTCAGCCCGAAAGAGCGCGAGCTCCTCGAATCCGGCAAACACTTCTACCAACTGGATTTCAGCAACAAAGGCGGACTGGTAATGCCCTTAATCATCAAATTCGCCTTCGAAGATGGCACCAGCATGGTGAAACACATCCCCGCCGAGATCTGGAAACTCAACGATAAAGAGGTCAGCAAGGTATTCGTTACGGATAAACCCGTCGCCCAGTTCATCCTCGACCCCAATGAGGAAACAGCCGACGTGGATACTTCCAATAACGTCTTCCCCCGCGGCGTAACGCCTTCCCGTTTCGAACTCTTCAAACAACAAGGAGGCGGACGATTCGGCGGCATGCCCATGGAAAACCCCATGCAACAGGCACGCAAAGCCGAACAGAAGAACTAAAAAGCGCACAACCCGTCCCTTTTCACACGAACGCGCGCCCCATTTCGCTCTGCGAAACGGGGCGCGCGTTCGTGTGAAAGGGATATACGTACCCTCTGTAATCCATACTATTTCCCCCACTCCAGGAGGATAAATATACACCGATTGTTCTCCGCATTTCAGCCTTAAAAAACCAACGTAAAAAATCTATATCGCTGATTATTTTCATTTTATATTTTCAGATAAGAGCGTTATCCACACACCGATACCCGTTTTCGCCGTTCGATTTTCCTCCGCCATTCCAAAATCCGGGGTATTTTTGGGGAAACTACGCCCTCATGGAAATCGCAAATTTATCAAACTGATAACCCACAAATCATGAGCGCCAACGAAGCATTGTACCCCAAGGAAGGCACGGATATCCTCGAGC
>VFQS010003806.1_pt1 | contig 11321 bp, 4 predicted proteins | sample 3512361 | NCBI WGS metagenome assembly VFQS01 (sample SAMN10412375, study PRJNA504923) | tailings metagenome | isolation source: Relicate 1 Philex TSF3 active mining | place: Philippines | reverse complement strand
TTAATTGGGGTCAGATCCCGATTAATTCTTGGCCAACCAAGCTTTGAGCCGTTCCACGCCTTGGTTCAACCTGGCCAGGTCTTTGGAGGCAAAGCACCAGCGCAGCCAACCTGCCGCTTCGGGGGCAAAGGCTTCGCCGGGGGCCAGGCCCAAACCGGCCTCGGCCACCAGGCGCTTGGCCGTAGCCACCGCGTCAGGATGCCCATCGAGCTTGAAAAATGCGTACATGCCGCCCTTGGCCGGGGCCAACTGAACACCCGGCACGGCTTGCAACAGCGGCACGAGGGTGTCGCGACAGGCTTTGAGGTGCGCCACCACGCGGGGCGTGATGTCGGCCGTATTTTGCAGCGCCACCACACCCGCTTTTTGGGTGAACACCGAGGCGCACGAGGTGTTGAACTCGATCAGTTTGCCCATGTGGGGTGTCATGGCCGCGGGCATGACCAGCCAGCCCAGACGCCAGCCGGTCATCAAAAAGCTCTTGGAAAAGCTGTGCACCACGACCAGGCGGTCATCCGGCTCGGCCACATCCAGAAAAGACGGGGCGCAGCCATTGGCCGTGTCGGTTTCGTAATACAGGCGCTCATACACCTCGTCGGCCAGCACCCAGGTGCCGGTGCTGCGGCAGTGCGCCAATATCTCGGCCTGCTCGGCGCGGCTGAGTGTCCAGCCTGTGGGGTTGTTGGGCGAGTTGACGATGAGCACTCGGGTGGCGGGTGTGATGGCGGCTTTGAGCGCGGCCATGTCGAGCTGCCATTGGCCAGCCACAGGGCGCAGCGACACGCATTTCAAATTCGCCCCCATGACCAGCGCCTGCGCCGTCAGGTTGGGCCACACGGGCGTGACGGCGACCACTTCATCACCTGCGTCAATCAGGGCTTGCGCGGCCAGCATCAAGGCGTTCACGCCGCCCGAGGTGATGGCCAGGCGCTTCACGCCAATGGATCCATGCAGGGCCGACATGTAGTCCGAGACCGCCTGGCGCAGCTCGGGCAGGCCCAGGTTGTGCGCATAAAAGGTCTCGCCTTTTTGTATCGAATCGATGGCCGCCTGGCGCACGATGTCGGGCGTGACCTCGTCGGACTCGCCAAACCAGAAGGCCAGCACATCAGGGCGGCCCATGCCCGCGTTGGCCACTTCGCGGATGCGGGACTCTTCCAGGTCCATGACGGCCTGGCGCATGAAAGGAGGGGTGTTTGGGTTCATGCATCCATCGTAACGGCTGACTAGCCCTGCAGGTGTCACCCCTTGCACAACTGTTGCGCTTGCCTATGATGATCGGCACAAGAACAGACAGGGAGACCACCATGAACACACGGCATTGGATGACTGCGCTCACCAGCGTGGGCTTCGGGCTTGGCTTGTTGACCATTGCGCCAGCCAGCCATGCGGCAGACAACTTCACCGCCGTCACGGCCTCTGACAAGCCCGCGAAGGCCAAAAAACCCAAACAAAGCAAAGCCCCAAAACCGCCCACCAGCCCCAACACAGGCGAAAGCAAAGCCGAACGCGACAAACGTCTGTTGCGCGAATGCCGAGGCAAAGCCAATGCGGGAGCTTGCGAGGGGTTTGCCAGTTAAGAAGCCCAAGCGAGTACTGGTGCATGCCACCATTCGCGAGCAGGGGCTCGCTCCCACAACAGATGAAGCGCGGCGTTTTGTGGGAGGTTGCCCCTGCGGCCGAATGCATGAGGTGGCGAGGTGACCATTCGCGAGCAGGGGCTCGCTCCCACGACAGATGAAGCGCGGCGTTTTGTGGGAGGTTGCCCCTGCGGCCGAATGCATGAGGTGGCGAGGTGACCATTCGCGAGCAGGGGCTCGCTCCCACGACAGATGAAGCGCGGCGTTTTGTGGGAGGTTGCCCCTGCGGCCGAATGTGTGAGGTGGCGATGTGGCCATTCGCGAGCAGGGGCTCGCTCCCACTCAGACCAGCACCCACCACTGCGCCAGGCCACTGGCCCGCACGCTGGGGCGGTGGATGGCGCCTTCCAGCAAGCCCGCTTCGGCTTCGATCAAGGTGAATTGCTCACGCGCCCGGGTGATGCCTGTGTAGGCCAGCTCACGGCTCAGCACTTCGGCTCCGCCCGGTGGCAAGACCAGCACGGTGTGCTCGAACTCAGAGCCCTGGCTCTTGTGCACGGTCATCACAAAAGCGGTTTCGACATGGGGCAGGCGCATCACGCTGACCGAGCGCAGGGCCTCGCCATCCAGGAACCAGACCTTGAGCTTGCCCTCGGTGTTGGGCAGCACCACGCCCACATCGCCGTTGAAAACGCCCAGCTGCGCGTCGTTGCGGGTGACCATGACCGGACGCCCGGCAAACCATTCGCCCGTGACTTTGAGCAGACCGTCGTCAGACAAGGCTTTTTGCACAGCGGCATTGAGTTCTTGGGTGCCCCAGTCGCCCTGATGCACCGCACACAGAATGCGAAAACGCTCGAAAGCCTTGAGCACGCTGCGCACCCAATTGGCATGGATTTCGGCGTCTTGCCCGCTCGAAACCTGCTGCATTAGGCGCAGGTAGTCGGCGTAGGAGGGTTTGTCTTGGGTGCCCAAGGCCAATGCGCAGACGGCTTGGGGTGTGGAGGGCTGCAGCGCTAGCAGAGCGCTGGGTTCGTTGTGGTATGGGTCTTCGGCGGGCTTTCGCGAGCGGGGGCTCGCTCCCACAGAAGACAAGAGAGTGGCACGGGCGGCATCAGCGTCACCCCGATTCACGGCCAGGGCCAATTGGCCGATGGCGCCTTTGAATCGGCGGCTTTGGCGCAGCATCACAGTTTGCTGTGCCAGCAAGGGCGCAGCGCCCCCAGATAGGTACTCGGCAGGCAAGGTCTGCCCTGCCACGGTCTGCACGAACTGCGCGGTGCCTGCGCTGTAGCGGCCTGCGGCAGCATCACGGCACAAATCGCCCAGCACCGCCCCCGCCTCCACCGAGGCCAGCTGGTCCTTGTCACCCAGCAGCACCAGCCGCGCCGTGGCAGGGAGCGCCTGCAGCAAGGCGTCCATCATTTCCAAATGCACCATCGAAGCTTCGTCCACGATCAGCACGTCCACATCGAGCGGATGGGCCGCGTGGTGCCTGAACTGGCGCGTGTCGGGGCGCGCGCCCAGCAGAGAGTGCAAAGTACGGGCCGGTCCCATGCGGGCGATCAGCGTGTTCAAGTCGAGGCCGCTGCCTTCTGGTACTTGATCTTGCAGACTGGTGAGTGCGTTGTCGATGGATTGCTTGAGCCGCGCCGCCGCCTTGCCGGTGGGCGCAGCCAAGGCCACGCGCAAAGGGCTGCCCTCCTCGTGCAGTGCCAGCAGCAGTGCCAGCAAACGTGCAGCGGTGTAGGTCTTGCCCGTGCCCGGCCCACCGGTGATGACCGACAGACGCGCACGCAGCGCCACGGCACAGGCCACCTTTTGCCAGTCGGTGTCGGCGGGTGCCTCGGCGTTGGGCACAAAAAAGCGGTCCAGCCAGCGGCGTGCCGCCGCCTCGGGCACGGGCAGCGGTTCGCTGGCCCGTTGCAGCAGGCCTTGGCCCACACGCTTTTCATAGCCCGCATAACGGCGCAGGTACAAGAGCGGTGCATCAGCGCTGCCGCCCAGCACGAGAGGTTGGCCCTGGTCAGGCGCATCGCTGTGGCGCATGCAGGCCTTGGAGGATGTCGCCCCTTGCAGAGCGGCTTGCCAATCGGGCAGCGTGGCGGGCAGGTGCGCCCAAAACGCTCGCAAGCCTTGCGGCCCGTCCACCGCCATGGTGGGCCAGCCCAGCAAGGCCACAGGGGGCGCGCACAGGTCAGCCAAGGGCAGGCAGGTGTGGCCGCGTCCTTCCATTTGAGCGAGCATGGCCGCCGCCACCAGCAGCGCGGGGCTGGCTTGGCCATCGAGCCGCAGCAATTGCGCTGCAAGGGCACTGTCGATGTGGCGCAGCAGGCCTTGCTCGGTCCACAGCTGCAGCCATTGCAGCGTTTGCGCAGCGCTCAAGCCTTGGGCGGGCAAGTCGTTGAGCCAGTCCATTTGGGTGACGGGAACAGACACCGTGCGGGAGGACTTTTTGAAACTCATGCTTTCACCTCGGCGCTCAGCATGGCGTCCAGGCCATCGAGCAATTCGATCGGCGCGGGCAAGGTGCAGCAGCCGCCCGCAGGCCCGTCGATGCCGCGCAAAAACAGGTACACCGCGCCGCCCAGTTGTTGTGCTGGGTTGTAAGCCTCGCCCAGGCGGGCGCGCAGCAAGCGGTGCAGCGCCAGCATGTAGAGCGCGGCCTGCACCTCGTAGCGGTGGTGGGCCATGGCCGCGGCCAAGGCCTGCGGCGTGTAGGCGGCTTCGTCTGCGCCCAGGTGGTTGGATTTGTAGTCGAGCACCCAGTAACGGCCTTCGTGCTCGAACACCAGATCGGCAAAGCCCATCAGCATGCCGTGCAGCTGCGCGTCGGGCAGTTGGGGGCGGCTCACGCCAGGCAGCAGGTGCTGCTGGCACAGCGCATCCACCTCGCGGGCATGCAGCCGCTCGGCGGGCAGCCAGAACTCCATCTCGGGCAGCAAGGTGCCCAGCGCATTGAGCGGGCTGCCTGGTCCCCGCAGGGGCTGCGCCACCACACGGGTGAGCCACTGCACCACCTCGTCGGCTTGGGCTTTGTAGCCTGCGTTGTCGCAGCGCTTTTTCAGGCGCTCGGCCTTGGGTGCGTCGAGCACGAAACCATCGGCGGTCAGCCATTCGAGCTGGTCATGCAAAAAGTTGCCTGCGCTCGGGCCTTTGGCAAAGCGGTGCCAGGGGGCTTGTGGGCCAGCCTGTTCGGGCAGCGCCTGCGCGTCCACGGGCGGCTCGTCGTCGGCGGGGCGCGGCGCGGCCATGTGCAGCAGCGTTTGCGACGCCAGGTCCCGCGTCAGGCGTGAGAAGCTGGCGATCGTCCACGACTTGTCGATGCGGGCGGTGCAGCTCAGCGCGTCACGCAGTTCGCTGGTGTGGGCAGGCCGCGCCCAGACGGTGAGCGGCACCTCGGCGCTCGCGCTCACCAGTTGCACCGACAAGCGCTGCTCATCTGCATCTTTTTCCAGCGCTTGCAGCTTGGGCAACCAGTCGGCGGCCTCGAATTCCAAACCGCCACCCAACAAATGGCCTGCCGCGCTCTGGTGGTTCACACATGACTTTCCACCCTGCCGATTGACCGGGCTCCAGCCCACCCACAGCGCATGCCGCGCCCGCGTGAGCGCCACGTACCAAAGGCGCAGGTCTTCGCGCAGTCGGTCGTGGTCTGCAAGCTTTGTGTCGTCTCTGTCAAAGTCCAGCGTCCAGACCCGCTCGCCCTCCCCGTCGTCCAGTTGCAACACCGGAGTTTTGTGGGCTTCCAGCATGCGGTGGCTGTGCGCAAAGGGCAGGCACACGACCGGGTACTCCAGGCCTTTGCTGGCGTGGATGGTGATGACCTTGACCAGGTCTTCGTCGCTCTCCAGGCGCACAGTCTGCTCTTCGCTGTCGCCTGCACCGCCCGCGTTCACCTCGTCGATCTGCTGGGCCAGCCAGCGGATCAGGGCCTGCTCGCCGTCGAGTTGGCTGCTGGCGGTCTGCAGCAGTTCAGCCAAGTGCAGCACATTCGTCAGGCGGCGTTCGCCGTCGCTCTGGCCGCGCCAGCGCCCGGCCAGTTGCAACACATGCAGCGACTGGCGCAGCATGGCCAGCACGCCCTGCCCTTGCCAGACCCCGCGCAACTCGCGCATCTGCTCGGCGCGTTGGTCCAGCAACTCATCTTGCGTGGCCAGGTCGTACAGCTCGGCGAGCGACAGGCCCACGGTGCGCGAGCCCAAAGCGGCGCGCACGCGGCGCATGTCCTGCGGCTCGGCCACGCCGCGCAGCCACAGGCACAGGTCGCGGGCTTCGTCGCTGGCAAACACCGAGTCGCGGTCGGACAGGTACACCGAGGCCACGCCCCGCGCACGCAAGGCGTCGCGCACGGCAGCGGCCTCTTTGCCTGTGCGCACCAACACGGCGATGTCTTTGGGTTGCAGCGGCTGGTCGCCCTTATTCGGGTCCACAAACCGGGCCTGCGGGTCACCGAGCCAGGCCACGATCTGCTCGGCGCACAGGGCTGACAGATGCGCCAATGCGTCGCGTGCACTGCGCAGTGTGGCGTCATGCACCACGGTCATGGCCTGCACAACGCCTTCGCGGGTGGTGAACACTTCACTGCGGCCCTTGGCTTTGACGGGCTGGAAAGGCAGCGGATCTTCATCGCCACGCTGATAGCCAAAGGCGTCTTTGGGGATTTCAAACCAGCGGTTGACCACATCGACCACTGCTTTTGTCGAGCGGTAATTGGTGGCCAGCACATGGTGGCGGCCTGTGGTGGCGCTGCGTGCGGCCAGATAGCTGTGGATGTCAGCCCCGCGAAAACCGTAGATCGATTGCTTGGGGTCACCGATCAGGAGCAGCGCGGCGTCTTGCCGGTTCTCGGCCGTGCGGTAGATGCGGTCAAAGATGCGGAACTGCAGCGGCGAGGTGTCCTGGAACTCGTCAATCATCGCCACCGGGAACTGCTCGCGCAGGCGCTGCGCCAAGCGCTCGCCCGATTCGGGGTCGGCCAGCGCCACATCGAGGCGCTGGAGCATGTCGGCAAAACCGAACAGACCGCTGCGCCGCTTGAGCTCGGCCATGCGCTGCAGCACATGGGTGCGGGCGTGCAGGCGGGCGGCCTGCGCGGGGTCGGGCAAGGCCTGCAGGGCGGCCCGCAGATCGGCATAAGCTTGTGATTCGGGCGGCAAGTCCACGGGGGCTTCGCCGGGTTTGCGGCAAGCCAGCAAACCCTGTGGTGTGAAACGGTCCCAGCCGGTTTTCATGGTGATTTGCAGGACCTTGCCGTCTTCCGGGCCTTGGGCCCAGGCTTTGAGTACCTCCAACCAAGCCGCACAATTTTTGTAACTCAGCTTACGGCCGTCCCAGCTGGACTTGTGGTGCGCCAGTTGCCCCTCAATCCAGCCCAGCAAGTTGTCGGCCTTTTCAACCCACCCCTGCTTGAGCGCCGCCAGTTGCGCATCGCGCTCGGCCAGCGCCGCGCCGAAGACCTGCGCCAGCGTGCCGGGCGCAGGGTCAGCCAGCGGCACCGCCATCAGCGCACGCATGTCCTGGTCGAGCGCGGGCACGTCGCGCCAGACGCGCTGCACCTGTGCCACCAGCGGTGTGGCCATGGGGTAGAGCTGCTGACGCCAGTAGTCCTGCACGGCCTCCAGCCGCAGCGCGGCTTCGTCGCCGACCAGCTGCTCTTCAAACAGGCTGCCGCTGTCAAAGGCGTGCTCGCGCAGCATGCGCTGGCACCAGGCGTCGATGGTGTAGACGGCCGCATCGTCCATGGCCTGCGCGGCCAGCGCCAGTCGGTACGCTGCTTGTTCGCGGGGCTCGCCTTTGGGGTATTCGCTGCAAAGCTGCTTCAGAAAAGGATCGTCCGTTTCAGCGATGCCCCGGAATACCTGCGCCGCCTCGGTCAGGCGGGCGCGGATGCGGTCTGACAGCTCACGCGTGGCGGCGCGGGTGAAGGTCATCACCAGCACGTCTTGCGGCAGCATGGGGCGCACGGGTGCGCTGCCCGCATCGCCATGGCCCAGCACCAGTCGCACATACAGGGCGGCAATCGTCCAGGTCTTGCCCGTGCCTGCGCTCGCCTCGATCAGGTGGCTGCCGCGCAGCGGAAAGCTGTGGGGGTTGAGGGCGTGTGCGGTGCTCATGCGTCTTCCCCTTCGTCGTCTTCAGACGCATCTGGCAAGACCTCGACTTCAGCCTCCGCAGCCCAAGCCTTGAGCGGCGCATACACCGCCTGCGCCAGCCGATCGAGTGCGCCCGTGGCCAGCAAGTCCTCCACCGTCGGGTAGGTGCGGGCCAGCGCAGGGTCTTTGTCTTTTTCTGCGCTTTTGAACTCGCTGCCCTCGTAGGCATCGGCCAGCGCGTTGAGGTTGTCCGGGTCCTTGAGCCACTGCAAGGCCACGCCTGGTGGCAGGGGCAGCGGCCAGCGCATGCCCTCGGCCCAGGTGGCCAGCAGGGTCTGCAACTGGGCGCGAGCAGCCTGCGGGTCTTGCGGGGGCACACGCACCACGGCGTTGCGGCCCACCACCACGCACTTGCATGGTTGGTCCATGGCCGCAGCGGCCAGCGACTGCAGCCAGATGTCGATGAGCTTTTCAGGCAATGCGGTGGCCTTGCCCGCTTTGGACATGCTGACCAGCTTGTTGGCCCGCAGGCTCAAGAGCATTTGCCCGCCCTCACCCGCCAGCACGCCGCCCAGCGCATCCTGCAAGCCCACCTGCGGATGCGTCTGGTCAAGCAGCACGCGCTCGGCCGCTTTGGGGTAATCCGCGCGCTCGCGCAGTGCGGCGGCCAGCTGGGTCTGCAGGATGTGGGTGAGCTTTTGCGCTTCGAGTGTGCCCACCCCCGCCAGCGGCAAAGCCCCGGCCTCACGCAAGTGCTGCACCACACGCGCCGCATGGCGGGGCAGTTCGTCTGCACTCAAATCCGAGGGCACGTGCTGCAGTTCATGGTCGAGCAACTGGTACAAGTCCAGCCCGCCCAAGCCAAACAGTTCTTCGTCATGCAATTCGCTGCGTTCGTCATCCAAATGCACCTGCAGCCGCTCTCTGAAAAAAGCACCCACAGGTTTGCGCAGGAAGCGGGCCAGTTGCAGCAAGGTGATGACGGGCACGCCGTTGGCGGACTCCAATACCGGCAACAAGCCTGCATACCCTGTGGGAGCGAGGCCCTGCTCGCGAATATCTGCATCGGGTCCGCATGCATTCGGCCGCAGGGGCGACCTCCCACCCAAAGCACTGGCTGCGTTTTCTGTGGGAGCGAGCCCCTGCTCGCGAATGTCTGATGAGGCCAAAGCAGAGGAGCACTCTGCTGCAGGGGTGGCCTCCCGCTGAAGATCCATTTGCGCCGCCCGCCACTCCTTGGCATAGGTCTGCAGCCCACTGCCCGCTTCAAAGTAAGCGCGGCTGAAGGGTTGCAGCGGGTGCACCGTGGTCAAGTTCATAGCGGTGTCTTTGCCAAAGAGCAAGTCGATCTCGTCACGCAGCTGAGAGACCAGCACCGAAGGCGGTTGTTCGCTGTTGTTGCGCACGCTGCGGCCGCTCCAGCCCACGTACAGCACCTGCCGCGCCGACAAAAGCGCTTCGAGCATGAGCTGGCGGTCGTCGTCGCGGCGCGAGCGGTCGCCGGGGCGCGTCATGCCGGGCAGGCCCATCAGGTCAAAGTCGGCACGCGGGCTGCGGCGTGGGTAGTCGCCGTCGTTCATGCCCAGCAGGCACACCGCCTTGAACGGGATCGCCCGCATCGGCATGAGTGTGCAAAACGTCACGCCCCCTGCCCTGAAGCGTTGCTCCAGCCGGGGTGCCTTCAAAGCTTCGAGCCAGGCCGATCGGGCCACGGCCAGCGGCACAGCCTCGGCAAAACCCGCTTCACCGCAAGCCCGCACCCAGTCGTTCAGCGCTTGGTCGAGCGCCGCCAGCGCATTGCGGTCGTTGTCGTCACGCGGCTTGAACAGGTCCGCCAGCATGGCGCGGCAACGCTCAGCCCACTTTGCGGGCGTGGCGCTTTGCGTGCAGATTTGCCACCAATCGATCAGGGCCTGCAGCAGGTGCGCCAGCGACCCAGCCAGTTCGGCGTCCAACCCACCCACTTCCGGGTAAGGCGACACGCCCAATGAAACGCCATCGTCCACCGGGTCGGCCCCGCAGGCATAACCCATGAGCATGCGCTGCACGCCAAACAGCGCCGAGTTGTCGTCGCCGCACACGCCCAGCCCCAAGCCAGCACGGTGCTCGGCCGACAGGCCCCAGCGGATGCCCGAGCCCGCCATCCAGCGCGTGAGCGTGGGCAGTTGTTCGTCCTTCAGGCCAAAGCGGGCCGCGAGCGCGGGCACTTCAAGCAGCTCGACCAGCTCGCTCATGCGACTGCGCTGCTGCGGCAGGGCCAGCAACCATTCGACCGCATGGATCAACGGACTGATGGCCTGCGCACCCAAGTCGGCAATGTCAAACGGGATGAAACGCGCATCGCTGCGCTTGTATTGACCAAACACGGCGCGGATCGCTGGGGCCATAACTTCGATGTCGGGCACCATGACCACCACGTCGCGCGGCGACAGTGGTTGATCGCCCGGCGGCGTGTGGAACCACTGCAGCAACTGGTCGTGCAGCACTTCGAGTTCGCGCACCGGACTGTGCGCCACGCTGAAGGTGACTGAAGCGTCGTCCTTGCGCAAAGGCTGGGCCGGAGTGCCGCCGCTCGACGGCTCCAGGTCGCGGATGCGCCGCTGCAACTGCGCCAGCAAGCGTGTGCCGTCTTCACCGGGCACATCGTCAAAAAAGTCCAGGCGCGGCCACTGCGTGACTTGCTGGGCCGCCTGCAGGTCGTCAAAGGCGTCGAGCTGGCGAATGAAGTCGCGCCCCTGCCGCCCCCAGGCGGCCAAAAGCGTGGGCGCGTGCAGGTGCATCTGCGCCAGCGGCAAAGTGGCCAGCGCCTCGCCCCGATAAGCGTGACGTCGCCGCTCGGCCTGCAGCCACTCGCGCCCGTCGATGATTTCGCCCCAGTGGTACTGGCACGGGTTGGGCACGGCCAGCAGCACCTGGCTGTGCGCGGCCAGCGCTGCCAGCATCTCCAGCAGCTGCCCCGGCATGTGACTCATGCCAAACACCGACACGCGCCGCGCCACGGGGCTGGCCAGCGGCTGGCCCGACTGCAGGTGCGCCAGCGCCCGCGCATGCAGCGCGGGGCGTGTGGCTTGGCGCTGGCCGTCATCCAAAGTGGCGAGCACGCGCCGCCACAGTTCGGCCTGCCAAAGCTGGTCTTCGCCCAGTTCATCATGCCCAGCGGCTTTGCGCAGCACGTTGCGCCCGGCGGCCCAGTCCTGCAGCCAGTCGGGGCGGTAAATCTGGTACTGGTCAAACAGGTCGGCCAGTCGGCTGGCCAGTTGCAGCAGGCGGTCGGGCTCGTCGCCTCTCAAGAAACCCGCCACGGGTTGGAACACCGGGTCTTGCAGGCAGCCGGGCAGCAAAGCCATCAACCGCCAGGTCATGGGCAGCTTGTCGAGCGGTGAGTCGGGTGGCACGTTGTGCGTGCCCAGCACCTGCCGGTAAGTGCGCCACAAAAAGCGCGAAGGCAGCTCCACCCGCGTGGCCGCGCACACCCCACCTTGGCGGGCCAGCTCGATCTTGATCCACTCGGCCATGCCGTTGCTCTGCACCAGCACGACTTCGCTCTCGAGCGGCAGCAACGGGTGCGCACGCAGCCAAGCCGTGAGGGTGTCGGCCAGCACCTCGGAGCGGTGGCTGTGCAGGGCGATGAAGCCGGGCGAAATGG
>VFQS010003805.1_pt1 | contig 11323 bp, 10 predicted proteins | sample 3512361 | NCBI WGS metagenome assembly VFQS01 (sample SAMN10412375, study PRJNA504923) | tailings metagenome | isolation source: Relicate 1 Philex TSF3 active mining | place: Philippines | reverse complement strand
TGCGCTTGGCATGGGGCTCAGCGCCGCGTTTGCCAATCTCACCCAGATCACGGCTTATGGGCGCGCAAAACCCGCAATCCTCGCACCTTTTACGTACATTCAAATCGTATGGGCGGCTCTCTTCGGCATGGCCGTGTTTGGTTCATGGCCCGGCTATATGACCTATCTCGGTTCAGCAATCATTGCGGGCGCGGGGATTTATTCGGCGCTCAGAGAAAGAGCCGAAAGTCGGGCAGGGTAACGTCTTACTTCATTTTTGAAGAAGAAACGCGTCGAATTTATCGAATGAACCCGTCCACCCCATAGTCATACCGGCGCGTGCATTGATGAAGAATTCTAATTCTTCTGGAGTGTAATTGCCTGTCGCTTCCCATGTGACTGATACAAGCGTTGTGTGATCATCAAGCGCTGTGAAATCAACATGTGTCAGCATGGTTTCAGGCCAAACGGGCGCGAAAGGATGACGTGAGACATTGCCATCTTTGTCGGTAAATTGCTGCGTATAAATCAAATGATGCGGTGGCTCGCCTTTGATATAGGCCGCGCGGCCATACATCGTGAATTGATCATTTCCCATTTTATAGGTTGATGTTCCGCCCGCACGAATATCTGCGGTGAAATATTCCATCGTGGTGCCTGTGGGCGAAAGCCATTCGGCAATCTTTTTGGGGTTTGACCACGCATCAAATACAATATCAATCGGTGCAGCAAAGCTGCGATTGATCATGAAGAGATCTTTGCCAGATTTCTGCTTTTCAAGAAATTCGCCCAGCCGATCCCATGTGCTGTTGCCAATGGCGTTTTTGATGATCTCACGCGTTTTATCTGCCGCTTCTTTCGAAGCAAGCGACATCGTCATATCCATTTTTGTTTTATTGCCAGCTTGCGAGAAGAGCACGGTCACGCGAAACAAAGCGGGCTCAGTTTCTGTTGCGCCATGATCATAAACAAGCTTCGCTTCGTTCTCGACTTCAAGATAGGTGGCGATATTCGGATAATCGACATTATCCGGCCCATGCATTGTATAATTCCATTGACCACCGACGCGCAGCTCTTTGCTATGATTTGTAATCGTAAACCCGCGCGGTCCCCACCACTGAGCTGCTTGCACTGGATCCGTCCATGCCTTCCAGACGGCACTCAAGGGTGCATCATAAAATCGCACGAGATGGATTTCATTGTCTTTCGGAAGAGAGGGCATGGTGCGGGTGTCCGGAATTAGAATTCTTTTATCATCATTTTTCGATGACCTTAGGGAAATTTTCAAATATTTACTGTTGCTAGAGTTTCGCTCTAAATTTTTTTCTTCTTTATATTGGGAGCGATGGCGGATGGGGTGAGATTCGAACTCACGGTGAGCTTGCACCCACGGCGGTTTTCAAGACCGCTGCCTTAAACCACTCGGCCACCCATCCTTGTTGGCGCGCTTATAGGCCTAAAACTTCCGGTTCGACAACTCCCTCTCTGAAGAAGCCGAATCAGACCGGGGGAATCCGGTCGGGAAGGGGGCAAAACTCCGTCTTTTGGGTCGAAATTTTGTCAAAATCCGGCGCTAACGCTCAACTAAAAGGTGCAAGAAAATACATCCCAAGCCCATGATATAAATGATTAATTAGTCTTTTTGGTGTGTCTCTTCTTGCATGCGTGCTGTTCGAACGATATTATGGGTGTCTGTTCGTTGAGTGACTTAGGTCCAACCCACCAAGGCGTGAGGCGCCTTTTTTGAGAGTTTCCTTGCAAGCGTTTCGGCGGTCTTTGTTAGGTCTTGCCGATAGTCTTTGCCCGGTCTTGGTGAATTGAAAGAACAAGCTTTTGATCTCAAAATCTCCGACATCTTCGTCTTTCGGCCCTAACGCCTTGTTAAAGGCTTCGGCTCGGTTCCGTTTCGCCGGTGTTTTGACCGTTACGGCTTTGAGCCTTGGCCTTGTCTCCTGCGGTCCATCCAAATTGGCCCAGATTGACCCCAAATATGGCGTGAGCCCGAGCCCGCGTGTCGTCGCCGATGGTGAAGATGTGCCGAAGGGCGGGGGCTACGCAAAGGTCGGTAAACCCTATGTGGTTGCCGGGCAGACCTATGTGCCATCTGTGCCGAAGTCCTATTCGGCGGTCGGCACGGCGTCTTGGTATGGCGCTGATTTCCACGGCCGCAAGACTGCCAATGGCGAGGTTTTTGACACCGAGTCGATCACTGCGGCGCATCGCACTTTGCCGATGCCGAGCTATATCCGCGTCACCAATCTCGTGAATGGCCGCTCGATCGTTGCGCGTGTGAATGATCGCGGACCGTTCCATTCTACCCGCTTGGTCGATGTGTCTGAACCTGTCGCGCAAGCCTTGGCTTTCCGTAACAAGGGCATTGTACGCGTGAAGGTCGATTATCTTGGTCTCGCACCGCTTGAAGGCAGCGACGATCACAAGTTGCTGGCGAGCCTTAGGACCGATGGCAAACCAGCTATGCTGATTGGGGATGCGCGTGCGCCGGTACAGGTCGCGTCGGCTGAGGATGCGATTGCTACCGAAGTGGCTGCTACCGAACCGGTATTGCCGCAGCTTGTCGCTCAGAATGACACGGAAAGCTTCATCGATGGCGACGTGCCGTTTCCGGTGCCTCGTCCGCAACTCGTGCGAACGGTTAGCCTGATTTCACCTAAGCCGCTCTTGGCGGTGCCATCGGCTACGGCGGAAGAAACGGTTCAAACGGCGAGTATGCCGCCCATGCCGGTACCGCGTCCGGGCATGTTCTATCTGCCCACAGGTGCCTTTTCGGCTGCGAGTCCTGCTTTTGACGGGCTGAAAGCGCAAAAGGCCTTCCAGCTGCGTTAAGCTATTGCGCTTCGGCGCATCGTCGGCGAAGAACATCCAGATCGACTCGATCTTGCCGACGGGCGGCAGGATCTTTTTCGATTCTTGGAATGTTGAATGTCGGCGCGCGTTAGCCAAGGGCTTTTCATCACGTTTGAAGGCGGAGAGGGGGCTGGAAAATCCACCCAAATCCGGCGTCTTCACGCACGTCTTGAAGCTTTGTCGATTAAGACCCATGTGACACGTGAACCCGGCGGCACACCGGGAGCCGAGCTTATTCGCGCTTTGATCCTTGACGGGAAAAGGCCCGCGCTTGATGCGTTAACGGAGACACTTCTCTTTTACGCTGCACGCGCCAACCATCTTGCTGAATTGATTAGACCTGCTTTAGCCAAAGGCGATGTCGTTTTATGTGATCGTTTCTCAGATTCAACCCGCGTTTATCAAGGCGTTTTAGGCGCTGTACCAAGTGTCGTTGTTGAGCAGCTTGAAGCGCTTGTTGTTGCTGAAACAAAACCGGACGTAACAATCATTCTCGATATTCCACCAGAGACAGGATTAGCGCGTGCGTCCGCACGGCGAGGGTCTCATCAAGCTGATCGCTTTGAATCCGAAACGCTCGAATTTCATAAGAATTTGCGGCAAGGCTTTTTGGATCTCGCAGAGCGTGATTCTGATCGTATCATTGTCATCCCAGCACTCGGCAACGAAGTATCGATCGAAAATGAAATCTGGCAAAAACTTGCTTCACGGTTCCCGTTGTTTCAAGGGCATCGCGCATGAGCAAGAAAACCGAAAAAATTTTAATTTCTAAAGATGTCTCAATCTCTTCAGAGACTCATGAGCATGCCTTGATTGGACAAGAACAGATAGAGAGAAGCTTTCTTGAAGCCTATCGGTCTGGACGCTTACCACATGCTTGGATTCTTGCGGGTAACGAAGGTATCGGCAAAGCGGGATTTGCCTTAAGAGCCGCGCGTTTTTTGCTCGCGCATCCGGATCACACCGATGAAAAAGTTAAAGCCACGCAGACACTTGATGTGGACTCAAATGATCCGGCAGCACGTCGCGTGAATGCACGTGCGCATACGGATTTGTTTTTTCTTGAATCAGAGACCGATGGCGAGAAGAAAACGAAATCAGGATCAATTCCGGTTGAAGATGTCCGCAAAATGCTTGGATTTTTCGGGTCAACCGCAGGCGAGGGCGGATGGAAGATCGCCATCATCGATCCACTTGATGATTTGAAATCAAGCGCCGCAAATGCATTGCTCAAGATGCTTGAGGAACCGCCGCCGCGTTCACTCTTTTTGATGATCTCTCATAATCCGGGACGACTTTTGCCGACCATTCGCTCACGCTGTCATATGGTACGGTTTAAGTCGTTGTCCGATGCCGATATGATGACGGCGCTCGTGAGAGTTTCAGAGACTGATGATCAAAAACTCTTGCGTGAAGCGGTACGCCGTGGTGCAGGTTCTGTGAAGCGGGCCTTGACCTATCTCGATGCCGAACGCATGGCGATGATCCATGATATTGAAACCACATTAGAGCGTCTACCTGAGCTTGACCGTAAACATCTTCTCGCGATGGCGGATCATTTTGCCAAGAAAGATGGTGCCGAAAGTTTTGCGCTTTTTCTCGAAACGGTTGACGAATGGATGGCTTCGACCTGTCGCAAAGATGCCGAACAAGGGCATCACCGCTTAGGCGCGTTGGCTGATCTTTGGGAAAAATTCACGATCAATTCAAGAATGACCGATGTTTATAATCTGGACCGCAGACCTTTTTTTATCACCATGATGAATGATCTTGCCGATGCCATGAAAGTCGCGCGCGCTTCATGATGGAATAAAAAGCAATAGACCGCATAGGATCATGGGTAATGAACAATAAAGAACGCTTTTTTCTTACAACGGCGATTTCATATCCGAATGGGCGTCCGCATATAGGGCATGCCTATGAATTGATTGCGTCCGATGCGATTGCGCGTTTCATGCGGCTAGATGGTAAGGACGTTTTCTTTCTAACAGGGACGGATGAGCATGGTCAGAAAATGCTTCAAACAGCCGTGAAAGAGGGCATGACCGCGCAAGCTTTGGCAGATCGCAACGCTGCTGTCTTTCGCGAGATGACGAAAGCGCTCAATGCATCGAATGATGATTTTATCCGTACCACTGAAGAGCGTCACAAGAAAGCGTGCCAGGAAATTTGGCAAAGAATGGTTGATGCGGGTGATATTTATAAAGACTCTTATGCGGGATGGTATTCGGTTCGCGATGAGGCCTATTTCACCGAAGATGAAACCACGCTTGGAGGGGACGGTATAAGACGCGGACCAACAGGGACGCCGGTCGAATGGGTTGAGGAGGAGAGCTATTTCTTCCGTCTCTCTGCCTATCAAGATCGCTTGTTAGCGCTTTATAATTCATTGCCCAATTTCATTGGCCCTGTTGAAAGAAAAAATGAAATCATTAGTTTTGTGAAATCGGGTCTGCGTGATCTATCCGTGAGCCGCACAACTTTTGATTGGGGCATTCAGGTTCCGGGTGATCCAAAACATGTGATGTATGTATGGGTCGATGCGCTTACCAATTACATCACCGCAACTGGATGGCCTGATCAAAATGCAAACCGCGCAGCTTTTTGGCCTGCAAATGTTCATATCATCGGTAAGGACATTATCCGTTTTCACGCGGTCTATTGGCCTGCATTTTTGATGTCGGCGGGATTACCTGTACCGCAACGTATTTTTGGTCACGGTTTCTTGTTTAACCGTGGCGAGAAAATGTCGAAGTCAGTTGGAAATGTCATTGATCCATTTTCATTGGCTGAACATTATGGCGTCGATCAATTGAGATATTTCTTCCTGCGTGAAGTGCCATTTGGTCAAGATGGTAATTACTCTCATGAAGCCATCGTTAATCGCATCAATGCCGATCTTGCCAATGACCTTGGTAATTTGGCCCAGCGTTCTTTATCAATGATTGCCAAGAATCTTGATGGAAAAATGCCCAAGCTTGGTGATCTTTTAGATCAAGATCGTGTGATCTTGGACGAAGCCTATGCGCTTCTTGATAAAGCACGTAAATCGATTGACGATTTCGCACTACATCACATCCTTGCTGATATTTGGCGTGTGGTTGCGGATGCTAATCGTTATTTTGCAGGTGAGGAGCCTTGGGCAAAGAGAAAGACAGATCTCGCTCGTTTCGAAACGATTCTTGCCGTGACGCTTGAAACCTTGCGTCTTGTCGGTTTGATGACGCAACCCTTTATGCCCCATTCTTCGTCAAAGCTTCTCGACCTATTAGCGGTTGATCCAGCACATCGCGGTTTTGGTTTTATGAATGCGAAAGCCAAAATTGGGGCAGGGGTCACATTGCCTTCCCCACAAGCGATCTTTCCACGCTATGTGGAAAGCGAAGGCGATTTGACGAATTGAGCTTTGAAATATCATGATCGTCGATAGCCATTGTCATCTTGATTTCCCACCCTTTGAAGGTGAGCGTGAAGCTATAATTGCGCGTGCAAAAAATGCTGGCGTGAAGTCGATGTTGACAATCTCTACCGAAGTGAAACATTTTGAGCGCATCAAAGCGATCGCCGAAAGTGATCCTGACATCTGGTGCTCTGTGGGCACACATCCGCTTCATGCCAATGAAGAACCTGACGTGCCGCTTGAGCGTTATATTGAACTGGCTCAACATCCCAAATGCATCGCAATTGGAGAAGCGGGGCTCGACTTCTTTTATGATCGTGTCGCCCCGGATCGCGCGGATCAGGTTTTTCGCAAGCAAATCACCGCGGCCCGCATCACACAACTCCCTTTGGTTATTCATTCGCGTAGCGCTGATGATGCGATGATCGCAACGCTTCAAGATGAAATGGGGAAGGGTGCGTTCAAAGCCGTCCTTCATTGCTTCTCGTCGGGTCGACGCCTGGCGGAAGTTGGTGTCGCCTTGGGTCTCGCGGTTTCGTTCTCTGGCATTCTCACTTATAAGAAATCAGACGAGCTCCGAGACATTGCGTCATCTGTTCCGTTAGAACATTTGTTGGTTGAAACTGACGCACCTTATCTCGCGCCCCAATCGCAACGAGGCAAGCGAAACGAACCGGCTTATGTTACAGAGACTCACGCGATATTGGCTGAGGTCAAAGGCGTGTCGATTGATGAGCTTTCGCGCGTGACAACTGATAATTTCTTCCGTCTTTTCTCAAAGGCGCAGCGGCCGGTTCAGGAGCCTCGAGCGGCATGACCTTAACGCTGACCATTCTTGGTTGTGGCTCCTCCGGAGGCGTCCCGCGTCCTGTGGCGGGTTGGGGGGCGTGCGATCCGCATAACCCCAAAAACCGTCGTCGGCGTTGTTCGATTCTGCTTGAGAAAACTGCCCCCACTGGTCGAACCGTTGTGGTGGTCGATACGCCGCCTGACCACCGTGAACAGGTTCTTTCAGCGGGACTAGATCGAATTGATGCAGTGCTTCTCACGCATGATCACGCTGATCATCTCCATGGAATTGACGACGTGCGTGCAGCTGTAATCCATATGCGCCAATTGATGCCCGTCTATATGGACGCGCGAACATCGGCGGTTGTTAGAGAACGCTTCGGCTATTGTTTTGAGACGCCCATTGGCAGCGACTATCCGCCGATCACCCGCGAAATGCGGATCACAAAAGGTCACGAGATCGTCGTTGAGGGTCCGGGTGGGGCTATTAAAGCGATGCCGTTTGATGTCCATCATGGTGAGAATGACGCGCTCGGTTTTCGCTTTGGAAAGGTTGCCTACACGCCTGATCTCAACGCGATTCCTCAAGAAAGCCTTGAGGCCTTACAAGGTCTGGATGTCTGGATTATCGATGCTTTGCGGCACAGACCGCATCCATCGCATTTCACCGTTGCGGAAGCCTTAGAATGGATTGATCGCATGAAACCCAAGCGAGCCATTCTGACCAATCTCCATGTTGATCTTGATTATGAAACACTGAGAGCGACGTTACCTGATCATATTGAACCCGCTTTTGATGGCATGAAACTCGTTCTGGAAGGCGCCTAAATCGCTTAAAAGGCGGAAAATAAGAAAGATTATAAAGAACTGAAATCACTACTATATCAGATTAGTTCCATAATGTTTCTTATGCGAATTATAGATGTATATAAACCAACTAGGAAATATGGTTCATGTCATCCCCCAAGGTCGGAAAAGACATTCAAAATCTGATTGCCATAATGGCCGCGTTACGCACACCGCAGACCGGTTGCCCTTGGGACCTTGAGCAAAGCTTTGAGACGGTTGCGCCATACACAATCGAGGAAGCCTATGAGGTCATCGACGCCATTGAGCGTGGCGATATGGTCGATCTCAAAGACGAGTTGGGTGATCTTTTATTGCAGGTCGTTTTTCATGCTCGCATAGCTGAAGAGGCTAAGCTCTTCGCCTTTCCCGATGTCGTCGAGGCCATCACCAAGAAATTGATCCGCCGCCATCCTCATGTCTTTGGTGAGCAGAACGCGCATTCTCCTCAGCAGGTCAAAACGCTTTGGGATGCCATCAAGGCGGAGGAAAAAGCAGAGCGTCGAGCCGAGCGAAAAGCGGCAGGTTATGATGACAGCGAGGACGCCGCCTCTGTCCTCTCGGGCGTTCCGGAAGCCCTTCCCGCGCTCTCCCGCGCGCAAAAAATCCAGTCGAAAGCGTCAAAAGTCGGCTTTGACTGGAATGATCCGCTCGTGGTTCTCGACAAGATCGAGGAAGAAACGGCGGAAATCAAAGACGCAATGGCTTCTGGATCGAAAGCTGAGATCTCCGAAGAGATCGGCGATCTCCTCTTCGCGGTCGTTAACCTTGCGCGGCATCTCAAAGTTGACCCCGAACAGGCTTTGCGTTTTGCTAACAGTAAATTTTCGAAGCGGTTCAGTTATATAGAACGGACACTTGAAGCTCGAAATAAGCCAATCAAAGACGCCACGCTTGATGAAATGGAAGCGCTTTGGCAGGAGGCCAAGTTAAAGGTTTGATGTCATCAACAAGAGCCATTAATTTTTCAGCAGTTCGGCCTTCGGACATCTCAAAAGCAACCGCGTTTCACGTTCTGGTGGGATGCGAATAATCGTATTGATAATCCCGTCATCACCATCCTGTCTTTCGAGAATTTCGGCATTCTCGTAAAGCCAGTGAAGAAGCGCACCATCATCGGATGGAATGAGGATGTGATAAGTTTTGGTGTCACGCGCCAGCCGCGTTTCGATCTCGCTAAGAAGCCCTGTTATCCCCTCGCCTGTGAGCGCTGAAACGAGAACCGGTCGGATTTCTTTTTGCCTTTGCTGCGTGATTTCAAAAAGTCGCGCGCGGTCAGCTTCGTCAAGGAGATCCGCTTTGTTCCACACTTCAATGATCCGGCTTTGATCATCGGGATCAATGCCGAGATCTTTGAGGATCGTAGTGACATCAACAGCTTGCGCTTCGGTATCGCCATGCGAAACATCGCGCACATGTAGGATTACGTCTGCTGAGATCACATCTTCAAGCGTCGCTCGAAAGGCTGCCACAAGCATGGTCGGTAAATCAGAAATAAAGCCGACCGTGTCTGATAGAATGATGGGTGCGCCATGCGGCAATTTTGAAATCCGTGCGGTGGGATCCAATGTCGCAAAAAGCATGTTTTCAGCCAGAACATCGGCTTCCGTGATGCGGTTGAACAATGTTGATTTTCCCGCATTTGTGTAGCCGACAAGAGCGACAACCGGATAAGGCACCTTCTCCCGGCTCTTGCGATGAAGACCACGAGTGCGTTTGACGGCCTCAAGATCGCGTTCAATGCGCGTCATTCGCTCTTGAATGAGACGGCGGTCGGCTTCGATCTGCGTTTCGCCTGGACCACCCAAAAAGCCGAAGCCCCCGCGCTGACGTTCAAGATGGGTCCACGAGCGGACCAATCGGCTCTTCTGATAATTGAGATGCGCCAACTCGACTTGCAGTGTGCCCTCTTTCGTCCGCGCGCGACGACCAAAGATTTCCAGAATAAGCCCGGTCCGATCGATGACTTTGACTTTGAGCGCCGTTTCCAAATTGCGTTGTTGAACGGGCGACAAGGCGCAATCGGCAATCACCAGCCGGATCTCGCGCTCCTCAATGAGCGCCGCAAGTTCTTCAATTTTGCCGGTGCCGATATAGGTTGCAGGCCGCAATTCGGAGAGCGGCACCAGACGACTTTCAATTACATCAAGATCAATCGCCGCCGCGAGCCCTGTGGCTTCTTCAAGGCGCGCTTGCGCTGGCCGCAAATTGGTGTCGGGCGAATTCGGCCGACGCCGCGTCAGATAAGGACCGATGACGAGCGTGCGCGTATATTTGGCAACATCATGTTCGATGTCGGACCCGGAAACGGGCCGATTGCCAAATTCATAGGGCTTAGACGCCAAAGGATGATCTTTCGCGCGTCTTGATCACTCTTTTATGACCGCGCCGGTTTCGTCGGTGGGGTCAAACAAAGTCACAGGTGAGCCCGGCATAATCGTCGAGATGGCGTGTTTATAAACCAGTTGAGAATGACCATCCCGGCGCAAGAGAAGGCAGAAATTATCAAACCAGGTGACGACGCCTTGGAGTTTCACGCCATTCACGAGGAAGATCGTTAGCGGAATTTTTGCCTTCCGCACATGGTTGAGAAACGTGTCTTGAAGATTTTGTACCCGGTCATTTACCATTTTATTTCAGTCTCTTCTTATTGATTTCTTATCCGGATTCTAAAGCGGAAATTGCCGAGCAAATCGTGTTCGAGCCATTCCCACCACCCTTATGAAAACAGATAGTCGCACAGGGCTCAAGATTCAATCGATCCCGAGAGATTTGAGTTTCCGATGAAGTGCGGATCGTTCCATACCAACGAACTCGGCGGTGCGCGAAATATTGTGCCCGAAGCGCGCAATTTGGGCGACGAGATAATCCCGCTCAAAGAGCTCCCTCGCCTCTCTGAGAGGGAGTGCCAAGAGCTTTTCTCCGCCCTGCCCGCCCGCCATCGATGGCGCTGAAGCGCCAACATCAGACGGAAGGAGCTCAGCCGTGATCGGTGTCTCTGGATCACCACCCGCAAGGATCAGCATCCGCTCGACGCTGTTGCGCAGTTGCCGAATGTTGCCTGGCCAATCATGTGCCTGCAAAACCGCCATAGCATCGTCGGCAATCGAACGGGGTACCTGCCCCGTCGAGCTGCAGATCTCGTCCATGAAATGCGCGACAAGTTCCGGAATGTCCTCGCGGCGCTCAGCAAGCGCGGGAACGCGCAGGGGAACAACGGCGAGCCGATGGAGCAGATCTTCACGGAAGCGGCCTGTGCGCACTTCAGCGTCAAGATCTCGTGCCGTAGAGGATACAATCCTCACATCGACTTCAACCTTGATCGATCCATTCACACGCTGGAAAGATTGATCGACAAGAACACGCAAAATCTTGCCTTGCGTCTCTTTCGGCATATCGGCGATTTCATCGAGAAGCAGTGTACCGCCATGGGCTTCTTCGAGT
>VFQS010003804.1_pt1 | contig 11323 bp, 6 predicted proteins | sample 3512361 | NCBI WGS metagenome assembly VFQS01 (sample SAMN10412375, study PRJNA504923) | tailings metagenome | isolation source: Relicate 1 Philex TSF3 active mining | place: Philippines | reverse complement strand
TCTCTCCAGTGGCTCCTGTGGCACCTGTAGCACCTGTAGCACCAGTCTCTCCTGTGGCACCCGTTTCACCAGTCGCACCGGTCTCTCCAGTGGCTCCTGTGGCACCTGTAGCACCTGTAGCACCAGTCTCTCCTGTAGCCCCTGTGGCTCCAGTGGCACCTGTGGCACCTGTGGCACCTGTGGCTCCTGTGGCTCCTGTGGCTCCTGTTGCACCCGTCGCACCAGTGGCACCAATCGTCGCCGGCACACCTGTAATTGCACTTATGGAACGTAAATCTTCGACCGCGACAATGCGCGATTTTACAGCATTAGTATAACTATTGCTTGTCTGAAGCACAACCTTTGCAATCGGGCGGAATTCGACAATGGGGAATCCAGATAAATACAAATCATTCCACAACGCTTCCTGTGCAGCACCTATATTTCCATATTCAGCCTGTCCCATAATAGAAATAATCGGTGTGTATGTCATATTTGTGGCAGCCAACCAGTATACCACATAACGGTTATTTGTCGCTTCTTGAACTGACCATACACCTCCCGTATCAAGATTGTATGCCGCCCGCCCAGTGCCAGTTGTAAACAATGGGTATGTTGTGGCCGTATTTTTTCTCCACACTGAACCATTTATGTTAACAACAGGAAGTTCTGCAGGAAAATCGATAGGCTGTAGCCATACATTGCTAATATCTGGCACACCGTTTGTAATATCAACCTGGAGATCCTCATCGAAAAATGTGCCCGCATTTACGGCAAGTTGTGCATCACTGTTTGTATTTCCTGTGCCAGTTGTAATATAATCATATAGAGAAAAGCCATTTGCAATAGCCGCTCCGCGAGTGCGGTGTAAATATTCGTGTGTTGCCCAGTCCATTGTAACACCGTGGCGCTCATCAAATAGCATAAATTCGGTAGGCGCGGATGAATTGTAATAAATATACGCAGTTGGTGCCTGAGCATTCCATATAAAGAAATCAAGTTGATATCCAAGATTACCTGATGTGTCAAAGTATATATAATATAGACCTGATGAATTTGGAATTGTGACAGTTTGTGGTGAACTTATTGTGAATTGTTGGCCAGCAACCCACACATCAAATGATGCGCCACTGGGAGCGATTGTAAACTCGCGTGTTGTATAGTCGAAATCAATTGTTGAATCTGTTCTAACTGGATGCCCAGTAGGTTCACCGGTGACCTCTTGAACAACTGTGCTAACTGGACCAGTCGGCCCAGTGGCTCCTGTTGCACCAGTTTCGCCAGTCGCACCAGTGGCCCCAGGAGGACCAGCCACAATATAACTGAAGTAGTATGTATCATAATTTGTTAGTATATTATCACCAGTGTCTATTGTAATTGTTTTAGTATCTACACCACCATTGCTTATATTTAACACAGGATTTACATACAATTCTGGTCCACCTGCTGTGTTTGCTACAGTTAGGAAGACTGATGCACCAGCGGTAAACAAGGCTTCAAGAGTATTATACCATCCCATAATTGAATTTCCGTATATATCAAACCCTGTTGAATAGCTGAACGCTACATTTAGGGAATATGCATTTGCAGTAAAGTCATTGTATCTGAATTCTCCTGCATTATAAGGAATATCTGTATCAGGGATCTTTTTTAGTATAATATACTGAGACTGACCTGTGGCTCCTGTGGCTCCTGTGGCTCCTGTGGCACCTGTGGCTCCCGTTTCACCTGTGGCACCCGTTTCACCTGTGGCACCCGTTTCACCTGTGGCACCCGTCGAGCCAGTTGCACCGGTGGAGCCTGTTGAGCCAGTTGCGCCTGTGGCACCTGTGGCTCCTGTGGCTCCAGTTTCACCTGTGGAACCTGTTGAGCCAGTTGCACCTGTAGCACCTGTGGCTCCCGTTTCACCTGTGGAACCCGTCGAGCCAGTTGCACCGGTGGAGCCTGTTGAGCCAGTTGCACCTGTGGCACCTGTGGAACCAGTGGCACCTGTGGAACCAGTGGCACCTGTGGAACCAGTTGCACCTGTGGAACCAGTTGCACCTGTGGAACCAGTTGCACCTGTGGAACCAGTGGCACCTGTGGAACCTGTGGAACCTGTGGAGCCAGTGGCACCTGTGGAACCTGTGGAACCTGTGGCCCCTGTAGAGCCAGTTTCACCAGTGGCACCAGTCTCTCCTGTAGCACCCGAACCCGCTGGACCTGTGGAACCAGTTGCTCCTGTGGAACCAGTTGCTCCTGTGGAACCAGTTGCTCCTGTGGCACCCGTGGCACCAGTAGCCCCCGTTGCGCCCGTGGCACCAGTAGCCCCCGTTGCGCCCGTGGCACCTGAACCAGCAGGACCTGTTGCCCCAGTGGCTCCAGTAGCACCCGTAGCACCAGTGGCCCCTGTGGCACCAGTCGCTCCACCACCAGACCCAGTGGCACCCGTAGGACCCGGGGGTCCTGAAGGGCCTATCAGAGCATTGAGATTGCCTTGCGGCAAATTCAATGCCAGAATCATCGCAGGGGTCAAACTCGACATTTTCTATTAAGCCAATCGATAAAACCTTAAATTGCAATTAGGGTGTTGTGCGGTAAAATAGTAAGTATACTTGCTATTTTTACGCACAGTTGACCAACTCCTAAATGCAACAATTAATGGAAAAACAGCAGCGTATAACTATATTCGAACGCCGCTGCCACATTGTCAATGTAGCCGCGATATTGCCAGCCGGCTGCCGTCGCTGCCGCCACAACATCCTGAATATCGGGCATATCAAACACATGCCGATGGCGGCGCACACTCCCGTCCTTGAAGCGGAATGTTTCGCGGAATTCTGCAGCCCGTGCTCCAGGTGCATCATCGATGTCAAACACACCTTCATAGTCGAACTGATCGAACGCCACCTGGGACTTCATAATACGCTCCGATGCATATTTCTGCAAGGAAAATACGGTCGGTGCGGCGGCTTCGAGCATTGGGTCGAATTTATACTTGTTCACCACATGCACCGACAGCACACCTCCAGGAGCGACCCAGTAAGCCATGTTGCGGAAGAACGACGGCTTGTCCTGAATGTAGTATATAGTGAAATACATGACAGCGGCGTGTGTGAATTCACCCTGGCCGGCGGCCCCAAGGTTCTCCAAATCAGCCACACGGAATTGCACGGCAGCGCGCTGGGCATCAGTTAGGGTGGTTGCGGGGACGGTGGTGGTGCGAGCGTGAGCGATCATTGCTTCTGAACGGTCGAGGCCGACCACGCGCTGGACCCCCATCTTTGCGAAGGCTGCAGTTAGGATGCCTGTGCCACAGCCGGCGTCGAGGACTCGCCACTGGGCCAGGGGGACCGTCGGAGTTGCGCGTTCCCATTCGCCGCGCAGGAGGACGGCCTCCAGCATGGAGCGCTTTTCACCTTGCACCAGTTTGTCGTAAATGCCTGCCGTGAATTTGTCATACAGGGTCGTGTTGTCGAGCCAGTCGTAGCGGGACTCTTCTGCGGCGTTCGGGCCGGCGGCCTGGCCTTGCCCCTGGCCCTCAAACCCTTCCTTCGGCTTCAGGCGATCCGTGGCGACGGCATATATGTAGTGTGTGCAGGCTATTATAGTGACCGCCAGAATAGCCCATTGCCATATATAAAAACCTCCAATGGGGGCGTCCATGTCTAACCGTTTATCTGTTTTCTTTTATGGGTGTGTGCGCGCTGGCGCGGCCTGCTCCGCTGCCGCCTGCAAGTGCCCGTGCGTGTCCGCTGGCGACCTCCACAATCACTTGAGTGATATGCGAGTGTTTCGCACACTTCCTTATAGGGATCTGCTGTGTTCCCCTCAAACGCGCACCGCATCCGCCAAAGCCACGCCACACTGCTGCGGCGATTTGCCAGCACCGGTCCCGTCTTTTCTAGAGCGGCCTCCCAGGAATTCCTCCACGGCTGCGGAAGGGCCGCCGGGAGGGTTGCCCAGAATGCCCGCCAATACTTTAGCCGCGCCGCAGGCGATAAAGTATTCCAGCGATTCTTTTCGGCTTCACACCGATGTGTGCAATTAGGATGGTCTGGCATGGGGGCCTCGTGAGTTGATAAAGGATGAGTATATGCAACGGCAAAAAGAAAGTCCCAGGCGGGGAAGCCGGCCACTGCCGGCAGTCTGCGTGCGTAAAGTTCTTTGACGGTCGCAAAAGAAGGTTCTTTAGGAATCTCCTGACCATTATTGGCACGCAACTTCTCATTGACTCGTGAGTGAACTTTATAAAACCACGCGGACCAGTCAGCAGCAGCGCGCGGCATCGGGAGCCCTTCGTAAATGCCAGTTAGGGAATGGCGGCAAAATTTGCACGGGAGGATATATGGGAGTAGCGTGAACAGCCGACGGGTTGCTGTGTGCTCCCCTGGGGCAAATGTGAGGGTGTGCAGGAATCTCCATGCGGGCGGTCCCCAGAAGCGGGTGTCCATACTTACTTTTCGTGGAGATTATTCTGTGGGCGGCAGGGCGGTGCTTATTTGCATAGTGTGTTCGTCCAGATACTGCACGCGGCCGTTTACGGTGGCCGTATATACACAGCGTGTTTCCATATCAGCGGGATTTCCGGAAAGAGTTGCACCGGCCTCGAGACCACCGTCAATCCCCACCGCGCCACACGGGCATTCTTTATAATCATGGCGGTGCTTGCTTTCGATAGTTGTGGTGCAGCGTTTGCAGTGCATTGCGTTCTTAACGCAAGTATACCGAATTCCATCGTAAATTAGGGTCATCATTGTTGGGTCGGCTTAGTATGTGTGCATATTGCTTGTGTGGCTGCCCACATCAAATTTGCGGGAGGTTTCGTGATAATGCAATTAGGAATGTGTGGGCGGTGGCCTGGGCTAGCGCAGAGCTAGCCAGCGTAACATTCTTAATTGAATTTATGGAGGGGACTGCAAAGTTGCGGATTGTTTAATTGCCGAAGCCAGGGATGCTGAGGGGCGCGAGGTAGGGGCGCACACGGTCATTGTCGATCTCCTGGGCCTGGCACTTGACCTTCGTCTGGGGGCAGGCAGCGCGGGGGCAAGGAGGGCAGGCGGGACACTTGGTCGGCTCGGGGCACTTCACCTCGGGGCAGCGAGGGCGGGGACAGGGAGGGCAGTCGCCCTTCGGGGTCTTGCACTTGCTGCAGTCGAGGATGACGGGCTGTTGCTTGGGGATGGACGACTTAAGGACATAGTTGCTGAGGTCGGGCATGGGCGGTATCTCAGACTTGAGGATATAGTTGCTGAGGTCGGGCACGGGCGGACAAGGTGGGATGGACGACTTGAGCACATAGCGACTCATATCGATCTCCTTCGGGGGAGGGCACGGGGGGCATATGGGGCGGGTCGCACCACAGCCGCACTTCGTGATGGACGCATTGCAGCCGCCACACATAGGCGTGGAGGGGACGCCGGAATCTGCGAACCCTTCTGGGCGCCGTGAGCGCAGCACAAGCCCGAGTATGAGGCCGGCGACGAAGATTCCTATTAAATGGACGGTTGACACCTTCATCATATCTGCTTGTAGGGTGGATAAATTCTAATAGTAGGTTCGCTGGAAACTGCTATTAGGAATGTTGCGGGAGGCTGAAGTTGAATTAAATTCTGTAATTATATCTTCCAGCCAGGCCAGTTGAGTGGCGGGCAGCCCACCATCTGGCCGAGCCCGCTGTCATAATTGGTCCCCACACGGGTGCACACCATCTTGGCGTAGCCGCGCCAACTGAAATTGGGCCCCACGGACACACCAGGTTCCATGCACCCGTAGTCGTTCGGGTCGAGACCACGTGCCTTAATTGCGCGGCAGATGTCGGTGGCGCGCTGCTTCCAGTCGAAGCGGGAGGGGCCGCGGCTGCACTCCTCGGGCTTATTTGCATACTCGTCTGTGGCCATTCCCGCGGTTCCTGCGGCGGCCGGCTGGAAGGCGCTGGCGTCGGATGTGCTATTAAGACCGGTGGTGGTCCAGCCGGCGTTGCCGCCCTGATTGGCGCGGTTGTTGTAGTATTTGGCCGCCTCGGCCTCATTGTCGGCCGTATACTTGAGCCCGAGGTCAACGCTCCAACTGAAGTTCTTCGTGAAATTCGTCGCATAATTGGCCATTGCCTTGCGAATTTCGTCAGATATTTCAGGGTCGCCGGCGAGATTATCAGGGAGGATGTTGTTGAGGAAGGTGGGAAGTTTGGAGGCTTCCATAAATGCAGGCAACTTGGACCCTAGTGTGCCGAGCGACTTGAAATCGCTAATATCGGAAGATTTAACTGGAATGTCCTTCTCCAGTATTTTCTTGAGAGTCACCTTGTCAATCAGATTGTCAATATATGTGAGGACCTTCGTCATATTATTAATGCGGGCCGTGGTGACCTCATCCGTGGCACCGGTGTTAATGAGAGTGAGGCGATTTGCGAAGATCCATGTGCGGAACTCCTTGAGTTCGTCCAAGGTTGCGGGACGATTTGCCGCACCTGACCCAGATCCAGACCCCGAACCAGACCCAGACCCAGACCCAGAGCCAGAACCAGAACCAGACCCAGACCCAGACCCAGAGCCAGAACCAGAGCCAGAAGCCGAGAACCCTTCCCGCAGCACCTTGGTCGCCCGCCGTGGCTCCACAACACCGAGCCCCGCAAATTTCCTGTAGACCTGCCGCAAATAATCGAGATTCGCCTCAATCTCTGCCATCTGGAGTTCCGTGATTGTGGAGCGCAGCCCAGGGTTCCGCTGGAGCACCAGCGCTTCATTCATGAGCGTCTGTATATCTCCCTTAAGAGTGGACAGCGGCAACTGGATATTCGGGTCGCTCCGCTCCTCTAACTGCGGCATCTCAAAGTTCTCGAAACCCTTCAGGTCGTCCAACACGGTCTTCACGCGGGCTGCAGTAGTTGGCTGCAGGGACGGGTCAAATGCCGGCCGTGGCACATTCTCCGAAATGCCCCCATAAGGGGCCGTCGGAAGGGCCCCAGGCGGGTCGTTCGGGGCAGCACACGGTATAGCGGCAGCACCAGCAAACCCTTCCTCCTTTTTGCTCCCAGCGGCAACTGGCACCTCCAATTTATATGTATGGGGCGCCGTCGGGGCATATGTGCTATATACGAAAAACACAAGGAACGCCAATATAAAAAATAATGCGGCACCGTGCATACCTCTAACTGCTATTGCCATATATTTTAGGGCGGCTAACACAAAGGCTGTGGAGGGACCGCCAATACTGCAATTAGGATGAGTGCGCGGATGGCTGGAAACTTTAGTAAAGTGCGCGCGTGAAACATGTGCACTTTACTATTGGCTGCTACGGCCGCCTGGCCGGACTTTAGCGACCACCTTTAGGATATACTTTACGCCAGGCAGCGCGGCGTTCTTTATCGGTTAGCGTCGGATCATTTGACGTATCCCCTTCCGTCTTGTAAAACACTTTACCGTCGGCATCGAGCACCTCGCGTGCTTTATTGGCATACTTTATGGCCGGCACGGAGGTGTCGTAGACATGCTCTTCAGGTTCCACCGGGGCTGTGCGGCTCTCCTGTGGAATATGCTGGGAGGCAGATGCCATCGCGGAGGCAGTCCGCCGCGGCTCCGCCGGTGGATTAAAGAAATTAAAGAGGCGCGCAAAGGCGGTTATGACGGAGCCGGCATCGGTGACGATTTCATTTGCGAGGTCCACGAAAAAGTTTCCCGTAAAGACTGGCTGACCTGGCTTCTGTTCCCGCTTGATAACAATGGTTTCATTTATAACAGTGGCTGGTGCGACTGCGTCCTCATCGTCGCCGCCGGCACCGTCCTTAAGTGCCTTGTCGCGGAGAGCGGCGTAGTCATCGCCTCCTCCTGTGCCACCACCTCCCGCCCCACCAGCCGGCGCCGATACAACACCAAAAGTCAGGGGCGCTGTAGCCGGCTGGCGACTTTCACTGGCGGTTTCCTGCCAAATTGCTGCAGTATTTGCAATTAGGAATGTGTTGACAGCGTTGAAACGAATATTGCCAGTGTTGAGGTCCGCCTGGAGTTCGTAGAGGACCGCCTCGAAGTCTGCCGCGGCATCGGAGCCGCCCGCGAAGCCTTCCTCAGTAATCCCTGGTATTCCTACGAAAGCCGGCGCAACAGATGCTGATCCAGGTTGCACAGATGCCGTGGAAGCCGACCCGCCCTGGCTCGAAGCCGATCCGCCCTGGGGCCGCGTAAGAAGAACGACCGTCGACCCGTTCGGTGCCGCGCTAAATTGTAAATTCCTGAACATCGCCACAGGCTGCTCGGCGTATGCAGCCAGATCCTTCGCCACAGCCTCGGCAAACTCCGCACTATTCTTAATTGCAGTATAACGGACCCGTGGAAGAGTGAACTCGACACTCGTCGTAGTCCCTGGGGCCCGCTGTGTATATGACGCAGAGCCAGGACTCGGTTTCGTGGAGCCAGTTCCTGGTATAGTATCTGGGACGGCAACAGCCGGGCTAAGTGCTGATCCAGATGCTGTGGCAAAATTCTCTAGAAGCGACGGGTGTGAATATGCATCGCCAAGTATTGGCCCTGAATATCCTTCTATGCGCATGGCTCTTCCTAACTGCTGTTAGGTGAATTATTTACTGATTTATGCCCGATTGCGGGGAGCAAGCCCGAGGGCAGCAGCGGCCCCGTTAAAATCACTGACCATTTCACTTAGGAGGTTTGTGATGAAGCCTCTGCGGGGGTTGTAGGTGAACTCGCTGGCTGTTGTGGGCGTCTTCGGGGGAACAGTTAGGAGAATCGTGTTGGTTTTGAATGTGGGCAGGCCTGGAATCTTGGCATTTGCACCGGGCGGGGGCGTGCCTTTCGCATTTGGAGGGGGCTGGAGGGCGTCGGCCGGCAATTCGGAGGCATCGATTGTTGGAAGGGGCTCATCAGCATCGTCAGTATTTTTAAATGGCTCTGTTGCATCGGTGTTGTAATTAATAAAACCCTCATATTTTCCCTTTTTAAAGTCATGAATTGTGAGTTTGTTTCCATTAAAGACTATTGAATTTTTGTATTCCACAACCGGTTTTTTGCCATATAAGGCTAGATAATATGCCTTTAATGGATATGGTTTTTGTATGGAGGCTACTGCAGTTTGTTTAGAACCTTGACAATCTGTGGAACGAGTTGCAGTTGTAAGTACATAAGGAGGTGTTGATGTAGCGAGTGTGTCAGATGTGATAAATGGGAAGCAAAATGCGAATTTGTTTGCAGTGTATTCTACACGAACCTGTGTATTTGTAGCAATTCCTGTTCTGCTTCTGGTCTGTGTGGAGGGCTGAAGGAAAAATGCGGCGAGGCTTTGGGCAATTTCTTTTGTGATCTCATATCCATCTGTGAAACTGACTATGAATACTTGGTCTCTAGGAAGACGGGGCACGGTGGCCATATTGGTATTTTGTGGCGGGACGGGGGCAGTGGCGGGAGTTACTGCAGGTAGAGAAGGAGCAACGGAAGCGGATGCCGATGCCGATGCGGGTTGCTGAGTGACCGCTAGTGCAGGTGCCGGTGCTGCAGACGCTGACGCTGAAGCCGGCTGTGATGTGACTACAGGTGTAAGTGCCGGTTGCACAGGAGGTGCTGCGGCCTGTGCGGTAGGCCGTGGTGCTGCTGGAGGAGGAACCGGCGCAGGCACTGGCGCAGGCGCCTGGAAAATAGACGCCCCACTACTCACAATTCCCGTAGCAGGCGCCGCAGAACTGCTGGCAGTCGGCACTGTGATTGCTGAGGCGGTTATAATGGGAATGCAAAGTTGCCACTGTGTGTTATATATGTCGGCATTTGCGCGGGCAATCCAGTTGCCGTCTGCGCCGTAAAGAGAGGACGCGGCAGCATCCTTAAAGATATAGAATGGCTTATCAATTGCCGGTGTGGTAATTGCGTCAAATGATGCACTAAGCACGCCAAACGTCGTAGTGTCATACACGAGTGTATAGTTCGGGCCCGTTGTATTTACCCCAAATGTCCCGTTCTGGACCGACACCGCCCCGTAATCGAACTCTAATTGCGGGTATTGGCGAAGAAGAAGGAGGCCGGTTTGGTTTACATTGCGGATAAATGCGGGGGCTGCTGTGGTGGGGAACGGATCCGTCGCGGCTGCCACACGACATTGTAGGGAGTCATTTATGGAAAATATGGAACTAGTTCCAGGACCTATGCTGGCGGTTCCGAGAGTTTGCTGGGGTGCCGAGGCCATTCACTAATTTACATGCCAGTAAATATGTGAAGGGGTTTTTGCACTACAGTTAGGAGTATTGCACGAGACACAGTGTCGTTGCTGCTTAGCGACGAGGGCTAAATGTGGAGTAGCCAGGGGCTTTGGTTGTTGCTGCGCCAATAGTCGGGGTGGACCCTTGCATATCTGCCGGCATCATGGGAATGCGGCCTGCGGATATACCACCGCTTGTCGCCTGGGCTGCCTGACGGCGCTGGGAGATTGCAGCAGGAGTATACTGGCTGGTGGCTCCGCCGCTGCCATACTGGCTGCCCACGAATGTATCCTTGCCTTCCATGGCGGATACACGGATTTGCCCGCTGGGGGTTTGGACGACCGTGCCAATTGGTGCGCGATTTCCGAAACAGAGAGTGTCTTTATATATGGGCTTGCCGGCGGAGTCCTTTGCGACTGTTTTGTAGTTGTTACAATATGTGTCCTGAGTTGATTGCTTTGCATATGTGCCTCCTTTAGTGACACCATCGCTGATTGTATCGTGACACCATTTGCGAGTTACTGTAGTATTTAAGTTAATTTGCGCGGCGGTTGCGACGGATGTTTGCGTGGGTCCACCTGCAGCCTTACAGAGTTCTGTGGCGTCGGATGGGTTTATGCGGCGACCGTCTGTATATACGACTGGATATAACATGGGTTTGGTGCTGTATGTTATAGGGGCCTGTGAGGCGGGCTGCGAGGCGGGCTGCGAAGCGGGTGCAGGGGGCGGAGGAGGGGGAGGAGACCACGATGCACTCGTCTGATCGGACCCACAGTTGCGGCACTCAGGGATTTGCGCGCCAGTCCAGGCGACGCCCGATGCCGTGCGGGACTTCTGGGCGGTATCGCACTGACCCCCTGGGCCACACGGTGTATATGTGTCTGGTAGTGAGCCTGTGCCGGCGGGGCAGTGATCGCACTCTGGAGTAAGTTCGGCCTGCTTCCACGGCATGAAGATGTCCATGAGGGATTTCTTCTTGGAGGCACATGAGGCTGAATTACAGGGGTCATTAGAGCGGTTTTTTAAGGACCCACAGGCTTGACACACAGGGATATCTGAGCCTGACCATTTCATATTGGATGCTGTGCGCCTGGCCTGCTCGGTTACACAGTCACCACCAGGGTCTGTGCATGGATCGTAGGAGTCTGGTGCGGAATCGGAAGTGGGTGG
>VFQS010003803.1_pt1 | contig 11324 bp, 10 predicted proteins | sample 3512361 | NCBI WGS metagenome assembly VFQS01 (sample SAMN10412375, study PRJNA504923) | tailings metagenome | isolation source: Relicate 1 Philex TSF3 active mining | place: Philippines | reverse complement strand
GCGCTCCAGAGAGGTCTTCCTCTGCTACAGGAGCAGCGCTCATCACTGTTTCCCATTTTGGCCATTCTGTATTTGCAATTCTTATGGCTATTGGTCCACCCTGAGTAAATCCATGGCGTACACCGCTTGAAATCGTGACGATATCTTCCTCAAATTTCATTCTGGCACCACGCCCATAACCCAATCTGCGTCGAGCCAGGGCTGACTCAAGGTCTTCACGAAGAAGCGAAACGCCGGCAGGAAGCCCCTCGATGACCCCAATAAGTTCGGGTCCGTGGGATTCACCTGCAGTAAGCCATCTAAGCATCTGACTATTCTTCCATCTTTACCGCGCGAAGCATAAGGTCATGCAGATGTTGCTCATCGGAGAATGGTTCACCTTGATTAAGTAGATGGCGCAACTGTCCGATTGCCTGCCAGATCAACATCTCAAGACCTGAAATCTTAACCTCGAAGTCGCTATTGCTCTCGTTCAAATAAGCGATATCCAGCAGCGCCCGCCCACTTCTTTTTTCAAGCAGCTTGGGAAGAACTCCGATTGGAAGAGTAGAGACAACTAAATCAGCAGTTATAGCACTCTCCAAATCAGTGGCGAGGGCTCCGAATCTGTCGGCTAGTGCCTCTGCCTTAGCTGTGTCTCTTCCCCATACTCTTAAATCCGTATCGCTGAAGGCATGCAGAGCTGTTCGCGCTGTCGCACCTGTCCCCAAGACGGAGACGGTTCTGTAATCAAGACCAGAAACGGCCTGCTTTAGCCCAAATCCGTCGGTATTGAACCCGGCATATCCAGTCGAGGTCTTGATCAGACAGTTTGTTGATCCTGTCGCCCGTGAAGCATCATCCAGTGTTTCTGCGAAAGCGTTAGCCTCGGGTTTTAGAGGAATTGTTACCGAAAGACAGTCGTAGTTGTTAGAGCTAGAGGCCATCCACTCAGATAAACCTTCGGCCAGCTCGACGACGTCGAAAGATGCTTCCACCCCGAGTTCGCTAAGCGCTGCCAACATAATCACAGGTGACTTAGAGTGAGCGATAGGGTAACCGATAACAGCTAATCTTTTCATCCCCACCCCGGATTATCTCTGAGCCACTTTCGATAAAGCTCAACTGCTATCTCGTGTTCTCTGAGGGTCTCGGAGAACACAGTTTCTCCAGTCTTGAGATTGATGGTTACAAAGAACAAGTAGTCGCCCTCAGCAGGGTTTTTCGCCGCATCAATAGCTAGTTCCCCAGGTGAGGAAATAGGTCCTGGGGGCAGTCCAGGAAAAACATAAGTGTTGTAGGGATTAGCTTTGTCGGCAATTCCTTGTTGGAAAGAATCAATCGAGCCTTCGTAGTAGTACTTAACTGTAGGGTCGGTCTGCAGGAGCATTCCACGATCAATTCGGTTGTGAAAGACGCTGGAAACCTTATAGAAATCAGACTCAAGCTTTGCTTCTTCTTGAATAATCGACGCCAACGTTAGTAGCTCAAGGGAGTCCTCACGATTGACACCAAGCTCTGCTAGAACCTGATCGGTTTTTTCTAGCATCGCTTGAATAACTTCAGAAGCTGAAACGTCTGGGTCAAAGCTGTAGGTGGCTGGGAAGAGATAACCCTCGAGTGTTGGTCCTGGATAGTCTGCGTTAGCGCTCTCAATCTCCCGGACGAGGTCCTCTTCACTCACACCCAACTCTTGAGCAAGAAGGGGAACAATCTGCGCAATTTGATATCCCTCTGGAATTGTTACGGATAGAGTCACTCGATTTTCGCCATCAATGAGTATGCGAAGAGCCTCTGCACCCGAGATTCGCATAGGGAACTTATAGTGACCTGGATAGATCACTAAGTCACTTTGCAGCATCGGCCGATAAATGGCATCAAAAGACTTGATGACATCGGCAGCCAGCAGCTTGCGCGCTACATCCTCTCCGTTGTCCCCTTCTTCTATGACGATGATTACCTCGCCAGAACCAGGCCCTGGATAATCCTCAACCGTAAACCGGGACACTAAGGAATCCCATGCCTGCTCGATTGGTCCTCGAAGTACGGCAAACGATCCGGCAATCAATGCGAGAAGTACCCCGATTGCTACTGCAACAGTTACAGCGTTACGCTTCGGCTTCTCTTCCTTGACTTCAAATTCCTCAAGCATCTTGTTTCAAGCTCTCTCCGCAGCTGTGATTACAAGCGATGGCAAGTTCGACTATTAATCTGGCGGCCTCAGCATCTACGGCGTGCTTTGCGGATCTAGCGGTGTGGCCAGTTTGACGAAGGTTTTTTAGGGACTGAGCACTGGTCAATCTCTCGTCAAGTAAGAAAACGGGAATCGAAGTAGCTCTCTGAAGCTCCAGCGCAAAGCTGACTGCATCTGAAGTTGATTTAGTGTCTGCTCCGCTAAGGGAACTGGGTTTGCCGACATAGATTCGTGCTGCGCCTTTTTCGCTTGCCAATTCGGAGATCGCAGTGATTGCATCCTCCCGATTGATAGTTGTCAGGGGTATTGCAAGCTCGCCCTGACCAAGAGCTACTCCGACTCGCTTCTGGCCATGGTCGATTCCAAGACAAATCAAGAAATCAATCCTTGTGCGGCTTGAATTGCCTGCCCAAGCTTGGATGCGTCTGTGCCGCCACCTTGTGCCAGGTCAGGTTTGCCGCCTCCACCACCGCCAAGAACCTCAGCCGCTTTCTTCGCCATAGCACCTGCGTTCACACCGCCACTCAGGGCATCCTTGCCAACGGCAATCATGACTATCGGCTTGCTATCAATAACTGCTCCCAGCAGGACCACCGAATTTGACCCAAGTGAGTCTTTTGCTGTCAACACCAGTTGTCGAAGCGTGTCTGCACTATCAATACTTTCCAGTTGGCTTGATAATACTTTCTTGCCAGAGATTTCTTTCGCTGAGTTGAAAAGACCTGCCAACTTTTCTCTAGCCGCTTTGAACCTGAATTCAGAAAGTTGCTTTTCAAGCTCCTTAAGATTTTCTAGCGAGTCCGTAACTTTCGCCTCAAGTTCCGAGACCGGCGTTTTCAGACCGGCACTGAGTCTTCGGATCAACGCGCGCTCCTCAAGCAAATTTCGAAGAGCATCTATGCCAACTTCTGCCTCAATTCGGCGGACGCCTGATCCGACGGACGACTCTCCCGTAACGCTAACGAGCCCAATCTGTGCGGTTCTCGAAACATGTGTTCCACCGCAGAGTTCCCTTGACCAGGGTCCTCCAACTTGAACTACACGCACCTGTTCGTCGTAAGTCTCTCCAAACAGAGCTATTGCTCCCCAATCCTTCGCCTCAGGCAAACTCATAAACTGAGCGCTCACCGCTAGGTCAGCTCTGATAGCGAGATTTGATATCTCCTCAATCTCGCTCTTCGTCGAATCTGATAGAGACTCCCCCCAAGCAAAGTCGAGGCGCATGTAACCAGGACGGTTATAAGAACCTGATTGAAGTGCATTGGGACCGAGAACCTGTCGCAGTGCTGCGTGAACAACATGGGTTGCACTATGAGCCTGACAAGCTCCTACGCGCCAATCATGGTAAACAGAAGAAGTAACCTCTGCTCCCTTGCCCACCGAGCCCCTGACGACTCGGACTTGATGAGAGAAAAGACCTTTGACTGGTTTTTGAACATCAAGAACTTCAAGTATTAAGCCATCCGCGAGGATCTGACCTGCGTCTGCAATCTGTCCGCCTGACTCGGCGTAGAGAGTCGTTCGATCAAGGATTACCTCACCAATTTGGCCCTCGATAAGTTCCTCAACGCTGGCACCATCGTGAACAAGACCAATCACCTTGGCTTCTGCAGATAGCTGCTCGTATCCAAGGAACTTGGTTTCTCCTGAGCCTCTGAATTCCGCATAAACATCAAGGTTGGTGCTGGCTCTCTTACTCTTGGCGTCCTGCTTGGCTCTTGTCCGCTGTTCTTGCATCAATGCGTCAAATTTTTTGCGGTCCACCTCCTTGCCAGATTCAGAGGCAATTTCCATGGTGAGATCGATTGGAAATCCGTAGGTGTCGTGTAACAAGAATGCAGTTTCACCAGACAAAGCCGTCTCTGTCTTACTCAACTCTTCTGCCAGCACTTGGCTGCCTGAATCTAGGGTCTTACGGAATCCTGTCTCTTCGGCAATGGCCGCACGCAAGACTCTTGGGAAAGACTCCTCTAGTTCTGGATAGGCCTCAACCATTGCATCCTTGCTGGCGTTAAACAGCTTCTCGAAGGCAAGTCCTTCGATACCTAGCAGACGCAGGGCCCGAACCGAACGTCTCAACAGACGTCTGAGCACGTAACCACGCCCTTCGTTAGAGGGAGTGACGCCATCGCTCATCAGCATCAATGCGCTTCGGATGTGGTCTGCGATTACGCGCATGCGGACATCGTCAGTTTCTTCAGCACCATACTTTCGTCCACTGAGTTCACTAGCAATGTCAATCAGGGGCCTTACCTGGTCAATCTCGTAGATGTTTTCGACGCCTTGCAGCAGGAATGCGACTCGTTCAAGTCCCATTCCTGTATCGATGTTCTTCTTTGGAAGCTCACCGAGGATTGGGAAATCCTCCTTTGCCCCACCATCACCGCGTTCATACTGCATAAAGACAAGATTCCAGATCTCGATGTAGCGATTTTCGTCTGCCTCTGGACCGCCTTCAGTCCCATACTCAGGACCGCGGTCATAGTAAATCTCGGAGCACGGTCCAGCAGGACCACGCTGACCGGTTGACCAGTAGTTGTCCTTCATTCCTCGTTTTTGAATGCGCTCACGAGGAACACTCGACTGTTCAAGCCAATAGCCAATTGATTCATCATCGTCTTTGTAGACAGTTACCCACAAACGATTCGGGTCAAATCCGTAGCCGCCATCTTCGACTTTGCTAGTCAGCAGCTCCCAGGCAAAGGCGATTGCTTCTTTCTTAAAGTAATCACCGAAGGAAAAGTTTCCATTCATTTGGAAGAATGTTCCGTGCCTTGTGGTCTTCCCAACCTCTTCAATGTCGAGTGTTCTCACACACTTTTGGACACTTGTTGCACGTGGAAACGGAGCAGGTAGAACACCAGTCATGTAAGGGATGAAAGGCACCATGCCAGCCACCGTGAACATAAGGTTTGGATCTTGGCTAATCAGTGAAGCGCTCGGTACAACCGTGTGGTTCTTCTTCTCGAAGAACTCAAGCCAGCGCCGCTTGATCTCAGCGGTCTTCATTTACTGCTTCTTGGTTGTCTTCGGTTTTGGCTTAGAGAGCTCAGCTTCGCGCTCCTTATAGCCCTCAGCGACGGCATTTCCAAAGTCCTTGGCTGCATTCATCAGCTCATCAGCGGCCTGCTTGACCTGTGGGTTCTCTTTAGCCTGAATCGCAGCAAACGCACCTAGTCCAAGCCCAGCAACGAACCAACCGAATCTAGACATTTCTTACCTGCGCCTTCCGAAGGTCTTTGTAACAGTCTGCACTACACCCATGAGTTTACTAAGCGGTGCCCCGACTGAAGAGGTGAAGACCGCGACCAGTGAGTTGATGTTCTCAGTTACCTGCTCGACATCAGATGTGATGTTATCAATCCGCTTAAGCTGCTTATTGGTCTCGGTCAGTGTTACCTTCGCCTCTGCCAACATAGGTTCTAGCTCATTATTGAAAATTTGCACCGATCGAGTTGTCTCATCAATCAAACGGCCGAGCTTAAGCAGCGGTAGGCCAAGCAGCAAGACCAGCAGCAGAAGTGCTCCGCTGATGATTAGGACTGCAAGCTCTCCGCCCGACAATGTGAACTACCTTGCCGCGTAGTACTCAACGACGAGCTGAACTTCACAAGTGATTGGAACTTCAGCGCGCTTCGGCCTACGAACCAACGTGGCCTGTAGCTTGTCAAGTTGAACGGATAAGTACTCAGGAGTCTTTGCCTGAACGTCCGAGTGTCCGCCGGCAGCAGCTACCTGGAACGGTTCAGTCTTTTCGCTCTTCTCGTGAACGTGAATCATTTGTCCAGGCTTGACTCTGAATGAGGGTCTGTCAACGCGAGCTCCATCAACGAGGATGTGGCGGTGAACAACCATCTGGCGAGCCTGTGCCATGGTGCGAGCAAATCCACTTCTAAGCACTAGTGCGTCAAGCCTCATCTCGAGTAGCTCAACTAGGTTCTCACCAGTTAGACCGTCAGTGCGCTTAGCCTCCTGGAAGGTCTTGCGGAGCTGTGCCTCTCGAATTCCATACTGAGCGCGAAGTCTCTGCTTCTCGCGAAGACGAACAGCGAAGTCTGAATCGGACTTGCGCTTGGTGCGGCCGTGCTGTCCTGGCGCGTAAGCACGCTTCTGCATATACTTGCCAGCTTTTGGTGTTAGGGCGATCCCAAGAGCACGCGAAAGTCGCGTCTTGCTCCGGGTTCTTGATGTCTTAGACAAACAAATACCTCTTCAAATCATGTTGGTTTGGATGATGTCGGATCTCCAGCCGCTGAGTCCAGACAACCTTGGAATTCTAGCACCGCTGCCCCGGCCTGTCACGACCCCCGTAAAAGCTTACGAATGGCCCTAAGGCGCTCTGTGAGGGTTTTTTCAAAACCCCTCTCAGTTGGGCGAAACAGCTCAGGAGTGTCCGAGTAGTGCTGCCTTAGAATCCCATTTTCACTGTCGTGAGGGTACTGATAGCCAGTTGCACCGGTTGAGCGCAGGTGCGCTGGTATCTCCGGAACAAAGCCTGAGCGAACCTGCTCGATTGCATCATTAATTGCTGAGTAAGCAGAATTGGACTTTGGTGCAAGGGCGAGATATATCGTTACCTCCGCCAAGGGAATCCTGCCCTCTGGCATTCCTATCTTCTCAACAACCGATGCGGCTGCCTCAGCCAGAACTAAGCCCTGAGGATCAGCTAGACCAATGTCTTCAGCTGCCAGAATCATCAGCCTTCTTGCAATAAATCGAGGGTCCTCCCCACCTTCAATCATTCTTGCTAGATAGTGCAGTGCTGAATCAGCATCAGACCCGCGAACACTCTTTATAAAAGCCGAAATTGTGTCGTAGTGAACATCCCCGGTTGCATCGTAAGCAATTGCGTTTTGGCTGACCTGCTTGATGGTTTCAAGATCAATTACCGAATTAGATGACGCTGCCGCCTCAAGAAGCGAGAGCGCTCGTCGAGCATCACCTGCAGAAATTTTGGCGATGAATTCAATTGCCTCGTTAGCAACCTGAGACCCACTTAACGCGGAGTCCTCCGAGAGGGCTCTGCGAAGGAGAGTCAAGATCTCGATCTCAGACAGTGGGTCTAACTTGATCACGAGTGAACGAGAGATAAGGGGCTTGATTACAGAGAAGGACGGATTCTCGGTTGTCGCCGCAACCAGAGTTATCACTCCGGATTCAACCGCCCCTAAAAGCGCATCCTGCTGAGATTTGGAGAATCTATGAATCTCATCGAGAAACATGACTGTCTGCTTCTCAAATGCCTGCAAGTCGTTTTTTGCCTTGTCAATAACTTCGCGCACTTGCGATACAGAACTAGAAATCGCACTCAGTTCGACAAAGTTCGCGACTTTCGACGAACCAATCAGTCTTGCGATGGTGGTTTTTCCGCTCCCAGGTGGTCCCCACAAAATAACGGAATTCAGTCCCCTGCGAGCATCTCCGACGATTAGGCGATGCAGCGGACTACCTGACTTCAAAGCCAGATTCTGGCCCACCACCTGTTCCAGGGTCTTTGGCCTAAGTCTTTCCGCTAAGGGAGTCACACTTGGATTGTAAGCGTTCTAGAATTGCTGGTCGGAAGGCGAACCGAATGAAAAAAGACGACAAACTCTCGAGTTATCAGGCAAAGCAAGATTTAATCCATTCACGAAGCGAAATTGCGAAAAAAGATAATAGGAGCATCTTGATTGCAGCCCTGGCGGCGGTAGTTCTGGCAGCAGGAGGTCAGTTCGTATATTTCAATTTTGGCCCAGGTTATGTGCCAACCGTCGAAGACCTACTTAGCGAAGAAGGAATCGACCCTGAGAACCCACCTGCGTACACCCTTCCAACTCCGGACTTGGCCGAAGGCAGGATTTGGGAAACCAGTCTTGCTATTGGCGGGAACGACGTTACTTTGGAACTGGACGGAACAAAAGCGCCCCAAGCAGTGGCAAACTTTGTCTACCTTGCCCAACAGGGTTTCTATGAAAACGTCAAGTGCCACAGGCTTGTCACCGCTGGTATCTACGTTCTGCAGTGCGGAGATCCAAGTGGAGACGGCACTGGTGGTCCAGGCTACTCATTTGGCCCCATTGAAAATGCCCCAGCAGACGACACCTACCTCGAAGGCTATCTAGCCATGGCTCGTCGTGGCGGTGACGGAAGTTCCATGGGTTCCCAGTTCTTTATTGTTTATAAAGATTCGGTAATACCCTCGGACGCAGCTGGCGGCTACACCGTGTTTGGTCGGGTAACTGGCGGTCTGGAGGCTATCCAGGCTATTGCGGATGCTGGTACCGCCGATGGCTCAACGGATGGGTCTCCAGCTACGGATGTCTTGCTAAGCAATGTTTCGGTAAAGTAAAAAGTCGCTAACTGGGAGAGAACTTGAGCGCTAACGAATTTGGTCGTGTCGATGACAAGAATTCCGTCTACCTCATTGATCAGGGTAATGAGCGTCTGGTTGGCCAGTACCCCAATGTGAGCTCAGACGAGGCCATGGCATTTTTCGTTCGTAAGTTCGAAGACCTAGAGGCCCAGGTTCGAATTCTGGAGCAGAGAATCGCTAATGGTGTAACCGATGCCAAGAGCCTCAAGGCAACTCACACCACCCTTACCAAGGAAATCAGCGAACCAAAGGGAGTAGGCAACTACGAGTCTCTGCGTCAGAGACTGTCGAAGATTCAACCCGCAATTGAAGAGGCCGCAGCCAAGGCTCATGCTGCTAAGGAAGAGGCCATTGCCTTTGCCATGGCTGAGAAGGAAAAGATTGCAAAGAGAGCAGAGGAGCTAGTCAGCAATCTCGGGGCAATCAATTGGAAAAAGAGCGGCGAGGAAATGGCCGAGCTCTTCGCCAAATGGCAACAGCTTCAAAAGGACAGCCCAAAGATTGCCAAGTCCCTGACTGACCCAGTGTGGAAGCGCTTCTCTCAAGCTCGCGCGAAGTTTGAAGCCGGCAAGCGCAAGTACTTTGCTGTTCAAGATGCCAAATTCAAAGAGGCAAAAAAGATTAAGCAGGATTTGACCGAGAAGGCTAAGACTTTAGTCGACAAAGGTGCGCAGGCAGCCGCCGAGTATAAGAAATTGCAGGCTGAGTGGAAGAAGGCCGGCAAGGCTGGAAAACTTGAAGAAGCGCTTTGGGAAAGCTTTCGAGCTGCGGGAGATGCAATCTTCCTAAAGAAGAAAGAGCAGGATGAACAGCTGGCAACTTCACATGCTGAAAACCTGCAGGGAAAGTTGGCTCTGCTAGACAAAGCCGAGGCCATCGATACTTCCGATCTAAAGACAGCAAGGTCAAAACTCAGCTCAATCCAAGCACGCTGGTCTAAGTTCGGACATGTTCCAAAAGATCAGGTGAAGAGCATTGAGTCTCGCCTGAAAGCCGTCGAAGCAAAAATTGCATCCGCAGAAAAAGAAGCTTGGCAACGCTCTGACCCGGCTGCAAAGGCAAGAAGTAACTCCCTCGTCTCACAGCTAGAGATTGTTATTGCCAATCTCGAAAAGGAAATGGTTTCTGCTCCAGAACCAAAGAAGAAAGAGATTCAGTCACAGATTGAATCGCGCAAGGCATTGCTGGTAGCGGCTCAGAACGCTGTCGACTAAGCACCCTTTACCCGGTAGACGTCGTAAACATTGTCGATTCGCCTTACCTGATTCAGTAGGTGATCTAGGTGCGATGGATCAGCCATCTCGAATACAAATCTGCTTAGTGCCACTCGATCACGACCTGTAGATACAGTTGCGCTAAGAATGTTGACGTGGTTTTCCGTCAGAACACGAGTCACGTCCGAAAGCAGGCCGCTCCGATCAAGTGCCTCGACTTGTATCTGCACCATGAAAACTCCCCTGGAGTCCTCAGACCAGGAAACATCCACGATTCTCTCTGGCTTCAGTCCTTTGACATTCTTGCAATCTGTCCTGTGAACAGAGACACCCTCGCCCCTGGTGATGAAACCAAGAATCTCATCGCCTGGCACTGGTGTGCAGCAGCGGGCCATCTTGGTCATGACATCGGCAGAACCCTTTACCAAGACGCCCTGACTGCCAGTTCGCGGACCACGCAGAGACTTGGGTATCTGGATAGGAATTTCCTCAGTATCGGGCCCACTGATCCCCTGCAGGAGCTTCAGCCTCTCGATAACGCTTATAGCCGATATCTGTCCCTGACCAATCATTGAAAACAGGGCCGAGACATCACTCAGCTTGTATTCCTCAGCTATCTCTAGCAGTAGTTCAGAGTTCACCATCGATTGCACAGGCAACCCCTGGCGGCGAAGGGCACGAGCTAACGCGTCCTTACCCTCTTCAGAGAAAAGCTCTTTACGCTCCTGAGTGAACCAGTGTTTAATCTTTGCCCTGGCCCTTGGGCTTGCAATGAAACTTAACCAATCCTTGCTTGGAGCAGCAGATTCAGACTTCGAAGTGAGAATCTCAACTACATCACCCGCCTGAAGTTTGGTTTCAAGGGGTACAAGGCGCCCATTAACCTTTGCGCCAATTGTTTTATGGCCAACCTCAGTATGGACAGCGTAGGCAAAATCGATTGGTGTAGATCCGGCCGAAAGACCAATCACTCTTCCCTTTGGGGTAAAGACGTAGAGCTCCTTCGCTCCGATTTCAAAGCGCAGGTTATCCAGGAATTCACCAGGGTCAGCGGTTTCCTCCTGCCAATCGCTGAGCTGCTTCAGCCAGGCTAAGTCAACCTCTCTCCCAGCTTCTTTGCCACTTCCCTGCTTGTACTTCCAGTGCGCGGCCACACCATACTCAGCTCTTTGGTGCATGTCATTAGTGCGAATCTGTATCTCCACCGATCGCCCCTCGGGTCCAAGCACAGTTGTGTGAAGCGATTGGTAGAGGTTGAATTTGGGCATTGCAACATAGTCTTTAAATCGACCAGGTAGTGGTGACCACCTTGCATGGATTGCTCCTAAAGCCGCATAACAATCACGGACTGTTGGCACAATTACCCGAATCCCCACCAGGTCGTAGATATCCTCAAACTCTCGACCCTTGAGAACCATTTTTTGGTAAATCGAGTAGTACTGCTTAGGTCTTCCCTCTATCTGAGCCTTTACCTTGGCCGCTCTCAAGTCATCTTCAATTTCCGCAATCACATTGCTGGTGTACTCACTGCGCAGAGGGTTGCGCTGCTTTACCAGTGAAACTATCTCTTCATAGACTTTCGGAT
>VFQS010003800.1_pt1 | contig 11326 bp, 13 predicted proteins | sample 3512361 | NCBI WGS metagenome assembly VFQS01 (sample SAMN10412375, study PRJNA504923) | tailings metagenome | isolation source: Relicate 1 Philex TSF3 active mining | place: Philippines | reverse complement strand
CGGCCTCGCCCCTGGAGGACATCGAGAAGCTGGAGCAGCTGCGCCTGCTGGAGGCGGGCATCGGCATCGCCACCTTCGCGGTGGAGGGCGAATCGCTCTCGGTGGACACGCTCGAGCAGCTGGAGCAGGCGCGGGCGATCGCCGCAGCGGAGGCGGGCGCGGGCTGAGCCGCTGGCCCTCAGGCCGCGGCGGTGGTGAGCCCGGCCTGCACCAGATCGTGCAGCCGCAGCAGGCCGAGCATGCGCTCCTCCGCATCGGTGACCGGCAGCACGGCGATCGCCTTGCGCCGGTTGCGTTCCATCTGCTGAAGGGCGCTGATCGCCAGGGTGTCGCCCGGCACCGTGATCGGATCGGCGGTCATCAGATCGGCGGCGGTGAGCCGGCTCCATTCCGCCGGCCCGTGGGTCTGGAGCGCCCGGCGCAGGTCGCCGTCGGTGATCAGGCCCCAGATCCGGCCTTCGCCGCCGGCGGCATCGCGGGCCACCCAGCAGGCGCCCACGCCATCGGCGGTGAGGTGGGCGATCACCTCGGGCAGGGGCGTGGCCGGCTCCAGCGGCGCCAGCCGCGCCACCGGCACCATCAGGTCGGCGGCGGTGAGGGTGAGCTGCTTGCCGAGGGAGCCGGCCGGGTGGTTGAGGGCGAAATCCTGGGGGGAGATGCCCCGCCGCTCCATCCACACCGCCGCCAGGGCGTCGCCGATGGCCATGGCCACGGCGGTGCTGGCGGTGGGGGCCAGGTTGAGCGGGCACACCTCCCGGTCCACCGAGCCGTCGAGCACCACGTCGCAGCCGCGGCCCAGGCTCGATTCCACCCGGCCCACCAGGGCGATGCGGGCGGTGCCGCGCCGCTTCAGGTGGGGAAGGATGTCGAGCAGCTCCTGGGTCTCGCCGCTGTTGGAGAGCAGCAGGGTCACGTCGTCGGGGGCCACCACGCCCAGGTCGCCGTGCAGGGCGTCGAGGGGGTTGAGGTAGATGGCCATCAGGCCGATCGAGGAGAAGGTGGCGGCGATCTTGCGGGCCACGATGCCGCTCTTGCCCACGCCCGTGATCACCAGCTTGGCGCGGCGGTCGGCGCAGCCCTCCAGCAGCGCCAGTGCCCCTTCCACCTGGGCGGCATCGAGGCGCTGGGCGCTGGCGGCGATGGCGGCCGCCTCCTCTTCGAGGCAGCGGGTGAGGGCAGACAAGGGCTGTCTTCGGGATGATGCGGCCATTCTCACCGTGGCGCTCCCGTGAGCGACTCTCCGCCGCCCGGCGACCCGCTGCCGCCGGCCACCACCCTGCCGGCCGGCGAGGCCCTGCCCGGCCTGCCCGCCGCCCTGCGGGCCGAGCTGCTGGCGGCCGCCGGTGCGGATCAGCTCGCCCTGGTGGGGGGAGCCGTGCGCGATCTGCTCCTGCACCGCGAGCACAACGACCCCTGGCGCGGCGTGCCCGACCTCGATCTGGTGGTGGAGCCGGCCCCTGTCGTCGCTGCCCCGCCCACGTCTGGCGCGCCCACGGAAGCCCCCGCCGCCCACCGCCTGGCCCGGCGCCTGCAGCGGCGGCTCGGCCCGGTGGCGGTGCCCGCCTGCCGCGAGCACGCGGCCTACGGCACGGTGGAGCTGGAGCTCCGCACCGAGGCCGGCCCGCTGCTGCTGGATCTGGCCAGCGCCCGCCGCGAGGTGTATCCCGAGCCGGGCGAGAACCCGCTGGTGAGCTTCGGCGCCCTCGCCGACGACCTGGCCCGGCGCGACTTCACGATCAACGCCATGGCCCTGCTGCTGACGCCGGCGGAGGCGCGGCTGCTCGATCCCCACGGCGGCCGCGCCGACCTGGCCCGGCGGCGGCTGCGGTTGCTGCACGGGGCCAGCCTGCGCGACGACCCCACCCGCATCGTGCGCGGCGCCCGCTACGCGGCCCGGCTCGGCTTCCGGCTGGCCCCCGATTCCCAGCGGCAGCTGCAGGCCACCCTGGCGGCCTGGCCCTGGCGCTGGCGGCCCGGCGACCCGCCGGAGCGGGCCCCCGCCGCCCTGGCCACCCGGCTGCGCATGGAGCTGGAGCTGGTGCTCGAGCGCGAGAACTGGCGCGCCGCCCTGGCGGCCCTGCAGGGCTGGGGCGCCCTGCCGCTGCTGGATGCGGACCTGCAGGCCGATCACCGCTGGCGCCTGCGGCTGGTGTGGGCGGCCCGGCTGGGCTTGCCGCCGCTGCCGGCCCTGCTGGCCGGCGCCGCCGATCCCCTCGGCCTGGCCGCCCGGCTGCAGCTGCCCACGCGCCAGCAGCGCCTGCTGGCCGGCTGGTGGGCCCTGCGGCAGCAGTTGCTCGCGCTCGGCCCGGAGGCCAGCGGCTGGGATGCCGGCCGCTGGTGCGCCCTGCTGGAGGCCCCCGGCCGCACACCGGCGATGGTGGCCCTGGCCCTGGCCGCCGGCGATGGCCCGCGCCGGCCGCTGCTGCGCTGGTGGCTGCGCTGGCGCCAGCTGGCCTCGCCGCTGTCGGCGGCCGAGCTGATCGCCGCCGGCACGCCGCCGGGGCCGGCCCTGGGTGAGCGGCTGCGCCAGCTGCGGGCGGAACGCCTGGCCGGCGAGCGCCCTTAGGCCCGCCGCCGCGGCGCCATGCCTACGATCCGGCCGATCCACGTGCGCCCGCTCCGGCCATGGCCAGCCTCAAGGTTCTGAAGTTCAGCTCGGAGGATTGCGGCACCTGCCACCGCATGAGCCACTACGACGCGCGGGTGGCCGAGGAGCTCGGCCTCGGCTTCGTGAGCGTGATGCTCCAGGACACCGACACCTACCGCCGCTACCGCCGCGTGCTGCTGGCCCAGTACCCCAACAAGGAGGGCATGGGCTGGCCCACCTATCTGGTGGTGAGCCACGACGATGCCGAGGTGGTGGCCGAGTTCACCATCCATGGCGAGGTGAAGGGCGGCATGCCGAAGGCCGATTTCCGCGAGCGCCTGCGCGCCCTGCTGCCCGATCAGGCCGCGTAACCGCCCGGGTTGCCGCTCTGCCAGGCCCAGCCGTCGGCGCACATCGCCGCCAGGTCGCGGCGGGTGCTCCAGCCCATGCGCCGCCGCGCCTCGCCGGCATCGGCCACGCTCACGGCTGAATCGCCCGGCCGGCGCGGGCACAGCGTGTAGGGCACCGGGCGGCCGCTGGCCGCCTCGAAGGCCCGCACCACCTCCAGCACCGAGTGGCCCTGGCCGCTGCCCAGGTTGAGGGTGAGCAGCTGGGGCGGCTCCTGCAGCAGCAGGTCGAGAGCGGCCCCATGGCCTTCGGCCAGGTCCATCACATGGATGTAGTCGCGCACGGCGGTGCCGTCGTCGGTGCGCCAGTCGCCGCCGAACACCCGCAGTTGCGGCTGGCGGCCCACCGCCACCTGGCACACCGAGGGGAAGAGGTTGCTCGGCGGGCCGCTGGGGTCTTCGCCGATGCGGCCGCTGGGGTGGGCGCCCACGGGGTTGAAGTAGCGCAGCCGGGCGATGCGCCAGCCCGCCTCACTGGCGGCCACGTCGGCCAGCATCTGCTCCACCGCCGCCTTGCTGTGGCCGTAGGGGTTGATCGGCCGCACCGGCGCCGTCTCCGGGATCGGCACCTGCTTCGGGTGGCCGTAGAGGGTGGCGCTGCTGCTGAACACCAGCGTGCGGCAGCCGGCCGCGTCCATCGCCGCCAGCAGGCAGCGGCTGCCGCCCACGTTCACGTCCCAGTAGCGCAGCGGCGCGGCCATCGATTCGGCCACGGCCTTGAGGCCGGCGAAGTGCAGCACCGCCGTCACCGGGCCACCGCCGCTCTCCGCCCCCGTGGCGAAGGCCCGCTCCAGATCGGCCGGGCGGCGCACGTCACCCTGCAGCAGGCTGAGCCGCGGCCCGGCGGCCCAGTGGGCGGGGCCGAGCGTCTGCCAGGCCGGCAGCCCGGCCAGTTCGGCCACGCGCCGCAGCGGTTCGGCGCTGCTGTTGGCGAAGTTGTCGAGCACGATCAGGCGGTGGCCCGTGCTCAGCAGGGCCAGGCAGGTGTGGCTGCCGATGAAGCCTGCACCGCCCGTGATCAGCAGATTGGCCAAGGGTCCGCCGGCAGCCGCCTCTTGGCGCAGGTTAAGGAAGGCGCGGCCACGCCGCCCGCCGGCCGGTGCCGCCCCAGCCGCCTCGGCCAGCGGCGTTAGCCTCGCGGCCTGTGCTCCAAGCGCCCATGGCCGCGGCCCACCCGCCGATCCGCACCATCTGCTGCATCGGCGCCGGCTACGTGGGCGGGCCCACCATGGCGGTGATCGCCGACCGCTGCCCCCACATCCAGGTGACGGTGGTGGACCTGAATGCCGAGCGGATCGCCGCCTGGAACGATGCCGACCTCAGCCGCCTGCCCGTCTACGAGCCGGGGCTCGATGCGGTGGTGGCCCGGGCCCGCGGCCGCAACCTGCACTTCAGCACCGCGGTGGATGCGGCGATCGCCGCCGCCGACATGGTGTTCCTCTCGGTGAACACCCCCACCAAGCAGCGGGGCCTGGGGGCCGGCCAGGCCAGCGACCTGCGCTGGATCGAGGCCTCCACCCGCCAGGTGGCCGCCGCCGCCCGGGGCCACACGATCGTGGTGGAGAAGAGCACCCTGCCGGTGCGCACCGCCGAAACGGTGCAGGCGATCCTCGGCGCCGCCCAGGCCGACAGCGCCGCCGATCCCGGCGGGCCGCGCACCTTCGCGGTGCTCTCCAATCCCGAGTTCCTGGCCGAGGGCACCGCCATCGCCGACCTCGAGGCCCCCGACCGGGTGCTGATCGGCGGGGAGGACGCCGCCGCGATCGAGGCCCTCGCCGCCATCTACGGCCACTGGGTGGCGCCGGAGCGCATCCTGCGCACCAACCTCTGGAGCAGCGAGCTCTCCAAGCTCACCGCCAACGCCTTCCTGGCCCAGCGCATCTCCTCGATCAACTCGATCGCGGCCCTCTGCGAGGCCACCGGCGCCGATGTGCGCGAGGTGGCCCGCGCCATCGGCAGCGACAGCCGCATCGGCTCCCGCTTCCTGCAGTCGGGCCCGGGCTTCGGCGGCAGCTGCTTCCAGAAGGACATCCTCAACCTGGTGTACCTCTGCCGCCACTACGGCCTGGAGGAGGTGGCGGCCTACTGGGAGCAGGTGGTGGCCCTCAACGGCTGGCAGCAGCAGCGCATCGCCCGTCGGGTGGTGCGCTGCCTCTTCGGCACGGTGACGGGCAAGCGGCTGGCGGTGCTCGGCTTCGCCTTCAAGGCCGACACCAACGACACCCGCGAATCGCCGGCGATCCGCATCTGCCGGGAGCTGATCGAGGAGGGGGCCCGGCTGGCGATCGTGGATCCCAAGGTGGAGCCGGCCCAGATCGCCCGCGACCTGGGCCAGGCCGCCAGTGCCGATGGCCGGGAGGAGGGCAGCTGGCAGCCCGTGGCCACGCCGCTGGAGGCCGCCACCGGCGCCGATGCCGTGCTGGTGCTCACCGAATGGGCCGCTTACCGCCGCCTCGACTGGCCGGCCCTGGCGGCGGTGATGCGCCACCCCGCCTGGCTGTTCGACGCCCGGGCGATCACCGATACCGTGGCGGCGCGGCAGGCCGGGCTTAACGTCTGGCGCGTGGGCGAGGGCTGAGGTGAAGATCCGCAATCTGGTCACCGGGGGCGCCGGTTTCGTGGGCTCCCACCTGGTGGATCGGCTGATGGAGGCCGATCAGGAGGTGATCTGCCTCGACAACTACTTCACCGGCCGCAAGAGCAACATCCTGCGCTGGATCGGCCATCCCCGCTTCGAGCTGATCCGCCACGATGTGACCGATCCGATCCGCCTCGAGGTGGACCGCATCTGGCACCTGGCCTGCCCGGCCTCGCCGGTGCATTACCAGTTCAATCCGATCAAGACCGCCAAGACGAGCTTTCTCGGCACCTACAACATGCTCGGTCTGGCCAGGCGGGTGGGGGCCAGGCTGCTGCTGGCCAGCACCAGCGAGGTGTACGGAGATCCGGAGGTGCATCCCCAGCCCGAGAGCTACCGCGGCTGCGTGAACACGATCGGCATCCGCAGCTGCTACGACGAGGGCAAGCGCATCGCCGAGACCCTCTGCTTCGACTACCGCCGCATGCACGGCACCGAGATCCGGGTGGCGCGCATCTTCAACACCTACGGGCCCAGGATGCTCCCCGACGACGGCCGGGTGGTGAGCAACTTCATCGTGCAGGCCCTGCGCGGCGAGCCGCTCACCCTCTACGGCGACGGCAGCCAGACGCGCTCCTTCTGCTACGTGGACGACCTGGTGGAGGGCCTGATCCGGCTGATGAACGGCAGCCATGATGGGCCGATCAACCTGGGCAATCCGGGCGAGTTCACGATCCGCCAGCTGGCGGAGCTGGTGCGCGCGCGCATCAACCCGGGCCTGGAGCTCGTCACCCGCCCCCTGCCCCAGGACGATCCCCTGCAGCGCCAGCCGGTGATCGAGCGGGCCCGGCAGGAGCTGGGCTGGGAGCCCACCGTGCCCCTGGAGCAGGGGCTCGAGCGCACGATCGCAGACTTCCGCGAGCGCCTCGCCCAGCCGCCTGTCTGAGCCCCGCCAGCGCCACCCGCCTGATTCCGCCGGCATGACCCGCCCGATCCTGATCACCGGTGCCGCCGGCTTCATCGGTGCCGCCGTGGCGGAGCGGCTGGTCGCCCGCGGTGAGGCCGTGCTCGGCCTCGACAACCTCAACGCCTACTACGACCCCGCCCTCAAGCGGTCCCGGCTGGAGCGCCTGGAGCGTGCCGCGGCGGCGACGGGCGCCGGCAGTGGCAGTGCCGGCAGTGGCGCCTTCCGCTTTCAGCGGCTCGATCTGGCCGATGGTGAGGCCGTGGCGGAGCTGTTCGCCGCCGAGCGGCCGCGGCGGGTGATCCATCTGGCGGCCCAGGCCGGGGTGCGCTACTCGCTGGAGAACCCCGCCGCCTACATCCAGAGCAACCTGGTGGCCTTCGGTGCGGTGCTGGAGGGCTGCCGCCACCAGGGCGTGGAGCATCTGGTGTATGCCTCCAGCAGCTCGGTGTACGGCGGCAACCGCCGCATGCCCTTCTCGGAGCAGCACCCGGTGAACCACCCGGTGAGCCTCTACGCGGCCACCAAGAAGGCCAACGAGCTGATGGCCCACACCTACAGCCACCTCTACGGCCTGCCCGCCACCGGCCTGCGCTTCTTCACCGTGTACGGCCCCTGGGGCCGGCCCGACATGGCGCCGATGCTCTTCGCCCGGGCGATCCTGGCCGGCGAGCCGATCCGGGTGTTCAACCACGGCCACATGGAGCGCGATTTCACCTACATCGACGACATCGTGGAAGGGGTGATCCGCTGCCTCGATCGGCCCGCCAGCGCCGACCCCGGCTTTGATCCGCTCCATCCCGATCCGGCCACGGCGGCGGCACCGCACCGCCTGTTCAACATCGGCAACTCCCGGCCCACGCCCCTGCTCACCTTCATCCGCGAGCTGGAGCGGGCCCTCGGCCGCGATGCCGTGCTCGACCTGCAGCCGATGCAGCCGGGCGACGTGCAGGCCACCGCCGCCGACACCAGCGCCCTGGAGGCCTGGGTGGGCTTCCGGCCCGCCACCCCCCTGGCCCACGGCCTCGACCGTTTCGCCGCCTGGTACCGCGCGTACCACGGCCTCTGAAGGGGCACACTGGGGAGCCTGTGCGCCCCACACCAGCTTGGAACCGCTCCAGAGCCTGCGCGGCATGGTGGATCTGCTGCCCGACCAGACGGGCCTCTGGCAGCGGATCGAGGCCACGGCCCGGGAGCACTTCCGCCGCGCCTGCGTGCGCGAGATCCGCACCCCGCTGCTGGAGGGCACCGAGCTGTTCGCCCGCGGCATCGGCGAGGCCACCGATGTGGTGGGCAAGGAGATGTACACCTTCCTCGACCGGGGCGAGCGCAGCTGCACGCTGCGGCCGGAGGGCACCGCCTCGGTGGTGCGGGCCGCCATCCAGCACGGCCTGTTCAGCCAGGGGGTGCAGCGCCTCTGGTATGGCGGGCCGATGTTCCGCTACGAGCGGCCCCAGGCCGGGCGCCAGCGCCAGTTCCACCAGATCGGCGTGGAACTGCTGGGGGTGGCGGACGCCGCCAGCGATGCCGAAGCGATCGCCCTGGCCTGGGATCTGCTGGCCGATCTGGGGGTGGGCGGCCTGGAGCTGGAGATCAACTCCCTCGGCACCCCTGAAGACCGGCAGCGCTACCGGGCCGAGCTGGTGGCCTGGCTGGAGGCCCACCGCGAGCGCCTCGATCCCGATTCGCAGCAGCGCATCAGCACCAACCCCCTGCGGGTGCTCGATTCCAAGAACCCCGACACCCAGGCCCTGCTGGCCGGCGCCCCCACCCTGGCCGATGCCCTGGCCGGCGAGAGCCACGAGCGCTTCGCCCGGGTGCGCCAGGGCCTGGAGGCCCTGGGCATCCCCTTCGTGCTCAACCCGCGCCTGGTGCGCGGCCTCGATTACTACAGCCACACGGCCTTCGAGATCACCAGCTCCCAGCTCGGCGCCCAGGCCACGGTGTGCGGTGGCGGCCGTTACGACGGCCTGGTGCAGCAGCTGGGCGGCCCGGCCACCCCGGCCGTGGGCTGGGCCATCGGCCTGGAGCGGCTGGTGCTGCTGCTCAGCCAGGGGGCTGCGGCCACCGACGCTGCCATGCCGCCCCCCGATCTCTATGTGATCAGCCGCGGTGAGGCGGCCGAGCGGCTGGCCCTGCAGCTCTGCCGCCAGGGCCGCCAGGCCGGCCTGGTGGTGGAGCGCGATCCCAGCGGCGCCGCCTTCGGCAAGCAGTTCAAGCGGGCCGACCGCAGCGGCGCCCCCTGGGCGGCCGTGATCGGCGAGAGCGAGGCCGCCGCTGGGGTGGCGGTGCTCAAGCACCTGCGCGGCGAGGCCAGCGTGGAGGAGACCCTGGCGCCCCAGCAGCTGCTGGCCCGGCTGCGCGGCTAGGTGGCAACTGGCCACAAAAAAGCGGGCCCGGAGGCCCGCTTTTCCATGTGAGGGGGTGGGGGACCCGGATCAGGCGGAACCCACGCCCACGTAGGAGCCGTAGAAGAACAGGCCCACCACGAAGATCACGGCCATGCCGCCGGCGGTGGCCACGAGCCACAGGGGGAGCACGCCTTCGGTCCAGCGGCTCTTCCAGGGAACGGCCGGGCGGCCGTCTGGAAGGCGGTCGGGGATCCGGCCGTCAGGCAGGTTGGATTTCTTGCCGCTCATCGCGAGTCCTCCGGGTTCAGTTGAAGAAGTAGCTGGTGAACAGCACGCCGATCGTGAAGATGAACAGCAGACCCAGGTACAGGCTGGTGCGGTTCAGCTCGACCGGCAGGTTGTTCGGGTTGGTGTTGCGTTGCAGGCCCATGGCGGAAGGTGTCAGCGGCGGACGAACTGCATGGCGGCCAGGGCACCCAGGAAGAACACCGTGGGAATGCCCAGCGCATGCACGGACAGCCAGCGCACCGTGAAGATCGGGTAGTTGCGCGGCGTGGTGGAGGGAGTGGTCGTCATGGCTTACTTCAGGCGCTGGTCAAGCTGGGTCTTGCCCTCGTAACGCTGGCTTACCACCGGCGCCTTCGACTCCTGAGCCTGGAAGTAGGCGTCGGGGCGCGGCGTGCCGAAGGCGTCGTAGGCCAGGCCCGTGGACACGAACAGGAAGCCCGCGAGGAAGATCGCAGGCAGGGTCACGGCGTGGATGACCCAGTAACGGATGCTCGTGATGATTTCGAAGAACGGGCGTTCTCCTGTAGAGCCGGCAGCCATGGCACCAAGCGTTCAGCCTGGAGATCCTAGGGGGAGGGATGCACGGGCCGCCCTGCCGGACGGCCAGTTGGTTACAGAGGGACGCAGTCGGCCCTCCCCGGGCGGCCGACCCCTCAGCCCACCCAGCGCAGCAGGGAGCCCCGCTCGCCCAGCACGAACCCCTTGCCGTCGGCCAGGAAGCTGATCCGGGTGAAGTTGGAGGGCTGCTCGGCGCCCACGGGATCCTTCTGCCAGCTCTGGCCGCCGTCGCGGCTCACCAGCAGGGTGCCGCTGCCGCCGCCGGTCCAGATGGCGCCGCTGGGGTCCCAGGCCATGTCGAGGTAGCCGTAGCCGTTGGTGATCGGGATGATCGCCTTGCCCCAGGTTTCAGGGTCGGCATCCGGGTTGAGCCGCAGCTGGGCGCCGCGGGCCAGCATCCAGAGGTGGCCATCGGGCTGGAAGCCCATCGACTGCAGCCGCTGGCTGCTCACGCGCTGGTGCACCTGCCAGGTGGGCTGGCCAGGATCCCAGGTGGCGAAGAAGTTGCCCAGGCTGCTCACGCTCACGTAGCGGCCGTCGTCGGAGCGGCGCAGGTCGCGCACGGAGCCGGCGGCATCGCTCACCAGGGCCTGCCAGCTGCCGCCGGCATCCTCGGTGCGGTACACGGCGCCCACGTTGGTGGCCAGTTCGGCCCGCTTCGGCCCGAGGGCCTTCACGGCGTAGGGCTCACCGGGCAGCTTGGTGTCGAGGAAGAGGCGGCTCCAGCTGCGGCCCGCATCGGTGCTGTGCAGCAGCAGGGCCGGCTGCCCCACGATCCAGCCCTCGTTCCCCTGGAAGTCGATGCTGATCAGGCGGAAGTTCTCGTCTTCGGGCAGGTCGAGAGCCCGCTCCTGCCAGCTGGCACCGCCGTCATCGGTTTCCATGATCAGGCGGTTGCTGCCCACCAGGAAGCCGTGGTTGGCGTCGGTGAACGACACCGCCAGGGGGTTGGAGGTGGTGTCGATGGGCACGGGCTGCCAGGGGCTGCTGGCGGCCACCGGCAGGCCGGTGGTCACGCAGCCGCCCAGGCCGAGGCCGAGGCCCACCACCAGCAGCAGGCTGAGCAGGGGCGAGAGCAGGCGCTGCCGCAGCGGCCGCGCAGAGGTGGGGAGAGGGGGAAGCATCAGCGCAGGGAGTAGAGCGAGAGGAAGAAGGCGATCGCCAGGGCGAAGGCGCCGAAGATCAGCACGTTCTTCTGGCCGGGGGTGAGGCGGTTCACGCCGAGGCCGAAATCGAGGTTCTCCTCGAAGCCGCTCGGCTTGTTGCGCGGGCCGATGTCGCGGAAGGCGCCCACCTTGCTGCGGCACACCGGGCAACGGAAGGAGATCGCATCCACCGCGGTGAAGGGGGTGCCGGGCTCGATGCCGAGCTTGCGCACCCCCTCGGCCGGGTCGTACACGAAGCCACAGCTGAGGCATTCGAACCGGTGGGTGTCCGGATCGCTGCCCTCGGGCTCGGCGGCTGCCCCGGCTTCGGTGGCTGTCCCGGCTTCGGTGGCTGTCGGGGCTTCGGTGGCTGCCTCGGCTTCGGTGGGGGCTTCGGCTGCCGTGGTCGCCTCGGTTTCCGGCGGCGCCTCGGCTTGCGTCACGGGCC
>VFQS010003799.1_pt1 | contig 11327 bp, 13 predicted proteins | sample 3512361 | NCBI WGS metagenome assembly VFQS01 (sample SAMN10412375, study PRJNA504923) | tailings metagenome | isolation source: Relicate 1 Philex TSF3 active mining | place: Philippines | reverse complement strand
TGAAATTCGGCCCGACATCTGCAAACTGTCTTCCCGCGCGCATCATTTGGTGCACATCCACCGAAGCGAAACAAAAGCTAGCGGCATGCACGATGCCGTCGAATGGCGACAAAATTCTGCAAGCGCCTGTCACGGCGATTATCGGAATGGACCTCGAATTTTACGAACAGCTTCCTGAATTATTTCCCCATGCCGATGCCCGCAGCTGGTTTGCCGGCAATGACGTAGCCATTGAAAAGACGGCATTTCGCAACAGCAGCTTGCAAGGCGCCTATTTGATGCTCGCCGCGCGTGCATTGGGATTGGATACCGGCCCAATGTCGGGCTTTGACAATGCCGCTGTCGACCAGGCATTTTTTGCAGGAACCAATGTGCAGTCGAATTTCATCTGTACGCTTGGCTATGGCGACACAGCGAGCATTTTTGCCCGCAGCCCGCGCCCTGAATTTGCCCGTTTCAATCAGGTCGCCTAACCTAAACGGCGGCAGGCGATCATGCGCACATTGGTCATCGATACCGCCACACGCGCGTGCTCAGTTGCGTTGTTTGATGGCAAGCAATTGCTGGCCGCCCAACATGAAGTGATTGGCAGGGGACATGCAGAACGCTTGCTTCCCCTCATCGCAGCGTTGCCGGATAATGGCAAAGCGGACCAGATCATGGTGGATGTTGGCCCCGGCAGCTTCACGGGCATCCGTGTGGGCGTCGCCGCCGCCAAAGCATTGGGATTGGCATGGCACATACCAGTGCACGGCTATGGCTGCTTGTCCTTGGTCGCCGCGATGGCGCGCGCTCAAAGCGGATCACAAGCAGCTGTTGATGTCATCATGACCGGCGGCCATGGTGAGTATTTCTTCGAAGCATTTAATGACGCCGGGCATTCGATAGCGCCAGCGCGGTCGGTTCTGCCGGGCCTATTGGCGACTGTTGCCGTCGCTGACCATGTTGCCGGCGACATTGACCCACAACGCGCAGATCGCATCTGGACCGACATTCTGCCCGACGCGCGCGCATGGGCACATTTGCCCGACGACCACGCCCTTCCGCCCATTCCTGTCTATGGAAGGGCGCCAGACGCAAAACCGGCCGCAGTCCGGGCATGATCCATGTCGTTGAAGGCGATGCAAAAGACATTGCGTCCATCATGCCCATCATGTCCGACGCCTTCGACCCTCGATTTGGTGAAGCGTGGACGGCGGCGCAATGCCTGTCCACTTTAGTACTGCCGGACTGCCAACTGTTACTTGCCAAAGATGGTGACATTCTATGCGGATTCGCCATCACGCGCTGGGTTTTTGAGCATGAAGAATTGCTGATGATTGGCGTTGCACGAAAGTACCAGCGCCAACAGATTGGCCAAAATCTTCTTAAAGAAGTAATAAATAGAGGCCAAATCGCCGGCCGGGAGAAATTGTTTCTTGAAGTTCGCGACGGGAACCCTGCACATTATTTCTATTTGAAGGCGGGCTTTGCTCCCATCGGACGGCGCAAAAATTATTACAAAAGTGCTGAAGGAATAAGCCCAGATGCTATTACAATGGGCATTGATTTGTAGGATTTTAATGCCGGCACCTTCTCTTGACGATTTAAATTCAAAGCTATAAGTGCCGAACAAATAAAAAAATGGGTTTAGGAGTTCACGAAATGCCACAAGAAAGTAACGATACCGCAGAATTGTTAATTACTCTGACCGCTGATATTGTCGCTGCCCATGTCAGCAACAACAGTGTCGCCGTATCTGACGTATCAACTTTAATCGGAAATGTGCACGCCGCACTCGCCGGTCTTTCCGGAACAGCTGCTGCGCCCGAAATAGTTTTGGAACCCGCTGTCCCAGTCCGCAATTCGGTGAAGCGCGATTATATCGTCTGCTTGGACGACGGTAAGAAGCTAAAAATGCTGAAGCGCCACCTGATGACCCATTATGGCATGACGCCTGATGACTATCGCGCAAAATGGGGCTTGCCCGCGGATTATCCGATGGTTGCACCTGCTTATGCAGAACAACGTCGTGAACTCGCAAAGGCAATCGGCCTTGGTCGTGCACCGGGTTCGGGTCGGAAGAAAAAAGTCAAGTAAAGCGCGCAACGCGTCACTGGAAAATAAGGCCGGGGGGTTCTCCGGCCTTTTTCTTTGACGAATCGTGGCGCGGCACTAAATGTGCATCACGATGGACATCAAAATCGACATTGAAGCGCTGTGTAATGAACGTGGCCTGCGTATTACCGACCAACGCCGCGTCATAGCGCGCGTCATTTCGGATGCGACTGACCATCCTGATGTCGAAGAACTCTATCGTCGCTCGTCCGCCATCGATCCCAAGATTTCAATCGCCACCGTATATCGGACCGTCCGCTTGTTCGAAGAAGCGGGCATATTGGACCGCCACGATTTCGGGGACGGGCGCGCGCGCTATGAAGCGTCACCAGAGGCGCATCATGATCACCTCATCGACGTCGAAACTGGCAAAGTTGTAGAATTTGTCGATCCCGAGTTGGAAGCACTGCAGAAAATCATTGCAGAGCGCCTCGGCTACCGTCTCGTTGACCATCGCATGGAACTCTATGGCGTCGCCATCGACCGCAAGGATTAAACGCCGCAACCCCGCTGCATTTTTAGCTGGCCAGTGTTTGTTTGCCGCCCGGCTGCTGCTGATGGCCGCCAGCTTGGTAACGAGTTTGCTCCTCCACAATCTATGGCGCCTTCTTAATCGGCCATCGCCGTGGCCGCGCCTGTTCCTGCTGTCGATCAGCTGGACCAGCGGTATTGCAACCGCGACGACGGGACAGCGGGTGCGCGCGAATGTGTTTTATGCGGCCAACCATCATAGCTGGATCGACATTCCCGTGATGTCGGGCGTTACGGGGTGCACCTTTGTCGCCAATGACGGGATTGAGGGCTGGCCATTGATTGGGTGGCTTTGCAAAATCAACAACACCATCTTTGTGAACCGCGAAAGCCGCGCCAGCGTTGGAAATCAGGTGGAAGATCTGCGCGCGGCCATGACGGGCGATCAACCGGTTACGATATTCCCCTAAGTCACGACCCATGACGGTTCGGGCCTTTTGCCATTCAAACCATCGTTATTTGCCGCACTCGTTCCGCCACCGTCCGGCATGCTCGTTCAGCCAGTATTTCTAAGCTACGGGCACCATACCCCGCGTGTGGCGTGGGTCGGCGATGAGAAAGTGACCGAGAATTTCTGGCGGCTTTTGTCATACCTAAAACCGATTACGGCGACCCTGCATTTTCTGGAGCCGTTTGATCCCCTGCATTACCCCGACCGCAAGGCGATTTCCGCGGAAGTGCGTGCGCGCATAGGTGCAGCGATGGAGGGTGGCGGGGGTGCACGGCGCTATGTATAGACGCGCGCTATGAGCACGGATTCTCCCAAAACCTATTCGATCAAAAATTACGGCTGCCAGATGAACGTCTATGACGGCGAACGCATGGCCGAAATGTTCGAAAGCCAAGGCATGACGCCCGCCGACGAAAAGGCAAATGCCGATCTCGTGGTGCTCAACACCTGTCACATTCGTGAAAAGGCCGCTGAAAAGGTCTATTCCGAAATCGGCCGTTTGCGGCGCAAGGATGGCAGTAGCCCCGTCATTGCCGTGGCCGGATGCGTTGCGCAGGCCGAAGGCGGCGAGATTAGCCGCAGAGCGCCCGAAGTGGACATTGTTGTCGGCCCGCAAGCCTATCATAATTTGCCCGAGATGGTAGCAGCGGTCGGACGCGGTGAACGCGTGGTCGACCTTGACCTGCCCGGTCTCGATAAATTCGGCAAATTGCCTGCACGCCGCAAGCAAGCGCCATCTGCGTTTCTGACGGTTCAGGAAGGCTGCGACAAATTCTGCACCTATTGCGTTGTGCCCTACACCCGCGGCGCGGAGATTTCGCGCGGCTGGAACGCGTTGATTGACGAAGCAAAAGCCATTGTTGACGCCGGTGCCGCAGAAATCACTCTATTGGGACAAAACGTCAACGCTTGGAATGGCGAAGACGACAAAGGTCAGTTGCAGGGTCTCGATGGTCTCATCCGCGCGCTCGACAAAATTCCCGGTCTGCGGCGCATCCGCTATATGACGAGCCACCCGAACGACATGACCGAAGGGCTGATTGCCGCGCATGGCGATGTCGAAAAGCTGATGCCGTTCCTCCACCTGCCCGTGCAATCGGGTTCGGACCGCATTTTAAAGGCGATGAACCGCAGCCACAGCCGCGACAGCTATCTGCGCATTTTGGACCGCGTGCGCACCGTGCGGCCGGACATCGCCTTTTCGGGTGATTTCATCGTCGGTTTTCCCGGCGAGACCGAAGACGACTTCGAAGACACCATGCGCTTGGTACGTGAGGTCGGCCATGCGCAGGCTTATTCGTTTAAATATAGCCCGCGTCCGGGCACACCCGCCGCCGATATGGCCGACCAGATCGCCATGGAAATCATGGATGAACGGCTGCAGCGGTTGCAGGCGCAAATCGTTGCGGACCAGACCGCGTTCAACCGAAATACCGTTGGTAAGAGCTGCGATGTTCTTCTCGAACGTCCGGGCAAATTTGACGGGCAATTGATTGGCAAATCACCGTGGCTTCAATCCGTGCATGTCCTTGCGCCGGACCTTTCTATCGGCAATATTGTTAGCGTTCAGATTACCGATTCTGGTCCCCTGAGCTTAAAAGGTGAACCAACGATGAGAGCAGCCGCCTGAATGGCTAAAAAAGCCCAAGCGCAAGCCGGTGACCTGTCCCGGCTGGAAATGAGCTTCGACAAGCCACATCTTATCAATGCGGTGTTTGGCGAATTTGATCGCAACCTGGTGACAATTGAAAACAGGCTTGGCGTTTATATCTCAGCCCGCGGCAATCGCGTCCAAATCGAAGGTGAAGCTGGCGCAATTGGCCGCACACGCGATGTTCTCAACGATATTTATTCGCGCATTTCACGCGGACAAGACATGGATTCCGAAGCCGTGCAGTCGATTATCGCAATGACCGCCGAACCCACGCTTGAAGGCATATTGCGCAAGGAAGACAATGCTGCCCCCGGCATCATGATCCGCACGCGCAAGAAAACCCTAGTGCCGCGTTCCGCCACGCAGATTCCCTATATGGAGGCATTGGCGCGTGACGAGATTATCTTCGCACTTGGCCCTGCAGGAACGGGAAAAACCTATCTGGCGGTGGCGCAGGCTGTGGCGATGCTGATTACCGGCGCAGTGCAACGCCTCATCCTCTCGCGCCCCGCGGTCGAAGCGGGCGAACGGCTTGGCTTCTTGCCGGGCGACATGAAGGAAAAGGTCGATCCCTATCTGCGGCCCATTTACGATGCGTTGTACGACTGCTTGCCCGCCGAACAGGTCGAACGCCGCATCGCTTCGGGCGAAATCGAAATCGCCCCTATCGCCTTCATGCGCGGGCGCACCCTCGCTGACGCCTTTATCATCCTCGATGAAGCCCAGAACACCACTGCCGCGCAGATGAAGATGTTCCTGACCCGTTTTGGCATGAACAGCCGCATGGTCATTTGCGGAGACCCGCATCAGGTTGATATCCCCGGTGGGGAGCGGATGTCGGGCCTGAACGACGCGGTTCAACGCCTCGAAGGCGTGGACGGTATTCAAACGATCCGCTTCAATAGCAGCGACGTCGTCCGCCATCCATTGGTCGGACGGATCGTCGATGCATATGAGGGCGGGCGTGATTGACGTCGAATTAGACATCGGTTTGCCATGGGGCAGCTGCAATTTCGGACAAAGTAAAGTTGAAAAGGCCGTCGATGCGGCTGTCCGCTTTGCCGCGATACCTGAACTGGCCGACCCGGTCGTCCCCATGAGCGTCAGCGTTAAGTTGTCCGACGATGCAGAGGTGCATGCACTCAACCGAGAATGGCGCGAAAAGGACAAGCCAACCAACGTGTTGTCCTTTCCGATGCTCGATGATGATGAAATCGACGCGTTGCTGGACGGGACCTATAACGCGCCCGAAATCATGCTGGGTGACATCATCTTGGCCTATGAAACCTGCGCCGCCGAAGCGGAGGAAAAGCAAATTTCCGTCGCGGACCATGCAACACATCTGGTGATCCACGGCATGTTGCATTTGCTTGGCCATGACCATGTTGACGACGAAGAGGCCGAAGCCATGGAAGCATTAGAAGTAAAAGCGCTTGCATCCATGGGGCTTCACAATCCATATGACGCTTAATTCCATTAAAAAGAGGCCAATACGCTTCCATTATGCCCGAGGGTGACAGTTTTAGCGGTTCCAGAACCGCAACCGACGACGATAACGACGGACGAATATGGCAGCGGCTGAAAACGATGTTTTTTGGCCGCGATCACGAGCCGACTTTGCGCGAGCAGCTTGAAGAAGCAATTGCCGAGCATGAAGAAGATAGCGACAATGCCCACCAATCGGACAATGGCGGCGACCTGACCGCGGTTGAGCGCACCATGCTGCGCAACCTTTTGCATTTTAGCGAACACCGGGTTGACGACGTGATGGTGCCCCGCAGTGATATTGTCGCCATTGAGGAAAGCGCTGGCTTTGCCGATTGCATCGCGGCCTTTGCCGAACATGGGCACAGCCGCTTACCCGTCTATCGCGACACGTTGGATAGCATCATCGGCATGATCCATATCAAGGATGTGTTCGCGGTTCTTGCGTCGGGCGAGCAGCCTCCCAAAAGCTTGGAAGCCTTCATCCGTCAGCCCCGGTTTGTACCGCAGAATATGAGTGTTCTTGCGTTGCTCGACGAAATGCGTCGGACGCGCACGCATTTGGCGATCGTTCTCGACGAATATTCCGGCACCGAAGGTCTGGTGACGATTGAAGACCTGGTTGAAGAAATCGTCGGTGAAATCGAAGATGAGCATGACGAAGAACCCGAAGCGATGTTCACGCAGTTAAGCCCCGTCATTTGGGAAGCCGATGCGCGCGCTGAGCTCGACGATCTGGCTGAAGCCATTGATGCTAAATTGTCCGAAGTTGAAGAAGATGTCGACACGCTGGGCGGACTCGCGTTTGTTATTGCCGGGCAAGTTCCCGATGTCGGCCAAATGCTCACGCACGAAGCGAGCGGGTGGAAACTCGAAATATTGGAAGCGGACGAAAAACGGGTCACGCGCATCCGGTTGTTCGCGCCATCGCCCGACACGGACGAAATAGACGAATAAGGCGGCGTTAAAGCTGCGCGGCGAGTTTCGCGGCGCGCATCCGCCAGGATTCGGCCAATGTTTCAAGCCGCGAAAGCGCATGCAATTCTGCCAATGCATCAGCTTTCTTATGCCCGCCGCCGATCAGCAGTTTGAATGTGCGGGCGACGGTCCAGTCGTGCCCAGCCTGTTCGACCTGCTCCATGCGGTCGCCCGGTGCGACTTCCCCTTCCTCAATAACGCGAAAATAGCCGCCACAGCGACCTGAGCTGATGACCATCCCGGACAGGCCATGCACACCGAAATGATGGTCCAGCTTCCAACATGGCTGACGCCCCTGTGCAACCTCAACCAAGGCCTTTCCGATCCGAAGCCTGTCACCGATGCGCAATTTGTCCTCGGTTAGCCCCGATGCACTGATATTTTCACCAAAGGCACCAGCATAATCGAGTTTCGGATTCGTAAATCCTTCCGCTGCGAAATGGGCAATCCATTTGGGATAATGTTCGGCAGGGTAAAAATGCACCGCTTTATCAACGCCGCCATGCACCGTCGGGTCGGCCACCTGATCGCCTTCAAACCCCATTTTGCCCAGCATCACGGGCCGGTCCACAGGCGCGCGGGCCATGGCGCTCATCGTACCGTCAGCGCGGAAGGGTTTGGGGCCGCCAATCAGCAGTGTGTCGACTTGGGTTAAAATCATCGCGACAACATATCCTACGAAATGCAGCATTCCCATTGGCATTTTGCTTTACCGCAGATAAAAGCCCAGAAATGCACACCAGCGACCTTCGCATTGCGCTTTTCAGCGGCAATTATAATTATGTACGCGATGGCGCCAATCAGGCGCTCAACCGGCTGGTGGGATATCTTTTAAGCCAAGGCGCGTCGGTGCGTATTTATTCGCCGACAGTGGAAAATCCCGCGTTTGAAGCAACTGGCGATCGGGTGTCCGTGCCTTCGATGGCCATTCCCTTTCGTCCCGAATATCGCATACCATTGTCGTTATCGCGAAGCGTTCGACGTGATCTTGAGGCGTTCAATCCAAATATTGTCCACATCGCAAGCCCAGACCGGGTTTCACGCAAGGCCGTCAAATGGGCAAAAAAGCAGAACTTGCCGGTTCTGTGTTCGGTGCACACCCGTTTTGAAACCTATTTCCGCTACTATAATCTGTCATTCATCGAGCCGGTCGTCGAAGCATGGATCCGCCGCCTGTATCGCAAATGCGATGCGTTGGTTGCACCGTCCGAAAGCTTTGCCCAAGTTCTGCGCCAACAGCGGATGAACTATGACATCGACATCTGGTCGCGTGGTGTAGACCGGGAGATATTTAATCCAGGCCGCCGTGACATGGAATGGCGGCGCGGACTGGGCATATCGAACGATATACCTGTCATCGGGTTTCTGGGCCGGCTGGTGATGGAAAAGGGTCTTGATGTCTTTTCTGACACGATTGACCAACTCAAGCGACGCAACGTCCCGCATCAGGTTTTGGTTATCGGAGACGGCCCCGCACGTGCATGGTTTGAATCGCGGATACCCGATGCCAAATTTGCAGGTTTTCAGGTTGGCGCGGATCTCGGCAGGGCCGTCGCGAGCATGGATGTATTTTTCAACCCATCGGTCACGGAAGCATTTGGCAACGTAACGCTTGAATCAATGGCCTGCGGACTACCCGTCGTCGCCGCAAAAGCAACCGGCAGCCAAAGTCTGGTCGAAGACAAGGTGTCGGGACGCCTTATAACGCCGGGCGCAATCAACCAGTTTGCTGACGCACTGCAGGCCTATTGCGTAAATACGGACCTGCGTGCCGAACATGGCAATATAGGCGAGCGCAGGTCACATGATTATAGCTGGGATGCGATCAACCAGACCGTTGCAGACACCTACCTGCGCCTCATCCGTCAACGTGCCGCGCGTGATATTGCCGCGCGCTGACAGGGTACATGTGTTAGGCAGGTTGCCCGGTACCGGATCCCAATACGCATGAGCGACCTTTTTCACGACGAACCCGCACAAACAGGGACGCTGCCGAAAACAGCGCCGCTGGCGGATAAGCTGCGTCCGGCGCAATTGAGCGAAGTCATTGGTCAGGAGCATCTGACAGGACCAGAGGGCGCTATTGGCCGGATGGTGGCCGCGGGCAAATTGTCGTCCATGATCCTCTGGGGCCCGCCGGGTACGGGAAAGACGAGCATCGCGCGTTTGCTGGCGGATGCCGTCAACATGCATTACAAGCCGATCTCTGCGGTCTTCTCCGGCGTCGCGGACCTCAAAAAGGCATTTGCCGAAGCCGAGACTATGGCGCGGACGGGCAAGCAAACCTTGTTGTTCGTGGACGAAATCCACCGTTTTAACCGCGCGCAGCAAGACGGATTTTTGCCCTTTGTCGAAAGCGGCTTGGTCACGCTCGTTGGCGCCACAACCCAAAATCCGTCGTTCGAACTGAACGCCGCTTTGCTGTCACGTTCGCAGGTCATGGTGCTCCACCGTCTTGATGACGCCGCGTTGGCAACATTACTCGCGCGCGCAGAAGAGATCATGGAGCGCCCCCTGCCCGTCACGGCCGATGCCAAATCCGCGTTGATATCGAGCGCGGATGGCGATGGTCGGTTCCTGCTCAATCAAGCCGAGACTTTGTTTTCCATCACAATCGAAAACCCGCTCGACCCGGCTGCGATGGCGGCGCTGCTGCAACGGCGGATGCCCGTCTATGACAAGGATCGCGAAGGCCATTACAACCTGATATCCGCGCTGCACAAAAGCCTGCGCGGTTCCGATCCACAAGCTGCGCTTTATTGGATGGCGCGGATGTTGGTGGCGGGCGAAGAGCCTTTATATGTGCTGCGCCGCCTTGTCCGTTTCGCCAGCGAAGATATCGGCCTTGCCGACCCACAAGCGCTTGTCCAATGTCTCGCGGCCAAGGACGCCTATGAATTTTTGGGTAGCCCCGAAGGGGAGGTCGCCATTGTTCAGGCCTGTCTCTATCTTGCGACCGCGCCAAAATCGAACGCGGCCTATAAAGCCCAAAAATCCGCGTGGAAGCTGGCACGCGACACCGGATCGTTAATGCCGCCAGCAAACATATTGAACGCCCCAACGAAGCTGATGAAAGACATCGGCTATGGCGCGGGATATGCATATGACCATGACAGCGCGGACGGATTTTCCGGCGCCAATTACTGGCCGGACCAAGTTCCGCCGACGCAGCTCTATCAACCCGTCGAACGTGGTTTTGAACGCAAGATCATAGAAAGGCTGCAATATTGGGACCGTCTGCGCGCCCGCAAAACCGGTCCAGACGCGACATAATGTCCGCCCACCGCCAAAACGCCTGATGCGGCCCTTTACACGTTTTGCCTGTGCCGATTGGTCCGGGGCAAAGGGCAGCCGCCATCCCGGCATCGCCCTTGCCGTCTGCGAAGCTGGCAATGAAGCCCCGCGCCTTGTTCCTGCACCCTCCGGCATTTGGTCGCGTCAGGCGGTTGCCGATTGGTTGCTGGCGCAAGATGATGATTTGCTGATTGGCTTCGACTTCAGCTTCGCGCCCCCCATGATTGCGCGCGGCGCCTATTTACCGGGCGATGCATTGCCGACAACTGCCAAGCCTTTTTGGGCCTATGTTGACGACATTTGCGATGATCCCGATTTGGGAGCCGCCTCATTCCTTGAAAAACACCATCGCCGCCATTTTTACTTCGGCGCTGCCGATGGCGTAAAATCGACATTTCTACATTGGCGGCAGTGCGAGTTGTTGAACAAGCACAGCAGCGGGAAGATCTCGACCGTCTTCGACGCAATCGGCGCGTCACAAGTCGCCAAAGCAAGCTTTGCCGGCATGCGCTTTCTAAACCATGTGCGCGACCATGTCGCCATATGGCCATTTGACCCCTTGCCCGAACGCGGGCCTGTGGTGGTGGAAATATACACAACAATCGCCGCCCGCGCCGCAGGCGTCGCCAAAGGCCGCAGCAAGATTCGCGACGCAAACGGGCTGGACAATGCTCTAAACATGTTGGGTTCCCTGCCCCACACGCCGCTCGAACGCTATACCGACCATGCAACAGATGCCCTGCTAACCGCCGCATGGCTGCGCGCAACCGCGCCAAATCCACAATTTTGGACGCCAGCTGCATTAAATTGCGAAATAGCCGCAACGAAGGGCTGGAC
>VFQS010003798.1_pt1 | contig 11328 bp, 10 predicted proteins | sample 3512361 | NCBI WGS metagenome assembly VFQS01 (sample SAMN10412375, study PRJNA504923) | tailings metagenome | isolation source: Relicate 1 Philex TSF3 active mining | place: Philippines | reverse complement strand
GGCAACTGAACTAATTTAGTTTGTGCCATGCGATCCGGTACGCCTTGACGATGTTTGCGGTCTAAATACATACTAAGCGGCCACAGGAATAGAGAAACCGTAAACAGGAGCCCAATGATTTGCCAACCCCTTAGCGGATAGATGGCATGAACGATTAGGCAGGGGACAATCCACAGTGAGCCATAGACATAACGCCAAATGGCTTGATTTTTGGCTAGCAGCCCACCATTCTCAGCCACGATTTGCATGCGCCAGGTTTGCATAGCCAAAGTTTGTCCATTACGTCGCCAGTACCAAACAAAATAAAACCCCAGCACACCATACAGGTAGAAAAAACTGAGCCAACTGGGAATCGCAATGCCAAATAGAACCCCAATTAATAAATTGGGGACCATAAAGGTGAGCGCTAGAACCCCAACGAGAAGCAGTTGTTCATAAAGATTACAAAACACGCGTCGCCAAAATCGGGGGGCTGGTAAGGCATTAAGCTCTGCGGGGTTCATCCCCAGAGTTTATTTGATTGTGGAGTTTGGTGCGGGCCCAGAAGGAGGGTTGATGACCGCGCGCGGTTGGATTGCGGGTGCTGTAACTGCGCCTGACTTTCTTTTATTGAGCTCTTGCTGAGCGAGCTTTTGCTTTTCTTCTTCAGAGAGTTGTTGATAGGCTTCCCAGGCAGCCACTTTTTGCTCCGCTGGAATTTGCAAACTCGATAGATAGTTATCGCGTGCGATGCGCCGATCCTTTTGGGGTAGCTTTGCCCAATCGGCCATTCGTCCCTGGAGCCGTTCTTGCTCGGGGGTGGTCATATAGGGGTAGCGATTGGCGACCCTTAACCATTTTGTTTTGCGGTCATTACTCAAGGTTTGCCAATCATTCTCCAATGGTGCGAGTACGGTTTGCTGCAGAGGGTTTAATTGATTCCAAGCGAGCTTATCGACTTTTTTACTAGCAGCCTTAGCGGGCGCGCTTGGTTCAGAAGTCTGTGCATAAACCCCAAAGGTCGACAGTGCGACGAAGAGAGCGAGAAGGGCTGGTGCCAGAAGTCGGACTTGCATTACTAAATTTTTTCTTTTTCGGACTTTTGCTCATCCGTCTCTGGTTTGGCGACGGTCTTCAGTTTTAAGAATGCCATAAAGCCGTTATCAACAAATGCATCGGGTGGCACATCATCGGTGAGTAGGGCAATATCCACATTGGCGATGTCATTGATGCGCAAGTCTTCTTGCCATTCGGTGATGGCAATTAAGCCAAGGACTACGACAGCGACAGGGACCAGCCAACCAGTCAATGACCAAATGGGTTTATTCCAAGATGAACTCCGAAAGCTGCGATGGGTCGTTTGCAGTTGTGCAACAAAGACGGGTTCCGCCTTCGTGCGACTAATGGCAGTGGCGCGCGCATCTCGTAAGCGCAATTGGACATCACTGCTGAGATTCTCAGATTGAGCACTTAATAAACGGGTTACCCGTTCCCCAAACTCTTGCTCGACTAGATCCAAATTTTGTTGATTGGCATTCATCATCACAACACAATTCCTCTGGCCTTCAAAGCAGCTGCCAAAGTGTGGGCGGCTCGGGAGCAATGGGTTTTAACGCTTCCCTCGCTGCATCCCATGGCAAGGGCCGTCTCAGAAGTACTTAGTTCATCCCAATAACGCATGAGGAAGGCCTCTCGTTGACGACTTGGCAATTTTGATATTTCTGCCTCAAGGATAGCCAATAACTCTTGATTGGCTAATGCCGCACTAGCATCTAGGGGTATTGGCCCCCCATCCCGAATCTCGATGAGCTCTAAGGGATCAAAGTCTTCCTCGCCATCATTACCTGCCCCCAATGCTGAGAAGGGGGTCTCGTGAGCAGAACGTACTTTTTGGCGACGAAACCAATCGTGGATCCGATTTTGCAGAATTCGGGTAAAAATCAGGGGTAGTTCTGCGGCTGGTCGATCGCCGTATTTTTGGGCCAAGCTGATCATGGCATCTTGCACCACATCGAGAGCGGCCGCCTCATCCCGAACCGCGTAGACGGCCTGTTTGAAGGCTTTTTTCTCAACAGCAGCGAGAAATTGGTCAAGTTCTTGGGCGGATGCCATGTGAGTTACTGCGAATAAATGAGCGTTGTTTGTGTGGTTTCGTTGCTAAGATTGGACCCAAAATAGTGCCTAAACTCGCTCATTCTAGGCGATTGCTTTACAATGGAAGGCTTACCGCAAAGAAACCATCCAAGAAGTGGCAGTCTTTTTTCTTTGCGGCAGTGCCGTTCGAACCCGGACCATAAGTAAGGGACAGAGCAGCCTAAACAATTTTTTGCCGAAAATTGCAAAGGAAAATGACAATGAATACGAGTAATGCTGAATTTTTAGCCACCAAAGGTGGTCAGGCCGCAACCGGTCCTCAATCCGACTCCAACCAAAGCCCCACAAAACAATCTGCCCCTGAAATGATTGGTGCCGAGATGTTGGTGCATGCTTTACATGCCGAGGGAGTGGAATACGTTTGGGGCTATCCTGGTGGTGCGGTTCTCTTTATTTACGACGAGATCTTCAAACAAGATAAGTTTGAACATATTTTGGTTCGTCACGAACAGGCCGCGGTTCATGCAGCCGATGGCTACGCGCGAGCCACTGGTAAGGTGGGTGTGGCGCTGGTCACTTCCGGCCCTGGAGTAACGAACGCTGTTACTGGAATTGCGACCGCATATACCGATTCCATTCCGATGGTCATCATTACCGGTAACGTGCCAACCTACGCGATTGGTGAGGATGCCTTCCAAGAGGCCGATACCGTGGGCATCACGCGACCCATCGTCAAACACAATTTCTTGGTCAAGGACATTAATGACCTTGCCGTCACTCTTAAAAAAGCATTTCACATTGCACGTACTGGTCGTCCAGGACCCGTGTTGGTGGATATTCCAAAGGACATTTCGGCCACTAAAGCACCTTTTGTTTACCCCGATAGTTTGAGCATGCGCTCCTACAACCCGGTGATCAAGGGTCATAGCGGCCAAATCCGCAAGGCCGTCTCTTTATTACAAGAGGCTGAGCGCCCCTATATTTACACGGGTGGCGGCATCATCATGGCGGAAGCCGCCAAAGAGCTTAAAGAGTTTGCTGAGCTCTTGGGTTATCCAGTAACCAATACGCTCATGGGCTTGGGGGGATTCCCAGGTACGCATGAGCAATTTGTGGGCATGCTCGGAATGCATGGCACCTATGAAGCGAATATGGCGATGCAGCACTGCGATGTGTTGATTGCGATCGGTGCCCGTTTTGATGATCGTGTGATTGGTAACCCGGCACACTTTGCAAGCCATCCGCGCAAGATTGTTCACATTGATATTGACCCCTCAGTGATTTCAAAGCGAGTCAAGGTGGATGTACCAATCGTGGGCGATCTTAAAGAGATTTTGGTCGACATGAGCGCTCAATTAAGAGCGGCACCAGCACGCAAGAATCAAGCGAAGGTCAAGGCGTGGTGGGATCAGATTAATGAATGGAAGAAGCGCGATTGCCTGAAATACGATCGTGACTCACAAATCGTGAAGCCCCAGTATGTGGTTGAGAAGCTTTGGGAACTGACCAAGGGCGATGCGTTTGTGTGTTCAGACGTTGGCCAACATCAGATGTGGGCCGCCCAGTTCTATAAGTTTAATGAACCGCGTCGCTGGATTAACTCAGGTGGTTTGGGCACGATGGGCGTTGGTTTGCCTTATGCCATGGGTATCAAAAAAGCATTCCCAGATCAGGAGGTCGTCACCATTACCGGAGAGGGCTCGATCCAGATGTGTATTCAGGAGCTTTCAACCCTGACTCAATACAACACACCGATCAAGATCGTTTCCTTAAATAACCGGTATTTAGGGATGGTGCGTCAATGGCAAGAGTTGACCTACAGTAAACGCTATTCCAGTTCATACATGGACTCACTACCCGATTTTGTGAAGTTGGCTGAAGCCTATGGCCATGTGGGGATGCGCATTGAGACCAAGGCCGATGTAGAGCCAGCGCTGAAAGAGGCGCTTAAATTAAAGGATCGCACTGTATTTATGGATTTCCAAATTGATCCACAGGAAAACGTTTGGCCCATGGTACAAGCGGGTAAAGGCATTAGTGAGATGCTGCTTGGAAGTGAGGATCTCTAATGCGTCACATTATTTCTGTTTTGCTCGAGAACGAGCCAGGAGCGCTCTCGCGCGTCGTGGGTTTGTTCTCAGCCCGCGGTTACAACATTGAAACTCTGAGCGTAGCACCGACCGAAGATCCGTCTTTATCGCGCATGACCTTGGTGACCATTGGTTCAGATGATGTGATTGAGCAAATCACCAAACACCTTAATCGTTTGGTCGAGGTGGTGAAGGTCTTTGATTTAACCGAGGGTCCTCATATCGAGCGCGAGCTCATGATGATTAAGGTGAGGGCGGTCGGTAAGGAGCGTGAGGAGTTAAAACGCACTACGGATATTTTCCGAGGCCGCATTATTGATGTAACCGATAAAAGTTACACGATCGAGCTAACCGGTGTGAGTAGTAAGTTAGATGCATTTATTAGTGCAATTGATCGCGCATCGATTCTGGAAACTGTCCGCTCTGGCGGTTCAGGAATTGGGCGCGGCGAACGCATTCTCAAAGTTTAGTTTTAATCACTCTTTATTTAATTTAAGGAAATCGTATGAAAGTTTTTTATGACAAGGACGCCGATCTGTCCCTGATCAAAGGTAAAAAAGTAACCATCATTGGTTATGGCTCACAAGGCCATGCCCACGCCCAAAACTTGAATGACTCTGGCGTGAAGGTCACCGTTGGTTTACGTAAAGATGGTGCCTCATGGAAGAAAGCAGCCAATGCGGGTTTGCAAGTGAAAGAAGTTGCTGAGGCAGTGAAGGACGCAGACGTGGTCATGATGCTGTTGCCTGATGAGCAAATTGCTGACGTGTATAAAAACGAAGTGCATGCCAATATCAAACAGGGCGCTGCTTTAGCATTTGCCCATGGCTTTAATGTGCATTATGGCCAAGTGATTCCTCGTGCGGATTTAGACGTCATCATGATTGCTCCTAAAGCACCTGGTCATACCGTGCGCAGCACATACACCCAAGGTGGTGGCGTACCCCATTTGATCGCGGTTTATCAGGACAAGTCGGGCTCTGCACGTGATTTAGCCCTTTCGTACGCAACTGCTAATGGTGGTGGTCGTGCTGGTGTGATTGAAACTAATTTCCGTGAAGAGACCGAAACCGATTTGTTTGGTGAGCAAGCCGTGCTGTGCGGCGGTACCGTGGAGTTGATCAAAGCCGGATATGAGACTTTGGTTGAGGCTGGTTATGCTCCTGAGATGGCCTATTTTGAGTGCTTGCACGAGTTAAAGTTAATCGTGGATCTCATTTATGAAGGTGGTATCGCCAACATGAACTACTCCATCTCAAACAATGCTGAGTACGGTGAGTATGTCACTGGTCCACGGATCGTGACCGAAGAAACCAAGAATGCGATGCGTAAGGCCTTGCACGATATTCAGACGGGTGAGTATGCCAAGAGCTTCATCCTTGAAAATCGGGCTGGTGCGCCAACCTTGATTTCACGTCGTCGTTTGACCGCTGATCATGAGATCGAAGTTGTGGGTGCGAAGTTGCGCGCCATGATGCCTTGGATTGCGAAAAACAAACTCGTTGACCAGTCGAAGAACTAAGTTCAGAAGGTAAATCATCTGATGATGTATCCACACCCCATCATTGCCAAAGAGGGCTGGCTCTATCTGGTTGTGATTGGGGTCTTCGCTTTTGTGGTGCATCGCTATGCCGGTTTTTTCTGGTCATGGCCATTGTGGCTATTCTTTATCTTCACCTTGCAGTTCTTCCGTGATCCACAACGAATCGCCCCCTTAGGGAAAGATCTTGTTTTATCGCCAGCCGATGGCCGTATTGTGGTGGTTGAGAAAGCCCATGACCCCTATGCCAATCGGGAAGCCTTAAAGATTAGCGTGTTCATGAATGTCTTTAATGTGCACTCTAATCGGTCTGCGGTGAATGGACTGATTAAGCAGGTTACCTATTTTCCAGGTAAGTTCTTTAATGCCAGCCTTGATAAGGCCTCGACGGAGAATGAGCGTAATGCGGTCGTGATTGACGCCAATGGCAAGACCGTGACCTTGGTGCAAATTGCGGGTTTAGTTGCACGCCGAATTTTGTGCTACATCCGCGTGAACGACCGTGTGAAACGCGGCGAACGTTATGGATTTATCCGCTTTGGATCGAGGGTGGATGTGTATTTGCCTTTGGAGGCCGAGCCTTTGGTGAGTGTTGGCGAGAAAGTCTTTGCTACGAATACCGCACTTGCACGTTTGCCAGGATTGGATTAGGCCATGACCCCGCGCCGTAAGTTCCGTACGGACCGCTCGCGTTTTCTGCGGAGTAAAAATACGCGACGCGAGGAGTGGGATTCTGTGGAGGATTTAACGGAGGATGATCTTGTCGTCGAGCCGCCTCGTCCTCGGAGCAAAGGCATTTATTTATTACCGAATTTATTTACTACGGCGGCATTATTCTGCGGGTTCTTTGCGATTGTGAACGCGATGAACCATCGTTTTGAAGTTGCAGCCATCGCCGTCTTTGCTTCACTAGTGCTTGATGGCATGGATGGCCGAATCGCGCGGATGACCAACACCCAAAGCGCATTTGGTGAGCAATACGATTCTCTGGCGGACATGGTCTCATTCGGTGTGGCTCCAGCCTTAGTAGCGTATGAGTGGGTGTTAAAAGATCTGGGTAAATGGGGTTGGTTAGCAGCATTTACCTACTGTGCCGGTGCTGCACTGCGCTTAGCTCGCTTTAATGCCAACATTGGTGTGGTGGATAAAAAGTTTTTTCAGGGCCTTCCAAGTCCAGCGGCCGCAGCGCTCTTGGCTGGTTTTATTTGGTTGGCAGACGATAACAAGATACCGGTGAAGGATTCGGCGATTCCATTGGTGACCTTCTTCATCACGATTTATGCGGGACTCACCATGGTTTCGAATGCCCGTTTTTATAGCGGTAAGGCTTTGGACATTCGTTATCGAGTACCGTTCTGGGCCATGGTTCTTTTGATCCTCGGTTTTGTATTAATTTCCTCGAATCCACCCTTGACTCTATTTGGCCTCTTTGTGGTGTATTCCCTGTCTGGCTATGTATTGTGGATGTGGGAGCGGGCGATGGGCCGTCGGATTGGTGGCGAAACCACAGTCTCGGCCAAGTCCGAGTAAATGCGGTATAGTATTTACATGATGAACCAATTCAATGCGCTTCTACTTCTTCTAGCACTGGGTCTTCGGCTCGGGGCGGGTCGCGCTTAGACACATGAAGTAAGGCACTAAGTTCGCAAACCAGCCCCAGCCAAACCGCTGGGGTTTTTGTTTTAGAAAACAGAGTATTGGATTATTAAACAAGGAATCAATGATGAGTGACCGATTAATTATTTTTGATACCACCTTGCGTGATGGTGAGCAGTCACCTGGTGCATCGATGACCCGGGATGAGAAAGTACGGATTGCTCGTCAACTTGAACGCTTACGGGTCGATGTGATTGAGGCCGGCTTTGCGGCTAGCTCAGAGGGTGACTTTGCAGCAATCTCTGCGGTTGCTGCAGCGGTGAAAGACTCGGTGGTGTGCTCACTCGCACGTGCCAATGAGACTGATATCACGCGTGCTTCCGATGCCTTGAGGGCGGCCAATGCAAAACGGATTCATGTGTTCTTGGCAACTAGTGCGTTGCACATGGAAAAGAAATTGCGCATGACCCCGGAGCAGGTGTATGAGCAAGCAAAAAAGTCCATCCGCTTTGCCAGAAATTTGGCAGGGGATATTGAGTTCTCTCCAGAGGATGGCTACCGTTCGGACATGGACTTCTTGTGCCGAGTCTTAGAGGCTGTTATTGCTGAAGGCGCAACCACGATAAACGTTCCCGATACGGTTGGCTATGCCGTTCCTGAACTCTATGGCGAGTTCATTAAAACCTTACGCACTCGGATTCCGAACTCGGATAAAGCGATTTGGTCCGTGCATTGCCATAACGATTTAGGGATGGGTGTCGCTAACTCCTTAGCCGGTGTGCACATTGGCGGTGCGCGCCAAGTGGAGTGCACGATTAATGGTCTGGGCGAGCGCGCGGGCAATACTTCCTTGGAAGAAATTGTGATGGCGGTGCGAACTCGTAAGGATTTCTTTCAATTGGATGTGGGTATCGATACCAAACAGATCGTGCCAGCCTCTAAGTTGGTTTCTCAAATCACAGGCTTTGTGGTGCAGCCGAATAAAGCTGTGGTTGGCGCCAATGCCTTTGCCCATGCATCGGGTATTCATCAGGATGGTGTATTGAAGGCGCGTGATACCTACGAGATCATGCGGGCTGAAGATGTGGGCTGGGCGACCAATCGCATCGTGCTGGGTAAGTTATCCGGTCGCAATGCGTTCAAACAACGGATTGCCGAGTTGGGGATTGTGTTGGAGTCGGAGAGTGAGCTCAATGATGCGTTCGCCCGCTTCAAGGCTTTAGCCGATCAAAAAGCCGAGATTTTTGATGAAGACATTATTTCTTTAATGTCGGATTCTTCGGTGGCTGATCAAAGTGAGCACTTTAGCTTTATTTCCTTGAACCAGCACTCCGAGACCGGTGAAAAACCATCGGCGAAGGTGGTGTTCAAGATGGGCGGTCACGACGTGCACTCGGAGGCCGAGGGCAATGGCCCAGTCGATGCCACCTTGCATGCCATTGAGAACAAGGTGCAAAGTGGTGCTGAGCTATTGCTTTACTCGGTGAATGCCATTACGTCGGGTACGGAGTCGCAGGGCGAGGTCACAGTGCGGCTCTCCAAAGGGGGGCGGATTGTGAACGGAGTAGGTATGGATCCCGACATCATTGCCGCCTCGGCCAAGGCGTATTTAGCAGCTTTAAACAAATTGCACGATCCTAGCGCCATCAAGCTCAATGCCCAGATGGCACCCTAAATCCTAACTTATTGATTTATATAACTTTATTAACTATCAGACCGCATTGCCCACAATCGGAGGATGCGGTCTGTTAGAATGCTGAAGCTTTGATTTATAAAGCTTTTTATTAACACGGCATATCAGGTGCAAGCTTGAGTGTCCGCACGTATGGAGTATGAAGATGGCAGTTGCAGACATTAATAAGGCGGAAATCGTCAAACAAAACGCGCGTGGCGCAAACGATACGGGTAGCCCCGAAGTTCAGGTGGCGTTATTAACTGCTCGTATCAATGAACTTACCCCCCATTTCAAGGCAAACGCAAAAGATCATCACAGCCGTCGTGGCTTGTTGAAGATGGTCTCGCGCCGTCGCCGTCTCTTGGATTACCTCAAGAGCAAGGATCTGGACCGTTATCGCGCGCTGATCGACAAACTAGGTTTACGTAAGTAATTTCTTGTTTTTGTCAGCATTGCAATGAAGTAGGGTATTGCCAAACGGGCAAGTCTCTACTTTGAGTGGTTCAAGATGACCGGCTTCTAGGGATCGTGTCATTCCAATGCACTTCTTTCTAAAGAGGTGCACTGGAATGGCATCCCAATTGGGTTCATCAACCAATCACTCCAGTGATACCGCGGCGCTGTGGATCCGCGGTGTGTATGTTTGGAGAAAAAAAGATGTCAATGTTTCATAAAGTTGTGAAAACGTTTCAATGGGGCCAACACACCGTCACCATGGAAACCGGTGAGATTGCCCGCCAATCCAGTGGTGCTGTACTCCTCAATATGGATGACACTGTGGTGCTTGCCACAGTAGTCGGTGCCAAAACTGCCAAAGAGGGTCAAGACTTTTTTCCCTTAACAGTTGACTATATCGAGAAGACCTATTCAGCTGGCAAGATCCCTGGTGGATTCTTTCGTCGTGAGGGACGTCCGTCGGAGGGTGAGACTTTAATCTCACGTCTGATTGATCGTCCGATTCGTCCATTGTTCCCAGAGGGTTTCTATAACGAAGTCCAGGTGGTCGTGCATGTCATGTCGATTAATCCTGATGTGCCAGCCGATATTCCAGCTTTAATCGCATCGTCTGCAGCCCTGGCGATTTCAGGTATTCCATTTAACGGCCCAATGGGTGCAGCGCGCGTTGGTTACCGTGACGGTCAGTATTTACTCAACCCCAATCGTAGCGAGCAAGCGACGAGCGAACTCGATTTGATCGTAGCTGGCACCCAAGCTGCAGTATTGATGGTGGAGTCCGAGGCGCAACAGTTATCTGAATCTGTCATGCTGGGCGCTGTTGTATACGGTCACGAGCAGTCGCAAATTGCGATTAATGCGATCCAGGAACTGGTACGTGATGCCGGTAAGCCTGAATGGGATTGGAAGCCAGCAGCAAAGAACGAAGCCTTAATTGCCAAATTACAAAGCTTGGCAGAGGGCCCATTGCGCGATGCGTATCAAATTCGTCAAAAGCAAGCTCGCTCCACCAAGATTAAAGAAGTGGTTGCTAATGTCATGACCCAGTTAGCTGCTGACGGCGAAGTGGATGAAGTGGAAGTTGGTAACCTCTTGTTCGAGATCGAAGCAAAGATCGTACGTAGCCAAATTCTCAATGGTGAGCCACGCATTGACGGCCGCGATACCCGAACCGTGCGCCCCATTGAAATCCGCAACGGCGTGTTGCCTCGCACCCACGGCTCTGCACTCTTTACGCGTGGTGAGACGCAAGCCTTAGTGGTTGCAACTCTTGGAACTGCGCGCGATGAGCAAATCATTGACGCGCTCGAAGGTGAGTACCGCGATCGCTTTATGTTCCACTACAACATGCCTCCATTTGCAACGGGTGAGACCGGTCGCGTTGGCACACCCAAGCGTCGTGAGATTGGTCACGGCCGTTTAGCAAAACGCGCCTTAGTGCCGGTATTGCCAAGCATGGAAGAGTTTGCGTACAGCATTCGTTTGGTTTCTGAGATTACCGAGTCCAATGGTTCATCCTCGATGGCTTCAGTCTGCGGCGGCTGCTTAGCTCTGATGGATGCCGGTGTTCCAGTGAAGGCGCATGTGGCTGGTGTTGCCATGGGCCTCATCTTGGATGGCAATCGCTTTGCAGTATTAACCGATATCTTGGGTGATGAGGATCACTTAGGCGATATGGACTTTAAGGTAGCTGGTACTGCTAATGGGATTACCGCCTTGCAGATGGATATTAAGGTTCAAGGCATCACTAAAGAAATCATGCAGGTTGCGTTGGCCCAAGCCCAAGAAGGCCGCTTGCATATTTTGAGCAAGATGCAAGAAGCCATGGGTTCTGTGCGTACGGAGTTATCGGAGCATGCACCACGCATGGTGAGCTTTAAGATCCATCCAGACAAGAT
>VFQS010003796.1_pt1 | contig 11334 bp, 12 predicted proteins | sample 3512361 | NCBI WGS metagenome assembly VFQS01 (sample SAMN10412375, study PRJNA504923) | tailings metagenome | isolation source: Relicate 1 Philex TSF3 active mining | place: Philippines | reverse complement strand
GATACATCGAATTGAAATCACGAATGCGTCGATCACTGTACTTAACTAGAGAGGCCGGTGCTCGCTTTGAGAAGTATTTTTGTCGATGATCAATCTTTATCGGAGAGCTGCGGATGTTGAATCTAGATTGTCAAATTAATTCGTCTGCCAAGATGATTCCAATCGGTGGTAGAGGATCTGAATGGAAGCAGAGTTGGCTTCTGTTATCGATATTTTTCGTCGTGTTGTGTAGCGGATGCGGCAAGTCAGCGAAACTGTCATCCGCGACGACCGAAAGTGCTGCATCTGCGAGTGCAGCGGAGGAGCCTGCTTTCAAGATTGCTGAAGAACAGCGCAAAGCACTAGAACAGGCTAAACAACTTGAGCTAGATTTGCAGAACGCCGCTGATAAGCAAAAGCGTGAAATTGAGGCAGCAACTGGAGAGAAATAATTAGTACTACTTTCCAAATTGGATGCTATTTATCTTGAGTTCTTGGGTAGTTCGATATTTTGAAATATTCGATTGGTGTGAGTAAGAGTGCCAAGAATAGCGGAATGAAGAATTCCACGGGAATGAGCCACCAATTTGAAAACATCTTGGGAGCTTGGACATAAAAGATCAGATTGACAGCGACAAGCATTAATATAGATGTTGATAGTATTCTTTTTAATGTTGTTTTGAATGCATTGAAAATCATCTTAGTTTTCCCGATTATTTTGTGGTTTTATTATATTGTGATTTTTCAGTAAATACCAAATCGCAATAAATGGCCAAGTTACAGATAAAAACTGTGCTGCACCGTAAAAATTCAACATTTTTCCCTGCACCATGGTTTGTAAGGTATTGAGGAAGTAAGGATTACTAGGAATTAAATTTACCATCAATAAGCTAATCAGCAATAACAGCACAGCCAGTCGGCGTTGTGCGTGGCTTGGGGCAAAAGAAAATCCATACAACATAATGGTGCTGATTACGATCCCTCCTTTGGCTCCGGGTGCTAACCATAAGAAGGCATTTTCAGGTTGAAACATTAAGGCGCTCGATAAGGCCTTCACTGCTAAACCTGCGATTAATAGTAAGCAAGCCAAAACGAACTTTGGTGCGTTTCGATTCAGCAAAGACAAGCAAATTAAGATCGCGCCCGTACAGGCGCAAGCGGTAATGATGGTTTCTGAAAGCAGATAGGTTTCTGGGCTTAGCTCGATACCGTGCCTGAGGTAAGCACTCAGATCAATGCTGACATCTAAATATTCTTCGCACCATAATGAAATAATTGGCAAAATTTGCCCGTGGCCAAATAAAAACGCCTGCGGGAAAATTTGCGCCAATGGCCATAAACCTAGTACCACTAATTCGGGTGAGGACTCACGTTGTAACCAAAGCGTGCGCAAAGATTGTAGGCGACCACTTTCTAAGATATACGGTAACAATAATACGCCGCACAAAGCACCGATAAACCCACCGGCGGCATTGGTAATGAGATCGAGCAGCGAGGTGACGCGATTCGGTAAAAAATACTGAATGCTCTCCATCAGTAAACTCATGCTCGTAACGGCAACACAAGCGAGCAAAAACGACCAACGTAATTTGATCAAAGGATAGATGGAAAAAACTAACAGCACACCAAACGGGATATAGCCGATGACATTGACGATCGCATCAAACTTCGACCAATAACGTGGCCACTGCGAAATCTGTGCTGAGAAAGCGGCTAGATTTTCGAATTGCCAATCAGAGAATGGATACAAACTTGCGTACACGATCAATACAACGTAAGCCACTAAACTGGCGCGCGAAAGAGGTGATGCTGTTTGATTGTGTTTGGATGTCATGCGATTGCTAAACAATGCTTAGATCTTGAATTGATGATTTACTGAGGACGAGGAAATATAGAACCAAGCTTACTCATTTCACGTGAGTCTGTAACCATGCAATAAGTTCCGTAATTGCGCGATCGCTTGCTTGAGGCATCGCCTTTGCACCACCTTTTGCGTCAGCGCTATCGCATGTTGTTTGTGCCTGAAAAATTTTTTGCGCGATTAATTGATTTTGCTTGATCAAGCTGGCGCGCCAGCGCAGTTGTACTTGGCTTTGTTGTGGACTGCTAAAGTGCTGCGAGAATTCCTCAAGCTCAATCCGAAGGATGGGCAGATTCTTAACGCCATCACTGCTAGTGAGCACTGCGCCCCCTTGTTGATTAATATGTGTTTTGATTCTTTGCTTGAGTAACTGTGCTGGGGGCATGCTCCAACGACTTTGCGCATAAGGTCGCAATTCTTGCTTATTCTCATAGAGTAGTCGATACAGCATGGATGTGCCTTCTAAGCTATTTGGCACCTGAATTTCTGCCAATAAAATGGCGAGTTTTGGATTGCTTGTCGCATTGAATGCTTGCTGGCTGTCTTCGGTTTGACTAACACCAAAATCAAATTGCTGGTGCATGGTGGGACTGGCACAGGCGAATAATAAACTCGTCAAGATGACGAATAAGCTAGAGCGTAGCAGCCAGACGCGGGCAAAGTAGGTCGTGTTCATAAGAATTTATTGGTCTTAAAAATACAGGAATGGAAGTTAGCGTAGTGATCGCTGTTTAATTGTTTTTGAAGCCGGCTTCGCCTGGTCCTGGAGGGATGGGCTTCGGCCCAAACAACAAACTTTGTGGGCGTTCATTAAAATTCTCGGTGCTGCGATTGATGCTGCGCAAAGTACCGCCAGCGTCGAGAATCACATTGTGCATTGCAGGCAAAGTTTCGAATTGCAGGCTTTGACTGATTTGTTCCAGATTCTTACTTAAACGACCAATGCTGCTTTGCTCGCTTTGTAGGTTGCTTAGCACTTGATTTAAATTACTACTAGTGTTCTTTGCATTATCAGAGAATTGTTTAAACGCCAGAGCGCTTTCACGTGCTTGCGCGATCGTTTGCGGCAAATTATTTAATACTGGGTCAAGTTTTGCGGGTAAGGCTTCCCATGCCGCAGCGGTTTTGCCGATTTGTTTGACTGTATTTGTGAGCGATGCGCGATTCTCTTGATCTAACAAGGCATTTAGTCGCTTACTGAGTTCTTCGGTTTGGTTCAAGATGGCGATGCCATGTTTTTCAACTTCTTGCAATAAGCCTGGACGCAGAGGAATTCTTGCGCCCAATTTTGGGTCCCGCACAATTGCTGCTGGTTGACTACCGTCATCGTCTAGTTCGATAAATGCGATCCCCGTTACGCCTTGATATCCTAGTGTTGCATAAGTCGATTGCGTGATCGGTGTATCAGACACAATATCGAGACTAAGCAGTAATTGACCCGGCACTTTGCCATCAAAATCTATGTCGGTCACTTTGCCCACTTTAATACCTTTATAGCGGACTGCTGCTTGAATGTTTAATCCAGATACTTTGAGTAAGGTCGCAATGGTGTACGGTGTGCGTTGAATTTCATCTTTGCCCAGCCATAGCGCTAGTGCACCAGCGAGGATTGCTAGGCCAATCGCAAACACGCCAGCGATCAATGCATGTGATTTACTTTCCATAATGTGCTCCTGCTACTGTTTTTGCGTCGACATTCGTTGGTGCTAAAACTTCCATTGCGCGGATACCACGTCCACCACGGAAGTAAGTCTGAATAAATGGATGTTGAACCTGTATTACTTCGTGGGCATTGCCAACCGCAATCATTTTTTTGTCGGCAATCACGCCGATGCGGGATGACAGCGCGAATAAAGTATCAAGATCATGCGTCACCATCACGACGGTGAGTTTAAGTGATTGATGCAGTGATTGAATCAAATTGACGAAGCTATCTGAGCTATCAGGATCTAAGCCCGCGGTTGGCTCATCAAGAAATAATAATTCTGGATCAAGCGCGATGGCGCGCGCCAAAGCGATGCGTTTAATCATGCCACCCGATAAATCGGACGGCATTTTTTTTGCATGTTCAAAACCGATGCCGGACATATGTAACTTGAGATAGGCAATATCCATGATCAGCGATTCCGGCAGGTTATTGAGTTCGCGCAGGGGTTGCGCAACATTCTCAATTACATTCAAGGCGGAATATAAAGCGCCGTGCTGAAATAGCATGCCCGAGCGGCGATGCAAATGTTCTAAATGTGGTTGCTTAGGCGCATGGATATCGTCACCAAAAACTTTGATAAGACCACTTTTGGGTGTTTCTAGTCCTAGTATCTGTCGCATCAAAACTGTCTTACCCGAGCCAGATCCACCCACGATGGAAAAAATTTCGCCACGTTGAATTTCTAAGTTCAGGTCATCATGGATCACTGTACGCCCAAATTGTGTACGTAGGTGCGCAATTTGTATGACAGACTCAGCGAGTGAAGAAGTCGTTTGATTTTCCATACACTTAATAAGCGACATTGCGGAACAGCACCGCAAAAAAAGCATCCGCAATAATCACGGAAGTAATCGACACAACGACTGAACTAGTGGTGCCTTGACCTAGGCTTTCTGTGTTGGGCTTGATTCTGAGTCCATAGTGGCAAGCAATAATCGCGATCAGCATTCCAAAAACTACGCCTTTGCCGAGCCCGATCCAATAGTTGCCCAGACTTACCACATCAGGAAGTTTGTGCAAGAAAAATCCCGGTGACATATCGAGGATAAATTGTGCTGAAATTGCGCCGCCGATCAAGGCCATTACGTCCGTCCAAATCACGATCAAGGGCATGGTGATGGCGAGCGCGACGACTTTGGGCATAATCAGACGGAATCCAATCGGAATCCCCATAACCCGCATCGCATCTAGCTCTTCGGTGACTTTCATGACGCCCAATTGCGCTGTGATCGCCGAGCCTGAGCGGCCAGCAATTAAGATCGCCGCTAGCATGGGCCCGAGTTCGCGAATAATGCTGATCCCAAGTAAATTGACGATGAACAGATCGCCACCGTAGTTACGCAATTGTTGACCAGATAAATACGACAGTACGACACCAATTAGTAATCCGACCAACGCGGTAATGGCCAAGGCCTGAAACCCAGTACGGTAAATATTGGCAGAAATTTCTTTCCATGGGCCTCGTGTTGGATGACGTAGAAAACGTCCTAGGTCGAGTACTAATTGTCCGAGTAATTCGATGATTCCAATGACATGTAGTGCAAAGTTTAATGATAGACGCCCTAGGCGCCCGAATGGCGGTACGATGGGTTTGGGTGGGGTGATCAGTGGAATGGTTTGTACTTCGGCTAAGCGATTGAACAAGGTTTGATGATGTTCGTTGACGAGTAGATTTTGGGGAAAGCGCTTGCCCCAACTCAGCCATAATAATTGCGCCCCAATATGATCAAGCGCACTGAGTTGGCGTAAATCCCAAATTAGTTCAGGTCTGTTTTGTGTTGCTAACAGGCTGGCATTGATTGTTTGGATTAAGCCTGGTTCAACTAACAAATCCGTGAGCCAAGCACCTTGAATTTGAACAGTCGCCTGTTCATTTTCGATTAGCTGTAAGGAAGGAGTAGTATCGCGGCGCATGGTAGCAGTTTAAGTCACAATATAAAGCTGAGCAATTTATAAAAGGCTTGGTCTAGTGAATAGCGTTTGTTTTATTGAATACATAGTTTTGAACGCCGTATTGAATTCTTCATATAGTCCTTAACTGAATCCTTCCTTACTCTATTTCTCTTGCTTTAAAGGCTGTTTATTATCAATGACCTCACGACAATCACCTTTTAAATAAGCGTCATCGTAGTGCGTCCAACCGTAGCTATCGACATAGCGCGTATGGTAAGTCCATAGTGGGCTAAATACGCTGCGTTCTAATTTCTCATCAGGATAGCGAATATCGATCATATCAACGATGGAGTGAAACACATTTTCTGTGCTTAATTTGGCGTGCTGATGGGCTTTTAGATGTTGAATTTTGTTTGGATGTTGTGCCGCGTATTGGTCGGAATACCAAACAAATGCAGGAATATGAAACTCATATTTTGTGTTGTGCCCATGAAAAGCGAGGTTGCAACTACCGTCATATAAAGTTTGCCCGTGATCGGAGATATACCACAACGCAGTCATGTGCGGGATCGTTTTTAGTTGCCCTATCATGCGAGACAAAATCCAATCGTTATATAAAATGGAATTGTCATAGCTATTATTTAAAGCCTCTTTGTTTTTTAAGTTGGTATAGGCGGGCTTTTCGATGCCGAATAAAGAAGGTTTCCATTTATCAAAATTTTGTGGGTAACGATGGCTGTAGTTCCAATGATTGCCTAGGCTATGAATCACGATTAATTTGTTGGGGGCGCTATCTTGCAACGCTGTTTGCATGGGAGTCAGTAGTACTTCATCGTAGCTAGAATTGTTGGTAAAACCACCAAGATTCAGGAATTGTGTGACATCGGCCTCTTTGGCGATCACGGAAGTGGGTGTATCGAATTGGCCAAAGCTCATTTGATTAGAAATCCAAAATGTTTTAAAGCCTGCTTCTTTGTAGGCGCTTAAAAATGATTTCTCGGTGAACCCGGGCTTCAAACTTTGCGTGGCAGGTTTGCGCGTAGTAATAATTGGTACGGAAAGGCGCGTGGCAGCGACGGCAGTAATCATGTCGCTAAAGCTGACGAGATTATTTTCTTGGTCGAGGTTTGGTGTAGTTAATCGCTCGTAGCCATTCAGGCTCCAGCGATCAAAACGCGAGGATTCGCCGATTACGACGACGATCGTTTGTTGAAAATCATTGCCAGCCGCTTGTTGCGCGTGAAAACGGAACTGGCGACTTTTCTCATTTAAGCTCGTTAAATAGCGTCGCTCTTGATAGAAATCGCCAAGCAGTGCCCAAATTCCCAGTGGCCAGCTGCGAGAGAAGCTTTCGAGGTCATAGGCACTCTCTAGCCAATTTGGCAAAGCTGGTTGCTGATCTAAGTAGGTTTGTAATCCTTCCCAAGAACGCAGTTGCCAAAATTTTCTTTCAGAAACCTGGGATTGCGAAACGTCTTTTTCTGAAGCACTAGCGACCCCTACCCGAGCGCCATAACTCCATGCGATAAAAAGGCAGCTTATTGTCGCGATACAAAACCAGCGAGACGGATGCTGCCAATCGAGTTCTTTGGTTTTTCTTGCTGAAATAAGTAGTGACCACCACCAAGCTATTGTTATGGCAATGACTAATAGTAAGAGCCAAACTTTATTGCCGAGAAACTCAATTGCTTCTTTCGGACTGGTTTCGGTAATGATGCCTAAATGATGCGTAGAGATTCCTTGTCCGAAATAAATGCGCAAGTAAATTTCTATTGGAATGACGAGAAAGGCAGGGATTAAAAGGTAGTGAAACCAGCGAGGGCTTTTGAAAACGCTCCACAAAATTAACCAGGCGACAAGCTCATAACTTAGTAAGCGCATCGAATGTTCGACGCCTTTACCTAGAAAATAACTCAAAAACGGCAGGCAACTAATCAAAAAATAACTAAATAATAGATAGGCTTTGGATGAGGCTAGGAATTTTGGCATTGCAAACTTGTAAAGTTAAGTCAAGCGAACTCTTAAATCACATTAATCGTTTTATGCTGAACGCTTTTGCAGAGACTTTTGAATCTCAGTGTTGGGCGACGCTGAAATATATGCGCGATCAATTACTCAAGAAAAATTATTTTGTCATTTTAGCCTTGAATTTGTTTGCCTTAGACTTTTATGTCCGCTTGCTTTAGGTAAAGAAGTGGAAGCGGAAAATATTTCGGTCTCTAGACTCACTAGTAATGGATTTGAGGAGGCGCGCTAAGTTCTTGTTTCCATTGTTTTTCCTTGACTTTGCTTGAAATAAAGGTGTACACTCGCGAGTTCTCGATTTTATATGGTTTATTCTTACGCACTGCCAATTTGTGGGTGAGCATGAATGGTCGAGGGCTCGTAAGTCTTGTTTGCGAGTGAATATATAGATTTTAAGTGCCCAGGCAACCGTTTCTGGGCGTGTGTTTAACGTTGTATTTTGTTGGATTAAAAACGATGCCAACCATCAATCAACTGATTCGCCAACCACGCGTTTCCGCAGTGGTTAAGAGCAAATCTCCGGCGCTGGAAAACAGCCCGCAAAAACGTGGCGTATGTACCCGCGTTTATACGACAACTCCAAAAAAGCCTAACTCGGCTTTGCGTAAAGTTGCCAAAGTACGCTTGACCAACGGTTTCGAAGTTATTTCGTATATCGGCGGTGAAGGCCATAACTTGCAAGAACACAGCGTAGTTTTGATTCGCGGTGGTCGTGTAAAGGATTTGCCGGGTGTGCGTTATCACATGGTTCGCGGTGCTTTGGATACTCAAGGCGTTAAAGACCGTAAGCAAGCTCGTTCCAAATATGGTTCTAAGCGCGCTAAAGCTGTTAAGAAGTAATCTTTTGGTTTGTTAAGAGATTCTTGTAATTAGCTTGTAAATTTAACTCAGTAAAATCTCCGTAATTCGGAAAGGTGTCGGTCTCGAATGAGCCGAGTAAGTGGTGGCTATGATGGCTTACCGCGAGCGCTGATAAATTGTTATTAGCCGCTCAACTGAAGATTGAAAGGAATTGAAATGCCACGTCGTCGTGAAGTCCCGAAACGGGATATTTTGCCGGATCCAAAGTTCGGTAATGTAGAAGTATCTAAGTTTGTTAACGTGTTGATGTTGTCTGGCAAGAAGTCTGTTGCTGAAGGCATTATCTATGGCGCGTTTGATCATATCCAATCAAAATCTGGTAAAGATCCATTGGAAGTGTTCGCAACTGCGATTAACAATGCAAAGCCATTGGTTGAAGTTAAATCCCGCCGCGTTGGTGGTGCTAACTATCAAGTTCCAGTTGAAGTTCGTCCAGTTCGTCGTTTGGCTTTGTCTATGCGTTGGTTGCGTGAAGCGGCAAATAAGCGTAGCGAAAAATCCATGCCACAACGTTTGGCTGGTGAATTGTTGGAAGCCGCTGAAGGTCGCGGCGGTGCAATGAAGAAACGTGATGAAGTGCATCGTATGGCAGAAGCCAACAAAGCCTTCTCTCACTTCCGCTTCTAAGAGTAATTGTGAGAAACCATTGTATGTGCAATTTGCAATGGTTCTGGTAGGTATTTTGAATCAGACCGGGCGTGATTTTTTGAAGAAAATTGCGCTCGGTTTTGTCCATTAAAAGATTTAGGATTAGCTATGGCCCGTAAGACCCCCATTGAGCGCTACCGCAATATCGGTATTTCTGCTCACATTGATGCAGGTAAAACGACAACGACAGAGCGCGTATTGTTTTATACAGGTGTAAATCACAAAATTGGTGAAGTTCATGATGGCGCTGCTACCATGGACTGGATGGAGCAAGAGCAAGAGCGCGGCATTACTATTACTTCCGCAGCAACAACTTGCTACTGGAGTGGTATGGCGAATAATTTCGCGCCACACCATATCAATATTATTGATACCCCAGGCCACGTTGACTTCACAATTGAAGTTGAGCGTTCTATGCGTGTTTTGGATGGTGCTTGCATGGTTTACTGTGCGGTCGGTGGTGTTCAGCCGCAGTCTGAAACAGTATGGCGTCAAGCGAATAAGTACAAAGTTCCACGTTTGGCATTCGTTAACAAGATGGACCGTACTGGCGCTAACTTCTTCAAAGTGTACGATCAAATGCGTGCGCGTTTGAAAGCAAATCCAGTGCCTTTGCAAGTACCTATCGGTGCTGAAGATCAATTCGAAGGCGTGATTGATTTGGTGAAGATGAAAGCGATCATCTGGGATGTTGCATCTCAAGGTATGAAGTTTGAATATCAGGATATTCCTGCGAACTTATTAGAAGAATCTAAAAAATGGCGCGAAAACATGGTGGAAGCAGCTGCTGAAGCCAGTGAAGAGTTGATGAACAAATACCTTGAAGAAGGTGATTTGTCTGAAGCAGACATCAAAAAAGCATTGCGTCAACGTACAATCGCGTCTGAGATCGTTCCTATGATGTGCGGTACTGCATTTAAGAACAAAGGTGTTCAGGCGATGTTGGATGCGGTTGTTGAATACTTGCCATCCCCATTGGATATTCCACCAGTTCCTGGTGTGAATGAAGATGAGGAGCCAGTTGTACGTGAAGCGCGAGATGATGAGAAGTTCTCTGCTTTGGCATTTAAGATTGCGACCGATCCATTCGTTGGTCAATTGTGCTTTATCCGTTGCTACTCCGGTACTTTGAATTCTGGCGACAGTGTATTTAACTCTGTTAAAGGTAAAAAAGAACGTATTGGCCGTTTGGTTCAAATGCATGCGAACCAACGCGAAGAAATCAAAGAAATGATGGCGGGTGATATTGCTGCGGTTGTTGGTTTGAAAGAAACAACAACTGGTGACACATTGTGTGATGACAAAGCAATCGTTGTGTTGGAACGTATGGTGTTCCCAGAGCCAGTTATTTCTCAAGCTGTTGAGCCAAAAACGAAGGCTGACCAAGAGAAAATGGGCTTGGCATTGAACCGTTTAGCTGCTGAAGATCCATCTTTCCGCGTACGTACTGACGAAGAATCTGGTCAGACAATTATCGCTGGTATGGGTGAATTGCATCTGGATATTATCGTTGATCGTATGAAGCGTGAATTCAACGTGGAAGCAACTGTTGGTAAGCCACAAGTTGCATACCGCGAAACAATTCGCAAAACTTGCGAAGAGATCGAAGGTAAGTTCGTTAAGCAATCTGGTGGTCGTGGTCAATACGGTCACGTTGTATTGAAGATCGAGCCGCAAGAACCAGGTAAAGGCTTCGAATTCGTTGATGCGATCAAAGGCGGTACAGTTCCACGTGAATACATCCCTGCGGTTGAAAAAGGTGTTCGTGAAACATTGCAATCTGGTGTCTTGGCTGGCTACCCAGTGGTTGACGTTAAGGTTACATTGTTCTTCGGTTCATACCATGACGTTGACTCCAACGAAAACGCGTTCCGTATGGCGGGTTCGATGGCGTTTAAAGATGGCTGCCGTAAAGCAAGCCCAGTTATTCTGGAGCCAATGATGGCGGTTGAAGTTGAAACGCCAGAAGATTACGCTGGTACAGTGATGGGTGATTTGTCCTCACGTCGCGGTATGGTTCAAGGTATGGATGAGATTGCTGGCGGTGGCGGTAAGATCATTAAAGCTGAAGTGCCATTGTCTGAGATGTTCGGTTACTCAACATCTTTGCGTTCAGCGACACAAGGTCGTGCGACATATTCTATGGAATTCAAGCACTACTCTGAAGCGCCTAAGAACGTAATCGATGCTATCGTTACATCTAAAGCAAAATAAGTTTAAGTAATTTAAATCGGAAATTCTGTCTTGCGAACTTGATGTAAGTGAGACAGGTAATTAATCTAATCGTTCTTTTTGAAGGAAGAATAAAATGGCAAAAGGTAAGTTCGAACGCACCAAGCCGCACGTTAACGTCGGTACA
>VFQS010003791.1_pt1 | contig 11345 bp, 8 predicted proteins | sample 3512361 | NCBI WGS metagenome assembly VFQS01 (sample SAMN10412375, study PRJNA504923) | tailings metagenome | isolation source: Relicate 1 Philex TSF3 active mining | place: Philippines | reverse complement strand
GTAGATCGGCTCAAGTCTGATCTTAGCCATGACCAAACCTTTCTTGATGAAGTGGGCAAAAGCCTACCCAAGCTAGATTGGCTAATCGACCGTAAGCAGCAAGGAGTCTATGGCAGTTACTACGACCCAAAGCAGAGATGTAAACAGCCCGCAAGACCTATGGAAGTAAGTGGCGAATACCAAGATGCAATCTCATTTCTGATTCAAGCTGTCAATGCCATCTGGCAACCTGTAGATTTGCATGAGCGCACCCTGCTCGAATTCCGCGAACTATTCATTAAGCCGAACGAAACCCTCTACCAAAGAGCGATCGCTCGACGCGACGAATATACCATCAAGATTAGGGAGGCGATGAAACTATCAAGCGAGAAAGAATCCCGCAAGAAAATCCTCAGAGCCGCAGTGCAATGGGCAAAAGGGCTAGGTGAGAAACTACGAGAGAAAAGCGAGAAAACTGCTCAAACCTGTGCTGCCGCCATGTGGCAAGCCAGTCACAACGGCGATCATGGCACTGCAAGCGTAGTCTTCAATATGTTCTTACCAGAGATTTGCGATCGGCTCCATGACAACCAACTGATGCGCTTGCAAATTGTAGGCGCACAGTACGGAGAACTCGCATCAACCAAATGGACAGGAAATGGAGAACACGCCTGTATTCCCATCCTTGTATCACAACGTCAAGAAGATGGCAGATATCAAATTGAAGTTATCCGTAAAAGTAGGAAAAAGCCATACCTGCTAGGACTCGTCGCCAAAGACTCCGCCAAAGTCTTGGTAGGAGAATACACAGCTTCGCTGAAAACTCATCAAAAGACCATAGTTTGCGAACTGGTCGCTGCATAAAAGCAATACATCCTTGAGCTATAGCTCAAGGATGTATTGCTTTTATCTTTAAATGCGTCATGAGCGATAATGGAGGGATGGATTATACCTTTCGGGCAACGTGAAAAGCTGATATGTAATAGAGCGTCAGGTAATCACGCTCATTTTGATGAAGCATCAGATCTAGCACTTCTCTCAATTTTGTAAATAGATTATTTCTAGTAGTCTCTTCCAGTGCAATATATGGCGATAAGGTACTCAATAGCAAGAGATAGTCATCAAGGCTGTATTGAACTTCCTTAACCATAGATTCATAGGATAAATCTTCAAAATATCCTGAGCTGAGAATATCTTGGCTAAACTTCTGGAAATGATCTTGATGTGTAAGCTGATCTTCATATCTAGCATAGATGGGAACAGAAGGAGCAAGGGTTTGATAAACTCTGTCAACAATTTGGTAAGTTGGATAATCCAGTTGAGGAGGTGTATTCCATAACAAAACTAAATATCCATTCGCCTTTAGAGATTCAAAAGACTTGAAGTAAGAGACTGCAGGATCGATCCAATGCCAAGATGTTGCTGCTAATACTGCATCAAATTCATTCTTTGCAATTTTCCACTCCTCAAAGGAAGTATTCACAATTTTCACTTGCGGATATGCCGCACAGTTTTGCCTGGCTAGTTGGGATGCTTCTAAATTTGGTTCTAGACTAAGCAAAGAGAATCCTAACTCAGCAAAAGAAACTGTAGCGATCGCAGGTCCGCAACCAATCTCAAGAATATTTGATTTGGGGGGCAATTGTGTTAGTTCAATGACGCGAGAAATAAGTTCAAGAGCATATCGTGGTCTCACCCGATTATAAGCATCAGCCACCGAACTATACCAAGTTCGCCTGGAATCTATGCCTTTCCCAACATAGTCTTTAATTACTTCTGCCCAACTTTTATGATTAGGATTTGCGAGAATATCTTCTTGGAACGAATTGGGCAAATTAGTCATAAAATCCACTTGACGGTTAGTAACGATCTTATGGGGTCAGCTTACCATCTGTGAGAACAACAATGAATTATGACTAATGTATTTTTGGCTAGCGCCATTCCCAAGAACAAAAGCTAGGGAAAAAACCACCAATGTACCAACCCATATTTGAAATTACGCCAGAAATCGAGCAGCATTTTGATAGTCCCCTGCGAGTAAAAGCAGAAGCAACTGTCGAAGCGATCGCCCTATCGAAATCGATATCATCAGCAACACCGCAACAACAGGTAGAACTAGCCAAAGCATCGGGATGGGGAACGCTTACCGATATCTGGGTAGGAGCTAATCATCAAGGCAATACATGGCAGCATCGATGTCATGAAAAACTAAGCCAACTATTGACCCAGACCGAAATCCAAGCCGCCAAATCCGCAACCGCAACTGCCTATCAAACTAGCTTTGAAGTAATACGTGCCATGTGGGATATTCTTAGCGATATTGGCTTTACAGGCGGATCGATTATTGAACCAGCGTGCAACACCCTAGCATTTATGGGATGTCAGCCCGCACTGATGAGAGAGCGATCGCAATGGGTGGGTATAGAACTAGACCCAATCTTTGCTCAAATTGCGAGATTGCTATATCCCGAAGCACTGATTTACGCACAGGGATTTGAGACAGTGAGCCTAAGTGACAAAAGTTTTGACCTAGCGATCGGCAACATTCCCTTTGGCAATTACAAACTCTACGATCCACGCTATGCCCACTTGAACCTCAGTATTCACAACTATTTTTTAGCCAAATGTGCTGACCTCGTGCGAGAAAATGGATTGATATCTCTAATTACCAGTTGCTTCACCCTTGATGCAGCCAACACCAGTTTTCGGAGATATCTAGCGAGTAAGTTAGAGCTAGTGACCGCCATTAGATTGCCAGATATCGCCTTTAAGAGATTTGCCAACACGGAAGTGGTTTCCGATATTCTTATTTTTCGTAAATTCACAGAAACTGAACAGATGGCGATGAATCAAAAAAATTATAAATATCCCGATTGGGTAAAGACAGTTCCATCAGGCAACCACACAGTCAATCAGGAGCCAATCATGATTAACCAATGGTTTGTAGAGGCAGCCTAGCGGAGGAGCTAGAGAGTAACCACACCAAAACTACCGAATGAGTCAATTCTTAATAGGATTGACTCGTTTTTTAATTGAGAACAAATCCATGACTACTTACGCATCGAAATTGCGGATTCAAAACATCTGTTAAAGCTGCTTGCTCACAATTGTATGACTCTTCCCCCTATTTGAGAGTTATCTGTGAGACGATAAAAAGTGAAGTAAGTATTACTTGTGCAGGAGAAGCGCACCTTGATTAACCAAAAGACTGTCGCACTTCTGGGGAAGCACGTTCAACTAATCGACCTCAGCCGTTCACTTGAACCAACAGCAAGCGAACCCACTCCTCCCCGCATACAGCATATCTCGCATCAAGATTGTGCCGAGATGTGGGAATTTATGTTTGGCATACCATCAACCGCCCTTCCTAATGGACTAGGCTTTGCGGGTGAAATTGTAGAAGCCTCAACTCATGCCAGTACTCACTTAGACGCACCGTGGCATTACGCCCCAACATCAGAGGGACAGCCTGCTTGGACAATTGATGAAATTCCACTGGATTGGTTCGCAGGGCAAGCTATCGTTTTAGACGTATCGGATCTACCCACAGGCTATTTGATCGAACCCGAAGACATAGAGAAGCGCTTAGAGAAATTAAACCACACCATTACCCCTGGCGAGATAGTGCTTTTTTGTACAGGAGCAGATGCAGTATGGGGTACAGAAGAATTTTTTGGCTATGGGTGTGGATTAGGAGAGGAAGCGGTACTTTATCTAGTAGATCTTGGTGTACGAGTGATTGGCACTGATGCATGGAGTTTGGATCGTCCTTACCCAATTATTGGCAATGAATGGGCAACTTTTCAAGACCCAAAACGTTTATGGTCGGCTCATTTTGCAGGGATAAAGCGAAAATACTGCCAAATCGAGAAATTAACCAACTTGAAACAGCTTCCACCTGTTGGTAGCACTATCCTGTGCTTTCCGATCAAAGTTAAAGGCGGCAGCGGCGCATGGTCAAGAGTGATTGGGTTAGTGCCAGCAGGATAACCTTTTTAAAGGATCTGCTTAGTTTCCAACAGATGAATCGGTTCACTTTGGAATCTACCCTTGGCATCAAGCAGCCAGCTTTGCAGATCGTCTGTTTTCCCTTGAAAAACAGAAACGATCGCATAGGAGTATAGTGACCAAGCGATCGCCTCGTCGAAGGCAGAAGGTACTGCTCTCGCATCTGGGTGGGAGTGATAAATGCCAATAATCTCCAAACTACATTCCATTGCTTTTTGTTGAACTTCGAGCATTTCTTGAGGATCGATGCTGTAGCGGTCAATCTTACTGACACCATGCCCTTCTTGGGAACTAGGATCAGAACCCGAAGGCAATTGAAAATTAAGAGCCGATTCTTTGTCCCAGATATTACGCATGGCGCGAACTTCACTAACAATCTTGATAGGAGGATCTGAGTATTGAATCTGCCCCAAAAGCAGACCGCAGCATTCTTCTGGATAAGCTGCTTCGGCGTGGGTTTGCATAGCGAGTCGATGCTCAGGGGATAGATAAATAGCCATACTTTAGAAAATAATTGTAATTACAACATTTCCAATCGATTAGAACTGGGAAGCTATAACACATTGCCTTTAAGGCTACTTCAAAACTTTAGCCTTATACACCTTTAGGACTTACGCAAAAATAGCTTGAAAGCCTCATTCTGTCGTAGGGGCAATTCATGAATTGCCCCTACGTTTCGTCATTTTGCGTAAGTCCTAACCTTATCAATTAAGTTGATCGCCAGATAAACTTTAGCCAATAAAAAAGCGATCGCTATTGCGGTAACGTCGCTTCAAAAAGTGATGGGGATTCGTTGGTTTTTCTATTTACCCAGTAAGGTATCCAAATCTGTAACTAATATCGCTTAGATTTGCAGCCATAGATAAGTTTGTTGTCAAAACTTTATCTAGGCTTAATATCTCGTTTCTTTAAGTAGCCTAGCGGCAGATCTAGGGAGTATTTCACCCCACAAAAGTTGCACAGCGCCTCATTTATGGAATGAGGTGCTTTTTAAATTGAGAAAAAGCCCATGACTAGCATCCCATTAAAATTCCGCAATATCCTCGGAGAACTGACCGTTTCAAAACTATATGGCGGTGAGCATTTAGGAGTAACCGCCCCAGCTAATCTTGACCTGAGAGCCGAGATTAGCAAGATTGGGAAAACCATCAGCAAATTCTACGAACCAGCCACAACGCAAACCAAAATAATTCAAATTCCACCACAGTTACAAAAAGTACTGCCCAATGCCTTCTGCGAACATGAAGGACAAATCTATCGTCGCACCGACTATCAGCTAGAACCAGTCGCAAATCAACAACAACGCATTCGTTCCGCCATGTCTGTCGCCAAGATCCTCGACCTAGTGCTGAGAATGCAGCAGTACGAAGATGAAAAAGAACTAGCCAAACTGCGCCAAATTCTCAATCAAAAATATGATGAGTTCGCAATTAGATTCGGGTATTTCACCAGCAAAGAGAACCTGAGTATCTTCCAAGAAGACCCCAACTACTATCGATTGAGGGCATTAGAAATTGACCGAGGCAAAGGCAAAAGCCCCGCTAAAGCCCCCATCTTTCATCAAAGAACCGTTAGAGCCACCCCAAGATATCGCGCCGACAATGCCAAAGATGCCCTAGCCCAATGTCTGGATGCCAAAAGCTATATTGACCTAGACTGGATCGCTAACCTGATAGATAAGGGCACTGATACGGTCATAGCCGAACTAGAAGGCGATATCTTCTATAACGGCACAATTCCGCCAGTAACGGTGCAAGAAACGACCAATGCTGAATGGATAACCAGAGAAGAATTCATTAGTGGCAACGTCGTCGCTAGACTGAACAAGATCGTTGCATGGCAAGAAGGCGGCGTACCCAATTGGCTGAATATCGACAAATACCATCAAACTATTAGCCGCAATCAACCCGTCCCCTGTTTGCCCGAAACCGCAGACGTAGACATCAAAGTACGCTGCGCTATCAAATTGGGCATCAACGTCAATGCCATGACCTCAGAAGAACTAAACCTAATCCTACGCAATACCATCCGCGTCAGACTAGGAACAACATGGCTGCCCGAAGATGTCATCAAAGAATTTAGCGAACAACTCCTTAGCCAAGCAGGAACTAGCACCGTCAAATTCCATCCCGACCCTGCTAACATTTGGGTCATCAAAGGCGACAGCAAACTGACCAACTCACCCCAAAATAAAACCGAATGGGGAACACCCAGCCACACTGCCCTTGAACTGATAGAACACGCACTCAACCAAAAAGATCCAAAAGTCTATGAATACGTCAAAGACAAGCATGGCAACATCACCGCAATCCTGAATGTTGAAGCCACAACCGCATCGCGGACAATGCAAGACAAAATCCAAACCGCCTTCAAAGCATGGATTTGGAGTGAAGGCAATCGCGCCGAAAGATTATGCCTGCACTATAACCAATACCACAACCTCTACCGCGACACCGTGTATGACGGCTCACACCTGACCTTCCCCAACATGTCTCCCGACTTCGAGATGCGAAGCCATCAGCGCAACTTCGTGCGTCGCGTCGAACGGCAAAGAGCCGCCTTCGCCGCCCATCGGGTCGGTTATGGTAAAACCGCCACGATGATCGCCGCAGGCATGGAACTAAAACGCAAAGGTATGGCACACAAAGTCATGCATGTAACCATGAAATCAATCCTGCCGGGATACAGCAAAGAATTTCGACGACTGTACCCTGAAGCCAAGATTCTCGTACCGAATGCCCAAGACTTTGCCAAAGATCGTCGCCGCGTCCTGCTGAGCAAAATTGCCACCCACAACTACGACGCGATTATCCTCACCTACGAACAATTCTTCAACCTGCAAATCAGCGAATCAACCGAACTGATGTTCTTGGAAGAGCAAATGTCAGCGATTAGCTCCATCTACGAATCAACCAACAAAGAAGAATCAAGACAAGTATTTCGCAACCTTGAAGCGATGCGGAAGAAAATCTCCTTACGCATCCAAGAAATAGAAACTAGCGATCGCAAAGACCGCGTGATTTACTTCGAGCAACTAGGCATTGATGCCCTCTTCCTAGACGAAGTACAGCAAATCAAACGACTGCAAATCCTGACTACCCAACACAATGTCGCTGGTATTCCCACAGGCTACAGCCAACGCGCCCATGACTCCTTCATGAAAGTGCGGTATCTGCTCACCAACGGTAAAAGAGTGATCTTCGCCACAGGCACACCCCTGAGTAATACGATGGCAGAAATGGACATCTGGATGCGCTATCTGCAACTAGACCTGCTGCAACAGCAAGGACTAACCCACTTCGATAGCTTCTGCTCAAGATTCTGTGAAACCAGCACCGCCTTAGAAATCAGTCCCACAGGCAAACTGAAATCGAAAACACGCCTCCGTGAATTCGTGAATATGCCCGAACTGATGGCGATGTGGTGTCAAGTCACCGATATCCAAACCTCTCCTCTTGCCGAAGTCAAAACCCCGAAGCCCTATTACCACGTGATGTCCTGTAAGCCATCGCCAGAGCAAATCGCTTATATGGATAAACTCTGCGATCGCGCCGAAGCCGTCGCCAAACGTAAAGTCAAACCCGAAATTGACAATATGTTAAAAATCACAGGTGATGGAGCCAAAGCCTGTATGCACACCAAATTGGTATCGCCTAATGCCAGTGAATGGATAAACAACAAACTCTTAGCCTGTGCATGGAACGTCTGGCAAATCTGGACGATCACCGCGATCGCCAAAGGCACACAAGCGATATTCTGCGATCGCAACGCACCGAAAAAAGACCGATGGAATAGCTATTGCTATATCCGCGATACCTTAGTGATGCTAGGCATACCCGCCGACCAAATTGCCTTTATCCACGACTATGACACAGATACCAAGAAAGCAAGACTATTTGAAGCCATCAATGAAGGCAAAATTAGGATTGTCTTTGGTTCCACATCAAAGTTAGGCACAGGCGTGAATATGCAAAGCAAACTCATTGCCTTGCACCATATCGATTGTCCTTGGCGACCATCGGATCTCGAACAGCGAGAAGGCAGAGCCGTCAGACAGGGTAATGAATGGAGTGATGTCTTCATCTTCCGCTATGTCACCGAAGGCAGAAACAACCAAGCAGGGTTTGACTCATTCCTCTGGCAAGCGATTGAGAACAAGCAGAGGATGATTTCGCAGGTGATGTCGGGCGATCGCACCCATCGCACCATCGAAGACATTGACGAGACAGTTCTCAACGCCGCCCAAATGAAAGCGATCGCCTCTGGAGATCCATTAATCATGGAACGCGCCACCCTCGAAGCCGAATTGCAAGGACTAGGAATGCAATTGCAAGCCTATAACGACAGGCAATTTAGGGACAAATCCAAGATTCAGTACCTAACTGACATGGTAAACACCAACCATCCTGCCCAAATTCAGCGCATTCAATCAGACTTAGCCATAGTTGCCACAGCCAACCTGAAACAATTCATCAGCGATCGCGGCGTGATGCTAGATAAAGCCGTACTCATCGATCATCACATTACCGAGCAAGTGCAGAGGCTCAAAGAAAGCTATCGATTGAGCCAAATTCAAATTGGACAATTTGCAGGACTGAGTGTATTTCTGAGTAGATTTGGCTCAGAGGTGAATGGGTATATCGGTACGAGCATCAATTCAGGCTATGAATTTAACGCAGAATGCCAACAGCCCTATAGTTCGATCTTGCATGTGGTGAGAAATGCGATCGCCGCCAAGCTAACTACAGTGCAAGAAAATCTCGAACGAGACAGACAAGAACTGCCAATACTGGAAAATCGAGTCAGTCAACCCTTTGAGCAAGCACAGGAATACGAGCAGAAATCAAATCGGTTAGGATTCCTGAAGGAGATGTTTGACGCGATCGCCCATGAATCTCCTGTGGATGAAAGTGACTCAGACAACACTGAAGAGGGAGAAGAATTAGAAGAATCGCGAGAAATCTTCTGGGACAGAAACTCTAATGCGGCTTTACTAGAACCACCATCAACAGCGATCGTCGAGGAATTAAGACAGAGACAGTTTGAGGATTGGGTAGCCCCAGACTCAGAAAACTGGCTAGAGCAGATCTCGCAACTTGTGAGCAATCTGGAGATGCCGATGATTAACAATCTGACACTAGAGATGACATCATTTCCATCAAATTTTTACAGTACCACCATTGATCAACAGCTTGTAATTCCACAGAAGAACATAAACGAGCAAAGAGAACAATTAACCTTGTTCTAAAATCAAGGTTGTTCTAGACAGGAAATCTTTATCTGAAGAATAAATCTTATCTGGAACAATCTTGGTTTTTTGGCATACACCATTCAATCAACAGATCAAGGTTTCCAACCACAAGCAGGACAAGTCCAATCAGTCCGATGACTAGAATGTTCATAAAGATAGCTGCATTGAGGACACTCACCAGAAAAGAGCGGATGGGTGTTAAAAACCTGCCATTGCTGCTCTCTGGAGAGTTTGGGCGTAAACTCCGTTTCATACTTCAGCCGAAAATCTAGACAACTATCGCCATGAACACCGAGAGGATGGATGGGACAAGCGTTACGATAAATTTGACAAGATGAGCATTGTGGTAAATTCATAACTCAGACAGCCTTGATTCTAGAAATGAGAAGATAGCCATATTGAAAGAATCAGGCGAAACTAAAAAAGCCCAATGATTGCCATCTACTCTACAAATCTGGAGATTTTGGCAGTAGGCTTTATAGGGCTTAAGCTGCCATTGGTTTTGATTGAGTCCTTGCTGTGGCTGGACAAAAAGAGTCGGTACAGCAATAGAATTAGTTAGACCATCAATCCCTAAAATCGCTTCAAAGATGCGATTTCGGGCATGAATGGGAAACTTACTACACCAAGAACCATCAGGTTGTTCGGAGACAGTAGCTTGAAAGACAGATTCATGAAAAGGAGTCCAATCTCGATATTGCTTAAGGGTACGAGCAATTTGCTCAACTTCAGAGTAAGTAGAGAAAGTACCAACAATTTTTAAGAAAGGCAAGACGCGATAGAACATAGGAAAAGTAAGTCTGACCCACCAAGGAAAGCGCCCCATAAAAAAGGGATCGACCAAAATCAAACTGCGAAAACGATGAGGAGATTGTTGCGCCCAAAGAGCAACCGTCTTGGCACTCCAAGAATGTGCCATGATATGAGCGCTTTGCCAACCTAGAGCCAGCATTAAGCCTTCTAAATCATTGATAATGCTTTCAAACGAATAATCATCGTTAGGTTTAGAACTTTCTCCATGTCCGCGCAAATCAGGAGCAACAACCCAAAAGCGATCGCTTTGAGTCGCTAGAAACTGCCCAAAATGCGACCAAACCAAACCACAGTCCGCCATGCCATGCAAACAGAGGACAGGCTCCCTGCCCTGCCCCCAAGATAGATACGACAGTTGTAAATTTGGAAGTTCAATTGTAAGGCGAGAGGACATAGGTAATCAAAAATGATGAAACTGACTATAGGCTAAAAATCTTTTCAGACACTTAAGAAAATGAAGCAAAGCTGGAATTAAATTTTAGCTTATGCAAATTCTTCCATATTCTCCGCATAATTTTGAAGGGATTACAAAATTATGCGCGATCGCTAAAAGTCTATGAAGATTTGAGATGAAAAAATGAACCAAGAAAATTACAAAATGTCACTGTATAAAAACAGTAAATATTATGTAATAGTGAGCTTCCAGTTATCAACAAAAAAGATAGCATCGAGGCTCAAAGACCATTATGGTTGTAAAATTATCGAATGTAATCGAGATGCAGTAGCATTCCTGCCTTCAAAAGCTGGAACAATTCAGCGAATGCTAGCAAGCGGAAAAGTACAAGATTGCACAGAAAAATTTAAAGATAAAAGCTGATGTAATTGAATGAAGCTTGTCCATTCTACTATATGAGAATGGGTAAGCTAATTGTCTATCACAAAAAGTCTGTCAAAATTCCTTAGCAGGAGTTTCGTGACGAATATAAGGAGTAGAGACAAGTAATGGTGTGGAAATATAATGCGTCTGACTTACCGAGTGGCAGCGAATCGCGTCAAAGCCATGTAAATTTTATCGGAGTCAACCTAGAGCTACTGCTAGCAGTAGCATGGCATGGCTACGAAAGCGAAGGAAGAGGAGCGATCGTCATTGATGTCAGCAAATCAAAAGAATCGCAAATCGGCATTAGCCCCTATCAAAAATGGCTAAACTCCGAAAGCTATGGCTGCTACCTAAGCCAAGCCACAGCCGAGCGCATTGCCAAAGAATCGGGATATCCAAACCCATTTCAAAAGGAAGAGAAGAGACAAATCAGGGAATACAAACCCGAAAATCAAGTAGTCGTCTGTTTTATCC
>VFQS010003790.1_pt1 | contig 11346 bp, 10 predicted proteins | sample 3512361 | NCBI WGS metagenome assembly VFQS01 (sample SAMN10412375, study PRJNA504923) | tailings metagenome | isolation source: Relicate 1 Philex TSF3 active mining | place: Philippines | reverse complement strand
CATCAATTTCATCTTGTAGCTTTTGGATTCGAAGGTCATATCTTGCATCAACATCTTTTATATTAATGATTGTTTTGGCAACGCATTTGTTTCATAATAAGAATTGAATATCATACATGAACACAGTATCACTCACGTTGTTTCATTGCTGGGAATTGGCCGTAACTGTGGACCTTGCTTGGGATAGAACACATTCGGAGACGTGATGCAAGCTCCTTTTCTCTCTCCAAGTTGACCATGACTATTTTCAATTTCAACACCCTAACCTTTGCTCTCGCAATCTCCACATCAATCTTTTTACCCCTCCTTGCTCTCTCTAACTCATCCAGCCATGATTTTGCATTCTCATATTCTTCCTCCAATTCTTCCTGAGTTTGTTTATGTGCTTCGCTATCATCGTTAGAGATTGGTATGTTCATGGTAGATGATGGAAAGGGAGAGTGCAGCTCGCAGCTCTGGTTACGGTTTTTCTGGAAAACAAACTGAAGTACTCGATCGGCCGATACTTCCTGTGTCGTATAAAGGGTAGATAATAATACTAATTGCATCGGTAACCATAATAGTTCATGTTATTGTTGGTGAACAATCCACTCATAGCTTTGCATGGAAAAAAGAACGCATAATTGCGAACTATTGTGGTATTGGTGGTAGGTGTTGGTGGTACCCGTTCATTTGCAAGGCTGAAACTTAAAGAAATTGACGGAAGTCTATTGCCCTTTGCTCTCCCACCATGCCAGCTCTTCTCCCTAGCGATAAAAACTACGTACCTTTTCAGCTACATACTACTTTGGGATTACTTGTCCCACCATTGTCGAGGAATGCTACATCTTTGGGCCCTGGCGGCAAACACCCAGCGAACTCACTGCAGCGGTAAATTTTACTCCAAACTCACTGAAATTTTCTAACATTCCGTTCACTTAAGCGGTAAATTCTAACGGTAAATTAACTCACTTAAGTGGTAAAGAACGAATGGCAAAGGCAACACCAGCACCATCTACTACTTCAGTACGCCATTCCCCTCGTCACCACCCAACTTCCCCATATTCTCCGCGGCGATTCATCACGAACCCGTTCGTTCCAACGCCTATTCAACACCTCCGCCCCACACATAACACCAGGCGTCGTCGACACCATATTCATTGTTAAGCGCTCCCCTCGGCTGAACGCTTAGGTTTTAAAAAACGAATGGCAAAGGCAACATCAGCACCATCTACTACTTCAGTACGTCGTTCCCCTCGTCACCACCCAACTTCTCCATATTCTCCGCGGCGATTCATCAGGAACCCCCGACGCCTATTCAACACCTCCGCCCCACACGTAACACCAGGCGTCGTCGACACCATATTCATTGTTAAACGCTCCCCACGGCTGAACCCACCGTTCCCGCCCTGGAGTTACCGTCATTGCGTCTACCGCGGAAAGGCGTATCTCGTGCCACTGTACCATTTCCACGCAGTGTAAGGTGACGCGGGTGCCGCGGATTCTGAATTGGTTTTGGACTCAAGTGGCCAAGCATCAACAGCGATTTGGTTTCACGATCAAGTGAATTGGAGCCGCCACGCGTTGACATCGATTTGGTTGCTGATAATGGCCCGGGCTCGGCAGACACGGTCACGCTGCTCTCCACGTCGAAGTCCTCGTACCCGCCGCACAGCTCAACCACCACCACCATTGCCGCCACCACGGCCGCCGTCGCCGCCGTATCCATTAACCGAATTGATCCTGGTGCGTCGCACCAACCGGGGACAAAACACCCACCTTTGGCAGGGAATCTTCCGCCTCACGTATTACCGGGGGGCGTGGTACGCCACTGCCGTTTATAGGATTCGAGACAACAATGAGACCCATGCTGTAAACTAACGACATAATTTCTTATCCTACTATATTTTCACACTCCAATTCCATACATAGTCTTTCCTTCATATTTTAGTGTTACAATTGCTCCTCACACTCCAAATCCATACACAAACATGGAGAGATATTTACATCTTTGGGCCCCGGCAGCGAACACATCATTAAGGTTCGCATCGATAGTACAATAAATTTTAGCATACACCCCTCCATTGGTTTTTATTAACTGTAAATTTTAGGTGTCAAAATTTACGGCTTAACAGAATGTAAATTACAGACTGAAGTAAGTTCGCTGGTTAAAATTGCCCACTTCCGCCCTGATTGATCCTCCAGTACTTCCTGTGTTATCCAAAGGGTACATATAATAATATTCTCCACCACAGCTTCCAATCGATCGGCCAATACTTCCCATGTCATCCAAAGGTTACATACCAATAATAACCTCCACCATAGCTTCTGATGAAGATCAATAAGAAATGCAAAAGTGCTTGGAATCGTCGTTATTTGTATCGGAAAACCAAGTTACAAGTTTCCACATCAAAATTCACACGTCCCAAAGTCTGTGTGTGCACTATACAACCCAATGAGGACTATTTCACCTTCGACTTTGATTTGGATGACTGTGCGAGTGATATTTGTCTCGCAATTCGGGGTGGTGCCAATGATGTATCATCATCAGATGATGATGGTGTAATGGTTGAAGAATACGATGAGGAGGAATTTCTGCATTCTGATTTGGAAGAGGAGGATCAGCATTCTTTGCCTTTGCATTCAGATCATATGATAGTGACTCAAGATCTACATGGTGATGATTCTGAAACAGCGGCAGAAGAAGTAGTACAAGAGCAACCTGGAGAGAATGTTGCTGTTCTTGATGAACCCGAAACACTTGGTGGAATTCCATTTCAACCACAGAATCGTAATGAGTTGGCTCGGCAGTTGAGACCCAATCCAAGAGGTGCTCGATACAACATGGATGCCACATTACCTACACCCGATGTGCAAAGACATTTTCTTGGTGACATGAACATAGTATGCTCACATTGTAATGCCTTTGGATTTGCATGTGAAAAGAAGGGTACCAGAGCTAATATTCACCTTGGAAAACTATGCTGTAATGGAGGCAAGTCCAAGTTTCACAACTATCCATATCTTCCACCAGATTTGATTGATCTATACTTGGGTACTGATGCCAGAGCAAAGTATTTTCGAAGATACATTCGCTACTTCAATTCTGGGATGGCAATGGCATCTCTCAAGGCTGAAACTGATGAAACAGTCACCCAGAATGGTCCTGGAGTGTATAGAATTAGTGATGTATTGTATCGGAGACTTGGAGCCATTACAGCATATGAAGGATGCACAAATCCAAAATTTGTGCAAACATACTTCTATTCTCCACAGGAACAAAGTAGACATCGATCAACAAGATCACAAAATGGCATTGGGAGAACCTCAAATAGAAGTGCAAGCAGCAACAGTACATCAACTAACAACCAGCATAATCAATCCATGGACAATGAGATCTTTGAGATTTTAAGAAAGGTCCTTGTTGATGACTGCAACAATTCCTTCTTGAGGTCGTTCTATACCTTAAATGACTTCATTAGGGTACATGGGCTCAATCCAGAAGAAGTTCAAATAGAGCTTCTAGAAGCAAACGACCTTCCATTCTCTGGGTATCATGAAGGACGATTGCGATTACCTGAAGCACCTGAAGTTGCATTGCTTATTGATCCAGACTTTGTTGAAGCAGCTGAAAGACCTTTCATTTGCTCACTGAGGAACCCACCAGGCAATGGTCATGACAAAACAAAGATTTTTCCAGTTCATCACAGATCCTATATTCCCATGGCATACCCGCTGCTATTTCCATATGGAACTCATGGCTGGGGAAAGTTGACTTGTAATGTTGATGGTAAGCGAGCAAGCCATGTAATGTTTCTAAGGTATCACCTCATGTCAAGAAGTGGTCATCAAAATTTTATGCATCTGGGTGGCAAGCTTTTCCAACAACTTCTCGTGGATGAATATGAAAGAGTGGAATTTTCTCGATTGCAATTTATTCGACAGAACCAAACAGAGCTTAGAGCTGAGGCATATGGCAGATTAACCATGATGTCATCTCTGGGAGCTGGACCAAATATTGGTAGGCCCATTATTCTCCCTGCAACAGTCACTGGCTCGGATAGATGGTATGTGAAACAGTATAGAAATGCCATGGCACTTGTGAGAGTACTTGGGAAACCTACACTCTTCCTAACATGCACACTTGATACGGGTTGCACTGAGGTGAAGAGTTATTTGCAACCAGGACAAGTATGCTATGATCGTCCCGATTTATTGAACAGGGTTTTTCATGCAAAGTATACTGATATTGTTGATGAAGTAACCAAGGGCAATTTATTTGGCAAATGCATTGGATTTGTGACATCTATTGAGTTTCAGAAGCGTGGAGCACCCCATGTTCACATGATAATTTGGTTGGAAAACTTCGAAGTCACACCACATAACATTAACAATATTATCTCAGCAGAGATACCAAGGATGGGAGTTGAAGGAACACAACAAAGACAATTACATGATCTTGTTATTGACAAAATGATACATGGGCCTTGTGGAGTGGGATACAACACACGCCTTGCATGTAGAGCAAGGAATAATAACAATCCAACATGCTCAAAAAAATATCCCAAGAGCTTCAATCCTTCAACAATTATTTTGGATGATTCATATCCATTGTATCGTCGTCGTGCACCAGATGACCCCAGTGGTGGAGGGCATGTTGGATATAAGTTCATTAGAGGACGAAGGATAAGAGTGGACAACACATGGGTTGTTCCATATTCTCCATACCTTCTCCTGAAATATGGATGCCATTGCAACTTAGAATACTGTAACAGCATACACTCGGTGAAGTACTTGTTCAAGTATCAAATGAAAGGAGGAGACATGGTAACAGTCCAACTCCCAAGTGGAGAACAAGTCCGTGATGAAATACGCCAGTACACTCACAAAAGGTACATTAGTGCAACATATGCACATTGGAGGATTCAGGAATATCCCCTTGTTCAAATGGTCCCATCGGTGATGATGCTCAAAGTTCATGATTTAGGACAGCATGAAGTATACTTTCATCCAAACAGAAATGCTGTTCAATATGAGGTGGCCAATTCTTCCAGAACAATGCTTACTGAATATTTTGCTGCCAATGCATGTCCAGTTCGAGGTCCTGATGCAAGAGAGCTGCTGTATGAGGATTTTCCAACAAAGTTTACATGGAATTCATCATTGAATCGATGGACAAAGAGAGTGAGGAATGTCCTAATGTATGGAAGGATGGTTAATATTCATCCGGCAAATGTGGAAATATTTCATCTAAGGCTGCTGCTGAAACACAGGAAGGGGCCAAAATCATTTGAGGAGTTACGAACAGTTGATGGCATAAACATGGGATCCTACAGAGCAGCGGCAATTGCTTTGAATTTATGCCAGAATGATCAGAATTACATTGATTGCCTGAATGATGCAAAGATATATTCAATGCCATCAGCTCTCCGGCAATTATTCTGTAGCATATTGACTCAATGTTTCCCAACTGATCCAAGGACGTTGATGCTTCAATTCAAATACGATTTGATGGAAGATTTTATTAGAGCACGTAGACAGAGGAGTGAATCCAATGAAGCCATGGTTCTTGATTTGAGCTACAATGATCTATTGTGTGATTTAAGGTCACGTATCGCCGAAGTAGGCTTGACAATGGTCAACTTTGGACTTGATGAACCAGATGAGAGCTTGCAACAAGAGTTGCCATCCAGTGATGAACAAGATGAATCCATCGATGCCCAGTTATACTATGACAACAACAGATCAAAGTTAACTGACAATCAAGAGAGGTTATTTGGCATCATTGCTTCCCATATTGACAATTCATCTGGTGGCCTTTACACAATTGATGCTCCGGGAGGATGTGGAAAGACATTTGTATGCAACATCCTCCTTGCGTATGCAAGGATGCACAACAAGATTGCCATTGCAACAGCATTATCTGGAATTGCAGCAACGTTAATGAGAAATGGCACTACATTTCACCGACGATTTGGTGCCCCATGCGATTGCACTTACACATCCACCTCATCAATTAAGCCTGGCTCAAAGGAGGCTATTCACATTGAGAAAGCATGTATTATATTTGTTGATGAGGTATCAATGATGAACCGCCATTTATTGGACTTTCTCGACAGATTTCTTCAGAGGATCATGAATAGTGACCAGCCCATGGGTGGCAAATTAGTTGTTTTGATGCACGATTTCAGACAATTACTACCAGTTGTCAAACATGGATCAAGGGCTGATATAGTTCGTGCTTGTGTAACATACAGCAAAGTGTGGCCACACTTCACAACACTACAGCTGAACACTAATATGAGGGTGGAACTGCTTAGAATGAACAATGACTTGGTTCAATCTCAGTTGTTGCACATGCACTCAAAATGGTTATTATCGGTGGGTGAAGGCACACTGGATTATGCCATACCAAACTCAAATATATTTGAAATACCATCTCAGATGGTATGCAATTCAGTATCTGCATTGGAAGGCAGAGTGTATAGTGATATACAACAACATTACATGGATCCAGAATACTTGCGCGACAGGGCTATCATGTCCTGCACCAATGATGTCATTCAAGAATGCAATCAGCGAATTGTTGCAAGTTTACCAGGTCATCCAGTAATATGTGAGAGCACTTACAGGTTTGTGAATGACAATGATAATCTACAGCATGATATAGGAAGCTTGAGATGCATCAATCCTTCAGGTCTCCCCCCACATCTTCTACAATTGAAAGTTGGAACATGCATAATTTTGATTCGAAACTTGAACATTAAAGAAGGGCACTGCAATGGAACAAGATACATTATACTTGGTCTGACAAGAAGATGTATTCGAGCAAAAAAGCTCAATTCTCTGGGTGATGGCAATGATGAAATCTTCATTCCAAGAATTCCATTGCACTCAAATGAAACTGATTACCCAGTGCCATTTGTTCGCACTCAATTCCCTGTCCTGGTATCATATTACCTGACCATATCAAGGGCACAGGGACAAACATTCAAACAGGCAGGAATGTATTTGCCGAGAAATGTATTTGCCCATGGTCATATGTATGTTGGTATGTCTCGATGTGGTGATCCAAATGGCCTCCACGTATTTGCTGATCAGGGAGAATTCAAGCATGTTGCCCATATGCTGCATGAATCGAAATCCTACTCAAAAAATGTGGTATACTCTGAAATGCTCAGGTAAATTAAGCTCACTAGATAGAAACCTACAAACATCTGCACTTCTGAAATGCTTTTCCCATGAATACGTTATTTCAGTGGTGTTGCCACCTTAGTTGGTCTCCACTTGCTCCCTTTCCCCTGAGCATATCGGCTACAACCATCTAAACCCAGCCAGAAACAAGCCTGTTTGCAACCTCACATTTTGATAATGTGTGTATCCCACGTTTATTCTTAAAGCGCTCCCTCAATTGTACAGTCCCATGCTGACGATCGATTTTCGAAACAACACAGTGTAACCATCGACGATTTTTATTTCCGTACTTGCGAACTCTTTGTTTACCTAACTTCCGCTTGTCATCCATGCTCAATTGCTGAACCCAGCGTAGTGTTACTCGATCATTCATTGTCAAAGACATGTAGTCCATCTTTGACTCTTGCAGTATTGCTTCACATTTATTCACTCTGTCAGCAGTAGATGAAACTTTCTTCGTGATGGCTGTGAAGAGAGAGTAAATTTCAACCTCATCAGTGAGATATGGAATTGAACTGCAATGAGCACATTCATTGCCTGCCCATGAAATCCAAGTGTCATTACATAACTCAATTGCAACGCCCCAATTTGGAAACAGGAACCATGCCGATTCATTTGCAATATCTCCATTCATGAACCAACCAGCATATGATCGTGATAGGTCATTGTCAATGTGTTCTGGGTTACCTAAATTCTTTGACACAATCCAGCTTGCAGGCCCATTAGGATATTTACGATTCTTAGGCCACAGCTTTTCCTGAACTTGCAACATTTCATCATAGCCTACATTCATGTCACTGAATTCGTGATGAAAGTTTTGGCCCGCAATGAACAGTAAGTTATTGATCTGACTGAGTCCAGAATTCAGACTTGTCTTCTTTGATTTTGTCAATGATGCAACACGTGAAATACGTCCCTTGTATCCAACATTGTATCCTGCTGAGAACATTCCACCAACACCTCCCCAACCATTGCATCGTACAACATTAAAAGTGTTTGCGATTCTTGCACACGTTTGAAATAACATTGATGTATCACGCCCTTGATGCCTGTGAACATGAAGTAAGTTAGTCTCGAAATTGTCAATACCATTGTACCTTGAAGAACAAAGTTCGAGATCTATGCGATCAACATCCTTGCTAATAGAGTACTTCCACTTGGTTGGTTCAAAGTGGGGAAATGCAGTATCAAAAACAAGACCTTCGACCTTTTGGAATTTGCCCTTGGTAGACAGAGTAGATGAGGAAGGTGTTGTGTTTACATCGATGGGAGATCCATGCAGAGAATTGGCCATTGGGCGTTCATCTGTAGTAAGATATGGCACTATTATTGCACCTTTAATGCCAGCTGATGTTGTGTTGTTCTTGTCAAATTCTGCCATGATAGATCTAGCCACAGTCGAAGATAAGTGAGATTTGGTTGTTGAATTGACTTCATTCGAAATAAGCAGTGAGATTTGGTTCGTTGTCGTCGTTATTGTTGTCATCGTCTTTGACGTTGTTGTCGTCGTCATCATCGTCCTCGTTGTCCTCGTTGTCCTCGTTGTCCTTGTCGTCATCGACGCTGTAGTCGTAGTTGTATTTGTAGTCGTTGTCGTCGTCGCAGTGGTTCACCCGTCGACTCCAGGAAGATCGACGGTTTGTTGATGAGAGATGTTAACATATGTCGTAAATATCAGCTGTTGATTTCATCACTGGATCTAAGCCGTTTAACGGTTAAGCTTAGTCGTAAGGTTCATATGTCGTAAATGTCAGCAGTTAATTTTAGCAGTTAATTTTAGCAGTTAATTTAGCAGTTAAATTTAGTCGTAAGGTTTAACTTGCTCCGAAGTGCTGCCACCCCTTGCCTTTAAAAATCGGAGTTTCAAACGCAAGGGGTGGCAGCACTCTGGAGCAATGGACAATAGATGATTGAGTATGAGAGCTTCCTTCCGTCAATTTCTTTAAGTTTGCATCACCACTTCAACCCTTCACCTGCACACATCACTCAGCTCACAATTCCATGGAGCCTCAAACGTTGATGATCTGCGATGTGGTGCATCATGAATGATTGAATGCTTGCCCAACGAAATGATCTGCGATGTGGTGCATCATGAATGATTGAATGCTTGCCCATCGATATGATCTGCGATGTGGTGCATCAAGAATGATTGAATGCTTGCCCAACGATATGATCTCAATGTTGGTTTTCGCTTCAAGTTCCATGCATCGATCACCACTTCAACCCTTCACCTGCACACAACTCACCCTCCTCTCCACCGTGCCTCTCCACCATGCTACCGTCGCAGCGGTATGAGAGAAGAACGATGGATTACCCTTCTATCCATGACCCAGACGCTGCCACGTTCCTGACAGGGGAGCATCGGCTATGCCATGCAAAAATCTGGGGGTTCGCGAAGAATTTAAACAAAGCAATTACCCACTATGTAAATGGGATTATCACCGAGAGAATTAACCAACAAGCGTACACAGCTCAATGGAGGGGGGGGCCCATCACCACTGTGATGTACGACCTGGCATATTATTGCCTTAGCCGCCGAGCAATTCAGGATCTATGGTTTTTTACCTTCGGGGAGTATGGATTGATGAAGCATCTCATCCATGTCATCGATCTACTTCCAAGCGGATATGAAGGTCAGGGGCCTACCATTTTCGAGGAGCAGTGGGATGAGATTCATGCCATCCTCCGCCTGCTGCTCCTCGAGCGTAGTTATTACGACTACGACAAGCGTATCCCTGGATACACCTTCGACAACCTCTTTTCCTGGTCACTCCTCATCCATGGATATGATGAGGTGTATCCTGCTGGATATGTCGAACAGGGCCTGCTTGTGCTTGATGAGATCTCCGAGGCTTGGACAAATTCATGCTGGTCAAGGTATCGAGAAGGGGCCCAATATCAGAAGCGTCTGGACCCCTTTTTCTCTGGCTACTTTACAAGGCGGATGTTCGACATCCAGAACCTGCATGACGATGTTGAGCAGCATTCTTCTGGTGAGATGAGTTGCACCAAGAGCGAGATCAGCGAGGAGCTTGAGGAGGACGATAATGATCAGCGCTCTTCTGGGGATAAGACGTGTACCAACAGTGTGATCAGCAAGGAGCTCCGGGAAATGGAGTGGGATGATGATGTACGCTCCACCTTTAGCTATATGGGTAACTGGTAAGGTCTAGACAATAATTTCCCCTTGTAATTTTACATCAGATACTGAAATATGAATTAGCCCCAAACATTTCACCAATGCCAACAATACAACTACAAAGGTAATCTCCCCTTGTCATAGTATTTCAGATACTGAAAGACAGATTGGCCCAGACATTGAACAACACCGTAAAATCCACCATCACCTTCCATTACAGGTTCATTTGGAGTAGGGATGTCAAACACAGGCCATGTTTTCACGGAGTTCAACTTCCAATAGTTTTGCCCATGATAAAAAAAAGGCGGAGCATCCTGAGTCTCTGCGACAAAAGATAGTTTTACCACAAGTCCAGTCTCGACCTCTCTCTTACTTATCACTTTGTAATCAAATTTAAATTCAGCGTGTTCCCCAATCATCACAATATCTTTGGACAAATGTACCGCATCTTCTGAAAAATATTGTTGTGCATACCGCGTTTCCACTTGCCTGCCTAACTCTCTTTCATACGTCTGATATAATATCTGGAGTTCCCCCACACCATTTCTCCAATTCCATTTATTGAGTCGGACAACATAGCTCATTCGGCATTTTACCTCACCTAAATTCGTTTGAAACAATGATTTGGGTGGTTTCCAAGTTCGCATTTGACATTTCAACGGTGGGTAGACATCTATGTCTCCATCTGACAAAATATTCAAAAGTTTACCCTCGTTTCCCAGAAGTGGTAATCTTGAACAAACAATTGTTCCAACCTTGAAATCTTCCAATTTCTGATGAAGATTTTCAGTGTCATTCGTCAGCATGTCGATGAAATGCCTCAATGATCAAGATAATGAGAGCAAATAAAATTAGCAAGCAAACATAGAACATCATTGGTTCTTCACAGTGCACATTGACCATTCAACTCACCTTGTATTCATAAATGTGAACGATTGGAAAATGGAATTAATACAATTGACATATGACTTGAAATTCACAGAATTTGTATCATTGAGATCAAATGATTTTCCTTTCTCTCCCACACTAAGTTG
>VFQS010003789.1_pt1 | contig 11347 bp, 9 predicted proteins | sample 3512361 | NCBI WGS metagenome assembly VFQS01 (sample SAMN10412375, study PRJNA504923) | tailings metagenome | isolation source: Relicate 1 Philex TSF3 active mining | place: Philippines | reverse complement strand
CTCCAGGTTTCGGTGATCGCAGAAAGGAAATGCTGCAGGACATCGCGATCCTTACAAAAGGTATTGTGATCAGCGAAGAGCAGGGTTTCAAGTTGGAGAATGCTGACTTGACCTATCTTGGTCGTGCTGAAAGAGTTACCATTGATAAAGACAATACCATTGTAGTAGGCGGTAAAGGCAAGAAAGATGAAATCAATGCCCGTATTGCTCAGATCAAAACACAGATCGAGTCAACTACATCCGATTATGACAGAGAGAAATTGCAAGAGCGCTTGGCAAAGCTGAGCGGCGGTGTTGCAGTATTGAATGTAGGTGCTGCTACTGAAGTTGAAATGAAAGAAAAGAAAGATCGCGTAGACGATGCGCTTCATGCAACACGTGCTGCAGTTGAGGAGGGTATTGTTCCAGGTGGTGGAATCGCATTCATCCGCGCTGTCGAATCACTCGATAAGAAAAAGGGTGCCAATGAAGACGAAACTACTGGTATCGCAATCATTCGCCGTGCCTTGGAAGCACCGCTTCGTACCATTGTTTACAACGCAGGAATCGAAGGATCCATTGTTGTGCAAAAGGTTAAAGAAGGAAAAGGTGATTTCGGATACAATGCACGTACCGACAATTATGAAAAATTGTTGAGTGCTGGTGTAATCGATCCTACCAAGGTTAGCCGCGTAGCGCTTGAAAATGCTGCTTCCATCGCAGGTATGTTGTTGACTACCGAGTGTGTTGTAGCTGACAAGCCTAAAAAGGAAGAACCTGTACACGGACACGGTGGTGCTCCTGATATGGGTGGAATGGGCTATTAATAAAAATGCTAAGCATAACATAAAAAAGCTCCGAGCAATCGGAGCTTTTTTTATTCAGTATGGTTTCTGTATCGGATGGCTCCAAGCACGATGAAAAGTTGTGCGAGGATATAGGTCGACATGATGAAAATTCCAGCATTGTCAAAAGGAGCGCTGAACTTATTGATGGCAAGTATGGAATCTGACGTAACAAACAGCGCTGCGCCAATGATCAAAAACAGGGAAGTGCTGTCATCCAGTTTCTGATATTGCCAAATGGCTGCAGAGAGCATGGTGCTGATGGTAATACCGTATATCAAAACCGGTATTTTCATAGCCCCCAATGTTGGCCAAAGCAAATACATGAATTCTATCAAATAGGCCAGTACAGCAATCAGCATGACAGGTCTCAGTTTGAAATAAGAGGCTTTGTCTGATTGGGTCCTTAAAAAGAAAAAAATATAGAACACATGAGCGGTTAGAAATGCCAGCAGTCCGGGTACAAAAAGTGCCTCTTTCTGCAGCAGAACATCGCCCAGCCATGAAAACAACAAGGCTATGAATACCGCATCTTTGAAGAAAGATGTTTTTTGATGCAGTGAAGTATAATACGTGAGTGCCAGCAATGGTATGATGAGGGGTTTGCTGAAAATTCTCAGCTGCTCCATATCCAATGCAATGAGAGAAATTTCAATCAACGCGACGATGGAAAAAAGAAAGAAAAACAATCGTTGTTTTTGAAGCATGATGTAATTTAGAGATATTTTATGTTATATACCGACGAGGAAATTAAATTTATGGCCTACTGGGAGCAAAATCGGCTCAAGCAAAAGCGGCTCCTGACGCAACTGACCTATGGACTCCCCATTGGTTTGATATTCGCAGTTCCAATTTTTGTCAATTTTTTATTGGGAAGATTCTGGTACAAACGAGCAGATGCTGTAGGCTTAAGTCAGTTCAATCCAACAGTTCTTGCATTGGCTGTTTTATTGATATCCGTTTTTGTTGCCATCTTCAACCGCAGGTTCAAGTGGGAGAAATATGAGCAGGAGTACCAGCGACTTTTATCAAAATCAAAGGACAGATTGTCCTAAATTGCATGAAATTTCAAATCACACTTTATGATGAAGCAGTTGGCGCTGATTGCACTCGCATCCATTTTATTCTTCAGTTGTAAAAAAGAAGAACAACTTATGACCATCGATGAATACATTACCAAAAAAGGATTGACATCCTCCGTTCAAAAAGACAGCCGCGGATTTTATTATAAAATTGATCAGGCTGGTTCTGGTACAACTCCAACCATTTCTTCCAAAGTCACCCTGTTTTACAAAGGGTATCTCACCAACGGGACTGTTTTTGATCAAACAGGTTCTACATCCAATTTTGAATCCGGCAATCCTGTTACATTCCCACTGAATCAACTCATACCAGGTTGGCAAATCGGAGTCCCATTGATCAAGCCTGGAGGGAAAATAACCCTCTACCTTCCTCCCTCACTTGGATATGGTGCATATGGTGCGGGTAGCATACCCGGTAATGCTGCTTTGATTTTTGAAATTTCTCTGGTAGCTGTTTCCTGATTTGCGTTGATCAATAGGCCTGAACAGTGTTGTAGAGTGTATCTCTTTCAACAGGATTTCTCCCGACTTGTTTGATGAGATTGATAAGCTCTTCAGTGGTGAGACTCGGATTCTGCTCCTCACTACCAGCCATGGAGTAGATTTTGGTAGAATCATCGATCGTGCCATCCAGATCATTTACGCCGAATGAAAGTGTAAGCTGCGCTTGCTCTCTTCCAAGCATGGGCCAATAAGCTTTGATATGCGGAAAATTATCCATGAAAATTCTGGCAACTGCATACGTTTTCATGTCCTCAATCGAACTTACCTCTGGTATGTGGCTGAGCTCGTTGTCATGGTTGCGAAATTTAAGAGGAATAAAGGTGTTGAATCCGCCCGTTTCATCCTGTAACTTCCTCAGGCGTTCCATATGATCTATCCTGTGATGATATTTTTCCAGGTGACCATAGAGCATGGTTGCATTTGAGTGCATGCCTAATTGATGGGCAGTAGCATGTATGTCCAACCATCCGTCAGCATCAACCTTGTCTGCACAAATTTGATTGCGTATTTCTGGATCAAAAATTTCTGCACCTCCGCCTGGTAAAGAGTCGAGTCCAGCATTGTGCAGGACTTTCATTCCTTCCAGTCTACTCAATTTCGCTTTCCTGAACATATAGTCCAGTTCAACTGCCGTGAAGCCCTTGATATGCAAGTCCGGACGATGCGCTTTTATTTTTTTGATCAGCTCCTCAAAAAAATAGATGTCCATTTTTGGATGAACGCCACCAACAATATGCACTTCGGTGATCGGTTGACCGTCATATGATTTTACTTTCTCCAGCATTTGATCAATACTCAATTCCCATCCTTCTTCTCTGTGTGCATACAAACGTGAGTAAGAACAGAACTTGCATGAGAAAACACAAACATTGGTAGGCTCAATGTGAAAATTTCTGTTGAAGTAGGTGGTGTCTCCGTGTTTTTTTTCTCTGATGAAGTTTGCCATGGCACCCAGCTCGGCCAACGTGGCATTTTCGAATAAGAAAAGTCCTTCTTGTGGAGTTATTCTTTCTTCTTGCTCAATTTTATGTAAGATTTCTGATAAATGAGGGGAGGTCAACTTCAACAAACTCAAATCACTGTCCATGGTCATATTTTTTGCAAAATTACGACTGAAATGCTGTCCTGCCTAAATCATGTTTAGCCCAGTGCGCCTGCGATACACGCACACATCAAACAGGCAATGGTTCCTCCGATCAATGCCCTGAAACCCAGTTCTGTGAGGTTTTTTCTTTGGTTGGGCGCAAGTTGACTGATACCGCCAATTTGTATTCCGATGGAAGCGATATTCGCGAATCCGCACAATGCATAAGTGGTTATGAGGATAGAGCGTGGATCGGAGATGACTCCTTCCGCTTTCATTTTGCCAAATGTGATATAGGCCTGGAATTCGTTGATGATGGTCTTTTCTCCCAATAATTGTCCAACGTACACCATGTCTTGCTGGGTCACTCCAATCAGCCATGCAATGGGGGAGAAAAGGTAACCCAAGATCATCTGAAATGAAAGCGAGTCATATCGGCCGCTGGAAAAACTTTTGATCCAATCGTTCAATCCGAGATAGTATCCGAATGAACCGAGCACCCAATTCAGTACATACATCAGGGCAGTAAATACAATTAAAATCGCCCCAACGTTTACTGCCAATTTCAATCCATCGGTGGTTCCCAATGAAATGGCATCCAAGGCGTTCTCACCAAATTTTTCTTTTGTCAACACTATTTTTTCATCAATCTTTTCTGTTTGGGGGAATAAAATTTTTGAGCATACAATGGCAGCAGGCGCGCTCATAATGGATTGACTGAGCAGGTGCAATGCAAAATAATGCTGCTGTGCAATATCGTTGCCTCCCAAAAACCCTACGTAAGCAGCGAGTACAGATCCTGCAGTATTGGCCATTCCTCCTACCATGATGCACATGATTTCACTTCTGTTCATTTTTTCAAGGAAGGGTCTTACCATCAAAGGTGCTTCGGTTTGTCCTAGGAATATATTCGCAGCGGTAGAAACACTTTCTGCTCCGGAAACTTTCAATTTACTGAGCAGCAGTGCGAAGAAGTAAACGACTTTCTGCAAAATTCCAAGGTAATAGAAGAGTGCAGAGAGGGCTGCAAAAAATATGATATTGGGCAGTGCCTGAATCGCAAAAGTATATCCCCAGCTTCCCCCTGCGTCGGCGAGGTTGCCAAACATGAATTCAATTCCTTTGTGGGCAAGATTGATGACTTGCACGAATTGATCTGAGAGCCACTGGATGAGTATTCTGAAGAAATTGTATTTGCCTTGCGAGAGCACACCAATTGCAAAAGCAATTTGTGCAATGATCCCCATTGACACCAGTCTCCAATTGATGGCCTTTCTGTTGTTGCTTAATATATAGCAGAGTCCTACGAGAAACAACATGCCCAATAGTCCGCGACTGAGGTTTTCCCACTGAAAATTCATGGATGTCAATTTGATCGGTAAGATAATTGATTTAGGTATATCATCACATTTGTTCTACCTGCTGTGTAAAATTTTATTTTTTAGCTGATGAAACAAATCTGTTATATCAGGAGACAGATTCATTTTCACAATGGTTAAACTGAAACCGCCAAAGAACAATATTGACTTCAGGGCATAACCAATCAATGCAGATATTTCAATGGGTATTACATAGCAAAGCAGTCCCCATGCAATTGCAATCAATATGGCCTTCAAGTTATTGGTTGAAAATGGCTGCAGATGCAGGAGCTTTTTTATGTAAATGAATCTGATCAGGTTGAACAGGATGATTGCGATTACACTGCCATAGGCCGTACCGAGAAGTCCGAATGATTTTGTGAGAAAATAATTGAGGACGATGGAGATGCCTACAAAAAACATATTGGTAAAGAGGTCAACTCTCCAGTGCTTTGACAGCTGAAGGATTTGCGCATTGAGTCCCGTGCCCAATTCAATCAGTTTGCCAGCTCCAAGAATAATCATCAGCAGGGGAAGTCCTGCATATGTCTCACCAAGGTACTGAACGATCAATGGTGCATTGATCAGTACCAAGCCCATGATGCCCAAGGCAGTAATCAGGAGTGTTAGAGCTGTTTTTTTATAAAGCCTGTCAAGTTTTGACAAGTCTTTTGTTTTCCAGGCTTCAGCAATTTGTACAGTCGCAGAAGAAGCCATGCTTCGCTGAGGCACATCCATCAATGTGATCAGGTAAGTGGCAATGGTAAAGATGGCAGCATCTTTGAGTCCACCACTTGATTGAGAGGCTATGATCAGCGTATCATTGGTCTTGGCGAGTATGTTCAATACTGCACTCAGAAAATATGCACTCCCGAATTTGATCATCATGGGGGCATATTTTTTTGTCAGCTTGCTTCTAGTAAAGGTGATGCTGAAATATCTTGATTTATATACAATCCATCCCAGTATCAGAATCAATATGACGTATAGCATTGCATACCATGCGATGAAGGTTTTAAATTGCTGAATCCATTTAAATACCCAGAACATGATCAGGACAGTGACAAGGATTCTGTAGAGGAATTCTTTCAAAAAATTGGAAACAACATTTTGTGATATCACCCACGCATAGGCTTCCAAGAGAGAAAAAATAACCAATCCGACAGTCATGGGGAATATCCAGTCAATGTAATCAACCAGCAAGGGGGAGCGATAACCGAATTTTCTTACGATGACGGGTTCAAAATAGGGGAGTGCAAACAGCAGCAAGATGCAGGTGATGATGGCTACCAAAAAAGTTAATGTAAACAGGTCATTCTTCGATCTGGGAAGATGGTGTTTGTAAAACGGACTGAATTTGAATGCAATCGGCATCATACCGGCTGTACACAATGTTGAAAAGATCAACGCAATGTCCATCAGGATCCTGGTCAGTCCAAACTGTTCTGGTGTGAAATATTTTGGGAAAAAATAAAGGACGTTGATGGCACCGAAAACAAACCCCGCGTATATGAACAAGGATGAGTAAATGCTTTGTTTTCTGATGGTTGCCATATAAAATAAAAAACCGCCTGTACAGGCGGTTTCAAATGTAATGAAATTCGTGCTTATAGATGGGATTCAATCTTCCTCACAAAATTTCCTTTTGGCTGAGCACCAACCAATTTATCAACTACTTGACCATTTTTGATGAAGAGAATGGCAGGAATTGAAGTGATCCCGTAATTCATGGACAACTGCGGATTGTGGTCAACATTCACTTTTCCTACGTTGACTTTTCCTTCCCACTCTTTGGAAAGTTCTTCGATAACCGGACCAATGGCACGGCATGGACCACACCATTCTGCCCAAAAATCGATCATCGTTAACTTATCTGAATCCAAAACTTCTGCCTGAAAATTGCTGTCTGTAAATTCCTTTGCCATGTATAATTATTGAGGGTGATGAATATATCTGAGAGTGCAAAATTAATTCCAATTTTTATATTTTCATAAATGTCTTATTTCTGCTCAAACTGCGTCAACTTGTACCTCGATCAGGGGATTGTTTTCCAAAAAATCAGCCATTTCGTCATTCATCTCAAACCCTTTTTCTGTGGTGCGCATCTGCACGATCAGTTTTTCAACTTGGTCAACCATCACCAGTTTAAGTCTTGATCTGCCCGGATTTTTCTTCATATTCTTTTTGAAGAACTCAATATGCCCCTCATTGATGGCCCCTGCCTGTAAAGTTATTTGGACCTGCTTGGTAAAGGCTTTTTTTATGGTTTCCAGGAGGCATATTTCCGAAACCCTGAAGTTCCATTCATTCCTGCTCTCCCATTTTTCAAAACTCCCTTTCACATGTATGCAGGTGCCGGCATTGAAATAGTTGGAGAATTTCACATATTGATCCCCAAAAAGGGTGAGTTCTACCTTTCCACTGAAATCTTCGATGGTCAGACTGCCGTATTTCTTGCCTGCTCTTGAAATTTTATGCTGAGAAGATGTTACAAGTCCGGCGAGTTTCAAAGGTTGCGTTGGACTCTTTTGCAGTTCGATCCCTTCCTTGAATTCATTGAAATCCAGTATTGGACAAATTCCGTAGTGTTTCAGTTCAAATTTATAATGATCAAGTGGATGACCACTCAGAAACATCCCTGTTACTTCTTTCTCTTTGTCCAATAATTCCGTGAGCGACCAAGGAGCACAATCTGGAATTTTTGGGGAGGGAATTTCCTGCACCATGGAAAGGTCTCCAAACAATGTATGTTGATTGGAATTGGATTGGCTTTGCCAGATGTTTCCAAAGCGTATGATTTTTTCCAATCCATTCGATGTATCACCCTCAGGTTGATGGAAATATTGTGCCCTGTGCATGGAGCTGAAACAATCAAATGCACCCGACATCGCAAGACTCTCCAATGATTTCTTGTTAACTGTTCGCTGATTGACCCTTTTAACAAGATCAAATATTGACGGATAGATTCCGTTTTTCTGTCTTTCTGAAATGATTGATTCAACTGCCGCCTCACCAACGCCTTTGAGTCCACCGAGCCCAATCCGGATTTCACCCTTTTGATTGACTGCAAAGCTCTGGAGGGATTCATTGATATCCGGACCAAGCACATTCAATCCCATTCGCTTGCATTCCTCCATGAAAAATGTAATTTTTTCTATTGAGCCTGCATGGTTCAACACGGCGGCCATGTATTCTGAAGGGTAACGTGCTTTCAAATAAGCAGTTTGATACGCGATGAATGCATAACAGGTGCTGTGTGATTTATTGAATGCATATTGAGCAAAAGCTTCCCAATCGGTCCAGATTTTTTGAAGCTTGTCCTCTGGATATCCCTTCTCTGCTGCTTTCCCGATGAACTGAGGTTTCATTTTATCCAATACGGACTTCTGCTTTTTACCCATTGCCTTGCGCAGTACATCTGCATCTCCTTTGCTGAATCCGGCGAGTTTCTGTGCCAGCAACATTACCTGCTCCTGGTATACGGTGATGCCATATGTCTCTTCCAGATATTCTTGCATTGCTGGCAAGTCGTACGAAATTTCCTCGCGACCATGTTTTCTGTTGATGAAGTTGGGTATGTATTCAAGCGGACCCGGGCGATACAATGCATTCATCGCAATCAAGTCCTCGAATTTATCAGGCTTCAAATCGCGCAGGTATTTTTGCATACCCGGACTCTCAAACTGAAATGTTCCAATGGTTTCTCCTTTTTGATAAAGCTTGAATGTTTTTTCATCATCCAAAGGAATTTTATCAATATCGATCTCTATGCCATGGTTCATTTTTATCAACTGCAAAGAGGTCTTAATGATATTCAAAGTCTTCAATCCAAGGAAGTCCATTTTGATAACACCAGCTTCCTCAATCACACTTCCTTCAATTTGTGTAACCCACATGGGAGAATCCTTGGCCGTGCAAACTGGCAAGAGTTCTGTCAGATCTTTGGGAGCAATGATGATGCCGGCAGCATGAATGCCGGTATTTCTGACGGATCCTTCCAAGATCTCTGCTTCGTGCAAAACTTTTCCTCTGATATCTCCGTCCTCATAAATCTCTCTTAACTTTTTGGAGTTCTCAATCTCATCAGGATTCAATCCTTCTTTTTCTGCAAGACTTTTCTCGCCATTCAATGGTGCATGCAGCAATCTTTTCAGGGATATGCCGGGCTTCTCTGGGACGAGCTTTGCCAATGCATTGCTTTCCGGCAAGGGCAGATCCAATGTTCTGGCCACATCCTTGATGCTCATCTTTGCAGCCATGGTGCCATAGGTGATGATCTGGGCAACCTGATTTTTGCCATATTTGTCAACCACATAATCAATCACTTTCTGTCTTCCCTCATCGTCAAAGTCAGTATCGATATCCGGCATGGATTTTCTGTCTGGATTCAAAAAGCGCTCAAACAGCAGATTGTATTTGATCGGATCGATATTGGTAATGCCAATGCAATAGGCAACCACGCTGCCGGCAGCGGAACCTCTGCCCGGACCAATAAATACACCCAAATCGCGACCTGCTTTGATGAAATCGGAAACGATCAGAAAATATCCAGCAAAACCCATGGTTCTGATGGTGAACAGTTCAAATGCAATGCGTTCCTCTATTTCAGGTGTCAGGATTTCATATCTTTTTTGTGCGCCTTCCCGGGTGATGTGCTCCAGGTATTCATCTTGTGATTTGAATTTATTGGGGACAACAAAATGGGGTAGAAGAATATCGCGCTTGAGATCCAATACATCAACCTTTTCTACAATTTCATTGGTGTTGTCAATCGCTTCCTCCAGATCACCAAATACTTTTGACATTTCATCAGTTGATTTAAAATAGAACTGATCATTGGGAAATGCAAAGCGTTTGTTTCTGAAACTTGCATCATCATCTGTAAATTCTCTGGCTGCAGGTGTGGAAACTTTTTCACCTGTATTGATGCAAAGCAAAATATCATGTGCGTTGAAGTCGGATTGGTCCACATAATGTGAATCGTTTGATGCAATGACTTTTACGTTGTATTTTTTGGCGAATTTCAACAGGGTTTTGTTGACCTTTTCCTGTTCTTCCATTCCATGCCGCTGCAATTCAACATAATAATCATCCTGAAAAATATTGAGCCACCATTTGAATTCATTTTCTCCTTCTTCTTCTCCCTTCCTCATAATGGTTTGGGGAACCAATGCGCCAAGGCAACATGTGGTCGCTATGAGCCCCTCGTGGTATTTATGGATAAGCTCCTTGTCTATCCGCGGATATTTGCTGTAGAGTCCCTCGATATAACCCAATGATGTCAGCTTCACAAGATTCCTGTATCCGGTCTCGTTTTTTGCCAAGAGAATCTGATGGTGCCTGGGATCTTTCTCTTCTTTTGAAAAAGTTTTTCTGTGCCTGTTTTCCGTAATATAAAATTCACAACCCACGATGGGTTTTACCTTCAAAGGGCTATTTTTGTCATCGGGGTTGACTTTGTGCTTGTATGCTTCTGCAACAAATTGGAACACACCAAACATGTTTCCATGATCAGAAATGGCAAGTCCTGGCATCCCGTCATCCATTGCCTTTTTGTACAAAGCGCCAATGCTGGCTGCTCCATCGAGCAAAGAATATTGGGTATGTACATGCAGGTGGGAAAAACGTGACATAAGCGAAATTCGAATTTCGCAAATAAAACAGTAAATGGGAAGGAGTATTTTCCACATTTCAAGCGTGAAAAAAACTTTGGTCATGCCGATTGGGCACAACCTGTTGATAGGTGGTCTCATTGCATCACTGTTTTCCTCCTGTGCCCTGTTCAAGCCCATCCCGGGAGCCAAGAAAGTCCAAAAAACTTCTCCCTATTTCGATGACATCGCCTTGGTATTGAATCCGGGTAAAAAAAGCCAATATGTGGCAGAAGCCGCTATCAAATTCATCGAAGATGCCCCCTCAACCAATTATTTAAATGATTTACCTGGGATTGAATTTCTTCCAAATTATTTTTTCAGGTATTCGGTTTTGTTGGACATCGAAGTAGAGAAACTCACCAATAAGAAATTGGTGGAATACATCCATCAGTGGTATGCTGTTCCATATCGTATTGGAGGAACATCCAAGGAGGGAATTGATTGTTCTGCTTTTGTGCAAGGATTGGCAAGCGATGCCTTCGCTGTTCAGCTGCCGCGCACTTCGAGAGAACAGGCTGCTTTCTGTTCTGACATTGATAGAAGTCAATTGCAGGAGGGGGATCTGGTTTTCTTCAATACTTCTGGGGGTATTTCACACGTGGGACTCTATATCAATAACAACAAATTTGTACATGCATCCACTTCAAATGGTGTCATCATCAGTGATTTGGATGAGCCCTATTGGCAAAGGAGATTTGTAAAGGCTGGAAGAATCAGGGCGGCTGATTGATCAGGAGGATTTGTGCAATCCTACATAAAAATTTTTATCAACTGTTAGCTTGCTGTAGTATGCCGAAGTTTTCAATGTTTTCCAACTGCTTGTTGGATAAATCCATTTTGA
>VFQS010003787.1_pt1 | contig 11351 bp, 11 predicted proteins | sample 3512361 | NCBI WGS metagenome assembly VFQS01 (sample SAMN10412375, study PRJNA504923) | tailings metagenome | isolation source: Relicate 1 Philex TSF3 active mining | place: Philippines | reverse complement strand
ACATGCAGGATCCGGAGGGCAACTGGCTGGAGATGCTCTACGAGCCGGCCGGTGGGATCCCTTCCAACACTGGCGCCGAACCGATCGCGGTGTTTCCGGCGTGACGGCTGCACCCCAAACCGAGGCGCAGGCTGGACCGGCACCGGCGCCGGTGTCTGCTGACCTCGCGCCTGGAGGTTCTTCTGGCACGTCTGATGGCGTTGCTCCTGCCGGCCCTCCAGGTCCGGATATCCATGGATATCCCGTTGCCGACGCGCCTGCAACGGCACATCAGCCCCAGGCTGCAGCCCCCTTCAGCGGCATTCAGTGTGAAGCCCTCGAGCTACTCGAGTGGGGGCGCCTAGGGGAGCACGTAGCCGGCTTCGCCAGCACCACGGCTGGCCGCCGCGTGTGCCGCGAGCTGCCCCTGGCTCCAAGCCTTGAGGCCAGCCGCCAGCTGTTGGGCCAAACCACCGAACTCCTCGCTCTCGATGGCGTGCTCGAGGGAGGCCTCAGCTTTCAGGGGGTGGCGGAGCTGAGCCGCACTGTGCTGCTTTGTTCCAAGGGCGGGGTTGCTTCCGCCGATGAGCTCCTTGATGTGGCAACCACCCTGGCTGCAGCACGCCGGCTGCGCCGGCAGATCGATGATCCCGAGCTCCGGCCCACCACCACGGCGTTGGTGGAGCAGCTGCGCACCCTGCCGGAGCTGGAGCAGCGCCTGCGCTTCTGCATCGAAGATGGCGGCCGCGTGGCCGATCGTGCCAGCCCGCCCCTAGCCCAGTTGCGCCGTCAGATCGGCGCCGCCCGCCAGGAGCGCCGCGATCGCCTGAACGACTTGCTGCGCCGTTACGCCGCGCTGTTGCAAGACAACGTGATTTCGGAGCGCAATGGCCGGCCGGTGTTGGCGGTGAAGGCCGGCGCCGCCAGCCAGTTGCCGGGCCTGGTGCACGACAGCTCCGCTTCGGGCAGCACGGTGTTCATCGAACCCCAGGCGGTGATTCCCTTGGGCAACCGCTTGCGCCAGCAGGAGGGTGAGGAACGCGAGGCCGAGCGAGCCGTGCTGCTGGAGCTCAGCGGCCTGGTGGGAGCGGAGCAGCCGGCCCTGGAGCATCTGCAGCGGGTGTTGCTGCTGCTCGATTGCGGCCTGGCGCGGGCCCGCTACAGCGCCTGGCTGGGGGCGGTGCGGCCCGAGCTGGAGGCCGATCCGCTGGCACCGCTGCAGCTGGAGGGGCTGCGCCACCCGCTACTGCTTTGGCAGGAGCGTCGAGAGGCGGCTCGCTCGGTGGTGCCGGTGAGCGTGCGGGTGCATGAGGGGTTGCGGGTGGTGGCGATCACCGGCCCCAACACCGGCGGTAAAACCGTGACCCTCAAGAGCGTGGGCTTGGCTGCCCTGATGGCTCGGGCCGGTTTGTTCCTGCCCTGCAGCGGCAGTCCGCGCCTGCCCTGGTGCGCCCAGGTGTTGGCCGACATCGGCGATGAGCAGTCGCTGCAGCAGAACCTCTCCACCTTCAGCGGCCATGTGCGCCGCATTGCTCGCATCCTCGAAGCCCTGCCGCAGGCCGGTGCGGATCTGGCTAGCGCAGCCGGCGCCTCGCTGGTGCTGCTCGATGAGGTGGGTGCAGGCACCGATCCCACCGAGGGCACAGCGTTGGCGATCGCCCTGCTCAAGCAGCTGGCGGAGCGGGCCCGGCTCACGATCGCCACCACCCACTTCGGTGAGCTCAAGGCCCTCAAATACGACGACCCCCGTTTCGAGAACGCCTCCGTGGCGTTCGATGTGGAAACCCTTTCGCCCACCTATCACCTGCAGTGGGGGATCCCCGGGCGTAGCAACGCGCTGGCCATCGCCACTCGGCTGGGGCTGGATCCGGCGGTGCTGGCCGATGCCCAAGCCCTACTGGCGCCGCGCGGCGAAGGGGAGGTGAACCAGGTGATCGCTGGCCTGGAAAACCAGCGGCAGCGGCAACAGGAGGCGGCAGAAGAGGCGGCGGCCCTGCTGGCGCGCACCGAACTGCTGCACGAGGAGCTGCTGCAGCGCTGGCAGCAACAGAAGGAGCAGAGCGCCGAGCTGCAGGAGCAACGCCGCCAGGAGTTGGAGCGCTCAATCCGCGACGGCCAGAAGGAGGTGCGCCGGATCATTCGCCGCCTGCGCCAGGGCCGCGATGTGGACACCTCCAGCCTCGGCGAAACGGCGCGCCGGGCCGGTCAGCGGCTGAAGAAGCTCGAGCAGCAGCACCGGCCCCAGCCGGAGCGCCGCGACCACAAGGGTTGGCTTCCCGCCGTAGGCGATCGGGTGCGGGTTTTGTCGCTGGGCAAGGCCGGCGAAGTGTTGGCCCTCTCTGCCGATGGTCGTGAGCTCACGGTGCGCTGCGGTGTGATGCGGCTCAACCTTGAGCTCGCTGCCATTGAGGGCCTCAACGGCGAGAAGCCGGCGCCGCCGGAGGCCACCGTGAAGGTGCGCAGCCGCACCCCCATCGGCAGCCGCAGCCCCGATGTGCGCACCGAGCGCAACACCGTGGATGTGCGCGGCATGCGCGTGCACGAAGCCGAGGCGGCCGTGGAGGAACGCCTACGCACCGCCAGCGGACCGCTCTGGGTGATCCACGGCATCGGCACCGGCAAGCTCAAGCGTGGCCTGCGCGAGTGGCTGGCCACCGTTCCTTACGTGGAGCGCGTCAGCGACGCCGAGCAGGGTGACGGCGGCCAGGGTTGCAGCGTGATCTGGCCGAAGTAAGGGGCCTGCCGGCCTCACGCTTCAGCTCAGATCCGGCAGCAAGGGTTCGCGGCTCGGTGTCGTTGCGGTGTCGGGCCGCGGGATCGCTTCGCCCGCCTGATCAAACAGACGCCAGCCCAGGGGATCCACCTCCAGGTGCACGCTCTGGCGCGGCACCAGGATTTGATCGGGTTCGGCTCGCAGCTGCACCAGGTGATCGCCCTCCTGCAGGCGGGCGGTGAGCAGCTGTTCGTTGCCCAGGCCCTCCACGTGGCACACCTCCGCCGGCAGGTTGCGGTTGGTGGCGGGCGCGAGCTTCAGGTGTTCGGCCCGTAGGCCGCCGTTGAGCTCTTCATTGCCGCCCCGGGCTTGCCAGTGCATCAACGCTTCGGCCATGGGTCCTTCGGGGATGAAGCGGCGGCTGCCCAGCTGCAGTTGGCCCTGGCCTGCGCTGCGCACCGGCAGCAGATTCATCGGTGGGCTTCCGATGAACTGCGCCACGAAGAGGTTGCTCGGCCACTGATAAAGCTCGCTAGGGGTGCCCAACTGCTGCAGGTGGCCGCGATTGAGCACGGCGATCCGATGGCCCATGGTCATCGCCTCCACCTGATCGTGCGTCACGTAGACGGTGGTGGTGCCAAGGCGACGCTGCAGCTCAACGATCTGAGCGCGGGTGCCCGTGCGTAACTTCGCGTCGAGGTTGCTGAGGGGCTCATCCATGAGGAACACCGCCGGTTGGCGGGCGATGGCGCGGCCCAGGGCCACCCGTTGCTTCTGGCCGCCGGAGAGCTCCTTGGGCAGCCGATCGAGTAGGTGGTCGAGTTCGAGGGTGGCCGCTACCTCTTGAATGCGCGCTTCGATGCGCGTTTCGCGGCTGGAGGGGATGCGCAGTGGTTTGGGCAGGCCGCGGCTGGCGCGATGCAGGCTGTCTTGCAGTTGCTGGGCGGCGCTGCGCCGGCGCTGGCGGCGCAGCCCGAAGCCGATGTTGTTGGCCACATTCAGGTGGGGATAGAGCGCGTAGCTCTGGAACACCATCGCCACATCCCGCTGGGCAGGCCGCAGACCGGTGACGCAGCGATCTCCCACAAAAATCTCACCGCCGCTGGGGGCCTCCAGGCCAGCCAACAGACGCAGCAGGGTGCTCTTGCCGCAGCCCGAGGGGCCCACGAGCACCAGAAATTCGCCATCGGCGATCTGCAGATCCACCTGGCGGAGCACCTCCACCGGCGCACTGCCCCGCCGCGGTGGATAGGTCTTGCTGACCTGCTGGAAGCGAACCTCTGCCAAGACCAGGCCACACGGCGGCCCGATCCTAGGGTTGGTCAAATGCAGTTCATTGATCAGGCCCGCATTGCGGTGCGGGCCGGCCGCGGCGGCGATGGCATCGTGGCCTTCCGCCGCGAGAAATATGTGCCGGCCGGCGGTCCCTCCGGTGGGGATGGCGGCCGCGGCGGTGATGTGTGGCTGGAGGCTGATTCCAACCTTCAGACCCTGCTCGACTTCAAATACAAGCGCCTGTTCGAGGCGGTGGATGGTCGCCGCGGCGGACCCAACAAGAGCACCGGCGCCAGCGGCGACGGCCTCACGATCAAGGTGCCGTGCGGCACGGAGGTGCGCGATCTACGCACGGGGATCCTGCTGGGGGATCTCACCGAACAGGGGCAGAAGCTGCTGGTGGCGGTGGGCGGCCGCGGCGGCCTCGGCAATGCCCACTACCTGAGCAACCGCAACCGCGCTCCAGAGAAGTGCACAGAGGGGCGTGACGGTGAGGAATGGAACCTGCAGCTGGAGCTCAAGCTGCTGGCGGAGGTGGGGATCATCGGCCTGCCCAATGCCGGCAAGAGCACCTTGATCTCCGTGCTTTCGGCGGCGCGGCCCAAGATCGCCGATTACCCCTTCACCACTCTTGTGCCCAACCTGGGCGTGGTGCGCCGTCCCACCGGTGATGGCACCGTGTTTGCCGATATTCCTGGCCTGATCGCCGGAGCGGCCCAGGGAGCGGGCCTCGGCCACGACTTCCTGCGCCACATTCAGCGCACGCGCCTGCTGATCCACCTGGTGGATGCCAGCTCCGACGATGTGGTGCGCGATCTGCAGGTGGTGCAGCAGGAGCTCTCGGCCTACGGCAATGGGCTGGAAGAACGCCCTTGTCTGGTGGCGCTTAACAAAACCGAGCTGCTGCTCGATCACGAACTGGAGGAGAGGATTGAGCAGGCCAGCGACCACTGCGGCCAACCTGTTCTGGCGATCTCCGCCGCCACGTCACACAATCTCGACAAGCTTCTAGCGGCTACCTGGAAGGAGCTCGGAATCTGAGGCTCGTTTCCAGGCAGCTTCGCTCTCAAGACGACTCAGTCGTCGTAAACGAGGCACTCAGGGGCGTCGGGGTTGAGGTCGCAGAACACCTCCAGAGGGGTGGGATCGTGCTTGTCGTCAGGGTGATGAGCCTTGTACTCCTCAAGATCCTTCACCTCTTCCTCGAGGTGACGAACCTTGCCCTGATCGCCGGCAGCGCGGGCCGCTTCGATCTCGGTTTTGTCCTTGGCGATGTGCTCGTCGATCGTGGTCATGGAGGAGGCCGGAAGTGCTCGGCCGCTCGACGTCGTGCACACCTTACGGGCTGCAAGCCCTGCTGGACGGGGTTTGTGGTGGGCTTCTGATTTCGGCCGTCTGCCGCTCTCTGCGGCGTTCTTGCTGCGCCGTTGCTATGGAGAGTTCACCCGGCTCCTGGGGCCATGACACGCATTCGCCAACGCCGCGATCGCCACTTCATCGACGACCGCGATCGCCTTTATTGGATCAACGGTCCGGAGCATCACTGCTACCTCTCCGAGCAGCGCCAGTGGCGAACCGGTCTCAGTTTCGATGACGTGCTCACCTGGAAGCAATGCGCCCCAAGCGGTCTGGTGAGCCAGCGCTTCAGCTCCCTCCAGGCGGCCTGTGAGGCGTTTGAGCACAACCAGGTGCAGTGGTCGCTGGATCTCTACCTGCGCCGCATGGGCGATGAGATGGCACTGCAACGCGGGGTGGACGATTACAAGCCCACCGCCCTGAAAGAGGAGGAGGTGCGCACAGGCCGGTTGCGCTTGCAGCCCTGGCTGGGCTCCGATCCCACCCCGGCTCCCCGCTGCGAGTTGACCGCCCGGCCAGCGTCCTGCAGGCCTGCCACCGTGGAGCTCCCCCACCAGCTGCGCCGGCGCCGCAGCAGCGCCGCTAGCCGGCCAGTTCGCTGAGCTCCAGCCAGCGCTCCTCGCCGCGCGCAATCCGCTCCAGCAGCGCAGAGAGCTCTTCACTCAAGGCCTCGAGGGCGGCGTAATCACTGCCGCCCACGGCCAATAGCCCCTCCAGTTCGCCGCGGCGCTCCTCCCATTGCGGCAGCTGTACATCGAGCTGTTCCAGTTCTCGGGTTTCCTTGAAGCTGCGGCGGCGGGTTTTGGTGGCGGTGGATGCAGGGGCCGGGGCTGTGGTGGCGCCGGGTGCTTCTGGTTTCGGCGCCGGGTTGCTGCTGGTGCCCGAGCCATTGCTGGTTGATGGTCCCTTGCTCTGCTGCCGTTCGAGATAGCTGCTGTAGTTCCCTTCGAAGCGCTCCAGCTGCCCGTTCTCGAAGCTGAACAGCCGATCCACGGTGCGATCGAGGAAGTAGCGGTCGTGGGAGACCACCACCACACAGCCGCGGAAGTCTTCGAGGAAGTCTTCGAGCACGGTGAGGGTCTGCACGTCGAGATCGTTGGTGGGCTCATCGAGCAGCAGCACGTTGGGCGCCTCGATCAACAGGCGGCAGAGGTGCAGGCGGCGGCGCTCGCCGCCCGAGAGCTTGCTCACCGGCTGGTGCTGCTGCGCCGGAGGGAACAAAAAGCGCTCGAGCAGCTGGGAGGCGCTGAGGGTGGAACCTTCGAGCTCCACGCTGCTGGCGGCCTCCTTCACCACATCGATCACCTTGCGCTGGCGCCCGGCCGCATCGGTGCCCTCGAGCACGTGGTGGCTGTGCTGATCGAAGTAGGCCAGCTTCACGGTGCTCCCCAGCTCGATCCGGCCGGTGTGGGCCTGGCGCCGTCCGGCGATCAGATCCAGAAGGGTAGATTTCCCGGAGCCATTGGGCCCGATGATCCCGATCCGATCCTCTGGGCTGAAGTCGTAACTGAAGGCACGCAGCAGGGGTGCGGCGCCGCCATCGCGCGCTTCGTCGCTGGCCCACACCCCCAGTTCTTCCGCTTCGATGGCGCGTTTGCCCAGGCGGCGCTGGTTGGTGGCGAGGCTCAGCTGCCCTTTGGCCTGGCGCTTGGGCTGCTCCTGCATCGCCTCAATGCGCTGAATGCGGGCCTTTTGCTTGGTGCTGCGGGCTTTAGGGCCGCGCTTGAGCCACTCCAGCTCGCGCCGCAACACGCTCCGGAGCTTGGCTTCGCTGGCGGCTTCGGCGGCGTCTTCTTCCGCCTTGCGGGCCAGGTAATAGGCGTAGTTGCCGCTGTAGCTGCGGGCTTCGCCGCGGTCCACCTCCACGATCCGGTTGGTCACCTGATCGAGCACGTAGCGGTCGTGGGTGATCAGCACCAGGGCGCCGCGGAAGCGCTGCAGGTAGCCCTGCAGCCACTGGATGCAGTCGGCGTCGAGGTGGTTGGTGGGCTCATCGAGCAGCAGCACCTCCGGATCTGCCACCAGGGCTGCGGCCAGGGCGAGGCGTTTGCGGTAGCCGCCGGAGAGATCGCCCACGCGGCGCTGGGTGTCGCCGATGCCCAGCCGCTGCAGCACTTCACGGATCTGTTGCTCCAGATCCCAGGCCTGGCTCTGGTCCATGCGGGCGTTGAGCTCGCCCAGTTCCGAGAGCAGGGCGGTGTCGTCGCTCCCGGCGCTGTGGGCGTGGGCCAGGGCATCGCTCACCTCGGTGTAGCGCCGCAGCAACTGCATCTTTTCGCCGCTTTCGGCGAACACCTGCTCGAGCACCGTGCGCTCCGGATCCATCTCCGGCTCCTGGCTCACCAGCACGATCCGCGCCTGGGGCAGCACGCGTCGCTCGCCGCCGCCGGGCGGTTCAAGCCCCGCCAGCACGCGCATCAAGGTGGATTTGCCTGCTCCGTTGGGGCCGATCAGCCCCAGCCGCTCACGTTCGCCCACATGCAGGCTGAGCCCGTCAAACAGGGTGCGGATGCCGAAGTCCTTGCGGACATCCACCAGGCTGATCAGGCTCACGTGCTGGGCTGTTTCCGCTGAGCCTCCAGATAAGCAAACACACTCTTGTCGCCCACATCGGCGGCGGCGTGCATCGGGAACTTGCGCAGGGTGAGCACCAGCAGCAGCGCGGCTTCGATCCCCATCAAGCTGCCGCTGGTTGCTCCGGGCAGCAGACCGCTCAGGGCACCAAGCAGGGCCACGGGCAGCAGCAGCGTGACCCCGATTGCTTCAGGGCGACGGAAACAGAAGAACTCCTTGAAGCCGATCCCGGCCAGGGCGGCAAAGAAGGGGCCGATCGCCCAGAGCCACGCCGGCTGGCTTGCCACTGCATTCGCCATGCGGGCCGGGCCAGCGCTGATGGCCAAGGCCACAAAGCCCACGCTCCCCAGCAGCCAAAGCAGCTGCAGGGCCTGATGCAAGGGCCTGAGGTAGATGTGAATCCAGCGCAGGGCCAGGCCAACCCCCGCCAATAACGGCAGCAGCCAGGGCCACAGCCAGGACCCGCCCCACTGGCGCCACTGCAGCAACAGCCCTGCCTGGGCGACGGCCGCGATGCATAGGGCCAGCCGATAGCCGAACACCTCCCGCTCGTCCTCCGCCGTGATGGTGTATGGCCCGTAGACCCCTTCAAAGCTAGTCATGGCGGAGGCGGCGCTTGCACCAGTGTGGCCAGGCTGGGCCCAGCGGGCACGATGCCTGAGGGGTGCAAAGGGAAGAGGGCGCCGAAGTAGTCCTCGCGCCAGGCCTGATCGCAGCAGGTGTCGGCCACGCCGGGCAGAGCATGGAAGCGTTGGCGCCACCGCCACAGGGCGGGCAGCTGCCACAGGGGCCGCCGCGATACACCGAACAGCGGTGCGTACACCAGCTCCAGCCGAATCAGGGTGGGGAACAGCTGCACATCCGCCAGGGTGAGGCTCTCCCCGCAGAGCCACGGCCCTGCTCCAGGGCTCGCCAGGCCGGATTCGACCTGATCAAGAGCAGCAAACAGCTCGCTCTCAGCTCGGTCGTAGGCCGCCTGGTTGCGGGCAAAGCCGCAGCGATAGACACCGTCGTTCACGGCCCCTTGCAGCAGCTCGCGCCAGCGCGTGATCTCGGGGATCAGCGCCGTTGGAGCCAGATCGTGCGCGGGGGCTGCTGCGGGCCACTGGTTGAGCAGTTCGATCAGCCGTGCGCTCTCCCCCAGCACCACCCGGCCGCTGCCGGCCTCCACCAACACCGGCACCGTGGCCCGCTGGCTGGCGCCAGCGCCAGAGCGCCGGTAGAGCTCCTGCAGGGTGCTGCAGCCCAGAAACGGCGTGCGGAAGCGCCAGCGCCCCGCTTGCGGATCAGGTTCCACGGTCAGCAGCGCGATCGAAGGCTGCAGCTGCCGCAGCGCCCACACCAGCCAGGCCCGGTGGGCCCAGGGGCAGCTGCGCCCCACGATCAACACGTGGGAGCCAGCCTCTGGGGCATTGGCGGGCAGAGGCGGCAGCGCGTTGAAGGGCGATACCGGTCTGCGGTAGTTGCCATCGCCATCGGCAGGGCCAAGACCCTGCATCAGCTGCAGCCATTGCCAGCGCCAACCGGCCCGGGCGGCGCTCACCACGGCTGGAGGAATGGCCATCACCGGCATCGCTGGATCACTGTCAGGCTGGCGCAGCAATCCGCCGGAGAACAGCCATGGGCCAGGGCCGAGTTCTGGTGGTGGCGGCCACCCATGGCAACGAGCGCAACGCCCCTTGGCTGCTCGAACAATGGAAGGCGCGGCCAGAACTGCTGCGCCATGCGGGCCTTGAGCTGCGGCTCTGCATCGGGAATCCCGAGGCCTTTGCTGCCAACCGCCGCTACCTCGATCGCGACCTCAACCGCTGCTTCACGCCCGACCTGCTGGCTGACATCAGCCGCAGGGAGCGCGAGGTGCAGCGTGCCCGCGCCCTGCTGGCGGCCCATGGCCCCGATGGATCCCAGCCCTGCGCGGTGGTGCTCGATCTGCACAGCACCACCAGCGCCATGGGCAATTCGCTGGTGGTATACGGGCGGCGGCCGGCGGATTTGGCTCTGGCTGCCGGCATTCAGGCCCGGCTGGGGCTGCCGGTGTATCTGCACGAGGCCGACGCTGCCCAGACCGGTTTTCTGGTGGAGCGTTGGCCGGCAGGCCTGGTGATTGAAGTGGGGCCTGTGCCCCAGGGTTTGGTGTCGGCGGTGATCTGCCGGCAGACCCAGTTGGCCCTGGAGGCTGCCCTCGACACCCTGGCCGCGGCTGCCGCGGGCCGGCTCCGGCTACCCAACGCCCTGCAAGTGCACCTGCACCACAGCAGTCTCGATCTACCCCGCAGTCGGCAAGGGGTTCCGGCAGCAGCCCTGCATCCCCAGCGGCAGTACCGCGACTGGCAGCCACTGCACCCGGGTGATCCCCTCTTCTGGAGTGCCGATGGTGCAGCGCTGCCTTTGGAGCGGGGCTCAGCCCTGGAGGCAGGCGCCCGCTGGCCGGTGTTCATCAACGAGGCCGCTTACGGCGAGAAGGGCATCGCCCTGAGCCTTTGCCGCCGGGAGCTCTGGCGCTGCCAGCTCAGCTGGGCCGAGGCACTGACCGCGTTGGTTCAACGCAGAGGGCCGTTGTAAATCAGCTGGGCCACCGTGCGCCCATCGGGGCTGATCAGGATCTCGCTGGTGGTGGTGGGAGCGGTGCCCAGTTGCTGCCAGCCTGGGGTGCCTCCGTTGAAGCGGAAGAGGAAGCCCTGATCGTTGCTGCTCACCAGGCAGCTGCCGCCGCTGCCGCCTGAGGCAAACATGCAAGCCTCTGGCATGTATTGGCTGAGGCCTCCGTTGAGCTTCACCACGGTGTTGCGCGCCAGGTTCAGGGCCCTCTGCCGCGCCGGTGCCTGCTGTTGCAGCTGGTCGATCCGCTCGAGCGTTTGGTTCACGCCCTGGGTGAAGCCGGCGACAGGGCTCAAGGCCAGAGCTGTGGCAGCGGCGAGAGCGCCGGCAATCGGGGTGAGGCGTGGCATGGGGTTCGAGGTGGTGGGAGCTCAGCCGCAGGCCCAGGTGCTCTGTTCCTTGGTGCAGGGCAGATCGCTGCTGGTGCCGTCGGCCCAGTAAATACGAAGCCGGTCGTCGCTGGTGCCCATGCGGAACGTGAGCGATTTCACCGGCCCAGCCGGCGCCTTGCCCGCAGGATCAGCTGTATTCCCTGACCCAGGACTGGCCTGACGCTGCTCCAGCTGCTGCAGTCTCAGTTCGATTCGCTTAAGGCGCTCGTTCTCGGCGGAGGGATTGCTTTGGCAACCCGCCAACAGCAGCGCTGCGGCCAGGGAAATGGCAGGGAGGCGCATGGCCAGGGCGGAGAAAGGCAACTCCTAGCAGCGATCTCGGCGATTGACCAGGTGGGGCATCAGCGCAGCTGATCATTGAGATCAGCACCACTGTTGCTCGAGCAGCCCATCTCTTGCCTTAAGACCTCGTCACACGGCGCAAACATCCGTTACATTGGGCATTGGCAGGGCGGGTTACCGGC
>VFQS010003785.1_pt1 | contig 11359 bp, 13 predicted proteins | sample 3512361 | NCBI WGS metagenome assembly VFQS01 (sample SAMN10412375, study PRJNA504923) | tailings metagenome | isolation source: Relicate 1 Philex TSF3 active mining | place: Philippines | reverse complement strand
GGCTGGTCCAGATCAGCGGACGGGGCGGCAACGCAGCCTGCACCCGGGCCCGCGCCTCAGCGTCCAGCCCCTCGGCCTTGTTCAGCACCAGCAGGCCGGCCTCGCCTAGCGCCGCCTGCTGACTGGCGGGCAGGGATTCGCCGCGGGCCAGTGCCTGGGCATCCAGCACCAGCACGCAGGGCTGCAGCGCCAGCACCCCCTCCCAGGGCGCCGCAGCCAGTTGCTGCAGCAGCTCGGCGGGATGGCCAAGGCCGGAGGGCTCGATCAGCAGCCGGTCCGGGCGCGACTGACGCAGCAGCCGCGAGAGTCCGACCTGAAAGGGCGCGCCATTGACGCAGCACAGGCAGCCTCCGGGAACCTCGGCCAGACCGATGCCATCCGCGCCGGTCGTCAGCAGTGCCGCATCCAGACCGATCTGGCCGAACTCGTTGATCAGCACCGCCCAGCGCTCACCCGCCGGCTTGTGCGCCAAGAGGTGGCGGATCAGGCTGGTCTTGCCTGCGCCCAGCGGGCCGGCAATCAGGTGGGTGGGAATATGACTGAGCATGGTTTCTCTCGGACGGCGCAAAGCGCCGATTAGGCATCAAGCAGGGTGACCACTCAAGCGCCGGGTTTTGCGCGCCGCACGGGCTTGCTAGAGTCGCGCCTTATTTTCTGCGGATTGCCCATCATGCGTATTGTCCTGACCCTCCTGCTGGCCGGCCTGCCCCTGCTGGCACAGGCCGAGGCCTGCATCATCCACAGCCAGAGCAACCAGCTGGATGTGAAGCTGTGCCAGGAAAACCGCACCATCCCGCAGCAGCTGTTCCGCAGCGGTTTCTGCGCCCCGCAGCTGAAAGGGCAAAAGGTCGACGTCAGCTTCGCCCCGCAATGCCCGAGCAGCAGCTACGGCGTGTGCCGCGGCGCCAAGGTCAGCGGCACGCCCTACCAGCAGGACATCCATTACTACGGCGTGGCCACCGATGCGACCTATCTCAAGCCCGCCTGCGAGCAGCAGTACAAGGGCGTGTGGATGGCGCGCTAGGCCAACCAGTCCAGGGTCAACAACAGCCGGCGCTCGCCCGCTGGCGGTGTGGGCGAGCGGTGAATCAACCCGGCGCCTTCGTTACCCGACCACTTCTCGCCCTTGGCCAGCGCCACCCAGCCGGCTTCCAGACGCTGGATGCGCTCGCCGTCATGCGGTTCGGCTTGGGCCTCGCCGAGACGGCGGCGGTCCATGCCGCCTTCCTCCAGCCATTCACTGGCCACCCCGGCGTAGGTGCTGATCAGCCGCAGCGGCACATGGTCGACATGGAAGCGCGGGCACATCGGCTTGGTCAGGCTGCGCAGACGCAGACCGATACGCCGGGCACCGAGCAGGCAGGCAAAGGCCTCGACCAGCCAGGTGAGATCGGCAATGAAGGCGTCATAGCCATGAAAGTCGGCCTGCGCCCGCAGCAGCGCGGGCAGGCGCAGCTGCTCGTCGGCGCCGACCTCGATCTGCACGGACTCCGCCACCTCCAGCGGCTGGGCCAGCAGGATGCGCACGAAGTCCTCGACCTGCGGCGCCAGGCGGCGCTGCCAGACCGCCAGGTTGACGCCCTCCTGCAGCGCCTCGGCAAGCACCTCGGGCTCGGCTCCCAGGCACGCGCGGGGCGGCGGTCGCAGCTTGAGCGCCAGCATCAGGCGGCCTCCTCGGTCCAGGCGCCGAAGGGGTCGGGCAGGCGTTGCCAGGCTTCGGGGCCGGCGGCCATTTCGGCGTCGGTCAGCAGGCAGTCGTCCAGCTCGGCGCGCAGGCGCGCGAAGTCGATGTTCTGGCCGATGAACACCAGCTCCTGGCGGCAGTCGCCGACCTCGGCGCTCCATTTGCTCATGACGGTGCGCAGACCGTCCTCGTCCTCGGGCCACTGGGTCTTGGGCACGAAGCGCCACCAGCGCCCGGCATAGCCATGGCGCATCAGGCCGCCGGCCTGCGACCAGCTGCCGGCCTCCTGGTACTTGCTGGCCAGCCAGAAGTAACCCTTGGAGCGCAGCAGGCGGCCATTGACCCACTCGCGGTTGAGGAAGGCGAAGAAGCGCTCGGGGTGGAAGGGCCGGCGCGCCTGGTAGGCGGTCGAGGCGATGCCGTATTCCTCGGTCTCCGGTACGTGCTCGCCGCGCAGCTCCTTGAGCCAGCCGGGCGCCTGGGAAGCCCGGTCGAAATCGAAGCGGCCGGTGTTGAGGATCTTCGCCAGCGGCGCCTGGCCCATCACCATCGGCACGATCTCGGCCTCGGTGTTGAGCCCGCGCAGGATGGCCGTCAGTTCCTCGCGCTCGGCGCTGGAAATCAGGTCGGTCTTGCTGATCAGGATGACGTCGGCGAACTCCACCTGCTCGATCAGCAGGTCGGTGATCGAGCGTTCGTCCTCCTCACCCAGGGTTTCGCCACGACTGGCGAGACTCTCGGCGGCATGGAAATCGCGCAGGAAGTTCACCCCGTCGACCACCGTCACCAGCGTATCCAGGCGCGCCAGGTCGGACAGGCTCTGGCCCTGCTCGTCGCGGAAGGTGAAGGTCTCGGCCACCGGCAGCGGCTCGCTGATGCCGGTGGACTCGATCAGCAGGTAGTCGAAGCGGCCGTCGCGGGCCAGCCGCGCCACTTCCTCCAGCAGGTCTTCGCGCAGGGTGCAGCAGATGCAGCCGTTGCTCATCTCCACCAGCTTCTCGTCGGCGCGGTTGAGGCTGACGTCGCGCTGCACTTCGCTGCCGTCGATGTTGATTTCACTCATGTCGTTGACGATCAGCGCCACGCGCAGGCCGTCGCGGTTCTTCAGCACGTGGTTGAGCAGGGTGCTCTTGCCGGCGCCGAGAAAGCCCGACAGCACGGTGACGGGTAAGCGGTTATCCATTGGGGTTTCCTCGCACATCACGGATATGGCGTTCGCGTTGTTCCTGACGTTCCTTGGCCTCGATGCACAGGCTGGCGGTGGGCCGCAGCAGCAGACGGCGCAGGCCGATCGGCTCGCCGGTCTCGCTGCACCAGCCGTACTCGCCGCGGGCCAGGCGCTCCAGCGCTTCGTCGATCTTGTCGAGCAGCTTCTTCTCCCGCTCCAGCAGGCGCAGCTGCCACTGGCGCTGCTCCTCGGCGCTGCCCAGGTCGGCCGGATCGCTGGCCGGCTGCTGCTCGCGCAGCTGGCCGAACTCCTCGTCGATGCGCTGCTGCAGCTCGGCACGCTGCTCCAGCAGGCGCTGGCGGAAGAACGCCTGCTGCACCTCGTTCATGTAGGTGTCGGCAGGCATGGCAAGCAGGTCGGCTTCGCTGATCACGGGGTGGACTCGTCAGGGGTGTCGCTTTATTTTGTTATAACATAACATTTTGAACAACCGCCCTCGCCGCCACAGGTTCCCGATGAACGCCCTGACTCTCCCCGATATCGCCGCGCAAACCAGCGCCCAGGCGCAGCCCGCGCTGGACTTCGTCGGCATGCAGCAGATCGCCCTGCCCGTGCAGCTGGCCGGCATGCCGCTGGCCTGCCGGGTGGACGCCGGGGTCAGCCTGGATGATGCCAGCGCGCGGGGCATTCACATGTCGCGCCTGTACCTGGCACTGGAAGCCCTGGAACACCAGCCGCTGAGCCTGCCGGCCGTGCAGCGGGTGCTGCGCCAGTTTCTGGACAGCCACGAAGGCCTGTCGCAACGCGCCTACCTCAACCTGCGCGGCGAGCTGCTGCTCAAGCGCCCGGCCCTTGTCAGCCCGCTGGCCGGCTGGAAGGCCTACCCCGTGGCACTCAACACCCGGCTGGACGCCACGGGGTTTCACGTGGAACTGCAGCTGACACTGGGCTATTCCTCGACCTGCCCGTGCTCGGCGGCGCTGGCCCGGCAACTGATTCAGCAGCGATTTGTGGACGATTTTGCCGGTAAATCACTCGATCATGCCGATATCATCGACTGGCTGGGCAGCTCACAGGGCATCCTCGCCACCCCGCACAGCCAGCGCAGCGAGGCGCGCCTGCAGCTGCACCTGGACCCGACGCTGCAAGAGCTGCCACTGCTGCACTGGCTGGACAGCGCCGAGGCCGCCCTGGGCACCGCCCTGCAGACGGCGGTCAAACGCGCCGATGAACAGGCCTTCGCCCTGGCCAACGGGCAGAACCTGATGTTCTGCGAGGACGCCGCGCGCCGCCTGCACCACAGCCTGCGCGAGCAGGACGGACTGCTCGGCTTCGCCCTGGAAGTGGTACACGCCGAAAGCCTGCATGCCCACGACGCCGTGGCCCGCAGCCAGTGGAGCCGGCCGGCATGATCCGTTGTGAGGGCCTGCAATGGGGGCCGCCCGGCCGCCCGCTGACCCCGCCGCTGGACCTGCACCTGACGGCCGGCAGCCTGACCGCCGTGATTGGCCACAACGGCTGCGGCAAGAGCAGCCTGCTCAAGGTCATCGCCGGCTGGCAGGCGCCGCTGGCGGGCCGGGTGCGGGTTGAGGCGCCACGCCAGGGCGGCATCGGCGTGCTGGTTCAGCAGCAGGCCTTCGACCGCCAGTTTCCCATTCGCCTGGACGCCCTGGTGGCCGGCGGACTGTGGTCACAAAAGCACTCGCGCGCCGCACAGCGGGCCCGCCTGGAGCAGACCCTGGAGCGCTGGCAGCTGAGCGGGCTGCAGGCACTGCCGCTGGAGGCGCTGTCCGGCGGCCAGCTGCAGCGCGCCCTGCTCGCCCGCCTCGACCTGACCGGTGCCCGCCTGCTGTTGCTCGATGAGCCGGAAGCGGCGCTCGACGCCGAAGGCCAGGCGCTGTTCTGGCAACGCGCCCGCCAGTGGCAGGCCGAAGGCCGCACGCTGCTGGTGGTCAGCCACGCCGTGGGCCACTTGAGCGACTGGCTGGACAACGCCCTGCTGGTGTCCGCACAGGGCTGCATCCTGGCGCCGGTCAGCGAACTGCGCGGCGCGCGGCTGGAGCGCGTGGCCTGATGCTCGACCCGCTGTGGCAGCCCTTCGCCGAATTCGCCTTCCTGCGCCGCGCCCTGTTCGGCGGCCTGGCGCTGGCCTGCAGCGCCGCACCGCTGGGGGTGTTCCTGATGCTGCGGCGCATGAGCCTGATTGGCGACGCCATCGCCCACGGCATCCTGCCCGGCGCCGCGCTGGGCTTCTGGCTGTTCGGCCTGAGCCTGCCGGCGCTGACCGCCGGTGGCCTGGTCGCCGGCCTGGGCATGGCCATGCTGGCCGCCTGGGTCACGCGTCGCACCGGGCTGCGCGAGGACACCAGCCTGGCCGCCCTGTACCCCATCTCGCTGGCCAGCGGCGTGCTGCTGCTCGGCCTGGCCGGGCGCAAGCTGGACCTGATGCACCTGCTGTTCGGCTCGGCGCTGGCGGTGGACCTGCCCACCCTGCACGGCATGCTCAGCGTGGCGGCCATCAGCCTGACCGTACTGCTGCTGATCTACCGCCCGCTGGCGCTGGACAGCCTCGATCCGCTGTTCCTGCGCAGCGTCAGCCGCATCGGCCCGCTGGTGCACGGCCTGTTCCTGGCCCTGGTGGTGCTGAACCTGGTGATGGGCTTCCAGGCCATCGGCGCCCTGATGGTGGTCGGCCTGATGATGCTGCCGGCCGCCGCCGCGCGCTTCTGGAGCCGCCACCTGCCGCACCTGCTGCTGCTCGCCGCGCTGATCGGCGCCGCCAGCGTCTGGCTCGGTCTGCTGCTGTCCTACCACGCCGGCCTGCCGAGCGGCCCCTGCATCGTCCTGCTGGCCGGGCTGGCCTACCTGATCTCGGTGATCGCCGGACCGGTCCACGGTCTCTGGCGCCCGGCCCCCTTACCCACATCGCCCTGAGGAAAACCCATGCGCGCCCTGCTCGCCCTGATCGCTTTGCTCCTGCCGCTGTCACTGCCCGCCGCCGACAAGCCGCAGGTGGTCACCAGCTTCAGCATCCTCGCCGACCTGACCCGCGCCGTTGGCGGTGAGCACATCGCCCTGACCAACCTGGTCGGGCCCGACGAAGACGCCCATGTCTTCGAACCCAGCCCGGAACATGCGCGCACACTGCTGCAGGCCGACCTGATCATCGCCAACGGCCTGGGCTTCGAACCCTGGCTGGAACGCCTGCTGGCCAGCAGCGAAGCGCGCGGCCGGCGCATCGACGCCAGCCAGGGCGTGCTGCCGCTGTGGCTGGAAGAGGACGGCGAGAAAGTCGCCGACCCACACGCCTGGCAGAGCCTGAGCAACGCCGAGATCTACGTGCGCAACATCACCCAGGCCCTCAGCCAGCTCGACCCGGCGCATGCCGACGCCTACGCCGCCAACCGCGACGCCTACCTGACCAAGCTGCACAGCTTGCTCAAGACTGCCAACGCGCGCATCGCCGACCTGCCGGCCAGCCAGCGCAAGGTGGTGACCAGCCACGATGCCTTCGGCTACCTGGGCCAGGCCTGGCAGCTGCAGTTCATCGCGCCGCAGGGCCTGTCCACCCATGACGAGCCGTCCGCTGCCGAAGTCGCCGCACTGATCCGTCAGCTGCGCAGCGAAGGCGTGCGCGCCGTGTTCGTGGAAAACATCCGCGACCCGCGTCTGGTACGGCAGATTGCCGACGAGGCCGGAGCCCGCGTCGGCGGCACCCTGTATTCCGATGCCCTGGCCAGCCAGGGGCCGGCCAGCACCTACCTGGGCATGTTCCAGCACAACCTCGACACCCTGCTGGCCGCGCTCAAACCATGAACCTGTGGCTGCAACTGGAGCAGGCCGGGCTGGGCGACAGCCGCCCGCTGGCCGAGGTGCTGGCGGCCATCCCCTGGAATGCCGACGGCCTGATCGCCGCCATCGCCCAACAGCACGACAGCGGCGAGGTGCTGATGCTGGCCTGGATGAACCGCGCGGCATTGGAGGAAACCCTCGCCAGCGGTCAGGTCTGCTACTGGTCGCGCTCGCGCCAGCAACTGTGGCGCAAGGGCGAAACCAGCGGCCACCGCCAACGGCTGGTCGAGGCACGCCTGGACTGTGACGGCGACGCCCTGCTGCTACTGGTCGAGCAACAGGGCCCGGCCTGCCATACAGGTCGCCCCAACTGCTTCTACAACGCCATCCGCAATGAACGGGTGTGCGTGATCAGCGTGCCGCAATGAAACGCCTGCTGCTGGGTCTGGTGCGGCTCTACCAGTACCTGATCAGCCCCCTGCTCGGGCCGCGCTGCCGCTTCCATCCCAGCTGCTCGCACTACGCCATCGAAGCCATCGAACGCCACGGAACGCTGCGTGGCGGCTGGCTGGCCGTGCGACGCCTGGGCCGCTGCCACCCCTGGCATCCGGGCGGTTATGACCCGGTGCCAACGCCCCCTCACTGCAATCGGGAACATCCCCATGACTGATCTGCTGATCCGCAACGCCCGCCTGATCAACGAGGGCCGCGAGTTCGAGGCTGACCTGCTGGTACGCCACGGCCGCATCGAGAAGATCGCCACCAGCATCAGCGGACTCAATGCCGGTACCGAGATCGACGCCGCCGGGCAGTACCTGCTGCCGGGCATGATCGACGACCAGGTGCACTTCCGTGACCCCGGCGCGCCGCACAAGGGCAGCTTCGCCACGGAATCCCGCGCGGCCGTGGCCGGCGGCATCACCAGCGTGATGGACATGCCCAACACCAACCCACCAACGCTCAATCTTGAAGCGCTGGAGGCCAAGGAGCGGCGCGCGGCCAGCTGCTCCATGGCCAACTTCGGCTTCCACTTCGGCGTCAGCCACGAAAACCTCGACATCGTCGCGGCGCTCGATCCCAACCGGGTGGCCGCGGTAAAGGTATTCATGGGTGCCAGCACCGGCAACATGCTGGTCGACGACCTGCCCTCGCTGGAGCGCCTGTTCCGTGATTGCCCGACCATTGTCCTGACCCACTGCGAATACACCCCACGCATCCGCGAGCGCGAATTGCTCTGGCACAACCGCTATGGCGAGCAGATTCCGCCCGATCAGCACCCGCTGATCCGCGATGCCGAGGCCTGCTACCAGTCCTCCAACCTGGCCGTGAGCCTGGCACGCCGCTTCGACACCCAGCTGCACGTGCTGCACATCACCACCGCCCGCGAGCTGAGCCTGTTCCAGCCAGGCCTCTTGGCCGGAAAACAGATCACCGCCGAGGTCTGCGCGCACCACCTGTACTTCGATGACCGCGACTACGCGGCGCTCGGCCACCTGATCAAGTGCAACCCGGCGATCAAGACCCAGGCCGACCGCGACGCCCTGCGCCAGGCCCTGCTCTGCGGGCGGCTGGACATCATCGGCACCGACCACGCCCCGCACACCCTGGACGAGAAGCAGCGCCCCTACCTGCAGGCACCGTCCGGCCTTCCGCTGGTGCAGCACGCCCTGCCGTCCCTGCTGGAACTGGTCGCCGACGGCCTGCTGCCCCTCACCACCCTGGTGGAGAAAACCAGCCATGCGGTGGCGCAGCGCTTTGCCATCGAGCAGCGCGGCTACCTGCGCGAAGGCTACTGGGCCGACCTGACGCTGATCGAACGCCTGGCCGAGCCACGCCCGGTCGCCGCCGACCCGATCCTCGCCCACTGCGGCTGGACGCCCTTCCAGGGCCGCGCCTTCCGCCATGCCGTACGCAGCACCGTCGTCTCCGGCCAGCTGGCCTGGCACGAAGGTCAGCTGCACAACGATTGCCAGGGGCTGCCGCTGCGCTACCAGCGCGGCTGAGCGCCCCGTTAACCGACCTGATCAGAGAACCGACATGCCCAGCATCACCCTGCCCGATGGTAGCCAGCGTCACTATGCCCAACCCCTGAGCGTGGCCGAAGTCGCCGCCGACATCGGCCCCGGCCTGGCCAAGGCCGCCCTGGCCGGGCGCCTGGATGGCCGGCTGGTGGACACCAGCGCCTTGATCGACCACGACGCCCAGCTCAGCCTGATCACCGCGCGCGACCCCGAGGGCCTGGAGCTGCTGCGCCACTCCTGCGCGCACCTGCTGGCCATGGCGGTCAAGCAGCTGTACCCCAGCGCCCAGGTGACCATCGGCCCGGTGATCGAGGACGGCTTCTACTACGACTTCGCCTTCGAGCGCCCCTTCACCCCGGATGACCTGGCGCTGATCGAGACGCGCATGAGCGAGCTGGCCGCCGCCGACCTGCCCGTCAGCCGCCGCGAGCTGCCACGCGATGAAGCCATCGCCCATTTCGCGGCCCAGGGTGAGCACTACAAGGCCGAGCTGATCCGCGACATTCCGGCCGGCGAGGTGCTGTCGCTGTACCGCCAGGGCGACTTCGAAGACCTCTGCCGCGGCCCGCATATTCCGCGCACCGGCCATCTGCAGGCGTTCAAGCTGACCAAGGTGGCCGGCGCCTACTGGCGCGGCGACGCGAAGAACGCCGCGCTGCAACGCATCTACGGCACCTGCTGGGCCAACAGCAAAGAGCTCAAAGCCCATCTCACCCGCCTGGAAGAAGCCGGCAAGCGCGACCACCGCAAGCTCGGCCCGCAACTCGATCTGTTCCATTTCGACGACTGCGCTCCGGGCTCGGTGTTCTGGCACCCCAAGGGCTGGACCCTGTTCCAGCAGTTGATCGGCTACATGCGCCAGCAGCAGGACGCCGCCGGCTATGTCGAGGTCAACACCCCGGACGTGATGGACCGCAGCCTGTGGGAAACCTCCGGGCACTGGTTCAACTACCGCGACGCCATGTTCACCACCACCACCGAGGACGAGCGCGTGTTCGCCCTCAAGCCGATGAACTGCCCCGGCGCCGTGGCGCTGTTCGCCCGTGGCCTGAAGAGCTACCGCGACCTGCCGCTGCGCATGGCCGAATTCGGCAAGGTGCACCGCTACGAGCCGTCCGGCGCGCTGCACGGGCTGCTGCGCGTGCGCCACTTCACCCAGGACGACGCGCACATCTTCTGCACCGCCGCGCAGATGGAACAGGAATGCGCCGACACCATCGCCCTGGTGTTCGCCATCTACCGTGACTTCGGTTTCAACGAAGTGGCGGTCAAGCTCTCCACCCGCCCGGCCAACCGCATCGGCAGCGACGCCACCTGGGATCAGCTGGAAGGCGCGCTGTCCGGCGCGTTGCAACGGATGGGCATCGACTACCAGCTCAACCCCGGCGAAGGCGCATTCTACGGGCCCAAGCTGGAGTTCGTGCTGCGCGACGCCATCGGCCGCGACTGGCAGTGCGGCACCCTGCAGGTGGACCTCAACCTGCCGGAGCGCTTCGACATCAGCTACGTCAACGAACAGGGCGAACGCGAACGCCCGGTGATGCTGCACCGCGCCCTGTTCGGCTCGCTGGAACGCTTCACCGGCATTCTCATCGAGCACTACAGCGGGCTGTTCCCGCTGTGGCTGGCCCCGCAGCAGGCGGCCGTGCTGACCATTTCCGAAGGGCAGAACGACTACGCCCGCCAGGTACTCGCCGCCCTCAAGCGCGCCGGCCTGCGCGCGGCGGCGGACCTGCGCAACGAGAAGATCGGCTACAAGATCCGCGAAGCCACCCTGCAGAAGGTGCCCTACCTGTTGGTGATCGGCGAACAGGAGAAGGCCGAGGGCCGCGTCACCCTGCGCAGCCGCGCCGGCGACAACCTCGGCAGCCTGGCGCTGGATGATCTGGTTGAACGACTGCGCGCGGAAGCGCGCATGCCCGGCCAGGAGCCGGCATGCTGATCCGCAAGCTGTTCAAGTTCGAGAGCGCGCATATCGTGCGCGGCTGCAGCAGCCGGCGCTGCTCGCGCTCGCTGCACGGCCACTCGTACAAGATCGAACTGCTGCTGGAGGCCCACTCCCTGGATAACGGCCAGATGGTCTACGACTTCGGGCTGCTCAAAGGCGATGTGCGCGACCTGATCGACGCCTTCGACCACGCAGTAACCTTCTGGGACGGTGACGACCCCAACTACATTGCCAGCTGCCAGCGCTTCTCCGAGCGCTGGATCAGCCTGCCGGTATCGCCCAGCGCCGAGCAGTTCTCCCGGGTGATCTTCCGCCTGGTGGACGGCCTGCTGCAGCTGACCGAGATGGTCAACGGCGAACAGGACGTGCAGCTGCACTCGGTGATCGCCCACGAGACCGAAACTGGCTATGCCCAGTGCTTCCGCGAGGATGCCTACAACCCGCGCATGGGCGATTTCCGGCTGGAGCAGATCCGCTTCTCCGAACGCATCTGCCAGGAGTGGCGGGATCCGGGATTGTTTCAGCGGCTGCTGAATCAGCAGCCCAAGAGCAATCCGCGTGAGGTCTGATGGTCTACCAGCCGCCACCGCCGCCACCGCCACTGCCACCACCTGACGAACCGCCGCCCGAGGAACCACTGGACGACGATGAACTGGCCGGTGGCGTAGCCGCGCTGGCAGTGGCACTGACAAGGCTGCCCGACAGCGCCGAGCTGAGTGCCTGTGGCGAGCTGAAAGTGCTGCGCG
>VFQS010003782.1_pt1 | contig 11361 bp, 8 predicted proteins | sample 3512361 | NCBI WGS metagenome assembly VFQS01 (sample SAMN10412375, study PRJNA504923) | tailings metagenome | isolation source: Relicate 1 Philex TSF3 active mining | place: Philippines | reverse complement strand
GGACACCGGGGCGGACTTCAGCGAAGTGTTCCGGCGCGTTCCGATGAAACGCTATGGCCGGCCCGAGGAAATGGCCGAAGTCGTCGCCTTTCTCGCGTCGGACGCGGCGTCGTTCGTATCCGGTGCGGTGATTCCGGTCGACGGCGGCTGGTGCGCCAATGGCGGTCCCTGACGCGGCGTCGATAGCCCCCCCAACAGGAGAGGGTTCAACCGGCGCCTCTGCCACGGCATGAGGGGCACAGGTTATTCGAGATAAAGAAGGATCGAGACGATGACGATTGGATTCGAGGGCCGGGTTGCGTTGGTCACGGGCGCAGGCAACGGTCTCGGCCGTGCCTATGCGCTGGAACTCGCGCGGCGCGGTGCGAAGGTGGTGGTCAACGACCTCGGCGGCGCGCGCGACGGATCGGCGGGGCAGAGCAACGCCGCGGTGGTTGCCGAGGAAATCCGCAATGCCGGCGGCGAAGCCATTTTCAACACCGGCAGCGTGACCGACGAGGATGCGATGATGGCGATGGTCGCCGAGGCGCGCGCGATGTGGGGGCGTGTCGACATCCTGATCAACAATGCCGGCATCCTGCGCGACAAGAGCTTCGCCAAGATGTCGATTGCCGATTTCCGCCAGATCGTCGACGTGCATCTGATGGGGGCCGCGATCTGCACCAAGGCGGTCTGGGACCTCATGCGCGAGCAGAATTACGGCCGCATCCTGATGACCACCTCGGCGACCGGCCTCTACGGCAATTTCGGCCAAGCCAATTATGGCGCCGCCAAGCTCGGGCTCGTCGGCTTCATGAACTCGCTCGGCATCGAAGGGCAGAAGAACAATGTCCACGTCAATACGATCGCGCCCGCCGCGGCGACGCGCATGACCGAGGACATCCTGCCTCCCGAGGTGCTGGCAAAAATGGGACCCGAGACCGTCGTCCCGGCGGCGCTCTATCTAGTCAGCGAGAATGCGCCGAACCGCGCCACGATCGCGGCTGGCGGCGGCGGTTTCGAACGGGCGCATATCACCCTCACGCGCGGCATCCATGTGGCCATGGAGGACATGACGCCCGAAACCGTGGCCGCGCAGTTCGATGCGATCGGCAGCCGCGAAGGCGAGATCGTTCCCGATGGCGTTTTCGCCCAGTCGGCCATGGCGCTCGGCCAGATCTGATCGCCCGGAAGCCCTAGGAAAGACAGTTCGACATGACACGCAAAACCTTCATCGCCGGCGTTGGAATGGTGCCCTTCACCAAGCCGGGCGCGAACGAGACCTACGAGAAAATGGGGGCCGCGGCGGTGAAGGCCGCGCTCGCCGACGCGGGCATCGGTTACGATGCGGTCGAGCAGGCGTTCGCCGGCTTCATCTACGGCGACAGCTGCAGCGGCCAGCGCGTACTCTACGAGGTGGGGCTCACCGGCATCCCGATCGTCAACGTCAACAACAATTGCTCGACCGGTTCGACCGCGCTGCTGCTGGCGCGGCAGGCCGTCGAAACCGGCGCGGCCGAGATCGCGCTCGCGGTCGGTTTCGAGCAAATGAACCCCGGCGCGCTGGGGTCGCATTTTCTCGATCGCCCGACGCCCTTGGATCGTTTCGAAGCCGTCGCGGACGACCTGGTCGGCATGTCCGAACTTCCGACCGCGCTCCGGCTGTTCGGCGGGGCAGGCCTCGAGCATATGAAGCGTTTCGGGACGCCGCTCGACGCCTTCGCCAAGATTCGCGCCAAGGCGAGTCGGCACGCGGCGCGCAACCCGCTCGCGGTGTTCCGTCAGGAAGTCAGCGCCGAGGACGTGCTTGAATCGCCGGTGATCTGGCCGGGTGTGATGACGCGGCTCATGGCCTGCCCGCCGACCTGCGGCGCGGCGGCGGCCGTAGTGTGCAGCGAGGAGGCGGCCCGCAAATATGGTCTCGACACGCGGGTGTGGATCGCGGCGCAGGCCATCACCACCGACAAGGAGGACGTGTTCGAAAGCGGCGACATGCGCAACGTCGTCGGCTTCGGCATGGCGCAGCGCGCTGCTGCGAAGGTCTATGAGGCAGCGGGCATCGGTCCGGAGGATGTCGATGTCGTCGAACTGCACGACTGTTTCGCGCACAACGAACTGATCATTTACGAAGCGCTCGGTCTCTGCCCCGAGGGCGGCGCGGCGAAGTTCATCGACGACGGCGACAACAGCTATGGTGGTCGCTACGTGGTCAACCCGTCGGGCGGGCTGCTCTCCAAGGGGCATCCGATCGGCGCCACGGGCCTGGCGCAATGTTTTGAATTGACGCGCCAGCTTCGCGGTACCGCCGATCAGACCCAGGTCGACGGCGCGCGGATAGCGCTGCAACATAATGTCGGCGTCGGCGGCGCGTGCGTCGTGACCATGTACCGGAACTGAGTCCATGGATTTCCGGCCCGATCCCGCCCTCGACGATTTCCGTTCGAAGGTGCGCGCCTTTCTCGAAGAAAACCTGCCCGCTGACCTCGTGCAGCGCAGGATCGCGAGCTTCTCGCCGCGCGATGCGATGCGGCGCTGGCAGGCGATCCTGAACGAGCAGGGATGGGGGGCGCCGTCATGGGGCACGGCCCATGGCGGGACGGGCTGGAGCGTCGAGGAGCAACTGGTTTTCGAGGAGGAATGCGTTCGCGCGGGCGCGCCGACGCAGGATGGTTTCGCCCAGAAGCTGCTCGGTCCCGTGCTCAACCAGTTCGCGACGCCCGAGCAGTGGGAGGCGCATGTCCCCTATATCCTGCGCGGCGAACGCAACTGGTGCCAGGGCTTTTCCGAGCCCGGTTCGGGGTCCGATCTCGCATCGCTGCGAACCCGCGCCGAGCGCCGCGGCGACCGCTATATCGTCAACGGCCAGAAAATATGGACGAGCAACGCCCATCGCGCCGACTGGATTTTCCTTCTCGCGCGAACCGATCCCGAGGCGAAGAAGCAGGCGGGCATCAGTTTTCTGCTGATCGACATGACGACGCCGGGCATCACGGTCCGTCCCATTCACAGCATCGATGGCCGTCATCATCTCAACGAAGTGTTCTTCGACGACGTCGAGGTGCCCGCCGGCAATCTGGTCGGCGCGGAGGGGATGGGCTGGACGATCACCAAGTTCCTGCTCAACAACGAACATGCAATGACCGCCGAGCTCCCGGTTCTCAATGCCTTTCTCGGCGCGATGAAGCAGCTCGCATCGACCCGCGGCGTGGGCGAGGCGCTGCTCGCCGAGCGGTCCGATTTTCTGACGCAGATCGCGCGCTTCGAGACCGAGCTTCGTGCCGTCGAGGCCATGGTCCAGCGCGTGGCGGCGCTGCACGGCGACACGGGGCATTTCGCGCATACACTGGGCTCGATGCTCAAGCTGCGCGCGACCGATCTCCAGCAGCGGATGAGCCTTTTTCTCGTCGAGATGCTTGGCGACGAGGGCGCGCTCGCATCGCCCGCCGAGGAGCAGGGGCTGGCATCCGAGATGTTCTTCCGCCGCGCCGCGACGATCTACGGCGGATCGAGCGAGGTCCAGCGCGGGATCGTCGCAAAACTGATGTTCGGGCTTTGAGGATCTGACCGATGGATTTCACACTCAGCGACGAACAGCAGATGCTCAGCGACAGCGTCGCCCGCTTCGTACAGAATGACTATGATTTCGAAGCGCGCGCGCGCCGGCTCGCCGGCGGTGAGGGCGGCGGCCAGTGGCAGGTCTTTGCCGACAATGGCTGGCTGGGCGCGGCGTTTCCGGAAGACATGGGCGGTTTCGGCGGCGGCGTGATCGAAACCGCGATCATCAGCGAGCAGCTTGGCCGCGCGCTGGTTCTCGAGCCCTGGACGGGCAGCGCGGTGCTCGCTGCGCAAACCCTGCGCGCGACGGGCGACGCCGAGGCGATCGCGGCGTGGATACCGGCGCTGTGCGACGGTTCCCGGCGCCTTGCGCTTGCGTGGAGCGAGTCCGGATCTCGCGGCGTGCCCGAAATCGTCGCGACGCTGGCGGAAGGCGAAGGCCCCGACTGGTCGATCAGCGGCGAGAAGACGCTGGTACTCGGCGCGGAGGGAGCCGACGCCTTTGTCGTCTCGGCCCGGGCAGGCGATGATATCGCCCTGTTCCTTGTCGAGGCCGGCACCGCGGGCGTGTCGGTCGTGCGGACGCCGCTGCATGACGGGAGCCCCGCCGGCACGCTCCGGCTCGAGCGGGCCGCCGCCCGGAGGCTCGGCGGCGACGGGGGCGCGGCGCTTCGCGAAGGCCTGTCGCACGGTGTCCTGGCGCTCTGCTCCGAACTGGTCGGCGCGATGGAACGCGCGATCGAAATCACCGCGGACTATCTGCGCACGCGCAAACAATTCGGTGTCGCGATCGGCAGTTTCCAGTCGCTTCAGCACCGTATCGCCGACATGGCGGCCGAGATGGAACTGGCACGCTCGATGCTCTTCGCGCTGCTCTCCTCATTCGAGAATGACGATCCGGCGACGCGGCAACGGCTTGTCCATGGCGCGAAGGCGCTGATCACCGGCGCCGCGCGCAACGTCTGCGGACAGGGCATCCAGCTTCACGGCGGGATGGGCATGACCGAGGAATGCGCCGTCGGCCATTATTTCAAACGCGCGGTGGTGGCCGATCTGCTGTTCGGAGGCCGTACCTTGCACGAAACCGCCTGCGCCGAAGCGCTGCGGGCCGAGCTGGCAGGAGTTGCAGCATGACGCGAGGTTCCGGACCGCTCGCAGGCCTTCGAATCGTGGAAATCGCGGGGATCGGACCGGCGCCCTTTTGCGGGATGCTGCTGGCCGATCTCGGGGCGGATGTGGTCGTCGTCGACCGCCTGGTCCCCAATGCCGAGAATGTCGACCTGGGCCCCGCGGCGGTCACGAACCGCGGCAAGCGGTCGATCGCGGTCGATCTCAAGTCACCCGGCGATGTCGCGACGGTGATCGACCTTGTGGCGCGCAGCGACGCGCTGATCGAAGGCATGCGGCCCGGAGTGATGGAACGGCTCGGGCTCGGACCCGATGTCTGCCTCGCGCGCAACCCCGCCCTCGTCTACGGCCGGATGACGGGATGGGGACAGGAAGGACCGCTCGCGCATGCCGCAGGACATGATCTCAACTATATCGCGCTGTCGGGTGCGCTCTGGTATTCGGGTCAGCCCGGCGAGCCGCCGATGACCCCGCCAAGCGTCGTCGGCGATGTCGGTGGCGCACTATATCTCGCGGTCGGCCTGCTCGCGGCGGTGATGAGCGCGCGGCAGACGGGAACGGGGCAGGTCGTCGATTCCGCCATCGTCGACGGCAGCGCGCATATGCTGAATCTCCTGCTGGCGCTCAAGGCCGCGGGACAGATGGTCAATGCTCGCGGCGAGAGCATGCTCGACGGACCGCACTGGTATTCGACCTATCGCTGTTCCGACGGTCAATTTATCAGCGTCGGCTCCGTCGAACCGAAATTCTACCGCCTGCTGCGCGAGAAGCTTGGCCTGCTCGACGACGACGCCTTCGAGGAGAGCGGAGATATCGGGCGCTGGCCGGATTTGCGGCGTCGCTTCGCGGATCTCTTCGCGACGCGGACGCGCGCCGAATGGTGCGCGCTTCTCGAAGGGAGCGACGCCTGCTTCGCGCCGGTGCTCAATCCCGACGAAGCGGCTAACCATCCGCATATGGCGGCGCGGGGCGTGTATCAGGTGAAGGATGGCGTTTTGCAGGCGGCGCCGGCGCCGCGCTTCTCGGCAATGCCCGTCGGCGAGATCGGCGCGGTGCCGCATCGCGGCGCCGACAGGGCAGAAATCCTCACCGAATGGCTCAGTCCCGCGGACTTTGCGAAGACCGGGGTTGCAGCCGAATAAGGGCGTAGCCGATCAGTCGATCAGCCCGTGCCGCCGCGCCCAGATCATCGCGTCGTAGCGGCTCGGAACGCCGAGTTTCGCGAAGATATTCTTCAGGTTCCATTTGACGGTCTCGACGCTGATCTGCAGCGTGAGCGCGATCCGCTTGTTCGACATGCCCGCCGCGACGAGCCCGACGATTTCGATCTCGCGTCCCGTGAGCGGGGTCTCGACCCCTGGTTCGGCCGCCCCGGCGATGCCGCTTCCCTGAGCCGATACCGGGGTTCCAAGCGTCTCGGCAAGAAAACTGCGGGCGGTTTCGCCGATATCGTCTCGCTGCTGAAGCTGGCGCAGGAGACCGGTCAGCGTTTCGCCCTCGTCAAGGAATGTGCGGGCTAGCCCGGCCTCAGCTCCCTGCTCGATGGCGCGGAGCAGCAGCGTGCCGGCTGCTTCGTGCTCGCCTAAACGGTCATGAGCCAGGGCGGCGAGCAGGTCGGCGACCACCGCCATCTGCATCCTGTCGAGATCCGTCGCGGCGGTTGCCGCCGCCCTTGCGTGCGCGAGCGCGTCGCCGGGCCGGCCCGATGCCAGTTCGAGCCGCGCCCGTGCGATATCGAGGATGACCCGAATTTCGGGCGAGTGGGGCGGCTCGGCGGCGGCGTCGACCAGCGCGGCAAGGCGGTCGACGAGCTTCGCGGCGGCATCGAGCTTTCCGGTGGCAACCAGAATCCTGACGCGCTCGGCGTCGGCATGCGCCACCCCGCGATCGAGGCCGAGCGACCGGAAATAGCTGCTCTGGCGATCGAGAAAGGCCAGCGCGGCGTCGGCCGATTCCTGGAGCCAGTCCAGCCGCGCGCGGCAGAGCGTCGCCCAGATCATCATCTGGGGCGAGGATGTCTGCCGATGCGTCTGGCGGCTGCCGAGCAGTTCGCGCGCGTCATCGATGCGGTTGAGCTCGTAGCAGATCGTGGAAAGGCTGGCCGCCGCGAGGCTGGCGCTGGTCGAGGACCGTCCGTGCAGGGTCACGCAGCGCGCATGATGCTGCGCGGAAATGGTCTCGGCGTCCCGAACCCGTCCGGCGAGGAGCAGTGCGACGACCCTGCAGCCCGACGCGCGCATCGCCATGTCGTCGTTCAGGTCCTCGGCAGGGATGACGGTGCCGGCATGGAGCTCGATCGCTTCCGCCGCGCCCCCCGCGATGGCGAGCGCGGTGAGCCGGACCATGAGAAAGACATAGCGTTCGAACGATGTCGGTGCATCGTCGGCGCGAAACGGATCGAGCTGCGCGAGACAGATATCGACCTCGTCGCGCTGAAAGGCGATCGTCGCCTCGACGAGCGCCGTCTGGAAGGCGAGCACCCGGGCATCGACCAATGTGCAATCGCGAAGCCGCGCCAGCCAGGCTCCGGCCCGCGCGGTGGCGCCGGTCATCGCCAGCGTCAGGCTGCCCAGATAGAGAATATGGGGTCGGGCGGCGATGGCGTCGAGCGACACATTGTCGGTCAAATGAAGCAGCGGGCCGAGATCGCTCAGCTTCCAGCTGCCCGGCACCGCACGCTCGATGATCGCCACCGCTTCGCTGATATCTCCGGCCAGCGTTGCGTGACGGACCGCTTCGATGACGAGCCGTCGTTTGTCGAACCACTGGCTGGCCCGCCGATGGAGCGCGGCGACATGGTCGGGGCCGTGCCGATCGAGCCGCGCCGCCAGAAACTCGTTGAAGAGCGGATGAAAGCGATACCAGGGCGAACGGCCGTCGACGTCCGCGCGCATGATCAGAAGATTTTCCTCCTCGATGCGTTCGATCAGCCGGGCGGCCTCGCCGCGCTCCGTGATCGCCTCGGCGAGCGGAGCGTTGAAGCGCCGGCAGATGGAGAGCGCTTCCATGAACGCGGCCATGTCGTCCGGAAGATGGCCGACGACATCTTCCCAGAGGTAATTTTGCAGGTCCGACGAATGCCACGCCATGCTCCGGAGCGACGCGCGCGATTCGGGGCGGTTCTTGAGCATGATCGCGACGAGCTGGAGACTGGCCGGCCAGCCGTTCGTCTGGTCGTGGATGATGCCGATTTCTTCGGGATCGAGCTTCAGGCCCTGGGCATTCTGGTCGAGAAACGTGCGCGTCTCGGAGAGGCTGAACGGCAGGTCGCCGCATTCGACCTCGGCCACCTGTCCCATGACGCGCAAACGCGCGACGCTCAGCGAAGGCAGCGCGCGCGATGCGATGACGATGTGCAGGTTCCTCGGGCAATGATCGAGCAGCTTCTGCAGCAGCTGATGCGCGCGCGGATCTTCGACATGATGATAATCGTCGAGCATCAGATGAAGCTCGTCGTCCATCGCGGCGACATTGTTGATGATCGCCGCAACGGTCTCGTCGATCTGATTGGGGCCTTCCTCCGCGAGCAGCAGATCGTCTTCCAATGGCATGCCGAGCCGCCCCAGTGCGACGAGCATGTGCGTCCGGAAGTTCGCGAACCCCTTTTCGTCCGAATGGAGCGACAGCCACGCGACCTGCGAGCCCGCTGCCATCAGCTTTTGTCGCCATTGCGCAAGGAGGGTGGTCTTGCCGAAGCCGGCGCTGCCGGTCACGAGCAGCAATCGGCACTGTCTCTCGCGTGCAAGCGTCTCGAGCAGGGGCTCGCGCACGACGTAACGCGAACCGATCCGCGGGGGTGCGAATTTGGTCGAGACAAGCAGTCTCTCGAGATCGGTGGCCAGCTGTGCGGTGGGCATAACAGATGTTCGGTCTTCAAGTGCCGGCAGGATTACGGGCATTCCGTCTTTGATTGCCGGCAAGATTACACCCCCTCCGAACCTGCGGTCCACCCCCCACCAAGGGGGGTTCGTTCGCCGATACCCGCGCCATAACGTCGAGCTCGACCCGATGTATAGATGGAGTAGCAGGTGCCGATTTCCTATTCCCAAGACGGCGCGGCGGGCTGGATCGTGCTCGACCGGCCCGAAGCGCTCAACAGCCTCGATCACGAAAGCGTGATCCAGTTCACCGAGCGCCTCGTCGCCTGGCGCGAGGATGCGAGCGTCCGCGTTATCGTCGTCACGGGGAATGGCCGCGCCTTCTGCGCCGGGGCCGATCTCAAGGAGGCCGGCGGGGCCGTCGGGCCGGGCGAGAAGACGCTGCTCGACCGGATCGTGATCCTGTTCGACATGCTCCGCGCCTATCCCAAGCCGGTCATCGCGGCCGTCAACGGTCTCGCTTATGCCGGCGGGCTCGAGACGGTGATGTGCTGCGACATCGTCATCGCGTCCGAGGCGGCGAAATTCGCCGATGCCCATTCGAACTTCGGCGTTTTTCCCGGCGGCGGCGGCGCGGCGATCCTGCCGCGCAAGGTGCCGCCCAACGTCGCGCGCTACATGCTGTTCACCGGCGATCCGATCGGAGCGGCCGATGCCCGCATGTACGGACTGGTCAACGAGGTCGTCGCCGAAGGTGATCTGAAGCCGCGCGCGCAGGCGCTGGCCGGACGGCTCGCGAAGAAAAGCCCTGGCGTTCTGGCCGGCATGAAGCGCGTCGCCATCGAAGCCGCCGACAAAAGTGCATCCGACGCGCTGCGGCACGAGCTGCTCGAGGCGCATAATCATGGCCGCAGCTACGACATGCACGAAGGGCTCAAGGCCTTCGCCGAAAAGCGCGAGCCGCAGTTCAAGGGATATTGATCATGGAAAACATCTACATCGTCGGCGTCGGCATGACGCATTTCGGCCGCCATATGGACAAGTCGGTGAAGGAGCTCACGGCCTGGGCGGTCGAGGACGCGCTCAAGGATGCGGGCTGCGACCGCAAGGCGATCGAGGCCGCCTTTTTCGGCAACACGGGGCAGGGGCATTTCGACGGCCAGCACATGATCCGCGGACAGGTGGCGCTGCTGCCGCTCGGAATCGAAGCTATCCCGATCTATAATGTCGAGGCCGCCTGCGCTTCGGCGAGCAGCGCCTTCAACCTCGCGGTGATGCAGCTGCGCGCCGGCGCGGCCGATGTCGCGCTCGCCGTCGGCGCCGAGAAAATGTATTATTCGGACAAGCAGAAGATGTTCTCGGTGTTCGATTCCGCCTGGGATCTCGAAACCCGTGCGACCAACGCCCAGGCGATCATCGACCTCGGCAAGGATATCGTGCCGCCGCCGGGCAGCACCTCCGACAAGCCCTACAGCTCGTTCATGGATGTCTATGCGGGCTTCGGCCGCCAGCTCATGTCGCGCTTCGGCATCACCCAGCGTCAGGTCGCTGCGGTCGCGTCGAAGAACCACGGCCATTCGGTGCATAATGAGCGGTCGCAATATCGCGTGCCGATGACCATCGACGAAATCCTCGCGGCCCCGCCGATCACCTATCCGCTGACGCTGCCGATGTGCTCGCCGATTTCCGACGGTGCCGCCGCGGCGATCCTCTGCACCGAGGCGGGGCTCAAGCGCCATGGCTTCGATCGCAGCCGCGCGATCAAGGTGCTGGCCTCGGGCATGCGCGCGGCGAGCGACCGCGCGCCCGACGATCACCAGGCGGCGGCGAGCTATCAGCTCTCGCGCAAGATGTACGAGGAGGCGGGTATCGGCCCCGAGGACATCGACGTCGCCGAGCTCCACGACGCCGCCTCGATCGGCGAGCTGACGATCTGCGAGAATATCGGCCTGTTCGCCGAGGGCGAGAGCGGCGTGATGGCCGAGACAGGAGAGACGACCGTCGGCGGGAAGCTGCCGATCAATCCGTCGGGAGGGCTTGAATCGAAGGGCCATCCTATCGGCGCCACGGGGCTCGGGCAGATCTTCGAGATCGTCGAGCAGCTGCGCGGCGAATGCGGCGCGCGCCAGGTCGAAGGCGCGCGCATCGGTCTGCAGGTCAATGGCGGCGGCGTCTGGGGGATCGAGGAAAGCATCGATCACATCGGCATCTTCGCGCGCGCCTGATTTCAAGAAGGAAAAGAGACAATGACTTACGTCCAGCCTACCGAAGAACAGCAGCTTGCGGTCGAGAGCTTCCGCAAATTCCTCGAAAGCGAAATCCGGCCCTTCGCCCGTCAATATCACGACCGCTTCATCCCCAAGGAGGCGATGCTCGAAATCACCCCCGCGCTCGCCGAATTCGGCCTGCCGGGCGCCGACATTCAGGAAGAGTTCGGCGGGCTCGGCCTGCCGATCGTCACCCGCGCCATGCTGCTCGAGGAACTGATGACCGTTTCGGTCGATATCGGTCTCTTCATGATGATCAACTGCGGCGTCGCGCGCTTCCTCGCCAATCTGGCGCCGGCGCACCTGCGCGAGAAATATCTCCCCGGGGTCATGGCCGGAACGATCTTCGGCTGCTTCGGCATCAGCGAGCCCGACGTCGGCTCGAATGTCATCGACATCAAGACCAAGGGAGTCCGCGACGGTGACGACTGGATCATCAACGGCGAGAAGACGTGGATCACCGGCGGCCATTATTCGGATTTCCTGATCTGCACGACGCGCACGAGCGAAAACGGGCTGTCGCACATCATCATCGATCGCGAAGAGCATGGCTATGAGACGCGCAACATCGAAAAGATCGCGCTGAACTCGCAATCGACCGCCCAGATCTTCAT
>VFQS010003778.1_pt1 | contig 11366 bp, 12 predicted proteins | sample 3512361 | NCBI WGS metagenome assembly VFQS01 (sample SAMN10412375, study PRJNA504923) | tailings metagenome | isolation source: Relicate 1 Philex TSF3 active mining | place: Philippines | reverse complement strand
TGCGGTCATTTGCTGTAAGTGGTGACTCCGTCAAAAAAAATTCAAACAGGCAAAGGTGCCCATGCTTTTCGTGCTGTAGGCGACAAACAGCATGTGTTGGTGAGCAACCGTGTGGCCAACACCATCAGTAAAATTGACTACAAAAGCTTCACTGTGGTCGATCAATTTCCTGGCCCTTCTGGTCCAGATTGCATGGACATCACAGCCGACGGCCAAACTATTCTGTTGGCATCGCGTTGGGCGCAAAAACTGAGCGTGATCGACATGACAACTCGCAAAGTGATTCGACAAATCAAAGTTGGCAAGTCTCCTCACGGGGTCTGGACCTTGGACCATGCGCCGCGTCAATGACGCTTGCTGGAAATGGGGCCTTGTCGGCCTTTGGTTGGCCAGCATGGCTTGCTTTGCAGGCGCACAAAGTGCACAGCGCTATGTGCCAAGCTGCAAACAATCGGTCTACCTGACCTTCGACACAGGTCACATGGGCGTTGCCCCCTTGATCTCACAGGTTTTGAGCAAACACCAAGTGCCCGTCACTTACTTTGCAGCCAACGAAAAAACACAAGAGGGCGATGGCAGCATGGGCGCGCATTGGGCACCTTGGTGGAAAGCGCAAGCTGACAACGGGCATGAATTTGCCTCCCACACCTTTGATCATGCTTATTGGCGTGCCGATCTGGATTCAGGGTATTTCAAAATTCGCCCAAGTGCGGGAGAGTCGGCAGGCAAAGATTTGACTTGGCATACGTCAGATTACTGTGCCAATTTGAAAAAAGCGGCCGATCGACTTGAGGCCATGACCGGGCGCAAAACCTTGCCCTTGTTTCGCGCACCAGGCGGCAAAACCTCCCCCAAACTGCTGGAAGCGGCCAAGTCCTGTGGCTATACCCATGTCGGCTGGTCACCTGCCGGATTTTTGGGAGATGAGCTTTCGAGTCAAACCCACAGCAATTCAAAACTGTTGCAAAGCGCACTGAAGAACATTCGAAACGGCGATATTTTGGTGGCGCATTTGGGCATCTGGTCGCGGCAAGACCCCTGGGCGCCAGCCGTTTTAGAACCATTGATCTTGGGCTTGAAAGAAAAGGGTTTTTGCTTTGCAAGCTTGCGCCAGCACCCGCAATATTCGAAACTCTTGGCAGACCTTCCGCGGTAATACACCTTCTGGCTTGTTTCAACATCATGCTTTCTAACGTGCTTGAATTTTTCACAGAAGCTTTTTCGCAGTCGCAGACATTGCTCTTTGAACATGTGGTTCAGCCACTTGCCTTCAACTTGGGTGCCGGCAACTTGCTCGATGTCGCCTTCGAAGGCACCGGATGGCTGTTGGTCGGCTTGCTTCAAATTCTCATCATGGTCTGCGTCATTGCACCCTTAGAAAGATGGCGTCCCATTGAGCTCGAAAGCAATCCTGCAGCCGTTCGTGTTGACATCGTCTATACCCTCATTCATCGCCTTGGCCTGTTCAAGCTGGTCATGTTTTTTACCTTTGAAAATGCCGTAGAAACAGTCTTTGGCATGCTGCGCGTAGAAGGTTTTCCAACCTTGAACATTGATGCCTTGTGGCCGAACGTCACCGACCATGCCATCGTGAGTTTTGTCATTTACTTGGTTGTTTTTGATTTTGTAAATTACCTGATTCACCGCGGCCAGCATCAGTTCAATGCTTGGTGGGCTTTGCATTCCTTGCATCACTCACAGCGCCACATGACCCTTTGGACAGACAATCGCAATCACTTGTTAGACGACGTGATGACGGCATTGATTTTGTCGGTTGTCGCCAAGTTGATCGGTGTGGGCCCCGGTCAATTTGTGGCCTTGATTGCCATCAGCCAGCTGAGTGAGAATTTCCAGCATGCCAATTTCAGGTGCAGCTTTGGCTGGCTGGGTGATCGCATGTGGGTCAGTCCGCGTTTTCACCGCTTGCATCACAGCATTGGCATTGGCCATGAATCAGCGGGGCGCAAAACTTTGGGAGGCCACAACTTTGGTGTTTTGTTTCCTTGGTGGGACATGCTCTTCCAAACTGCCAATTTTTCTGAACGCTACGATCCGACTGGCGTTCGTGACCAAATTGAAGAAGGACGTGACTACGGTCATGGCTTTTGGGCTCAGCAAAAGTTGGGTTTGATGCGACTTTTCAAGCGAAGCACGCCCGCATGAAAAACATGGTCGATTCATTTTGGCGTGCTCTGGCTTATTGCTTTCACCCCAAAGTCATTTTGTTAACCCTGCTGCCATTGCTTTTGATGCTGATCATCGTGATGGGATTGGGCATGGTTTATTGGGATGCTGCGTTGGAGAGCATTCGCACTTGGATCGACGCCAGCAGTGCCATGAACTGGGCATGGGTTTGGTTGGAGCGAGTTGGCTTAATGAGCTTGAAAGCTGTGGTGGCACCTTTGATCATTATTGTGGCGGTAACGCCCTTGGTGGTGGTCATGTCCTTGCTCGCAGTGTCTTTCATGATGACCCCTGCATTGGTCAATTTGGTGGCCGAGCGAAGGTTTTCAAACCTTGAGCGCAGACACGGTGGCTCGATGCTGCAAAGCGTAGCTTGGACAGTTTTCTCTGTCATATTGGCTTTGGGTGCGTTGGTTTTAACCTTGCCGCTGTGGTGGCTGCCGCCCTTGGCTGTGATGTTGCCTGCATTGATTTGGGGCTGGCTGACTTATCGCGTCATGACCTATGACGTGCTCTCTGAGCATGCATCTCGCATTGAACGCATTGAGTTGATGCGCCGCCACAGATTTCAATTGCTGGCCATGGGTGTTGTCACCGGCATGATGGGGGCCGCACCCAGTTTGGTGTGGGCTTCTGGCGCTTTGTTTGTCGCTGCTTTTGTGGTCCTGATTCCAATTGCAGTTTGGATTTACACCTTGGTGTTTGTTTTTTCTGCGCTGTGGTTTAGCCACTTTTTGCTTAACGCCTTGGCCCATCTGCGCAACGAGCCGCCAGCGGTTGCAACTCCCAATGTGCATCAGACCGATCATGTGGTCGATGTGGAAGCCAAAATCTTAAATGCCTGACAAAAGGCCTTTTTCAATCCTTTAAAACATGACCATCAAACCCGCCAGCCCTTCGGCTTCAGAGGCCGCGCCAGCCATTGGCATCATCATCATTGGCGATGAAATTTTGTCAGGCAAGCGTGCCGATAAACACCTGCCTAAGTTCATCCAATTGCTGAGCGAGCGAGGCTTGCAATTGTCTTGGGCCGAGTATGTGGGCGATTCACCCGATCGCATCACAGCAGTGCTTTCACGTGCCTTTCAGTCGGGCGATGTGGTGTTCTCATGTGGCGGCATTGGCGCAACGCCCGACGATCACACACGTCAATGTGCCGCCAAAGCGTTAGGCCTGCCACTGGCCTTGCAGCCAGAGGCCAAGGCGCTTATTTTGGAGCGCATGCAAGATGTGGCCAAAGAGCAAGGTTTGCCTTACGAGCCCCTGCGAGAAGACAACCTCCACCGCTTGAACATGGGCACGTTTCCGGAGGGCGCCGACATCATTCGCAACCCCTACAACAAGATTCCAGGCTTTACATGCAAAGGCAAAGGGCAAGGCATGGTTCATTTTGTGCCGGGCTTCCCTGTGATGGCTTGGCCCATGATGGAAGACAAGTTGAACGCGTATTGTCAAACTTGGGGCTCGGCCCCTTCGCGTACAGAACGTTCGGTCATTGTGCTTGGTGCCATGGAAGCCACATTAACCCCCTTGATGGAGGCTATAGAAGCCCAATTCCCTGGCGTGAAAGTATTCAGCTTGCCCAGCGTAGACCATCCAGAGTGGGGAAAGCACATTGAGCTGGGCGTGAAGGGTGAGGAAGCGCTTTCAATGTTGGCTTATGCGGCTCTCAAAGACGGCTTGAAACCATTTAAAGTTAATTTAGGCCCTGAAATGGTGCGTTAATCCATATTGCACTACAATGGTGCAATTGATGCGTTCTGGTGGTGCATGGTATTCAAGAAAAATTCACCTTCCAAGCTCGGGTCCAACCCTATCCTCGGGGCACAATAGCAGTCTTAGGAAATTGTGGCGTATTGCCTTAGTTGGCACAGAAACTGCAAGCCCGAAGAACCAATTATCAACACCCATCCTTAGGAGATTCTGATGGCAAAGACCGTCGCAGACGTGATGAAGATGGTGAAAGACAACGAAGTCAAATTTGTTGACTTCCGCTTCACCGATACCCGTGGTAAAGAGCAGCACGTTTCCGTGCCAATTTCCCACTTTGACGAAAGCAAGTTCACTGACGGCCACGCGTTTGATGGTTCTTCTATCGCTGGTTGGAAAGGCATCGAAGCCTCCGACATGTTGTTGATGCCCGATCCCAACACCGCCAACCTCGACCCTTTCTTCGAAGAAACAACTTTGATCTTGGGTTGCGACGTGTTGGAACCTGGAGATGGCAAAGCTTACGACCGCGACCCACGTTCTATCGCCAAGCGCGCTGAAGCCTACTTGAAGGCTTCCGGTTTGGGTGACACGGCTTACTTCGGACCCGAGCCAGAATTCTTCTTGTTCGACGACGTCCGTTTCGGCAGCGACATGTCGGGTACGTTCTTCAAGATCGACGACTACGAAGCCCCTTGGAATACAGGCAAGAAAATGGAAGGCGGCAACCGCGGCCACCGTCCAACCGTCAAAGGTGGTTACTTCCCAGTGCCTCCCGTTGACAGCACACAAGACATCCGTGCAGAGATGGTCATGATTCTCGAATCCATGGGCATTCCTGTTGAAGTGTTCCACCACGAAGTGGCTGGCGCAGGTCAAAATGAAATCGGCACACGCTTCAGCACTTTGGTTGAGCGCGCTGACTGGACTCAAACATTGAAGTACGTGGTTTGGAACGTGGCCAATGCCTACGGCAAAACCGCTACTTTCATGCCCAAGCCCTTGGTCGGCGACAACGGTTCCGGCATGCACGTTCACCAGTCCATCTGGAAAGACGGCAAAAACTTGTTCGCTGGCAACGGCTATGCAGGTTTGTCAGACTACGCGCTGTACTACATCGGCGGCATCATCAAGCACGCACGTGCTTTGAACGCCATCACCAACCCCACCACCAACAGCTACAAGCGTTTGGTGCCAGGTTTTGAAGCCCCCGTGAAGTTGGCATATTCCAGCCGCAACCGTTCTGCTTCCATCCGCATTCCTCACGTTGCATCTGACAAAGGTCGCCGCATCGAAGCGCGCTTCCCAGATCCAATGGCCAATCCTTACCTGTGCTTTGCAGCATTGATGATGGCTGGTTTGGACGGCGTGGAAAACAAGATTCACCCCGGCGAAGCTGCCACCAAAGATTTGTACCATTTGCCCCCAGAAGAAGATGCATTGGTGCCAACCGTTTGCCACAGCTTGGACCAAGCCCTCGAGTATTTGGACAAAGACCGTGCCTTCTTGACCAAAGGCGGCGTGTTCACAGACTCCATGCTCGACGCTTACATTGAATTGAAAATGGGTGAAGTCACTCGCTTCCGTCAAGCTGTGCACCCCATTGAATACGAAATGTATTACTCACTGTAATTTGCAGCGAGTTGGGCACCTGAGCCCCACCCTCGAAAGGACGGCTCAGGCCGTCCTTTTTCATTTGGCGATTGAAAGGCATGCAAACCTTGGCGCAGCAACACAAGTTCAGCTCAAACACTTGGCCTCGCATTTGGCCTTGCATTTTGCCTCGCTTCATTGCTTGCGCCGCGTGGGGCATGGTGTTCAGCGTTTCTGCCCAACAGGCCGTTTACAAATGCGGCCAAGAAATTACCAACCAACCCACAGATCCACAACGCTGTGAGCGTTTGAGCATTTCTCAGCCCACTCAAATTGAAGGCACGCGTGTTCAACAAATGGCGCCTGCGCAATCAACACGAGCCAACCATGGCCCCGCGGATGTTTCGCCCTCATCTCGTTCACAAGATGCCGTGCCTCAACCCTCACTTTCGCAAGATCCTCACAACCGAAAAGTGCAGGCCCGCACCATCTTGGAGGATGAATTGCAAAAGCTAGGCGCAAAATACGCCGAGTTGGTGCATGCCAACAACCAAGGTAGACCCGGCCCCTTGCCAGGAGGCGCCACTCAAAGTGCCGATGACCTGTTGCGTGCAAATGAATTGAAAGTTCAGCTACAAAGAGTTGAGCGAGACATGCAAGCGCTTCAACGTGAACTCAGCCGCCACGGCAAGCATTCTCCTGCTGTTCAAACCCAATGAGCACCGCATGACGGCAATCACCAAACCTAAATCTACCAATCGTTTTCAAGCGTTTGACTTGCTGGCCACGCCCATTGCGGTGCTCAACAGCAGCGGTTTGGTGGTCTTTGTGAACTCGGAGCTTGAGGATGTGATGGGGCAATCTCGCCGAAGTTTAGACGGTCAGTCTTTTTTGCAATTTTTTTCCGATCCACAACCTCTTCTTCATGCCCTGACAGGCGCCAAAGCCAATGAATTTGCGGCTTTGCGATACGACGCTGAGTTGTTGCGAATCAACCCAGATGATGCTTTGCCTGTGCACGTCATCTTGGCGCAGTCGGACGATGCTGACGAGGTCATTGTTGAATTGTTGCCCATCCAACAACAAACGCGACAAGACAGAGAGGAACGGCTGTTTGACCAAGCGCAGGCCAACAAAGAATTGATTCGCAATTTGGCGCACGAAATCAAGAATCCCTTGGGCGGTATTCGTGGTGCAGCACAGTTGCTTGAAATGGAAATGGAATCCAAGGAGCTGACGGAATACACGCAAGTCATCATTCGTGAGGCCGATCGCTTGCAGATCCTGGTCGACCGACTTCTGGCACCCCACCGACGCCCCCACGTGGTGGGCGATGTCAACATTCATGAGGTGTGTGAACGAGTTCGCTCTCTCATTGTTTCTGAGTTTCCAAAGGGTATCCGAGTCATCCGTGATTACGATACTTCAATTCCAGAGTTTCGAGGTGACAAAGAGCAGTTGATCCAAGCGGTCTTGAACATCTCGCACAATGCCGCACAAGCTTTGTCAGATCGAATCGCAGAAGGTGATGCCGTGCTGACATTTAAGACGCGCATTACTCGGCAAACAACTTTTGGTAAGCAACGATACAGACTGGCATTGGAATTGCATGTCATCGACAACGGGCCTGGTGTTCCAGACTCGCTCAAGGATCGTATTTTCTTTCCACTTATCTCGGGAAGAGAAGGCGGCTCAGGCTTAGGTCTTACGTTAGCGCAGACTTTTGTCCAGCAGCATCATGGCTTGATCGAGTGTGAAAGCGTACCTGGCCGAACTGATTTCAAAATTTTGATACCGTTGCCCTGATCTGTCCTTGGTTTGGTGCATGCCACTTAGAGAAAGTTAAGACCCATGAAGCCTATCTGGATCGTTGACGATGACCAATCTATTCGATTCGTCATGGAGAAGGCCTTGCTACGGGAGGGCTTGGCGACGCGCAGCTTCACCAATCCCCGTGAAGTTTTGGCCGCACTGAACACCGACGAAGGGCGCGAAGGGCCGCAAGTCTTGGTCAGTGACATCCGCATGCCTGGTGGCTCAGGTTTAGATTTGCTGACAGAAGTGAAGCAACGTTTGCCGGCGTTGCCCGTCATCATCATGACCGCATTTTCTGATTTGGACAGTGCCGTGTCGGCCTTTCAAAACGGTGCATTTGAGTATCTGCCTAAGCCCTTTGATTTGCCCAAAGCCATCGAGCTGATCAGGCGTGCTTTGGCCGAAAGTCAACGCGAAGATGTGGCCGAAGAAATGATGGCTGCCACACCAGAAATGTTGGGCCAAGCGCCTGCCATGCAAGATGTGTTTCGCGCCATTGGTCGTTTGTCTCAAAGCAACGTCACGGTCATGATCACCGGCGAATCGGGCTCTGGCAAAGAATTGGTGGCCCGCGCGTTGCACAAGCATTCACCTCGTGCCAATGGTCCTTTTGTGGCCATCAACACCGCGGCCATACCCAAAGATTTGCTAGAGAGCGAATTGTTTGGTCACGAACGCGGTGCATTCACGGGCGCTCAAACTTCGAGGCGTGGTCGTTTTGAGCAAGCCGAAGGCGGCACCTTGTTCTTGGATGAAATTGGTGACATGCCCTTTGATTTGCAAACGCGTTTGCTGCGTGTTTTGTCCGATGGTCATTTCTACCGTGTGGGCGGACACAGCGCCGTCAAAGCCAATGTGCGTGTCATTGCCGCCACCCATCAAGACCTTGAACAACGGGTTAAAGAAGGCGTGTTTCGCGAAGACTTGTTTCACCGTTTGAATGTGATTCGTTTGCGTTTGCCGGCCCTGCGCGAGCGGCGAGAGGATGTTCAGGTTTTGACCAAGCATTTCTTGTTGCAAAGCGCGCAGCAATTGGGTGTTGAGGCTAAGCGTATTTCAGAGCAAGCCCTAGAAATCTTGAGTCAATTCAATTTCCCTGGCAACGTTCGTCAATTGGAAAACATTTGTCATTGGCTGACCGTGATGGCGCCCGCACAAATGATTGAATCCAAAGATTTGCCACCGGAAGTCATGTCACCCGTTGTTGTTGACTCTTCTGCGCCCATTGACCATCAGGCGGCCGAATCTGGACCTGTCTCCGACAATTTAAGTGCCACGAGTGGTGGCTCACAAGCCTTGGTCAACTTGGGCGCACATGCGGGTTGGGAGAGTGCTTTAGAAGTAGAGGCCCTGCAATTGCTCGGTACCGATCGACAAGACGTCTGGGACGTGTTGACGCGACGTTTTGAGTCTTTGCTGATTCAAGCAGCCTTGGCCACCACGCGTGGTCGAAGAATTGAAGCGGCAGTCAAATTAGGCATCGGTCGGAACACCATTACCCGCAAAATCCAAGAGCTGCACATCGAAGGGTGAACTTAAGTCGGCAGACAAAAAAGGCCTTCTGGTGAAGGCCTTTTTTTGTGGTTGCATGCTTGATGAGTCATGGGTTTAGGCATGCAAAAAATCGATTTACTTGGAGAAGAGAATTCCGCCTGTCGTATTGACTGCTAGGTACTGATTTTCGGCTCTCAACAAAGTTTTGAGATCGCTGTTTGTGTTGCTGGTTTGAGGTGTCCAATTGGCGCCATCTGTGCTGGTCAGGATGGTGCCGTTGGCGCCTACCACCAAGAACTGATTGACAGATGTGATGGCATTCAATGTTGCTGTGGTGTTGGCACTTTGTGATGTCCAAGTGATGGCATCGGGACTTGAGAGAATAGTGCCATTGGTGCCTACCACCACAAAGCGGTAACTTGTGGTGCCATTCAGGGTGGTGGCCAAAGCACCTGCCGAGCGCAAAGTGGCGCTGGTGCCAGAAGTTTGAGCCGTCCATGTGCTGCCGTCTGGACTGGTGAGAAGGGTTCCAGAGGCGCCTACAGCCAGCCAGTTGCCTGCCACGGTGTAAGTTACGCCATACAAATGAGCCGTGCTTGGAACGCCAGAAACCGCTGTCCAAGTGACGGCGTCCTTGCTGGTCAAGATAGTTCCGTTGTCGCCAACTGCAATGGCAACGCTGCCGTTGGCGGCCAGCGCATTCAAGTTTTGGTTGGTGACGCTGGTGGCTTGCTTCCAAGTTTGGGCATCTGCGCTGTAAATGATTTTGCCTTGCGCGCCTGCTGCAATGAATTTGGCAAAACCAAACTCGGCTGCGTTCAGATCTGTAGTGAGGCCAGAGGCAATGGGTTTCCAAGTGTCAATTTGGGTTGCAGTAAACATGCTGCCACCATTGCCCACCGCCACATAGGCAAATTTGTAGGTATTGGTGGCCAGGTCTGTGTAGCTGCCGTAGGTCAAGCCAGTGGTGTTGCCGGTATTCAAGTTGGTACCCGAGGTCCAGACATTGCCTGCCAAGCGCGGCGTGGCGGAAACTGTGGGGGTTGCATCGCCGCCGGGTCCGCTGTTGACACGGCCGGTCATGAAAAAGGAATATGTGGTGCCGTTGCTGAGTCCAGTGACCATGAAGGGTGATGTGACTTTGAGGCGGTAGGTAGAACCTGAGGTGGCCAACCAGTTGGCCAGGGTGAGGTTAGGGCTGTTGGGTGCCGCAAAGATCCAATACTCAACGCCAGGTGTTTCTTTCCACGTGACAGTGACTTGGCTGTCGCCAGGTACAACGCTGATGCCGCCCACGGGTGGCGCTGGCGTGTTGGAAGAGGACGAGCCACCACAAGCAGCCACCAAGACAGCAGAAGCCATGGCCAGCAATGAAGCGCGAATTGAATGCAAAAACATGAATATTTCCTGTGCGGAACCGTTGATCACTTGAATTTTAAAGGCTCAACTGGGGATATTGCCAATGGCTAAGTTTAGGGCCTCATGCATACTGTTTGCAATTCCATTTTAAAAAGTTCTACAAATGAATTTCCCCATTGCCTCTCTCTTGATTGCTGGCGCCATGCCTTGGATTTGTGCCGGCATTGCCAAAGCAGGCAAACGGAGTTATGACAACCAAAATCCTCGAGCGTGGTTGGCGCAGCAGACGGGTTACCGTGCGCGCGCAAATGCCGCACAAGCCAATTGCTTTGAAGCTTTTCCACTGTATGCCACGGGCATTTTGCTGGCTTTGTTCACAGACGTGCCCAACGAAGAAGTGGCGTTGTACGCGGGCATTTTCATTGTGGCCCGCATTGCCTACATTGCGTTTTATCTGAGCGACAAAGACAAGTTGCGTTCGTTGGCTTGGCTGGTGGGGGTGGGCAGCTCGGTTGCTTTGATCATTGCCAGCATGGTGGATTGAAATTCACCATACGCCCCTGTTTGACTCAGGGGTATTGCTTTTTCTTATTTGCTCCAGGTGTCTTTCAAACCGGTGCTGCGGTTGAAGACCAACTTGCCACCTGAATGGTCTGCACGGTCGGCTACAAAATAGCCATGCCGCTCAAACTGAAATTTGGCGTCAGCTTGACTGCTGGCCAATGAGGGCTCGACATAGGCCATGATCACTTTGAGGCTGTCCGGATTGAGGCTGGCCAAGAAATCCTTGCCACCTGAATCTGGGTTGGCTTCGGTAAACAGACGATCGTACAGACGAACTTCGGCGGCCGCAGCATCTGCTTGGGCTACCCACGTGATCACACCTTTGACCTTGACACTGTCAGAGCCGGGGGTGCCGCTCTTTGTATCGGGAATCAGCTGTGCCAAAACTTCTGTCACATGGCCGTTAGCGTCTTTGACGGCGCCCGTGCATTCAATCACATGGCCATATTTAAGGCGTACTTTGTTGCCAGGGAACAAACGGAAGAAACCTTTGGGCGGTGTTTCTTCATAGTCAGTGCGTTCTATCCAAAGCGATTTTCCAAACTTAAACTGACGGTGTCCCAGCTCGGGGTGATGGGGGTGCACTGGCGCTTGGCAATTGTCCAGCGTATCGGTGCCCATCAGTTCATCCCAGTTGGTGATGGTGA
>VFQS010003776.1_pt1 | contig 11368 bp, 13 predicted proteins | sample 3512361 | NCBI WGS metagenome assembly VFQS01 (sample SAMN10412375, study PRJNA504923) | tailings metagenome | isolation source: Relicate 1 Philex TSF3 active mining | place: Philippines | reverse complement strand
ATTCAGCAAACAACGGCACTGCACGCGGCACGGCGATCGAGACGCTGACCGTCACGTGATCCGACGTGCTGGTGAACTGCGGCGGAGCTGAAAGCCTGGCCCGAAGCGCGCCTGCTGCCACGAGCACCGCGACCTCGCCTTGCTCCTGGCTCGAACCGTGGCGCGCCGCAGCAATCGCACCTTGCGCAGCGACATGATTCGCGACGCTGACCCCGTGCAGGACGATGGCGGCCTGCACGGCGAGCAGCGCGATGAAGAAGACGACCGGGACCAGCAACACCGTCTCGATCGACACTTCGCCGCGGTCGGTGCCGCGACTAGTCGAGGTTGAGCGAGTTCGCCTTGTCACGGACGCGGCTGGTGATGGTGGCCCCGACGAAGAGTGCGAGCGCGATGAGCGCTGCTGCCATGACGACGGTCGTGGCGCTGACCTCGCCGCGGTCGTGGTCTTGCTCGAGCGACGCACGCAGGCGCGTGGCGTAGTACTCCCAAATCTGACGAGTGGTGGACATTGCGGTGATTCCTTTCGTGAGTGTTGGATGATTCGGAATTCGGAATTCGGTATTCGTATTCGCCGGAGTGTGTGCCGCCGGCGACGGAAACGGAACTTGTTTTTCTCACATATTCATCACCACCGTCTGCAAGGCCGGGTACCCGAGCAGCACCATGAAGCCGACGAAGAGCATCATGACGGGGAGGCCCATCCGCTCGGTCGCCGACTGCGCCAGGGCTTCGATCTCCGCCACTTGTCGCGCGCGCATCGAGTCGGCGCGCGCAGCGAGCGACGTGCGGATTCGCGCACCGTGCTCGCCGGAGAGGTTCATGCTGCCCGCGACCTCGACCACCTCGCCGATTGCCCAGCGCGACCCGAGCGCGCGCAACTCGTGCCACGGTGAGCGGCGTGCAAGCCGCGCTCGCACCAGGCTGGCGCGCAATGTCCCGAATGCCCAGCCGTCGCCGGCATCGGCCGCAGCGACGAGTGCCGTCTCGATGCCCGCCCCACCGGCGAGCAGAACGTTGACCAAGTCGAGATAGGCAGAGAATGCGTGCACGAAACTCCGGCGGCGGGATCGCGCGGTCGAGCGCAAGATGCTCGTCGGCACTGTGAACCCCGCGGCTGCACCGAACAGCGTGGCTCCCGCCACCACCATGCCGCCACCGAGAGCCGAGGCGACGACGGCGGCACCGAGCGTGCCGATGACGATGCCGATCAGCTGGCGCGCGACCAGGTCGGTCGGGGTCCAACCGACGATGGCGAGATCGCTCGCGTGGAGTCGCGCGGCGCGATCGTGCGCGACAGTTTTTGACCGCGAGACGAGTGCGACGACTCGCGTGCGGGCGCGCTCGCCGACACGCGGCACAAAAACGAGCGCGACACCCGCACCGACTACGGCACCGCAGCAAGCCAGAAAGAAGATCACTGGCGGGCCTCGGCACGGCGTCCGACGAAGCGATCGGGTGCGACCACGACGGAGAGGCGTTGCATCATGAGCAACGCGGCGAAAAAGACCAGCACCACACCCGAGAGCACCACTTGGCCCTCGGCGCTGCCGTAGGGCGCGAGATAGTCGGGGCTGATGAGGGCGAGCCCGCCGACGAAAACCACCACCACGACGGCGATGATGCGCACCGCGCTGCGAGTGCGCGAGCGACCGACCCAGATGCGCGTGTGCATGCGCGCTTCGTCGCGGGCGCACGAAGCGAGATGCCCGAGCAACGCACCGAGCTCGCGCACCTGGCGAGTGGCGGCGGTGGAGAGCGCGGCGACCACGAAATCGGCGGTCGGATGATCAACGTCGCGCGCAAATCGCTGCAGCGACTGTGCGAGCGACGAATATGACATCGAGGCGACGAGACGCTCGAGTGGTTCGCGCAACACGGCAGGTGCGTGTGCCGAGGTGGCGATGATCGTTTGCTCGAGGCCGTTGCTGCCTGCCAACATGTCGCGCAACTGCTCGGTCCACACCGCAATCGCATCGACGACCACGCGTTCGTCACGCCGCTTGCCGTGGCGAGCAAGTGCGATGCTGGCCATGGTGGCGACTGCAGCGATGGTGACTGCCGCGAGGGTCCACCCGGTCAGCATCCACGTGGTGACCAGCACCAGCGCTGCAACCAGCGCGTGGCGCGGAGTACCGCGAGCGGAACCGGTCGAGACTCCACTCAGGCGTAGTCGTCCGCGCCATGCCGCGACGAGCACGAAAGCCCCGAGACCAATCACCGAGCCAGCGGCCAGTGCAGCGAGCGACGCGTTCACCGCGCGGCTCCCGTCAACACACGACGAACGAAGCCGTGCTGTTCGAGCAACTCGCGCGTGCCTGAACGCATCGGGAACGGCCACTGGGTCGGCGAGTTGCCGCTTCGCGCGACGATCTCGTTCGACACGATGTTGTTTCCGTCGGTGTCGACTACTTCGCGGATCGACGCGACACGACGGCAGCCGTCGTGGTTTCCGATGAAGACGACGAAGTGGAGCGCGCTCGCCACGAGCACGTTGACAGTCTCCACCGGCAGCCCCGTCGACGCCATCGACACGTACGCCGCGAGCTTGGGGAAGACGGTCTTGGTGCCGTCGGCATGCATCGTGCACATCGAACCGTTGTTGCCCTGGCTCATCGCCATCAGCATCGGGAACGCCTCGGCACCGCGAACCTCGCCGATGATGACGCGATCGGGATCCATGCGCAACGCCATGCGCGTGAGATCGGCCAGCGTCACTTCGCCTTCGCCCTCGATGTTGGCGCTCCGGCTTTGTAGCGCGTCGTAGTCGGGGTGGCGCTGCGCGAAGTGCTCGAGACCGAGCTCGTACGCATCTTCGATGGTGACGATGCGCTCGACCGGCGGTACCTCGTTGATGAGCGCGCGCAGGAGTGTGGTCTTGCCCGAGCCGGTGCCGCCGGCAATCACCACGTTGCGGCGCGCCCGCACCATCGCCGCAAGCAGCGACTGCACGTCGGCATCGAACACGTCGAGCCCGCGGAGTTCGTCGAGCGACGAGAGCTCGAAGCGGTGGCGGCGGATGATGAGGCTCGGACGCGTCGACACTTCCATCACCGCAAACAGCCGCGAGCCGTCGGGTAGTTGCATGTTCAATTCGGGAGTGCCTGCGTCGAAACGCTTCTCGGTGCGGCTGAATCGCGTGGCTGCACGACGAACGAGACTCACGAGTTCGTCGTCGCTCTCGACGATCGGTGCTCGGGGCTCGCGCCGGCCGTCGCGTAATTTCACCCACACCGAGTCGCTGCCTCGCACGTGGATGTCGCTCACGTCAGGGTCGGCGAGCAGCGATTCGAGCCCGCCGAGGCCGAGCACGCGCGCAATTACCTCGTTGATGAGAGTGTCTTCGTCGATCGGCGGCCATGCGTCGTAGGGCCGCTTCGCCGAGAGCCGGGCGAGCTCGGCGCGCACGGTGCTGCGGGCAAGTTCGAGTTCCTCCGCAGCATTCGGGGCGGCAGGCCCAGCATCGTTGCGCAATCGCTCGTCGGCGAGCACATCAGCGACGAGCTCGGCGAGCGAGCGAACCAGTGAGTTGTCGAGCATGCTCAGCGCCCGGGCACTTTCATCACTTGTACGCGTTCGGCGCGCGCGACGTCGATTGCCAGGTCGGCCGTCGCCCGCACGGTCACCAGCACCTCGTCGCCGAAGTCGTCGGCAGCGAGGATGTCGAACACCTCCATCGTTTCGCCGAGGATTTCGGGTAGCGGCGCATCAACTCCGCGATTAGGGAACGAGATGATTACCCGCACGAAGTCACCGCGCGACAGTCCGCTCGGCACCGCAGTCGCCTGCAGTGCGAGCGGGATAAGCGCCTGCGAACCGGTGAGCAATTGCTGGTCGGTGACCGCATGACCAGGAATCGGCACGCCGGCGGGTAGGTCGATGAGCAACCGTTTGCCGACCAACGAACCGGCTGCGTCTGCGGGAGTCACTGCAGCTGCGGGCACACTTCCGACTTCGACCGCCACGACGTCTGCGCGTGTAATCACGCTGCCGCGCGGAAGGTCGCGGGCCGCACCGACCACGGTGACGAGTGAGTTGCCGCGCTGAAACACAAACAGTCCGCCGAGCGCACCGCCGACGACGAGCAGTAGTCCGAGCAGCAACTCTGGTGTGCGCCGCCTCGCACGTGGTGCGACGACGTCCTCGTCGACCGTCTCGTTCTGGGTGTCGCGCAGGCGTGCGCGCACCGCATTGTCTGACATCCGTTCCGCCACGGCTGCCTTCCTTTGTGCTCGTTCGTCGCGGTTGCACCGTGCAACCGTCGACTATGTGTGTGACGCAGATGAGTGAAACGGAATCACATCGTTGTGTGCCAAACCGAGCGCGAAGAATCTTCGACGGGTGCACGAGTTGGGTGAAGACATGTGCACTAGGTCAATGGAAACGTGGCTGACCCACCACCCCGAGAGCGCTTTTGCACGAATAGCCTGACATCGTGCGCTCGAGCCGACAGCCGCCGAAGATCTTGCCGTCGGCCAACGAAACGTGTTGGTGCGGCAGCGGTCGTAAGTACAAGCGATGTCACAAGCCGCTCGAGGGCCGCGTGTTGCAGGGAATCGTGAGCCCGATGCGCAGCGTTCCCGACCACATCGCCAAGCCTCCGTATGCGGCGACCGGCCAGGTGAAGCGCCGCCCCGAGCCGGCCGTCAAGTCGCCCGATGTGATCGCACGGATGCGCCGCGCGGGCGCTGCGGCCGCCGAGGTGCTGAAGCTTGCGGGTGAGATGGTGAAGCCGGGAGTGACCACCGATGAAATCGACGTGTATGTGCACGACTTGTGCGTCGCGCGCGGCGCGTATCCGAGCCCGCTCAACTACCAGAAGTACCCGAAGAGCGTGTGCACGAGCGTCAACGAAGTGATTTGCCACGGCATCCCCGACTCGCGCGAGTTGCAGGACGGCGACATCGTGAATCTCGACGTGACGTGCTATTTGGAGGGCGTGCACGGCGACACGAATGCCACGTTCGCCGTCGGCACGATCAGTGACGAAGACCGTCATCTCATCGCGGTCACCGAAGAGTGCATGTGGCTCGGAATCGCAGCGGTGCGAACCGATGCCCCGCTCTCCGACATCGGTCGCGCGATCGAGACGCACGCGAAGAAGCACAAGATGGGCATCGTGCGTGCCTTCATCGGCCACGGCATCGGTGAGCAGTTCCACACCGACGTGCAGATCCTTCACTACTACGAGCCGCGCAACAACATGCTGATGCGCCCGGGCATGACGTTCACCATCGAACCGATGATCACTCTCGGATCGGAGAAGCACCGCATGTGGGACGACGAGTGGACCGCGGTGACCGTCGACGGCAAGCGCACGGCCCAGTTCGAGCACACCGTGCTCGTGACCGAAGACGGTGTCGAGGTACTCACCGCACCCGGCGCGGTGTCGCCGCGCTCCCCTTTCGCCAAGTAGACGGCGACGGCTAAGGTTCGCCTAGAGCCATCCAGCGAACGGAGTCGCCATGCCCTTTGCCCAGGTGAACGGACAGAAGATCTTTTACCGCGACAGCGGTGGGCGCGGACCCGCGGTGGTGCTCGCGCACGGGTTTTTAATGGACTCCTCGATGTTCGATGCACAGGTCGCCGCGTTGTCGGACAAGTTCCGCGTGGTCACGTGGGACGAACGCGGCTTCGGCCAGACCGAATACGACGGCAAGCCGTTCACTTACTGGGATTCGGCGCGCGACTGCCTCGCGCTCATGACGCACCTCGGTATCGACTCGGCGGTGGTCGGCGGCATGTCGCAAGGAGGCTTTCTCTCGCTGCGCGCCGCGCTCACCGCACCCGAACGCGTGCGCGCACTCGTGCTCATCGACACCGCGGCGGACAACGACGGCCCGGAGATTCTCGCCGGCTACCGCCAGATGGTCGACACGTGGGTCACGCACGGCCCGGTCGACGACCTGGTGAACATCATCGCCAACATCATCATCGCCGATCCGCAAGAAAATCCGAAGTGGATCGCCAAGTGGAAGGCGCGTCCGAAAGAGCTAATGGTGCACCCATCCGGCTGCCTGCTCGATCGCGACGACATCACGGCGCGACTTGGCGAGATCACCTGCCCGGCGATCATCATCCACGGCAAGAACGACACCGCAATCAGTGCCGAGCGCGCGGAGGCGCTGAAGAAGGGCCTGCGCAACTCGGAGGCAATCGTGTGGGTGGATGGTGCCGCGCACGCCGCGAACCTGACGCACCCGCAAGCGGTGAACCCGCCTCTGCGCGCATTCTTGGAGCGTGTGGCATAGCGTTTAACACGCGTGATTGACGACGGCGACACACCTCGCTTCCAACGTTTCCAACGAGACGAGTGGGCCGCACTGCGCGCCCAGACGCCGCTCGACATCCGCGAGAAAGACCTGGAGGCGATGCGCGGCGTCAACGAGCGCATCGACCTCGACGAAGTGGCTGCGGTCTATCTGCCGCTCGCGCGCCTGCTCAACCTCTACGTGTCGGCCACGCAGAACCTGCACCGCGTGTCGTCGACCTTCCTCGGCACCATCGCCCCAAAACTGCCGTATGTGATCGGCATCGCCGGCAGCGTGGCGGTTGGCAAGAGCACGCTCGCGCGGCTTCTGCAGACGCTGTTGTCACGATGGCCAGAGCACCCGCATGTGGAACTGGTGACGACCGACGGGTTCTTGCACCCCAACGCCGAGCTCGAGCGACGCGGCATTCTCGACCGCAAGGGATTTCCCGAGAGCTACGACACGCGAAAGTTGCTCGACTTCCTGCGAGCGGTGAAGAGCGGCGAGCCCGAGGTCGACGTGCCGGTGTACAGCCACGTGATTTACGACGTGCTCCCCGACCGTCACGAGACGGTGCACCAACCCGACATCCTCATTCTCGAGGGTCTGAACGTGCTGCAGGTCGATGCGCGCGCATCGGAATTCGTGAGCGACTACTTCGACTTCTCCATCTATCTCGACGCCGACGAATCACACATCGAGTCGTGGTTCGTCGAGCGCTTTCACGCGCTGCGCCGCACGGTTTTCCAAGACCCGCAGAGCTTCTTTCGTCACTTCGCAGAACTGAGCGACGACCAGGCCACTGCGCTCGCCCACCAAATCTGGGAGTCGATCAACGGTCGCAACCTGCGCGAGAACATCGCGCCGACCAAGGCGCGCGCGTCGCTCGTGATCGAAAAAGGCGCAGATCATCGCGTGACCGACGTGTTCTTGCGCAAGTTGTAGCGGCGAGCTGTCAGCGGTGCAATGAATTGAGATAGTTGTAGACCGTGATGCGCGAGACGCCCATCGCGTCGGCGACGTCTTCCACAGCGCGTCGCAGGATGAAGGCGCCCCGCTCGTCGAGCAGACGAATCGCGCGCTGTTTTTCGGCGCGCGAAAGCATCGCGAGCTTTCCGCCGAGTTCACGCTCGACCGACTCGATGAGGCGATCCATCGCGCCGTGCAACGCGGGCAGGCGCACGCCGGCGACCACCTTGCCTTCCCACACGAGCGGCACATCGGCTTTCGCCATGTCGCCGGGTGCGACGATCGTGGCACCGAGGGCCCGCAGCAGCGGCTCCACCGTGTCGAGCAACGGATGGCGCAGGGTCATGATGCCGATTTGCGAACGACGCTGACGCTCACCACGGTTGCGCCGTTTGCGTAGGCGGCGCGCATCAAGTCGGCGACTACTTCGGGCATCGACGCGACGTCGACCTCGAACGACGAGCCGAACGGGCCGAAGTCGACGGTGAGTCCGCGCGACTCGACTGCGGCCACCGCCTGGGTCACGTGCGGGCCCGGCTTGCCTTCGACGAAGGGTTCCACGGTGAACTCGACGACGACTTTCGACATCTGACGACCAAGCGTAGAGGGCGTGCGAGCACTTGCTTTCGCGTGCGTGGCCGAGTCTGCTCGCGCGCCTACTTCCGCTGACGCGACGGCGACCTACGCTGAAGACATGGCTGCCGACACCCAGACACTTGCGGCTCGCGACACGCACGGAACCGCGCGCAATCTGCACGCGCAAGTCGACGATCTCTACGACGGCGCAGTCGCCCTGCGGCGGCGCCTGCACGAGTGGCCAGAGGTGGGCAACCATCTGCCCAACACGCGCGAGGCCGTGCTGGAGTCGCTCGAGAGCCTGCCGCTCGACATCACGCTGCATGAGTCGACGAGTGGCATCGCTGCCCTCCTCACCGGCGGCAAGCCGGGCCCGACGGTGATGCTGCGCGGCGACATGGACGCCCTCCCCATGCCCGAAGACACCGGGCTCGACTTCGCGTCGCGCACCGACAACATCATGCACGCCTGCGGTCACGACACGCACACCGCGATGCTCGCCACCACCGCCCGACTGCTCGCCGCACGACGCGACGAGCTGCCGGGCCGCGTGCTCTTCATGTTTCAACCCGGCGAAGAAGGCCACCACGGCGCCAAGTACATGCTCGAAGAAGGACTGCTCGACGTGCCGCCGCTCGCCGACGGCACCGCATCGCCCGTCTCGAGCGCGTACGCGCTGCACATCACGACCGCGATTCCGGCCGGTTGGGTTACTGCCAAGGGCGGCCCAATCATGGCATCGTCAGACACTTTCGACATCGTTATCACCGGCAAGGGAGGCCACGCTTCCGAACCATTCCGCACACTCGACCCCGTGCCGGTCGCCTGCGAGATCGTGCAGGCGTTGCAGATGCTCATTACGCGGCGCATCGCGGTGTTCGACCCTGCGGTCGTGACCGTCACGCAAATTCACACCGGCACCACGTCGAACGTGATCCCGGAGACGGCGCACATCAACGGCACGATTCGTGCGGTGAGCGAAGCCACGCGCAAGCGGGTGCACGACGGCCTGCGGCGCGTCGCCGAGGGCATTGCAGCGACGCACGAGATGTCGGCAAACGTCGAGGTGCGCATCGGGTACCCCGTCACAGTGAACGACGCGCCGAGCGCCGACTTCGGATTGCAGGTCGCCGATGCGTTGGTCGGCGCCGACAAGGCGGTGCGGTTGCCCAGCCCGGTGATGGGTGCGGAGGATTTTTCGTACGTGCTCAACAAGTTGCCTGGCGCGATGATCTTCCTCGGCGGAACACCAGAGGGCAAGAACCCGGCGACTGCTGCGCCGAACCACTCCAACCGGGTGATGTTCGATGAGAAGGCGATGAAGACCGGAATTGCCTTGTACGCCTCGCTCGCCATGCGGACGCTGGGCGTTCGTCTCGACTGACGAACAGATGACGCGCCCGCTCGACGGCATCCGCGTCCTTGACTTCACGCGGGTGCTCGCAGGCCCGCACGCCACACGGATGCTCTGCGACCTCGGCGCGCAAGTCATCAAGGTCGAGCCGCCGGTCGGCGATCTGACGCGCTTCGGCCAGCCGCGGCTCAACTCGCTCGCCACGTACTTCATCCAGCAGAACGTCGGCAAGCTCAACGTCTCGCTCAACCTCGACGACGAACGTGCCGTCGACATCGCGCGACGACTCGCCGACAAGTGCGACATCGTCGTGGAGAACTTCCGGCCCGGCGTGATGCAGCGACTCGGGCTCGGCTACGCCGAGTTGTCGGCACGCAACCCCCGGCTCATCTATGCGTCGATCAGCGGATATGGCGCCACCGGCCCGTGGGTCGACCGTCGTGCCTACGCGCCGGTCGTGAATGCAGAGGCAGGCATCACCAAGCACCAAGGTGATGTGCGCGGCGGTGCGTATGCAAATGACCCGTTCAGCCACGGCGACGTGTACACGGGGATCGAGACTGCGGCGGCGATACTCGCAGCACTCGTGCAGCGCGAACGCACGCAGCGCGGGCAATTCATCGATGTGTCGATGGCCGAGACGTTGCTCTACGTGAACGAGCACGCTCACGACCAACTGTGGCAAGGCGACGTGCCGAGCGACTGGATCCGTTCGTTTCAACCTGCCGACTATCCAGTGCTTATCGCGCGCGATGGTTCGGTGGTGGTAGTCAGCGGACACCCGGCTTCAAAGACGAACTTCGAGTGGTTCTGTGCCGCCATCGACCGCCGCGATCTGCGCGACGACCCGCGCTTCGTCGATGTTGCGTCGCGTCTGGCGCACCTCGAAGACTTCCACGCCATCTTGCAGGAGTGGGCGTCGACGATCGCCGATGCCGACGCCATCGAGCAGGTGCTCGCCGAGCACGGGCTGGCGACCGGGCGGTTGCGCAGCGTGGCCGAGCTGGCCGACACTGACTGGGCGCGCGAGCGCGGGGCGATTGCCGAGGTGTCCGACCGCGGCGGCGGCACCGTGCGCATCCCGCAGAGTCCGTGGAAGTTCAGCGACGCCGACGTGCGCGTACGCGGCGAGCCCAAGTATCGCGGTGAGGACAACGCGGCGGTGTTGCGCGACGTGCTCGGTCTTGATGACTCTACGATCGAGGCACTTGCACGCGATGGCGTGACGAGCAGCCACCCGCCGACGAAATAGCGCGAAGCGACTCAGCGGCCGCTGTGGCCGAATCCCCCGCCGCGGTCGTTGTCGTCGAGCGCCTCGACCGGATTCCACTCCACTGCGGCGATCGCCTGCACGATCAACTGCGCGATGCGGTCTCCGCGACGCACCTGATAATCGCTCGTCGGGTCGTGGTTGATCATGATCACCTGCAACTCGCCGCGATACGCCGCGTCGATGATGCCCGGAGTATTCACCAGCGAGATGCCGTGCTTCAGCGCCAACCCGCTGCGTGGCACGACGATGCCCATGTGCCCGCGCGGAATCGCAACGGCAACTCCGGTCGGCACCAGCGCGCGACCTCCTCCGGCTGACAACAACGCGTCGGCTCGGGCGTGCAAGTCGAGACCGGCGTCGTCAGGATGCGCGCGCGACGGCAGCGGCAGCTCGGGGTCGAGACGGACGATTGGCACGACGAGCGGCGCGGGAGTCGGCGACTGCGCACTGGGCACGCACCGACGCTACGACTTCGCCGTAGTGTTGGACGGTGCTCGTCTGGATGGATTTGGAGATGACCGGGCTCGACCCGCAGGTCGACGTGATCGTCGAGATCGCCTCGCTTGTCACCGACGACGACCTCAACGTGGTCGCTGAGGGCCCCGATCTGGTGATTCACCAACCTGACTCGGTGCTCGAGGCGATGGTGCCGGTGGTCAAGACGATGCACACCGAGTCCGGGCTTCTCGAGGCCATCCGCCAGTCGCGCACCACGCTCGAAGAGGCCGGAGCCGCGACGCTTGCGTTCATCAAACAGCACATTCCCGACGCGCGCAGCACGCCGTTGTGCGGCAACTCGATCGGCACCGACCGTCGGTTCCTCGCGAAGTATCTGCCCGACATCGAGAACTATCTGCACTACCGCAGCGTCGATGTGTCGAGCGTGAAAGAACTCGCCAAGCGCTGGTATCCGGCCGCCAGCGTGTCGCGGCCCGCAAAGACCGG
>VFQS010003773.1_pt1 | contig 11372 bp, 10 predicted proteins | sample 3512361 | NCBI WGS metagenome assembly VFQS01 (sample SAMN10412375, study PRJNA504923) | tailings metagenome | isolation source: Relicate 1 Philex TSF3 active mining | place: Philippines | reverse complement strand
AGTTTGTGCCTAGCACTTCCTGCCTTTCTTTTCTTCTTTTTAGTCTAAAGTCCAGTACTTAGATATATTGAAACGAAGACAGTTAGACTTGTGGATGCAAGGTAGTTCTCAAAGCTTGTTTTAAATTATTCCGAACTTGCGTTACCTACTAAGTAGATGAGTATATTAAAACCTAAACCCGAAAGGATTGTACCGCCCGTTACGCGGGCGGTACAATCCTTTCGGGTTTCAGTTTATTTATGCCTAGCTACTTAATGGCGATTGATGGTGGGGCAAGTTAGCAAAATTCAGCGATATATCATAAAAATTTGAACTTTTGTGAAGTGCTTACCCTGTCTAGGTTACACTGATTTATGATCTTGCTTGGTTCTTGAAAAGCTCTCTGGGAGAGGATTTGACGAATTTAATCAAGAATTGCGGCAATAAGTAATTAGAAAAAACTGCTCAAATCCCTATAAATTAAACGTTGTGTATATACACAAGTGGCAAGTTGCTATTAGAATGATCAAACAGAAGTCATAGTCAGTGCGGCTTTCACAAAAAGCGATCGCACAAATATTTCTTTGACATTAAACTCATACTCACAAATCATCTATATATTAAGGGGAAACCTATGAACAAAGGTGAACTAGTTGATGCTATTGCTAAGAAAGCTGCTGAGAAGGGCTTGTCAGTCAACAAAAAGACTGCCGATGAAGTTCTCTCAGCAACCCTTGAAGTAATCATCGATACTGTAGCTAGCGGAGACAAAGTAACTTTGGTTGGCTTCGGTTCTTTTGAAGCTCGCGATCGCAAAGCCCGCGAAGGTCGCAACCCTAAGACTGGCGAAAAGATGGAAATCCCCGCCACCAAAGTTCCAGCCTTCTCTGCTGGTAAGTCTTTCAAAGAACAAGTCAGTCCTCCTTCTGACTAATTCTGAATCTCAAAAGAGGAAGCGCTTAGCGCTTCCTCTTTTTTGTTGACAAGTACTCAAATAGACTTAAAACTAGATGAAAGTTTAGAGCTCTCTAACAAAATGACTACCATCCTGTCCAATCGGTATAAAGTTCTCCGAGTGCTTGGCTCAGGTGGATTTGGTCAAACTTTTTTGGCGGAAGATACACAGATGCCATCGCGACGGATTTGTGTGATCAAGCAACTCAAGGCGATCACCGATAATCCAGAGATTTACCAAATTGTGCGCGATCGCTTTCAACGGGAAGCCGCAACCCTTGAAGTTTTGGGTAAAAATACTTTTCTTGTGCCAGAACTTTATGCATCGTTTTGTGAAAATGATGAGTTTTATCTGGTTCAGGAATGGATCGATGGTAAGGATCTGAGCGATCTTATTCATACTGAGGGATGTTTTACAGAGATTCAGGTCAAGAAACTTCTGCTCGATCTGTTGCCAACCTTAGAGCATATTCACGATCGCGGCATTATTCATCGTGATATTAAACCTGAAAATATCATTTTAAGAACTAGCGATCGCTTGCCAGTACTAATTGACTTTGGCGCGGTCAAGGCAACATTGGCAACAGCGATGACGGCTCAGGGAGATGTGACTTGCTCAGTGGTCATCGGTACGCCTACCTTTATGCCATCGGAACAGGCGATCGGGCGAGTGGGTTTTGCTAGTGATTTGTATAGCTTGGGCTTAACGGCAGTTTTTTTGTTAACAGGAAAAATAAGTTCAGAGTTAGACACTGATCCTCAAACTGGAGAATTGTCATGGCAGCGCTATGCAGGTAATTTCAGTCCTGATTTCGTCAAGTTTTTAGATAAAGCAATTCGGTTAAATTTTCGCGATCGCTATGCCACTGCTAACGAGATGCTAGTTGCTTTGCGAGAGATTCTTGACGAATCCACAACGATTGTGACCATTCCTAAGCAACCATCATCGGATCGTGATGATCAGGCGATCGCTTTGGAATCGACGGAAGGGCAGGTTGCTATTAATTCGCACTTTTATATTGCGTCGGGATATGAGTCACGCTGTTATGAAGAAGTGCAAAAGGCAGGATCGCTATTACGGATTAAGTCACCGCACCGCATGGGCAAATCTTCACTGATGGCAAGAGTTGTTAATCATGCGGAGGGTTTGGGCTATCGCACTGTGATTTTAAATCTAGAGCAAACTAATCAAAAAATCTTTGCCGATCCTGAAAAATTTATGCAGTGGTTTTGTGCCTCCGTCGGCAAGGCTTTGGGTGTGCGGGTCAAGACTGAGGAATATTGGGATGATATTTTTGGCGCAAATGATAACTGTACGGACTATTTCGAGAAATATTTACTAGAAGGGAATGAACAACCACTAGTGATCGCCATTGATAATTTTGATCGTGTGTTTAACTATCCCGAAATCGAAACCGATTTTTGCGGCTTGTTGCGTGGTTGGTACGAGCGATCGCGCAGTCATCCATTGTGGGGCAAGTTGCGGTTGGTAATCGTCCATTCTCAAGAACCCTATGCCCAAAGAGACATTAATCAATCACCGTTTAATGTTGGGTTTCCTGTGGAGCTGCGGGAATTTACTAGTGATCAAGTAAGAGAGTTAGTCAAGCGACATCAATTAAGTTGGTCAGTGGATGAGTTGCATAAATTTATGGAATTGATTGGCGGACATCCCTATTTAGTGCGATCGGCGCTCTATCGGATTGCCTCGCGAGATATTACCTTAGAAGACTTTTTGCGAACTGCGCCTACGGAAGCAGGAATTTACAGCAGTTACTTGATGGGGCATCTCAAGACCCTTGAGGACTATCCCGAACTGGGTGAGGCGATGCAAAAGGTGGTGATGGCAGATGCTCCCGTGCGATTGCGATCGGAGATGAGCTTTAAACTTGATAGCCAAGGGTTAGTATCCCGTATTGATAACGATGTCACGCCGCGATGTTTGTTGTATAAGTTATATTTTCGCGATCGCTTAGGAGGTAGTTAATGTCTAGCAATTTCCAATATCAAGTTGGCGGTAGCTTGTCAATTGACAATACAGCCTACGTGGAACGACAGTGCGATCACGAATTATTGGAACGTCTTAGAAATAGCGAATATTGCTTTGTGTTTAACTCGCGACAGATGGGCAAGTCAAGTTTGCGGGTGCGGACAATGCAAAAGTTGCAGCAAGAAGGCTTTGTCTGTGCAGTGATCGATCCGCAGACGAGGGGAACAACTCTGCGTGAGGATCAATGGTATGCGGGGACGATTAAGCGCTTGATTGGCGATTTGCATCTGGAACAAGCAATCGATTTTCCCAAATGGTGGAAAGAACTCGATGCTCAGTCAATTTCGGTAGTGGAACGCTTTGACTATTTTATTGAGCAAGTTCTATTACCAAATATCCCTAACAAAATCGCAATTTTTATTGAAGAAGTTGATAATCTGCTCAGTCTCAAGTTTGACACCGATGGCTTTTTTATTCTCATTCGCTCATTGTATGAACGCCGTGCCGAAAAGCCAGAATATCAGCGCTTGACCTTTGCTTTTTTGGGTGTTGCCACACCGTCGGATTTGATACGCGGCAGTGGCAGTTCAGCGTTTAATATTGGTCATGCTGTAGAAATGGATGGCTTTACACTGCAAGAATCAGAACCTTTGGCACAAGGTTTGGCTGATCGGTTTAGTGAGCCAGTGCCAATTTTGGCAGCAATTTTAAATTGGACAGGTGGACAACCTTTTCTAACACAAAAGCTTTTGAATTTAATCGCGACAGATAATGATTTAGGGCAAGCTTCGCCTGATGAATTTGTAAAAGCGATCGTGACTGAGAAAGTAATTGAGAATTGGGAAGCACAAGATATTCCTGCACATTTAAAGACGATTAGAGATAGAATTTTGCAAAGTGATGAAAGGGGACGGGGACGGCTTTTGAGTCTGTATCAGCAAGTTTTGGATGCTGACGGAATTTCCGCCGATGAAAGTTATGAACAGATGCAGTTGAGATTAACGGGGTTGGTGGTGAAGCGTGATGGGCGTTTGATTGTTTACAATCCGATTTATGGGGCGGTGTTTAATCAAGCTTGGGTAAGTCGAGCATTAGCAGATTTGCGCCCAAGTTTTTATGGTTCGGCTTTTCAGGCATGGCAGGAGAGTGATGAGCAGAAGGAATCATTTTTATTGCGGGGTCAGGCTTTGGTGGATGCGGAGGCTTGGGCGAAGGGGAAAAGGTTGAGTGATGAGGATGAGCAGTTTTTGCGCGATAGTCGAGAAGTGGAGAGGCAGGCGATCTCTTTGTCGCTTGAGACAGAGAGGTTGACGAGGGAGGCGGCTGAGGAGGCAAACTTAATTTTGATAGAAGCTGAACGTAATGCCACAAAGAAAGTTAAGACTGGTTCGATAATTCTGATTTTCACTTTAGGAACTGCTTTGCTTATTAGTGTGTTTGCAGCGCAATTTGTTAGGAGCGCGACTGAACGTGCCGAAAAAGCTGATCGTGATGCTGCAACTAAGATTCAACAGGCTGAACTAGCAGTGAAAAAGTCAGATGTTCAAAAACAACAGGCAGTAGAAAATGTACAATTCGCGCAATCACAATTAGATTTAAAAAATCGCCAAGTTGCAGAAGCAAAGGACAACTTAGCAAATGCAGAGAAAAAACTTGAGAACGTTGATCGGGAATCAAAGGAACAATTAGATAAAGCGAATCAAGAGGTTCAAGAAGCTAAAACGAGAGTATCTCAAGCACTGCAAGAGCAACAACAAGCTCAGAAAATCGTGGAAGAACAAATAATCAAATCGCAAGCTGAAGCTCAAAAAATCCAGTCAGAGATTGCAAAGAAGGCAACCGAGTTTTCAAAGTTGAGTGCTGAATTCGAGCAGACTCAAAATCAAATGAGATTGGCTCAGCAAGCTATCGTTGAGAGTGTTGGAGATGCTCCAGCTAGAATCGAGCTTCAAACAAGACAGAGACCAGCGATCATATATATTAGCTTCATCAATTCTGGAATTAACAGCAAAGCAAATGACACTCTTGGAATTTTAATGATCACAGCCCAAGATCAAGTGTCAGAACAAATATCTATTAAGAAAGAAGATCTTGTTAAAACAATTGGAGATTTTCGCTCCAGCCTTCAAGATCCTTTATCTTTAGACTACTTGGAACCAGCACAAAAACTATACAAAATTTTAATTAGTCCTATTAACTCTCAATTGCAAAAGCAGAAAATTAGTAATCTTGTATTCATCACTGATAGCTCATCTTTAAGATCTATACCTCTAGCAGCGCTTCATGATGGGGAGGGTTTTTTGGTTGAAACCTATAATATTGGAGTTATGCCTGGTCTGACATTAACTGATACTCGTCATACAAATCTCAAAAATGCAAACGTATTGGCAATGGGTTTGTCAAAACCTAGAGATGGATTGAGTGGACTAACAGAATTGGAAGAAGAGCTAATAAATATTCAATCTGTATGGAAAGAAAGGGCTGAACTTTTGCTCAATGAGGACTTCACGTTAGAGAACTTTAGAACTCGCAGACAAAAAAAATATTTTCAGGTAGTTCATATAGCTTCACAAGGTCAATATATAGCATCAAAACAAGAATCTTTCTTTCTAATGTGGGATAGAAAAGTAAATCAAAATCAACTACAGGATTTATCTTTGGAACAGCCTTCAATAGAATTATTAGTACTAAATGTTGGTCAAGCGATAGTAGGAAATAAAGAAGAAAATGGAATTATAACTAAGTACGGTCTTGCTGGAAATTCTATTCAGTTAGGAGTTAAATCTGTGATGGCAAGTTTCTGGTACACGGATCTTCGTAGTACTGTAGTTCTAATGTCAGAATTCTATAAACAATTAAAAACTGCACCAACAAAATCTGAAGCACTTCGTCAAGCGCAAATTTCAATGCTAAAAAACACTTTAAAAGTAAAACAAATTACAAATTTTGGACTCAACATAAAGCCATCTAATCCAAATGATTTTTCACATCCATATTATTGGTCAGGTTTTACAATTATTGGTAATCCTTGGTAAAAAATTAACTATTAGTCCTTGTCTATGAAAACTCCACGACTATCTATCTACCAATCCCAACGCCTCAGATAGCGACAGAGAAATGTGTGGCATTGCGCCAAAGAAAAAGGTAAAAGGGAAAGATTTGTCTCTAGCTATTTAATGACTGCATATATGCTATCATTAAAACATGGAAACTAAGATAGTTGTTGATACCAGCGTCTTTGTGAGTGCCCTTATTGGCTCAAAAGGAGCTAGTAGAGAACTCATAAGACAATGCTTACAAGGCAATTATCAACCATTAATGGGCAATGCCTTATTTTTAGAATATGAATCCCTCATTCATCGCCAAGAAATTATCGCCAAATGTCCCTTATCTCCTCAAGAAATTCAAGAATTACTCGCCTCATTTATGAGCGTTAGTCAATGGATACATATCTATTATCTATGGCGACCAAACTTAAAAGATGAAGCAGACAATCATTTAATTGAACTAGCTATAGCTGGAAATGCCCATATCATTGCCACAAAAAACATTAAAGACTTCCAGAACTCAGAACTACTATTTCCCAACCTATCGATTCTAAAACCAGAACAAATTATCAGGAGTGACTCATGGCAACCCTAACCATTCGCCTACCAGATGACAAACACCTTAGACTAAAAAAACTCGCAGAGAGTCAAGGCTTGAGCGTTAATAAACTAATTGAAGAACTCTCCACGATAGCCCTTGTCGAATTTGATACCCATACTAGATTTAAGCTGTTAGCGGCTAAAGGCGATCGGGCGGCAGGGCTAAAACTACTTGATAAATTGGATTCCCTAACCGAATAGAACAGAGATAGTCATGAATCCCAAAGTTGTCGCTACAACTTTGGTCGAAGAACTCCGCAATAAAATTGACATCGCCGCCGCAGAATGCGATCGCGGAGAAGGCGTTGATGCGAAACAGCTATTAATCAGTTAAGAGTAAGACTTCTGAGTATAAGTACTCAGACTAAAATGAGATGCTTCCTTGTGCGATTATGTAACTGTATGGCAACCATGAGGATAATCCTATGGAAATTTGTCGATATGTCCGTACTTACAGTTTGTTGGGTTTATGGGTTATCGCAGTGAGTTTGGTCGTGAGTCGCTATCAACCGAACTCATCGCCCCAACCGACCTACTATGCCAGTGACACCATATTCTCTGTCTCGGTGGTGTTAGGTGTGATGTTGGTTGAACTTGTTGTGCTATATCTTCTACTCAAACCGTGGAAACGTCCTACTTCTGCTTGGGGTTCTTTAGGAGCATTCGTGCTATTCACCCCTTGGGCAATGCTCTCTTCAATTTTCGCGATGCATGGAAGTAATGCTGTAATTTTGCACGTCTTCTGGTTATGGGTTGTTGAAATTTTCTTGGTTATATACATATTGTTTTCCGTTGTCTCTTCCTATTGGAAATCTTCTACTTTCCCACCTAAGGATTAGACGTTGCGCCGCAGTATCTAATCCTTAGATAGCAAGAGAGTAAACGTTTGAGGTGAGATGAGATGTGACATTTTTTAAGAAAAAATAAGGATGTTTGTCTTCTCTTGTCAAAGTGCCATAATGCAATTTTCCTTTTTAGTAATGCTGGTTGAGACAATGATGGGAAGGTCTAGAACCATGAAAACTGAGAGAACTCAACAACGAGTCAGATGGCTCACTATCTTAGTGTCACCGATGATCGGGTTGAGCATCTGTGGTCAGCCTTCGGTCTCCCTTCCTACCACCGCAAATCCCCCAACAGATCGCTCTGCAATGCCCAGTTCCGACAGTCTGAGTTTTCCAGTCTCGGCTTTAAATTGTAACCAAGAGCGACATTTTGACAAGGTTTCGGCAATGATGATTGCTCCTGATGGCAAAACCTTGATCAGTGGTGGATGGGATAGAACGATTAAAATCTGGGATCTCACGACCAATTCCCTACGTCGCACATTGCGAGGACATACAGCCCCGATCAAAGTCGTTACTCTGAGTCCTGATGGGCAGATGTTGGCGAGCGCGGATAGCGATCGGGTGATTAAGGTTTGGGATGTGTCATCGGGCAGGCTGCTCAAAACCTTCAAGCACAATGGCAGTATTGCGATGTTGGCGATGTTAGCGATCAGTGCTGATCGGCAAACGCTGATCAGTGGTACGCTTTATGATTCGATTCAGGCTTGGAACCTGCAAACAGGGCAGGTTCGTTATACGCGCAAATTAGCATCTTCTCAAACTAGCATCGAGCGCAACATCTTGTCGTTAAGCCTCAGTCCTGATGGCAAAACCTTCTTTATTTCCAGCGTCGCTTGGAACAAAGCGGAAATCTATGCATCGGGGCGAAAAGCTGACGCGATTTTGCGGCAATGGGAGATAGAAACGGGTAAAGAAGTTCGTCAATGGCGCAATCATCAGCATGAGTCTATGGTAACTGCGGCGATCGCCAGCCCTGATGGTCGCACCTTTCTCACTGGTGACACTCAAGGAGTCATCAGGGCGTGGGATATTGCCACAAATCAACTGATTTATCAAGTAAAAACGGCGATCGGGGGTGGGCTATCGCTCTCCGTTGCTCCTGACCGTAAAACCCTCCTTGTCTGGAATTCCCGCAATCTCGCAACATTAGATTTAGCAAATTTCGCAACGGGCAAGCAGCAACTTAAGCAGATCAATTCGCTGCATCCAGAACTACCAGAGATCGTATCAGCTCTGATTGCGCCAGACAATCAACACATTGTCACAGGAAACGAGACGGGAGGTATCACCCTGCATAGTCTCCAAACCTTAAAGGCTGTCCGTTCGATCAGTTCTGGCTCTGTGAAAATGGTGAGTGTTGCAAATCATCCAGATGGAAAGAGCTTGACTATACTTCTCGATAAAGTTGGGGGAACGCTGATTTGGGATATTTCTCAAGGTCGGCAACTGCCGTTGTTAGATTTTCATGCGGCTCAGGCGATCCCTCGCTACCTCACACCTAAGGGAGATGCCCTCGTCACCTTTGACGATGATGGCACGATGCGGTGGTGGAATCTGGCATCGGGAACGCCGATGCGATCGCTAACTATTGGTTTGTCTCGCAGACCCTCAACACTACTTACCTCCGATCAGCGATTTCTGATGGAGTGGCAGAATGATAAGTTTGTTTTGCGTGATCTGGAAACAGGGGCGATCGCAGGTAAATTTCCGCATAGTTTGCAATATCCAGTCGCTGTCAGTCCCGATCGCCAATTTGTCGTAGGAGATACGGCTAGGGGAACGATTGAAATTTATGCGCTGCCTACAGGTAAATTGGTGCGATCGCTACCCTTGAAAGTCCAGATCCGCAAGTTCCTATTCAGTGCAGATGGCAAGCGTCTATTTGGAGCAGGAGTTCGAGGGCTACAGATTTGGGATTTAGCCGCCAGTAAAGTGCTGCGAATCCAAACGCCAGATTTGATTTTCAATGATCTCGTTTTGAGTCAGGACGAAAAAACCTTACTCAGCGCTCATGCTGACGGGAAGATGCGCGTTTGGGACGCAATGACTGGAAACATCATTCGTGTTCTTGAGGGAAGTGATGTGCCAGTGCAATGGTTAAGTATGGCATCTACTCCAAATACCTTTCTCAGTGCCAGTGTGGACGGCACAATGCGGTTGTGGAATTGGCAAACAGCCAAACTTCTCCAAAGTTCTTGTATTGTCCCAAGTCCGCTCCCATAACAAAATTCTTGTTTTTGCGCTCCAATAGAGAGGTGCGGTGCTTTGCACCGCACCTCTCTATTGGACTTGATATTTTTTTATAGTTATAGTCACCTGTATTAGGACAAATCAAAACCCGAATAGTGTGAGGCGGCGCTTCGCGCCGCCTCACACTATTCGGGTTTTATGTCCTAACAAGAGTGGCGACAGCTATAATCAGGATTTTGCGTAATATGAGCTAGCTCAAAGACTTTATTGGTTGACTCTGTCAAAGTATCAATAGTTCAAATTACAGCTTCTCAAGAGGGCTAATCAAATGACAGTACTACATAGTCAAGAAGGTCAACATCTCCAAGTATTAAGCGATCGCCTTTGTATCAAATTAAAATCCGATGATTCACCTAACCGTATGTCAGTGGTGACGGTGACAGTTCCACCAACGGGATTTGTGCCTCCTCACACCCATGACAAAGAGGAAGAGAGCTATTTTATGTTGACTGGCAAAATGGTGATGCAATTGGGTAGCCAAGAATTGACGGTTGAAACTGGTGATTTTGTCCATGTTCCCGCAGGCACAATTCACGGCTACAGAAACGACACAGATCAACCCGTTCGCTTCCTTGCTTGGAGCATTGGCGGAGCCATTGACCAATTCTTTACGGAAATGTCAGAACAAATTCGAGAAATACCCAACGATTTACCCAAGATGCCTACAATTCTTGCTAAGTATGGTATTCAGATGGTTCAGCCATCCGTAGCAGCATGATATCTAAGCACAAAATGGCAATGACATTTTGTGCTTGGAATAGATTGAAGTATCCGATTTTCTGAGATGGATAATTTGCGAATAGTTGCATAATAATTACACAGGAGAAATTCACCATGAAAGCTTTAATGCGCCTGATTGTTAGTTCCTTCGTTTTAGTCGTTGATGGAATTTATCGCGATCGCCCCTATGCGCGGTTCTATGCCCTAGAAACGATCGCCCGTGTGCCTTACTTTTCCTATACATCAGTATTGCATCTTTATGAAACGCTAGGTTGGTGGCGCAGAGCCGATTTGCTGAAGGTTCACTTTGCCGAAACTTGGAATGAATTGCACCATTTGTTGATTATGGAATCCCTCGGCGGTAATGATCGTTGGTTGGATCGGGCGATCGCCCAACATGTTGCCGTTATCTACTATTGGGTAGTAGTAGTGCTTTATATGCTGACTCCAGAAAACGCCTATTACCTAATGGAATTGATTGAAAATCACGCCTACCATACCTACGATCAGCATCTAACAAACCATGAAGCAGAACTAAAAACACAATCTGCTCCCCAAGTAGCGATCGATTACTATCGTGATGGCGATCTCTATATGTTTGAAGAAACTCAATTCACCTCAGTACATCAATTTCGCCGCCCAAAAGTAGATAACCTCTACGACGTATTTGTGAATATCCGCGACGATGAAGGAGAACATGTCAAAACTATGGCATCCCTTCAACAATCTGAAACCCGACAAAATTTTCACAGTCCCCATACAGTGCTTGAACTAGTGACAGTAACCCATAAGTAATAGCAAAGCGAAAAATGGCTATGCCATTTTTCGCTTTGCTATTATATCTGTCGATTACTACTTAAAACCTAAGAAGAGAATGGCGACACTTTGCACCGTCATTCTCTTCTTGGGTTTTGATTTTGTTTTAATGCCTGATGTTACGTGGAAGGAAGAAGGAGTAAAGTAAAGATAGGGTCAGAAATGGGT
>VFQS010003771.1_pt1 | contig 11377 bp, 16 predicted proteins | sample 3512361 | NCBI WGS metagenome assembly VFQS01 (sample SAMN10412375, study PRJNA504923) | tailings metagenome | isolation source: Relicate 1 Philex TSF3 active mining | place: Philippines | reverse complement strand
AAGGAAAAATAATGTTTCAACTAGGTAAAAAATCTAAAGATACACTAAAAGGTGTTCATCCTAACCTAGTAAGAGTTATTGAGAGGGCTATCGAATTGTCCTCTCAAGACTTTACTGTCTTAGAAGGGTTACGCACTCCTGAACGCCAAGCAGAGCTGTATGCTCAAGGGCGTACTAAACCTGGTCAGGTAGTTACTTGGACATTAAAATCAAGACACTTTATCCAAGAAGATGGATGGGGTCATGCTGTAGATCTTGCTCCTTGGCCTATCGACTGGTCTGACACTAAAAAGTTTGACGCTATTGCTGATGCAATGTTTCAAGCTTCAAAAGAACTTGGTACTCCTATTCGTTGGGGTGCTGACTGGGATGAAGACGGTCGTCCTCGTGAAAGAGGCGAAACTGATAGCCCACACTTTGAGTTAGCATAATGAAGACTTATAAGCGTGAAGCGGCTATAGTCGTACTACTTTATTTAGGCTACATGGGCCTTTATGGTCGTGTAGAAGCTCTAGAAGTAATTGCTTGGCCCTTTATGCTTTTTGTTGGAGCATCTTTTGGAATGGATTGGGCTGGCAAGCAAACTCAGCTAGTGACTAAAAAGAAAGACTACACAGATGATGAGCTTAATAACAAATAAACTTATGATAGGAGCGGTTATTCTTCTCTTTAGCTTAGCTGGTCTAGCCGGTTACTATTTTTACAATAAAGGGTTTAAAGCTAAAGAGCGAGAAGTAATCATAGAACAACAAGAAAATTACATTCAAACTAGGAGAAGAATTGATGAAGCTACTAGTGGTAACCGTTCTGTTAGCGATGCTGTTGACAGGTTGCGGGCTAGGCAGGAATCTAGGAGTAAATGAAAAAGGTCTTTGTGATGGCTTGTCGCCTAAAATAGACCGATTAAATGATGCTCTTTTGATTGATGGTGGTGAACAAACTATTCTTGCTGGTGATGATCTAATTTTAGGATTTGACGCAGGATGCTATGGAACAGTGGTTAGATAAAATTATAGCAGGAGCAGTAGCTGCTGTCTTTGCCTCTATTACATGGTTGGTTAGAACAGTTTTAACTAACAACAGAAAAATTGAGTTATTACAACTAGAAATTAAAAATAGAGACTTACGTAGAGAAGAAGATCGTAAAGCAGTAGCAGAGATTAAACAAGAAATGAAAGATCTTCGTAAAGAACTTCATGATTACTTCTTTAATCGGAAAGACTAACAAAAAAAAAAAAAGAAAAGTGGATAGCCCCCGCCAGCGCAATGCTGACAGGGGCTTTCTTATTTAAAACAAAGGTTCTGCTACTATTTGTTGTGCAGCATCTAAAGCAATTTCAAAATTTCTGTAGGCTGCTTTTAAGGGTGCTGCATCTTGAGTGTTAATTTTAATAGGATTAGGTTTAGGTTTTTCTACTTTTAACCGTAAGTCTGGGTGCAAGCTGTTTAAATAGTTATACACCTTGATTTTAAATTGTTCTGGGTTATCTAAAAAGTCTTTAGCCCAGTAAATAAAATCATATTCTGTTGCTTTCCAGTCAAACAACTCACCTAGACTTTTACAGTTTAAAACTAGACTAGCTAGATTTTCAACCTCTACAGGCAAACCTAACTTTTCTAGTAACTCAACTTGTACCTCTCTTTTGTTGATGTTTTTAGCAATATACTCGAAACAATAACAATAAGTTTCTAGCATAAGTACTAGCTCTTCTTTTGTTACTTTTCTTCGTATGCTAAAATTTAAATCTCTAAAGATACTTCCTAGATAGTTGTCCTCCATATTTTCTGTAATGCGGAGTTTTCTATTCCAAGAGAAAAATCGATTCCTATCAAACTTTTTATAAGGGTATTCTTCAAGAACTTTTAAAAACTCAGTTTTAAAAATTTCTAAGTTCCTAGGGTAGGTATCACCAAAGTCTTCAATTTGAGGTGATTTGTCTTGTGTGTAGTACTCTAGGTCTTTTAAAATTTCTTTTGCAAGTTTTTCTCTGTTTTCTACTGAGTAAGCCTTTTTCCAATCATCTTTGACACTAGTAAAAAAGTCAACAGAATGGATTCTCCAACCTAAAAACTCTGGTTCAAATAACTTTTGAATTTGATAAATTAGACTTTGAACTCGACGGTAATTAATCATTCTTTAGCCTGTCAAACATTTGGATATAGTCTTCAATAGTAGAGCCTTCTAACCCAGGAGCTGTGTTAAGCTCCAAAGCATAAGCAGTAGCTTGCCTTTCATTGTAAATTACATCAACAGCGCCAAAATCAAGTCCTGTTACGGCTAGTGCTTTTACTGCTTGCTCTTTACAACCTTCAGGGACTTCGATATCTTGTTTAGCAAAGATAAAGCCATTTGCATGATTTCGAATTTGATAGTCTACTTGTTCATTAGGAATATTTGCTTTCTTTAGTTTTTCTTGAATGCAAAATACTCCTACTTTACGATCTACATGAAAACGAAACTCTCGTTTCTTAGGAACATACACTACAAACATAGTCTCATCAGCAATAGGTTCTAACTCTTCTAGTGTATTAACTTTTACAATACCTTCACCAGAATGACCTGCTAAAACCGTTCTTGCAAACAATTTTTTAGGTCGGTCTTCTGTTAGCCACTGTCGAGCCTGTTCTTTGCTAAAAGTAAACTCTGGAACGTTAGGACCAGCTTCTCCTGCTGCTTTAGCTAACTCAAAGAAATTTTTCTTGTTGCTTGCTCGATTAACTAACTCAGGACGATTAATAACTTTTGTAAGTTGCAGTGTTTTGGGATCCATTGTAGTAGAGCCCCAGTTAATTACTGTTTTACGCATAGAAGGCTTAAACTTTGAATTTTCAAGCCTGATAACTTTACCTTGAATCCCTTGAGCAAGTGCAATAGCACTTTTTGATCCTTGACGATAAGGATATACAAAATGTTCAGTAGCCATCTTACTTAGTCTCCCAGTTAGTTAGAAACACCCAATGTTGAATTTGACGAATACCTTCGTACAGTGACTCTTCAAAATTAGGTTTGCTAGTTTGCTTCTTTGCATGCTTACCTAGTAGTTTGTTAACTACCTCTTCTCCACCATTTGCAGACATACTACTAAGTAGCTCTAGTGGATTAGAAAACTCTTTAATCGTGTTTTCTTTCAGTGTTAGAAACAAGTCTGCCCACTCAATTACTTTTTCTGCAGTTTGAGGAGTACGCAACGCTCGAAACTCTAGAGAACCAAACTTTGACAAACTTACAAGATTCATAGCGGCATAACGAAGATTTTCATTAGTGAAAATACCGCCATCTGCCATAAAATCTCTTAAGTCTAAACAACTCATAATACCAGTATTAACATAGTCGGCATCTGACAGCCTCAAACAAAACAAGTTACCCTGTCGTTCTTCCCCTGCATCCTCTGTAATTAGGTTTTCAAGGCAATAATAAGCTGCCATTACTGTAAACAACTGCTTAACAGTTAGTTGTTGACAATTGACGTGAACATGCACTCCGGCTCGCATTGAGTCGTTAATTTTTCCTTCTAGTAAATCGTATAGCTTTCTAACTTCTTCAAAAGCTACTTCTCTAGTAAGAGGTTGAGAAAATACATATTCTTTTGCTTCACCACGTAGAGAGCCATCATTTAACACTCTCCAGTAACTTCCTGGAATCTGAGCAGGAAGTTTTTGATTACCTTCTACTTCTACTTCAATACCAAGATCTCCTTCTTTGATAGAGTTACCAAAGATTTGGTACACAGTCTTATCGAGAAAGTTTGTCATTTCCTACCTCTTTTGTAAACTCTTCTTCAATAAAGTTAAACTGGTTATGCAACTTAAACTTGTCTTCTTTAGTCAAGTCACCAATAACAAAGCCTTTATACAGAAGCTTATACTTACTGCTCAAAGCAAAGTTTCTGCTAAAAGCAATATCCTCATTGTATTCTTCGGCTAACTCAATTACTACTTCAAAAGGTTTATATTTGTTACGCAAGCAGTTGTTTACTGCTTTTGCATTATTGTCTAGCCAGTTTTCAGAAACAGGGTTATAAGAAAAATTTCTAATAAAAGACAACTGAGAAGATCTTAGACCCTGCCTAAAGTCTCGTCTAATAGGTAGCCTGCTAATATACATGGCATTACCTGACATTGAGTCATTAACATAGCCTAGTTTGCCTATAGAAAAGTCTAAGTCTTTAATAGTTAGCTTAACTTCTTCTCTGTGCTCATCAAGCGCAACAATAGTAGACTTATCTAGCTCATTGTTCTTGCCATAAATATCTATGATTTTATAGAAACCTTTTTCTTTACCTTTCATAAAGCTAGAAGTAATTCTAGACCTTGCATAGCCTGCATCATTGTTGAACATATTCAGCCTTTAGGTTATTGAAGATAGCTTCGCCAAGGTAAGCCCAGTTGTTGTTAATGATTTCTTTGGAAGGCAAATTAATAGCCCCTTTAAAGAAACTTTGATTATAAAACCCTTTTCTTTGTTTCTTATCCATAAGGCTTTGAATTGCCTTAATAGTAGTATCGTATACAAAACCAATTAGCTCATCAGACTGTAGCCATTGATTAGAGCCAGAGCGATATTCCATTCCGTAAGGCTTAGGACGATAAGATCCTGCTGCACCATAAATAGAACGACGAAGCGCATCTTTATCCCAGGCTAGAGAAGCTGCACCCATATAGTAGTCCATTTCTGCTGCTAGTGCAGCACAAGCTTCAATGTGCTTAGGGTCCCTAGTTGGGAAACCAGCACCCCAACCAATATGAACATGACCACCTGCTGATCGAATATTAGGATCAGGCAACCGTGGACGTGGATTTTTATCCATAGTGTAAGCATTGTAGTCAGGATCACAACCTAGCTCAAGAGCTTCTTCTGGTTGTGCTGCCATTACTTCTGGGGAAAATTTAGCAATTGAAGAAATGGACAGACTGTGACCTTCTGGTAGCATTTCTTTTAGTTGCGTTAGTACATCATTAACTCGATAAACAAAATCCCTTTTATTAGCGGCAGGATCGATACCAAACTCGAGAGCCATACCGTCTACCTGAACCATACCATTACGCACTTTAAGTGGCTCTGCTTTTGTGCCAGGAATCATTCCATGTGCACTAACAAACTCACCATTAGCGTTAACAACAAAAACTTCAGGGTCACAGCCAACAAGGAATTCTACGTTATTAATGATAGCCATCTGCTAGATCCTTTTAGTTAAGCAGTTTCTTTAAACTCTTTAGAGCATGCAAGGCAAACTGGTGTTTCTCTATCCATCCATCGCACAAAGCCTTCTACCTGATCTTCGTATTCCAAGTCTGTTTGACACATTGCACAGCCATTCCTAGCATCTTTATCAAATTCTTCTTTAGTGAGGTAAGAACGATCCAACCAGCCTGAGGCGGGACGAAAGGGTTCTTTTTGTTTGTTAACCTCGCTAATCCAATCAAACTTTTTGTGATGCAAAAGTTTGACATTCTTGTTAGCAAAGGTATGTACATTTCCCGTATTGCCACTCCCTGAAGTATTGGGAGGAGTCAAGATAACTAAAGGGGCTACGGAAGTTACTTTTACCTCCTCAATTTTGTTATCGCCAAGAATAATTTCCATATGCTCATCAACTTTAAACTCTTTAATATTTTTGATAAGCTCTGGAAGTTTACCTTTTGCTAGTGCTATTTTAAGAATCCACTCTTCACTAGCATAGGCATAAATAGTTTTTAACTCGTTATGTGTAATATACAGTGGACGTTCTTTGTTACGGTAGATATTAAAGGATTTCTTCTCAGAATCCCACCAAGTCATAGCTGCAGCACCAGTAACTGTGTCCATAATTCTTTTAATAGACCAGCCTTGGCTTAGCGCAAAAATTAGCTTTTCAGAGTCTGTATGTCCGCTAATTTCATTGCTAGTAGGAAGTTTAAGTAACCCACCACTAATTGTACCATTATGGCATCCTGTGATAGCTCCGTGGTGAAAAGGATGAGCATTAGTAGAGTTAACAGCACCAATAGTCGCTGCCCTATTATGCCCCATTAACCAATCAAATCGTTCAAAAGATTTAGTATGTAATACTCCTTTACCGTCAAATAACTCTGGAAACTTTCGAACTAAGTTAGAAGGATGCCCTTCTGTCTTAGCTACAATTACTTGAGTTCTTTCTTTTTTGTTAGTAAAAGACTTTCGAAGTGCAATACCAGTAGAGTCTTCCCCTCGAACAGTGTCAAGATGAAGCATCCACTTAAAAGTTTCTAGATGAAGAAGAGAGAGGTTAGCCCCTACAATTCCGACTAGTCCACACATTATAGCATTCCTTGGAATTTATGTTTCATTAGTTCTGCAAAAAAGTCTACAGCATTTTCAGGACAACTAGAATACTCAGGATGATACTGCACCCCTAAGAATCCTTTACTGCTAGCAACTACTACCTCAGTAGAACCTTCATGACTAACATAGACTTCATCTGCATAGTCTACCTCGTGGATAGGTACACACTGATGGTGAGAAGAGTTAATCATTAGTCCTTCCCAACCTTCAATTTCTTCCTCGTCACTAGCTAGTAGCTGATGCGTTGAACCTGCATGACCACTGATGTGTTGAATTAGAGTGCCCCCGTTAGCAACATGAAGTAACTGTAAGCCTCTACAGATACCTAACATAGGGATTTGTTTTAGCTTACCTGCAATAACTGTACAAAAGTCTTGATAGTCAACATCTACATCAGAATAAGTACCTCGCAAACGATCTGTATTGTAGAGAGAAGGAGAAACATCATAACCTCCTCCAAATACAATAAAGTCTGGTGTATCTTTATCTCCAACTTCTTGGTAACCTAGCTTTTTTAGAAAACTAGAAACACCATAGTCAAAACGACTCATTAGAAACTTAGCTACCATTTTATTCTCCTAGTTTGAGTTCTTTAGAAAGCAGTTCAATAGCCGTTAGGTTGATTGGAATACCATCTTTTGTTTTCTTATCAGTTACAATAAAAGACTTGAGGTCTTCAATTGCTTCTTGCCATAGAGAAGTGTAATTTGTTTCTACTACTTCTGCTGCAGTATTAAAAAGCAAGGTTGCAGTTCCTCGAGTTAAGCCTTTAAAAGCTTCAGAAATAACTTCATCGTTTTTACCACGGTAGTATCCTGCAAGGCTAGAAAGAATATTATTACTTGAGTAAGGCCACCTTTCTTCTTTAAATGTGACTTGTCTAATCCAATTAAATCGTTTGTTAGGATCATCTTTACAAATATCTTTTAAGGCTTGAACAGACTCTACATAAACTAAAGGAAGATGAGAGCTGTTTGAACAATGTAAACTAGTTTCAATTGTTTTGATTCGTGGTTGTTTAGTTGCTTTGACAGTCTTTTTATCTGAGACAAGATTTAGCTCTGTAGTTACTAGCAACAACAGCATAGGGTGGATATCAAAGCCAGAAGCTAAGATATCATAAGCAGCTTGCATATAATGCTTAAATTCACTTGTACTCAAACGAGCAAGTTGAGAAGCACCAAGCCATTTTGCTGCGCTAATATCTACACGTTTAACAAAACCATAACGTAGACTTAGAACAGGATCTTTACAAAGAAATACGTCTGAAAAGAAACTTTTGTTAATCAACCAATCATAAAATTGAATTGCACCTTCATTTTCTGCTAGCCTGTTATTAGCCATAGTAATTACAGCTAGAGCTTTGTCTCTACGAATAGCAGAGTTAACAGGGGCATGACAAGCACCTTGAACATAGCCTTTAGGATTGTATGAGCCTACTTGGTCATCGTCGTGAACAATATAACCTGTCATTGCAGCTTCGCTATTACGATGAATATTAAACACAGCTTCGTAAAAACCTTCAGAATGTTGACGTAGTAGAGTTTCGATATCCATTTTAGACCTCTTAGCTAGGTTAAGTAAAAAGCCCAGTTTTCACTGGGCCTTTATTGATGGTAGTTCTTTGTCTTTGCCACAAATATAGTGACCTACAATTTCAAAATTAAGAAGTTTCTTTTCGTCTTCCCAAAAAAGAACAAGGTAAGCGTCTTGAAAAGTAATAACACAAGAGTCTCGCAAGATAACAACATGGCTTACGATTCTGTCTATTTTTTCTTCTTCGATCTTAATGATGTCCCCTCGTTTAAGAGAACACCATTCTTCATACAGAGTAGACATGACGTTGAAACTCAGTAGCACCACCGATGTAGTTATTCATAGATACAGAATCTTTAAATACTACAGGAACTGTTTTTAAACCATTCTCTTGCATAAATTCAATCATAGAGTCTACTGATAACTCTTTATACTCTAACCCTGCTTTTTTAGCAAGATTTTTTACCATTTCACAGTAAACACAACGAGGAGTTTCTCTAGTAATAAAGTAATACATTATGCCTCACAAGAAGAGCAAGTTAACAAGTTTCGAACTAACTCTTGAGCAGGGTTAGTTGATCGTTGGTAGTACATAGTCTTTACCCCTAAGTGCCAAGCCATAACAAGAAGATCATGGACATCACTTGGAGGGGAATTAGGATGCACAGTAATATTAAGAGATTGCGATTGATCAATATACTTCTGCCTATCTGCTGCTTGAATAACAATTTCTAGTTGAGAAATTTCTCCAAATGTTTTAAATACTTCTCTCTCCATGGTTGAGAGGAAGTCAAGGTGTTGGACAGAGCCTCCACGGATAAGGATCGATCGCCATACTTCTTCTGTGTCTTGGTCGTACTTTTGTAGGACTTTGGTGAGGTAAGGGTTTTTGTAGGTGTATTTACCTTTTGCAAGGTCTTTTGTGAAGTAGTTACTAGCAAGCGGTTCAATACTAGGAGATACAGCACCAAGGATAAAGCTTGAGCTAGTAGTAGGAGCAATAGCCATGAGAGTGACATTACGACGACCATAACCTTTCAATAACTCAGGCTCACCAAACAACTTAGCCATTTCTTTAGAAGCATTGTAGGCTCGTTCAGAAATAGTTTTATGGATAACTTTATTAAGGTCTCGTGCTTCTTCAGACTCAAAAGCTAATAGCTTAGACTGAAGTAGGCTATGATACCCAAGAGTACCAATCCCGAGAGCACGTTGCTTAATAGCGAAATTCCTAGCAGCTTCCATAAACTTGATGTTAGCTGTTTTTTCAATGTACTCTTCCATAACAGCATCGAGGAAAAAAGCCAAGACTTCAACTGCATCTGTATCTTTCCATTCATCCCAAGTAGCCATGTTCATTGAAGACAAATCACAAACAAAAGACTCGTCCTCTGTTGAAGACAATGCAATCTCTGAACACAAGTTACTTGAATAAATTTTACGCCCTAGATCCTTATAGACATCTGGGGCTGCGTTATTTACTGTGTCTGTCCAAAAGAGATAAGGATAGCCAGATTCGAAACGTTTACGAATAATAGCTCCCCATACCTTACGTTTGTCTTTATCTCCACCTAGCATAGAAGTCATCCATGCATCAGAAATACAAACACCTAGCGAGATGTCCTGAATCGGAGATCCTTCTTCCCGCATTGATAACCACTCGTGAATGTCTGGGTGTTCGACATCGAGGTATCCTGCCCAAGCGCCACGCCTTGTCGTTCCTTGGCTAATGACACTTGTGGTCGTTTGAAACATTTCCACAAAATGTACAGGGCCGTCAGCTGCGCCACCAGACTTAATAGGAGTCCCCCTAGGACGAATATGACCAAGATAACCGCTAGTACCTGCTCCATGTTTTGTTTGCATCCCTACTTCTGCTACTTTTTCAAGAATACCACCCATGTCATCAGGAACATAGACATTATTACAGCTGATAGGTAAGCCTTCACGGCCAAAGTTAGACCATACAGGGCTAGCTAGGCTGTAGAAGCCACGACTAACATAGTCAAGAAACTTGTTCTCTAGTTCAAGTGCAAATTGAGCGGCTTTTACTTCTTCACTGTCTGTTTCAGTTGAATACATATGAAAAACAAGATCACCAAATCGTTTAGCAATGACTGCTACTCTTTGCTGTACAGTTTCTCCGTTACGTAGATAGCTATCTCCCTTAGACATAAAGTCTACAGTATCTTTTGTTACCCAGTACCAAGGTTCTTGCATCACTTAAAAATATCCTCTAGATCAAAACTTTTGTTATTTTTTGCGTACTCTACTGGGCGTTTGTGAAAGAAGTCAGTCATGTTAGAACCTAAGGTTTCTTCTTCCATCCAAAGAGTTTGTTTTACTAATTCTTTTTCTTCTTTTGACTCTTCTAGCTTAGGAAAACCAATTTGTTCCATAGAGTCATTAATTCGTCTTTTAATATAGGCTTTTAGAATGTCTTGTGATAAGTGTTTGTTAGTGTAACCTTGTAGGATCCAGTCAATAACTTTAGCTTCAGCTTCGTAAGCTGCTTGGCATTCTTCTTTAATTCTCTGTTTTAGCTCTTCATCAAATAGCTCTGGGTACTCTTCTTTTAGCTTGTTAATAAGATAAATACCAACTTGAGCATGAAGCATTTCTTCATTTCTAGTATACTGGATTTGTTGTGCTACATCTTTTAACACGTTATCAAAACGGTTAAAGTGCATCATAGTATAAAATTGACTGAAAAGAGATACGTTTTCTACAAACAAAGTAAAAAGACAAATAGCATAAACATACTGTTTTTTATCATCTTTGTATTTCTTTTCGAGATACTTTTGTAGATACTTGACGCGGTTAGCTACAACATCTTTCTTTAGATTTTCTTCGAATACAGCTTCTAAACCTAGAACTGTAAGTAACTTTTCATAAGCAATGTTGTGAATAACTTCTGAGTTAGCCATAACATAGCCTAAATCTTTAATTGCAGGATGGGGTAAGTGATCACCTAGCTGAGCCCAAAAGCTTTTAACAGCTACTTCAATTTGACCAATAGCAGAAAGAGTTCTAACAACTACTTCTCTTTCTTCCTCTGTCAATTGAGTTTTGAACTGAGCATAGTCGGACTTAAATGAGAATTCATTACTAGTCCAAAAGCCTGACCACATAGCATCGATAAATTGTTGTGTTTCTGGATAGTTATTAGGTTTGCGTGATACTTGTTTGTCGAATAAGCCCATAGTTCCCTCGTCGTTTTTTATTGTTAATTGTCTCTGCTTTATAGCTAAGAGGTAGACTCATTTTGGCTCACCAAGATAGTTGCTATTTCTTGTACAATTGTTGGATAATCTTCTTTAGAAAGTAAAAGAGTACCAGCAGCAAGGTTTTCTCTACTAATGAGACTCTTGTGCCTATGCTCTATACTGTCATACTTTTCAAGTAACTCTTTAGCCATTGAATCAAATTCATGATCTTGAATTAAACTTTCATCTAAAATATAGTATGCATAGGCCGTGATTAAGTACCACGGCACTAACATGTTAGAATTAACCTTCGTTATCTCGAAGTTTTTTATAC
>VFQS010003770.1_pt1 | contig 11379 bp, 9 predicted proteins | sample 3512361 | NCBI WGS metagenome assembly VFQS01 (sample SAMN10412375, study PRJNA504923) | tailings metagenome | isolation source: Relicate 1 Philex TSF3 active mining | place: Philippines | reverse complement strand
GGGGTGGCAATCCTCAAGGGCCGCTTTGATGAGGGCGTGGTCAATGCCGGCAAGCTGCTGCTGGCCGCGCTACCCCCGACCGTCGTGGCGGCCATCGCCTTCAAGTTGCTGTGAGTGAGGCAGGGTCTGGTCTGGCGGTCGGGAGTTGGCTCAAGCAATCCTGATGGGGCCGGGGCTGACCAGTCGTCGAATGGCTTGGTGGATACCGCCCGGATCAACGGTTCCTGTGCGAATTCCGAACGACACCTGATACCGCTGCCCTGAAGGCAGGATATGCAGCTTCATGCCCAGCATCTCCAGTTTGGCGGCGTCTTCGACTTCGTCCACATTCGACACCATCTCGGCGCAATCGACGATGGTGGCACTCCCCGCGCCGATCACCTCCAGTGCCTTGGTCGGCTCGATCAAGACGGCCGTGTTCTCGTCAATGCCCAACCCCATCATGTCGGGTCTTCGAGCCAGTGCCGACAGCAAGCGACTCAACCGCCGTCGTTCGGAGAAGTGTTGATCGATCACGGCCAGGGGCACCAACCCCAGCCCAAGATCCATTGAAACACCATCTTTCTCTGGCACAACAAGCGCCGTACCCCGAGCCAGCATATAGCGCGACATGACGGCCGCACCGGCGCTGGTGCCGGCAATACAAACGCCCCGGTCGTGATACGACCGATGCAGGGCGACAGCCACGGGTGTCGATCCAATGGCTTGCATCAACCGTGCCTGGTCGCCACCGGTCATGAACACACCCCGGCAGGCAAGCAGGTTGTTCGCGGCTTCATCCAGGTCGTCTGTTTCCACATCAATGTGCACCACGTCGCTGACGCCCAGGCGACTGAAAACTGTTTTGTAGTCGTCCCAAGCCGACTGTGGACTCACGCTGGCTGCGGTGATCACCCCAAGCGGTGCAGCAGCGCCTCCGGACAGTTCAACAAACCGGCGCAGGATCTCCTGCTCTTCAATCTTGTCCTCTGCCCCCCCAATGATGAGCAGGCGACCGAGTCTGAAAGGTGCCGCGGCCATGTGATCGACACCCATGGTTGAGGCCAATGCAGCCAAAGTTGCTTTGCACCAAGTACGTCTGAGCATGGCGGGTGTCCTGGATCTGGTGGAATACTGCGGCTGACGAATGAGAGCGGGTATGAAAAAGAACCTCAACGTGAAGGCCGACCCAACAGCGGGTTTTTCCACGGCGGATCATGACGCCGCAGCCAAGGCCCTGCGGCAATTCCGGATGGTCTTCAGTGCAGTTCGGTCTCACTTTCAGAGCGTGGAACATCGTGCCGGGGTGGGGGGTGCTCAGCTGTGGGCTTTGGGCGTCATCGGCACCCGTTCGGGTATTGGGGTCAATGAGTTGGCCCGGGTGATGGACATCCGCCAGCCGACCGCATCCAACCTGGTTCGGGCTCTCGTCTCCGCCGGTCTCGTCACGTCACAGCGTTCAATTCGTGATCGGCGCTTGGTGGAGCTGAGCATCACGCCCTCAGGTAGGTCGACTCTCAAGAAAGCACCAGGGCCATACAGCGGAGTCCTGCCGGCTGCGCTTCAGAGCATGCCGTCCAAAGAACTGAGCGATCTGACACACTGCCTTGATCGCCTGATTCAGATACTGGGTGTCGATGAGCGGGCTGCCGTCAGACCCCTTGCGCACCTCTGATCCCCTCCATCTCATCGGCCTACTGGTCTCGTAAATACATTTGTGCAAATATAGTAGCAGGATGGATATCGATTTCAATCGGGTGCTTCCGCTGCGACGGTGGATGGCCGTACTGCACCGGCGCGTTCGGCGCTTGCATGGGCTGGAGCGAGAGGCTTGGCGCTCCTTGGCCACTCAATTGCAGCTGGGCAGCATCTGGCGAGACCGCGCCGTGGTCCTCTTCTTCGCTGCTCTGACGGGCCTGGTGGTGGTGTGCTTCACCTACTTGGCCGAGGCCGCCATTCACGCCTACCGATGGCTGTTCCCGGCGGGCGAGGCCGTCGCATGGGCTGCGCTGCTCTGGACCCCCTTGCTTACCGTGGGCATCGTCTGGTGGACCCGAAGGTTCGTGACCGGTGCTGCCGGATCTGGAATACCCCAAGTGGTCCGCGCCTTGGAGGATGACCTCACGAACGGGCAGCGCGAGCGGCTGATCTCCTTGAAGGTCGCGCTGCACAAGGTCGGGCTGGTGTCAGCGGGCCTGCTAGGCGGCCTGTCCATCGGCAGGGAAGGGCCTACCGTTCAGGTGGGGGCCGGCGTCATGGTGCATGCGCAGCGATCCCTTTCCCCCCAATCCCGGATCGATACGCACGACCTGATGGTGGCGGGTGCAGCAGCGGGGATCGCAGCCGCGTTCAACACGCCACTGGGCGGCATCGTGTTTGCACTCGAGCAGCTGTCTCGGCGCCGTGGAATCCAGCACAGCACGCTCGTCATCGCCAGCATCGTGATCGCCGGCCTGATTTCCGTATCCGTGTTCGGCAACGAGACCTACTTCGGTCGACTGCGTGTGCAGGACGTGTCGATGTCGCTATTGGGGCCCGGCCTGATCATTGCCATCGTCACGGGCTTGACGGGAGGACTCTTTGCCCGATTGATGGTGGTTTCTGTGGCGGGATTGCCCGACCGATTCAGTCAGTGGCGCCGCCACTGTCCCTTGCGCTTTGCAGCCGGCTGCGGCTTGGCGGTGGCCGTGATCACGCTGGCCACCGAGGGCATGACTGCCGGTGCCGGAGCCGCCACCACCCGAAATCTGCTGGACGGGCAGACGGAAGGTCTGCCCATCGTCTACACCGTCCTCAAGTTCTGCGCCACCTGGATCTCGGCCTGGAGCGGCGTGCCGGCGGGCGTATTTGCCCCATCGCTTTCGATAGGCGCGGGCATCGGCAGTGATGTGGCAGTCATGACGGGCTATGCCGGTGAAGCGGCCATCCCCTTGATTGCATTGGGCATGGTGGGATTTCTGGCTGCCACCACGAGCGGGCCGATCACGGCCTTCATCATCGTGATGGAGATGGTGTCGGGTCACTCCATGGTGCTGAGCCTGATGGCCTGCGCATTCGTCTCGGCCGGCGTTTCGCGGCTGATCGCCAAACCGATGTATTCAGAACTTGCCGGCCTGCTGCCCACGGAGGATCCCAAGTCTCAGTCCCCCACTTCACAAGAGGGCGAAGGGGACCCGGTGGCGGTACCGACATCCAGAGGGAGTCAGACATGAGGCGCATGAAGGAGGCCCAGAAGAGCCAGGAGCACGGCGTGGCCTGTGCCACGGTGGTGATTCCGGCGCTCAACGAGGCGGCGCGCATCGGGGATGTGGTGCGTTATGCCTTGTCGGACCCCGCAACGGCCGAGGTGATCGTCATCGACGACAGTTCGATCGACGACACGGCGGGTATTGCGGCGCGTGCGGGGGCCAGCGTGGTGACCAGCTCCATGTTGGGAAAAGGGGCGTCCATGCGGGATGGCCTTTTGCGTGCCGAAGCGGACTTCATCGTGTACCTGGATGGTGATCTCGCTGGACTGGAGTCGGGTGTTGTGAGTCGGTTGGTGGAGCCCCTCAGCCTGGACACCGCTGATTTCGTCAAGGCTCGATTCGGCCGCTCGGGCGGACGGGTCACCGAGCTGACGGCCAAGCCGATGCTGCAGGTCTTCTTTCCGGAGCTGGCTCATTTCGCCCAGCCACTCGGTGGGCTGGTGGCCGCGCGGAAATCACTCCTGGAGCAACTCCATTTCGAGTCTGGCTACGGGGTCGATGTGGCGCTTCTGATCGATGCCTGGAATGCGGGCGCCCGACTGACCGAAGTCGATATCGGAAGGCTTGAACATGACAGCCAGCCTTTATTCGATTTGGCCGCGATGGCCAACGAAGTGGCACGTGTGATCCACAACCGGGCCAAAGCTTCCGGGCGTCTGAATGTGGATCAGATCGGCACCATGTACGAAGTGCAGCGACAGGCCACCGCCACCCTGGACTACATCCTGACGCGCCGCAAGGCCCGCTCCAAGATCCTGTTGCTGGACATGGACGGAACCGTTTCCACGGAGCGATTTGTCGTCAATCTCGCTCGCGAGCTGCGCTGCGAGCCTGCGCTTTCCAAGTTGTTGGACGACGGTACGGACGATGCCATCACTCGGAGTCAGCGCATCGCCGCCTTGTTCAAATTCGCGCACCGAGAGAAATTTGAGAAGGTCGCCCATGCGCTACCGCTTCGCAGCGGGGTGATCGCGTGGGTCAACCGAATGCGCCGCCAAGGATTCATGGTGGGCCTGGTCAGCGACAGCTATTTCGTCGCGGCCGAGATCGTCAGGCGAAGAATATTCGCCGACTTTGCACTGGCGCATACCCTGCAGTTCAGCGGCGAAGTCTGCACGGGCGACCTGAGAATCAACCCAGCCTTCGTGGGGTCAGAGGCCTCCAACGAAGAGGACATCTGCAAACGTCATGTGGTGCAGCGGCTCCGACTGGACCATCGAGAACCTCGCATCGATTGCATCTGGGCCATCGGTGACAACATCAACGACATCGGTATGCTCAATGCGGCTGATCGATCGTGGGCCATGGCGCCCAAGAGCTCTCGTATCCAGTCAGAGACCAAGGCCACGATCGTGGAATCGTTCGAGGCATTGTTGACGCGGCCCGATTGATGGAGACGGTTGACTGGCTGGTGCTGCTGGCTTACGGTGCGTTACTGGCTGGGCTGTGTCTGATCGTCAGCCGGCATCAACGCTCTGAAGAGGACCATCATGTCGGCGGGCGTGACCTGCCTTGGTGGTCGCTCGGCATCTCAACGATGGCGACTCAGTCGTCGGCCAATTCCTTCATTGGCATCCCTGCCTTTGTAGCCCTTGTTCCCGGCGGGGGGCTGACATGGCTGCAGTACGAGCTGGCCTTGCCCTTGGCCCTGTGGGTGGTCATGCGGTGGTTGACGCCCACCTTCAGAGGCCTGGAGCTTGTCAGCATCTACGATTACCTGGAGCGCCGCTTTGACCGTGCCACCCGGCTGATGCTCAGTGCGGTCTTTCTGATTTCCCGGGCCCTGGCCACCGGAGTGGCCTTGTATGCCGCGGCTTTGGTGATCCAGGTGTGCACCGGGTGGCCGCTACCCGTGTCGGTGCTGATCCTCGGCCTGGCCACCGTGGGTTACGACCTGCTCGGTGGTATGCGCGCCGTGGTGTGGTCGGATGTTGCCCAAATGGTGGTGCTCTTGGCCGGTGCCATCTTCTGCACGGCAGTGGCTCTGGCCATGGTGGGTGGCTGGGGCAAGGTCATGGAGGTGACCGACCCCAGCAGGCTCAAAGTACTGGACTGGGGACACGGCCTGGGTGATGGCTCGAAGGCGCCGCTTTGGGGTTTCCTCATTGGAGGTGCCGTTCTCTATGTGGCCTACTATGGTGTCGACCAGAGTCAGGTGCAGCGCCAGCTCAGTGCCCGCAGCGTAGAGGACGCGCGTCGCGCTCTGGCGTTCAACGCCGTCGCCCGATTTCCTTTGACCCTGCTCTACGCGGCCATGGGCTTGTCGGTTGGCGCCGCGGTGGCGCTTTCACCCGAGCTTCAAGCCGCGATTCCGGAAGGGCGCTGGGACGCCATGATGCCCCAGTTCATCCGCAGCGCCTTGCCCGAAGGGCTCAGGGGTTTGGTGATCGCCGCCGTCATGGCCGCAGCCATGTCCAGCCTCGATTCCGCCCTCAACAGCCTCTCGGCGGCGACCACTCGCGACTTCTTGATGGGGGATTCCCAGGCAGCACCCAGCCTGTCCACCGCGCGCTGGGTGACCCTCGCCTGGGGGCTCTTCATCGTGGGCGTGGCCTGGCAGGCCAGCGAGTTTTCAAGCTCGGTGATCGAGGGAATCAATCGGGTGGGCGCCCTGTTCTACGGTCCCCTTCTGGCTGCGTTTGCCTGCGGGATACTGGATCGAAGGGCGACGGCTACAGGCATCAAAGCGGCCGTTGTGGCCGGGCTGGCCGTCAACATCCTGCTTTGGGTTGCCTTGGGTCAGACCCTGTTCTGGATGTGGTGGAACGTCACGGGTTTGGCGACTTCGATCCTGACTTGCCTGCTGGTCAGTCGTTTCACGCCCATGAAGGTCCATGGCCGCCAGACGGAGTCCTCGCTTCTGGCCGCCCAATCAACGGTGCCCATGAGCGCTTTCTGGGGCTGGGCCATGGCGGGTATCACAGCGCTGATGGGTCTGATCATCGCCTTGTGGCAGCACTACTCAACGTAACACGAACCTCATCACACATGGAAACGAGCCAAGCAAGCAACGGAAGCCAGTTGGACTGGCGGCGCTGGAGGGGGCGTATCTGGAGACGATTTGATCTCCGGCCTGACCAGGCCGACTCCCAGGAGATTGACGACACGATACGGTCCGGCGTGGAGTTCCGCGGCACCAATCTCTGGGTGTTGATCTTTGCCATCTTCGTGGCCTCCATCGGCTTGAATGTCAACTCCACGGCCGTGATCATCGGCGCCATGCTGATTTCCCCGCTGATGGGACCCATCATGGCGCTCGGGTACGGAGCCGGTATCAACGACTCCAGCTTGATGCGCTCGGCACTGTTCAATCTGGGCGTGGCCACCGTCATCAGCTTGTTGACCTCCACCCTCTACTTCCTGCTGACTCCTTTATCGCTGGCCCATTCCGAGCTGCTGGCCCGCACTACACCGACCATCTGGGACGTGCTGATCGCGCTGTTTGGGGGACTGGCCGGCATCATTGGCATCACGCGCAAGGTGAAGTCGAATCTGATCCCCGGTGTGGCGATTGCCACGGCCCTGATGCCCCCGTTGTGCACAGCGGGCTATGGCCTGGCTGTGGGCAACTGGCAATATTTCGCGGGCGCGGTTTATCTGTTCACCATCAATGCGGTGTTCATCGCCATCGCCACCTTGATGATGGTTCGGATCATGCATCTGCCCAGCGTCAAGGCGCTGGATGACCGAGCCTTGGTCAAGCAGCGAACCGTCGTGGGTGTCGTCGTATTGGCCACCTTGGTCCCGAGCATTTTTCTGGCTGTTGATCTGGTGCGGCAGGAGCTGTTCACGGCCAATGTGTCGCGCTTTGTTTCCCGCGCCGTGCAGACGCTGCCCAATGTCGTGCTGGTTTCCAAGGATGCGGACCATCGGCAATCGCGCTTGACCCTCAGCCTTGCAGGCGATCGTGTTTCCGATCAGACCGTCCAAGGGCTTGTCGCGCGACTGCCTGAGTTCGGACTCAGTGGCGTCAGCCTTCGCATCAACCAGGCGGGGCAGTCGGCGGAGGAACTGCAATCCGTTCAGCGGTCGCTGGTGCAGGAACTGCTGCAAGGCAATCGGGCGGAGTTGCAAAGTCGGGACGAGCGAATCGCCAAATTGCAGGCCGAGTTGCGTACGCTGCAGGAGGGCCAGAGCCCCAAGCGGATGATCCAGCAGCTGCGCGAGGAATTGGCGATCCAGTTCCCGTCCGCCACCCTGATTCAAGTCACTGTGGGTGAGACATTGAGTTCCCCTTCAGGGCAGACGGTGTCGCCTCAACCGCTCGTTTGGGTGGTGTTGAACGTACCCGAACGCATCAGTGGCGTTGAAGTGGAGCGGCTTCACAGAACGCTGGTCGCCAAAGCGCGTTTAGAGAGTCAATCAATGTTGACCCTGGAGGTGTTGTCTTGCGTGGAGCGCACTCGAAAGACCCCGGACTGCAATCGAATGAGTATCAGCAGTGGTCAACTCACTGCTCGAGTTTCCCGTCTTTGAGGCGTCTCTCGAAGGTGATCAAGCCGGGTAGGGCGGGCGCACGGGACCGCAGGATCATGTGAGAGCCAAGACCCCTCCAGAGCAGGTCCGCAGGAAGGACATCACCACCAAGGGTGAACTTTGTGCGCGCAACGGTGGCTGGTCACTGCGGCTGTCGCTCAGTGCAGACTGTGCAACTTTGACCTCCAGCGGGAGATGCTGGGGATGGGCCAACAAAGGCCGGGTTTAGGCAGGATTAAGTACCTTGCTGGCACGTTTGAAGTTAGCGTTTACTCTCAGAATAAGCTACACCCCGCCGAACCCAGAAGTGTAACAGGGTAGGACTGCGGGCCGTCCGCCAGGCGCACTCGCCGTCGAGCGAACCGACACGCTTAGTCTGAGGCCCCCTTGATCACCGGGGTGATGATCCCATCGTTGATCCATCGAACCAAGGCGGCGCCCACTTCCTGGCTACGCCCCGCGTAACTGTGGAAGCTGGCCTTGCCGCATGGCTCGGACCAACGGTTCCCGCCGATGACGGTCATGAGCCCGTTGATCCCCCGCTCTTTGGCGAAGTCATAGGGCGTGAATCGACAAAGATCGTCTCGATGGTGCAGATAGATGCTGGTCTTGGGTAACTGCGAAGGCTGAATGCCGGCCACCGAAAAAGCGTACTGCATGAATGCACCTCCCCCCGCAACGGATTGCGTGGCCGAGTGGATGCTGCCCGCCAATTCATCACCCAAGCGCAGGGCGAGCCAGTGGCTGCTGACGGCGCCGTAACTGTGGCCCATCACATAAAAGGTATGCAGCCCGGAATGCTCTCGAGTTCGGCGCAAGAGTCTGCGTATATCGCTGGCATGCTGCTCGCTTGACCGGTAATGGTCATCGCACGCCGTGGGGCTCGGGCCGCGTGCTCCCCACTGGTCCGTGGGGCAATCCACCGTCATCAACGAGATCCCCGCTTGATGCAGCAGTGTCTTCATCTCTTCAACGTGTTGCTGCAGGTATAGCCATGCTGGGCGCCCCTCCCGTATCTCGATTCTGGGAATCCCTGGCCATCCGGGAAACACCAGCAACAGCTTGCCGTTGCGTTGGGGTGCCACATCGAGCAGTCCGCGAATAACAGCGGCAGGAGCCCCTGACGGGCGCTCAACCGTCGCCTCAACGACCTCCCAAGCGTGCGCAGCCGGGCTTATCGAAGCCAACAGCCCCAGAGCCAGTCCAATGAGGATTGACCTTGATTGCATTTGTGTCCCCAAATCGCAGAGCCTAGCAGGCTGACAGAAGCACAGAGTGAGCGCGCACGTCAGATTTGATCACCGGGCCTGCTGCTTCAGATTGGGTTGGCTGGCAGGGGTGAGGTCACCGTGTGACCATGACGTCAGCGGACGCAGAAAAAATGGAAATCATCACCACCCATCTCATCCATCGAGCGAACCGGGCTCGGCCGTGGCATCGAGGGGACATACAGTCGGCCGTCCGGCAACAGCCATCCATCAGTGCCCAGTTGCACTCCGCCGTTCCAGGGGCCCAACAAGCCGATCTGCTCCAGCTCGGTCAGTGTCGGTAGCCGCGCGGCCTGGGCGCGACAAGCGGCTTGGGCCATGCCCAAGGACGACGCTTGTGCGGTCAGCCGTCCCGGGGCCGCCCCTACGATGGTCAAGCGCTGGCCGTCGACGACGACTGTCGAAGGCGCGCGGGTGCCCTGAAAGTGTTGGAACACCTGGGAGGCGAGTTGCGCGGCCACATGTTCGGGCCGACCGGTACATCCGAAGCTGACCGAACTGCCGTCTCGCATCTCCACATGGAGGCTCACCACGACCTCCCCAAGGCAACCCGGCGCGTAGCTGTAAGTCCCCCACATCAGCCCATCAATGCGGCGCAGCTGTTCAGCGTTCAGCTGGCCCTGCCGGCGTTGCTCCCGGACGTCTTGCAAGATATCAATGAGGGTTGCGGGGTTGTGAAAGCGGATGGCGCGCAGCTGGGGTCGGATCTCTCCGTAGATGCGATCGAGCTGCGCCTTGATCGACCCTTCCAGCAAGACATCCATTCCCATCCCGGCCGTTGCCAAGCGACGGTTCTTGTCGATCAAACCATCCATCGCGACAACTGCAGCAGCTGCCTCTACCGGTGCAGCGCCCAGCAGCATCATCTGACGAACTTCGCGAGTGAGCTCTTGACGCAAGGCGCTGCGGCTGCGCCCGTAGGCATCTTCGTATTGGCAAAGGTCCTGGCCCCTGACAAAGGGCACTGTTGTCCAAAGTGCCCGACTGGACTGTTGGGCTGTGGGCAATGGGGCGGCAGCCTGTGCCCAAGCCGACGCAGGCAAGCAAACCAGGATGACAGCCATGAGCATCGCAGACAGCGCCATGGCTCCCGTTCGGCTAACCCGAAAAGAGTGGGTGAAGATAGACGACAGCATGTGTATCACTCGGTCTTCCAACGAGAGAACTCTTGGTCTGAACAGAAACAGCGCGGCTCCAGCACAGGTTCCTCTTCCGTGCACCGCTCAAGTTCTGCGCTGGCGCGCTGCCGGGCTCGGCATCGTTCGCCCGACAGCCGGTGGATCCAGATCGCCAAAGCTCAGCGTACCCGGTTCAGGCTGTCGCGGATCTCCCGCAGCAGCAAGATCTCTTCTGGGGTGGGGGCTGGTTCCGCCGGTGGCGCCGGCTGCGGTGCAGGCTCTTTGGCCCGCCTCGTCATCAGGCTGTTCATCTGCCGCACCATCAAGAAGACGATGAAGGCCAGGATCACGAAATTCAGCGCTACCGTTATGAAGCTGCCGTAGGCGAAAACCGCTCCGAGCTTGCGGGCCTCGGCCAAGGGCTGTCCCGGCGACTGGCCGGCGAGCGCGATGTAGTAGCTGCTGAAATCAAGGCCGCCAAGGGCAATGCTGGCCACCGGCATGATGAGGTCCGACACCACGGAGTCCACGATCTTGCCGAAGGCTGCGCCGATGATCACACCCACGGCCAAATCGATGACGTTGCCCTTCAGGGCGAAGGACTTGAACTCGTTGATGAAGGACATGCGAAGCTCCTGTTGGCCCGTTTGAAACAGCATAACGCGCCCGCGGTGGCTCCAAACCACATGGACCACCCACGCTTGAGAATCCCCCAAGGGATCTGGGTTAGGGGCGGCAGCGGGGATTTCGGAGTACCCATCCTCGGAAACCCTGAGGGGTAGGGATGCGCTCCCGGGGGGTTATTGCGGGCTTCCAGGAGCTTGGCGGCTAAGCTCCGGCCCGCGCGGTGCCCAGGCCTGGGTGCCAGCGCACTTCCTGCAACCCTGTCGCTCCTCCGCCACTACCGCAAATGGCTATCCTGCTCCGGCCTTTCCTTCTCCTCCTGTGGGCGCTGGTGTGCTTCGGCGTGCTCCCTGTTGCCGCCCAGACTAAAGGCAATGAATCGTCCTATGTGCCCCAACGGGGTCAGCCCGGCAAGGACGTGATGTGGATTCCAACGCCCCAGGGATTGATCGACAAGATGCTCGAGGTGGCCAAGGTCACCCCGGATGATCTGGTGTTCGACCTGGGGGCGGGCGACGGCATCATCGCGATCACGGCGGCAGCCCGCCATGGCGCGCGAGCTGTCGGGATTGAATACAACCCACAGTTGGCTGACTTTGCACGCCGCAAGGTCGCGGAGGCCGGTCTTGAAAACAAGGTCCGGATCATCACGGGCGACATCTTCAA
>VFQS010003769.1_pt1 | contig 11381 bp, 9 predicted proteins | sample 3512361 | NCBI WGS metagenome assembly VFQS01 (sample SAMN10412375, study PRJNA504923) | tailings metagenome | isolation source: Relicate 1 Philex TSF3 active mining | place: Philippines | reverse complement strand
CTGTGCAGACCCAGTACGGGTTCCGCCGTCTACCCAACGGCGCGACGGAGTACGAAGACGTCTGACGCCCGTCCAAGCAGAATGGATGGGCGGGGCACAGTATTAACGCCGGGTGGCGCACAAAGCCGCCGAGCGACATGAAGATTTACCTCCATGTTATCGTGGCCATCGCGCTCTTTGTGATGAGTCTCTCGATATTGTTCGTCACCCAAACACAGGCGAATATCCGCCCGCTAGATACCGTCAGACTGTACACGAAGCGCGCGGTGGAAAGTGACACATCCGCCGCGCTGCACGAGGTCCGCTCGGCAGCTGACTTCCTCTCCGCCGATTGCATGGCCAAAACTAACAACTCGGTAAATACTGGTTGCGTAGTAACACGAGTTACAAAGCGCGCGGACATCCTGCGCCACATGAAATGTAACGAGTACGGCTCCCAGGTCTGCTCTTACCTGCGCTTGGCCCTGCAGCCGCTCATGCTCACAGTGAACCCGTCAAACACACCTCCGAATGTATCCGGCGCCGACCTCACCAAAGTCACCTCCCCTGGCGGGATGAGCTACCAGGAGATGCTGTACGACATCATCGTGAACGCGCCCCTCCTTTTCCAAGGCGCGTACAAGGCCGTGCAAAGCGACGACGTGGTGGTGATCCGGTCCGTGATCTACAACCTGATCAGCACTGTCATACTGGCCAACCTCCTTATCCACGTGAGCGACGCACACAAGTGGGAGAACCAACACATGCGAGCCACAGTAAGGGCCATCGCGTTCATCTCCGTGTTCATCACGGCGATTGTGTTTGTGAGCATGTACCCGGGAATGCTCCTCACATTCCTCCTCATCATGGGCATGGGGGCCGTGAACCTTGTGCACTTTGAGATGTTCCTGGACCCGACGATTGTGCGCCCGTGGATCCATCCGTTCGCTTACGCGGTGATCAGCATGAGCCTGGCCGTGCTGGCCCTCGTGGAGAACGGCATCCTCGACTACCATGTCTACATAGTGAGCCTCCTTGCCGCCGCGGCCGCGTCCCAGCTTTACATGGCGAACGCGTGGTACCACGTGGGCTACAAGGAAAAGCTACGATTGTCCGACCAAAAACTGGGGTATCTCCTGTTCGAGGTGTACACAACCAAGGAGACCCAGCTGGGCCTGGTCACGGGAATTCTGCTTCAGGCTGGCCTCCCACTCATCATCTTCATGACGCCTGGCTCAGTCGAGGTCCAAAAATCGCTTTTCCTGGCGACAGCACCGCTGCTGTTCTCGCTTCTGTCCTTATTCTCCCTGGTGGTCGTGGAGAATTTACCGTTGGACGACGAATATGGCGAGGTCATGCGAGGCAAGGAGGAGCGGATGGGCTGGGGACACAACAGCCCGGCTGCCACCGTCATCACTGGCGCCAAGCTCCTCGCCTCCATGATCCTCCTCCTGTTCGGACTGACCGTGATCCTAGTGTGGCTCGACGACCACATATCGACCGCTCGCGCCTTCATGGACCACATGCCGGAGGCGTCCATCAAGTACGACATGAGCCTGTCGCGGCGGTACCTCATTGGCCAAGGCCTCAACCTATTGTCGGCGATTTAACTGCCATGGCCTCTCTAATCTGGCCACCCGAGCATGTATATAAACTTCTGGCTACCATCTACCCACCGAGTCCGAACAGCACGCATGTCCGAACTAACGTATGTCCACCGAATGAATACACCCTCGCCAGCCAATATGCAGGGGGGTCCTGCAAAGGCCCAGCAGGGCACAGCATCGTCCTTTGGGGGCTGCGACCACGAGGCGGCACTGCGCATAGTCCTGGAAAACCATGCACGGGCACAGGAAGCGCACGACGCACGGATCCGGGAGCTGGAGGCCCGCGCGAGGGACCACCACCGCCAGATGACCCACACCACTGAGGAGGCACGCCGATGGAAGCAGGCACACGACGACGTGAAGGCCGCCGCGCGCGAGCTCTCGTACAAGACAACCATTGCCGAGCACAAGCTCCGGGAACTAGGGGAGAAACACAAGAACCTACACGAGAACCACACCGCGATGCAGGCGAAATACCACGAGCTGAAGAAAACCATCAAGCCGACGGATGTGGCGACCGAGAACGACTGGCAGAAGAACGCCGCCAAGTGGAAGCAGCGGTGCCAGGACGCGGTGAACAAGTACGAGGCCGTCAGCAAGGAGGCCGCGAACAAGGTCAAGGAGCATATCGCGGCGCGCGACAAGGCGCTGGCGGAGAACAGAGAGGCTGCTGCCAAGCTGAAGGCCCAAGTCGCCGCCTATCGCGAGCTGCAGAGAGAGCACGAGCAGCTCAAGGCCGACCACCGGGTGTCGACGAGTGACAATGCTCGCTTCTACAAGGAGCACACCCGGCTTTCCACCACAAACAAGGCGCTTGCACACGACAATGAGCAGTTTTTAGCCCGGGTAAAGCAGGCCAACCTGGACACGGCGGAGCTGGCGAAACTCAAGGCCGAAATCCCAGCCGTCAAGGCCCAACTGGCCCAAACGGCGCAACTGCAAAAGGAGGTGGCCTCGCTGTCCAGCTCCCGACAGGAGCTCAAGCTGAAGCACAAGGCTGCCATCCAGGATCTCAAGACCAGGCACGCCGACGAACTGGCCGCCCTGAAGAGCGCGAACCAGAGGATCATCGCGGCGACCGAGGATGAACTACGCACTGCCAAGAAAAACATCTCAGACAAGGCACAGGAGGTGTCGCAAACACTGAAAACAGCCGAAACACTCAAGGCTGAGGCGAAGAAACACAAGGAGATTCTGCGGGACTGCTGGCATATGCTCGATAACGCACACAAGGTCCTTGGGGTATGTGCCGACTTTCACGCCAAGAGCTGTGCGTCGTCAGACACCCCGCTCTTCACCGCCTTGTCCACTACATGCAGCACCGTGGGCAAGTTCCTGCAACAGACCCCGGTGTGACGCGAGTACCTCTCGTACAGCCCCCTCGCATACTCCACGAAGGTGTCCAGATCGCTCATCGCCCCGGGCCGGATCCGGCGCACGCCATCGAGGAGGTCGAACTCGGAATGCTCGTCTGAGACGCAGAACGATACGTGTGTGCCCACGTGCGTGTCCAGCAGCGGCAGAAGCATCTTCTCGACCACCGCGACGACCTTGGACGCAGCGTTCAGCATGGTCTTCTTGCCGCGCATCGAAGCAGCCTCACCGTCACCGCGGATAGAAGAGGAGGAGGTGTCCCCCCGCATCGACTGCGAGGCCCCGTCCACCCCCACATTGCCGCCTGGTTTTAATACAGGAAGGCAAGCCAATGCAAAAATACACCAAAGTAATCTGACTCACATTAAAGCGGGTCTGCGTGCGCATCTTCTCCTCGAGGAGAAGCGAGGGGATTCTCAGCTTCACACCGCCGAATCGCGCACGCTCCATGTTCACAAAGCCCTTACGAAGCCGCACACTCCGCCTGGAAAAAGGGTGGGGGGGGGGGTCGTGTCACACACAGCAAGTCTTGGACAACAACGACTACAGATACTGACCACACGGCTTTCATCATGCGCAGGCTCATGGTGTAGTACTTGTCTCCCACCCTCATGACGGGGAACTGGTCAGTGCACCCCCCTCCTTTGGGTTGAACCCACGTGACCAGGGCCTCGTTCCTTTCGAGGTGTGGAATCATCCCCTTGCTGCACGGAGGCTGCTTGAAGCCCCACGCGTCCCCGCTCTGAACCACAAAGACAGTCCCCATGTCCACTTCCTTCATTCCCCACTGAACAGATCAGGTAAGGCTACAGCCCACACGAGAAAGCACTGAAAAAAACACATGCTATCGAGTATTTAAACCAGGCTATTGGGGGGGAGGCATCTCTGTTTGCCGTGCTAGACTAGCACTGTGTGCAACATGGAAATCCCATCTAAAACCACCATGGGATTGCTCAAAAGTCGTTTTCCAGGGAAAAACAAGAAGGAAGACAGTATCACACAGAGCTTTATCGATAAGTGTGAAACGTATGACAACAAAGCAATAACGACGGGTAATACTGACAAGACCAAAACGAGATACCTCATGATCCTTGGTTGCCAAATTGATGCAATGCTCCTGCACCTGCCTATGGCTGAAAAAGACGCAGGTCAAATGCACTCCCTTCTGGATTACTGGTTCAAACGTCGCCCTCGATGCAAGCTCGAACGAGATTCGATGGAAGCAGCCATCATTGACTATATTGAGAAGAATAATGCGCATCAGACACTGGAAACCATTCAGGAGACCACCGAATACTGGGACGAACTCTTAGAGAAAGTCCCGGAAGAAGTAAGCAATATCATAGAGAAGGGATTCAAGTCTCGCAAAGCTACAGCGAGAAAGGCCACTGCGCAACACGCCGATCACTATCGGGGTGGCGCGAGAATCGAGTTGCTTGAGGACGATCCTTCTCCATACGCCGACGATGAACCTATGAACTTGTCACAGATGCAACACAAAGCACTGAATGACGCAAGGGCAAGGATGATAATCATGCAGCAAGGCCGCAAGACAGAGCGCATAGTGCCTCTGGATGCTGAAAGCGGTGCATTGGAACCAATCGCCTCAGTCGTTCCGTTTCAGAGCAAACCGACGGCAGGCATGGAGATCGGGTTCAGCAAGGCGGAAATGAGTCGTTTCATCAGGAGTGTAGTCAAGGAAGACACTGACGAAATTCGGAGAGACGTGCAGGTTTTACGCGAAGATTACATGAAAACCGAGACGTGTGTCCGTTCTTTAGCCGAAGATGCCAAGGAAACCAAGCAATTAATGCAGGAAACTAGGAAGACCAGTGACCAGTTGTTGGCCGCAGTGACAAGGCTGTCTGACCAGTTGGACAAAAAGGATGTTGAGACTGGAGGTGCAAGCACAATCGGCAAGAAACGAGCCGCCGTCCCAGTCCCAGTCCCAGGCCCAGACGACGATGACAGCACTGATTACGAAGGCGGAGAAGCAGACTGGGGTGTCAAGGGAGAAAAGAAATTCAAGCCTGCACATCCTGTAAAAACGGGAGGGTTCAAACCTTCAGCAACAACAGTGGTGCGAGCCGTTTCTGGCACATCCAGACCTTCCACCACTACTCCCGTTGGTGCAGTGCCGCGAGCCGTCCCTGTCACATCCAGACCTTCCACTACTACTCCCGTTACTACAGTGGAGCATCCAGCCACCGGAACCAAGACCAAGAAAGCGGAAGATTACTTGGTGAAAGACTTCTTTCCAGATAACCACCCGATTCATTACAAGGAAACCAATGTAAAGAAGCAAAATGTGATAAAAGATTTGATCGAAAAAATGCCGCTCTTTAACCATGTGCTAGTGGTACAAAATGATTTAACCCCTCTTGGACCTGTGTCCCAGTTTGTCGAGAAGATCAATACGTCCGCCAAAGCCGAGCGCCAGGCTGGGGGCCACAAGGCAGCTGGTACCAGAAAATCTCATGCCGAAGGTTCTGCGGCCGCCACGAGCCGTCGTCCCCTGACATTGTATCGTGCAAGCCCACCAAGAGGATCACAGGATGATTTCTCAGACTCGGATCAATAGGAATGACGACCAGAGACAGCAACGTCCGACCAAGGCGATCAGCCAACCACTTCATGCATATCCCCGCTACGGCCGGGATCCCGTTCAAGCACATCCACAAGCACAAGGAATTCCTCACGGTCCACTCTGGACTCGGAACGGGCGTTTCACACGCCCAGACCCGGCGCATTAAGCGCGGTCTACCAGCATTCCCATGCACACTTTCCCACTTCATTTCATTCTGGAACGGGTGTTTCGCACACCCAGACCCAGCGCATCATCAAGGCGCGGTCTAGCATTCGTACGCACATTTTTCATCAGTAAACACAAAAACACAATCAGGGTTTCTCTACCCGCTGCTTCTTGAGCAGACGGTAATCCGTGCGCTCCAACCCGCCCCTCCCCCCCGCCCCCGTACCGCCCGCAGAAGAGCCCTTCGGCACGAAGAGGAAGCTCATGATGTCCTCCTCACCGCTATCCCCGATGGTCAGCGGGTAAGCGTTTCTGACGCGAGCGTTCTCCGAAGCCAGGACCAGATCCCCGCATGGCAAGTCAGGTACCTCCTCCCCACTGCTGTTGTTATCCACGCACGCCGTTTCCACGCCCAGGAAGGGTTCGTCCATGTTGGCGACCTCGAAAGGGAATCTGAACCGCTTGACGCCCTCCTTGATGTCGCCAGTGACGCACGCGAGCAGCTTCACGGTGTCCAGGACGGGCACCCCCCGAAACGGGCTGCGATTCGGGTCCTTGCGCAGGAGGTACTCGTTGTGGACAATGTACAGCGAGAGGGCGCCCGCCGACGCAGCAATGTCGAGGATGCACTGGGCGTAGACCAAACTGTCTGCCTCCTCGGCTTCCACCGCGTTCGTAAAGCGCAGCAGGTCCTCCTTGGCTATATCGACGGCAAACACGCCGCCATCCATGACGTCGATATGCCGTGAGAGCGGGTCAGACGGGTTCTCCTTTGGCCCGACAAGGCGATAGATGTCCTCGCTGTACTTGACCACGTACGAACCCTGGGCCGCCGAGCCGTAGAAGCTGGTACTACGCGTCTCCACCACCCGACGGAGGCCAGGGCTGACCTCCACGACAGCCTGAGCGTCGGCCACACTCGCGGCATAGGTCTTCGGGAGGAGTTCCAGCCCCAAGGGGGTAGCCATGGAGTAGAGCGTGAAGCCACAAGGGCGGATGCGCGTGATGTTGACCCCGAAGCCCTCTTCGAACCCCCCCGAGTTCGCGGGATTGATCGCAACCTCCACCACGGAGAAGGCAGGGATCACGTCGATGTCAGCGGGGAAGACATTCCTGCTCCCCTCACCGCCAGCCTTCTTCTCCTCAAACATGAAGTCATGCAAAACCAACTTGATGGTGTTGCCCGAAGACACGCAAGAGACCTTGTCGTCCACACGCTCGCCGCGGGACCCGTTGCCTTCCTTGAGGAACGAGTACATCAGGATGGACTTGCCCACGCGATCCATAGTCACGTCATCGCGTGCCCACTCCCCGATCTCAAACAGCTCCTTGGAGTTGTCGTCGCGTGGCGCCGCTGTCTTGGCGCTCTTACCCGTCGGCTTTTTCCTGTGGCGACACATGCTCAGAAGCAGGGAGGCAAAGGCGAAACAGACAGACAGGCGTTACCACGGGGCCTTCATCCAGCCGCGCTCCCTGACGTTGATCACAGTGAAGGAGATGACACGCTGCTCGCCCTTCGCATCCAACTTACACGGGATCGGGGTGTTCGCCACGCATAACAGCAGAGCACCGCCTGGACCCCGTGCGGCATCGAGCGAGGCTCCAGTAAATCGAACGCCCGTGCGCGGGTGGGCCCTGCAAAGAGCACCACGATCCCCGTCAAGAGAAATGCCACGAGGGCGACTAAGGAAATAGTACTGTCATCATCGTACCAGTCGCGGGAAAGCGTGGCAGCACAGGATGGAGGGGATGATAGACTCAGCATAGTAAAGGGCAAAAGCAAGGAAGGGCGCGCGCGTGGTGGTCCGACGTGTTTCACACCAAAGTTCTTTATTTTTTATACCCAAAGATTGGAAAAATGCCGGACGGCACCCCAAAAAAACGGATTTCTCGAAAAAAGGAGGCCACGTTTTTTCCACGGGCAGGGGTTTTAAATCTTGGGAGAAGCGAGTCGTTTCGACAAGCCCCCGTCGGAGTCGAGCCCCGCCATGATCCCCTCAAGCTCCTCACTGAGAGCGTCACACTCCTCCGGTTTGAACACGTGAGGGAAATCTTCCTTGGCCATCGACAGCTCATCCGTAAAGGCCCTCAGAAACTTCTTCGACTCCTGCACGAGCTGGCGCTCCAGGCAGAGTTCGCGATGCACGGTAAAGTGCTCGGCGCGGCAGAAATTGCCGCAATACACAGTCGGAGGATGGCCTGGACCGTTGCAGTCGAGGCACTGGACAAAGGAGCGCACATTTTCGGTGGTAGGCTTCACATGACAGGACTGGCAGCCAGCCCACGGCTCGTCCTTGATGGAAGGATCGAGCAGGCGCATCCTGGAACTGAAAAACTCGGCAGACGCCTTGCAGAAGGGGCGGTGAATGGCGTAGTGCGCAGTCTGGCAGGCCTTGGAACAATACCACACGGGGACAGCGAAGGAATCCTTGCAACGGCTGCACATCTTGAATCCACGCGCGTCAGCAAAGGTCGCCTCGTCAAACTCTTCCTCGAAGGTCCCAACTTTGATGCAATTGTTGCAAACCTTCTTAACACTGAACGCGATCCCCACAATGGCAGGCCCGATCGCCGCGCGCCCGCTCCCGTGCGTCAGAGTGATGGTCTCGCGTCCAGAGTTGCTGAAGACTGGAAGAGGTCCCAGGTCCTTCAGTCCAGCCCTCTTCCTCATCGCTGCAGTGACACGCGTCAGGGGGAACTCGTCGTAGAGATCCGAGACCTCCGCATAGCCTGTGCGCTCCACCTTTTCGGGGCCCACCACACCAGCCCACAGCAGGAAATGACAAAAGCAACCATGGCCAGCAGCATAGCTCATACACGGAAGCGCCCCAGAACAGACGGCTGTGTAGGCCATTTTGCAGTTCGACAAGACTGGAAACAAGAGAGCCAAATCCACGACAGTCGCACCCTTCGGACGCATCCTCATGAAATGAACATGGACATAGGTCTCCAGAGGCCTAGTGAACGTTTCGGCATCCCTCCTGGGTTTCTGAAGCTGAGCCAGACGCTCCATGAAAGTATTGTAGGCAGCCATTCCACACTCCTTCTGCACATCCTCATGGGTCAACAGGAATCCAGCCTCGGGACGAAGATCTCTTATGTGGAACACAGTGTTCTGTGGCATGGCTCAGAGTGGCCTCCGCGCACAAATCATTTGATTTTATTCCCTTGAAAAAGGGGCGGTGCTAAAACCCGTACTCCCCCTTTTCCCAAAAAAGGGGCCTGCAATTTCCGTACTGAAATCAGTACGCGACAAAAGTTTACACCTGACAGGGTATTTAACCGCCAATAGGCACAAGAGGCATCACGCGCACGCAATCATGTTCGACACACGTTACAACCCGTCCCAGATCCAGGCAGCCATGGAGGACTTCGTGGCAAACTCCAGCTTGAGCAACCCAGACGACATCGCCTGGTCTGAATTCAAAGACATGGTCACATACATGAACGACGCAGACAATTTGAAGAGGTTCAAGGCTATGGTGACGTCCATCTACACTGTGGCATCTGCCAAGTGCGACAAGACTCTGCCAGAGCACATGGAAAAAAACACAAAGGGTAAGGTCATGGTGACAGCATTCATGATCAAGTACTTTCCTCATATTGCCCTCGACAACCAGCCCCTCGGAGAGAGGCTGCTTAATGCAGCCGTCGCTGTGACAGACGGCATCCAGGAGTGGATTGATCACTGGAAGACCAACCAGTCGTTTGAGGCCATGGGGAGCGGTGCCTCTGAGCAGCTCATTGTGGCCATCTCTGACTACATCCCTCTGTTCAAGGAGTGGAATACTACGAACGTGGAGACTTCAGCCCTTGATGTCAAGGAGAGGTTGGCGGATCTCGTCGAGGCTATGGTCCAGCAGGGACCAGTCCTCTCGCCCGAGCGCATGGAGATGCAGGAAGAGTTTATCTTCTTGGTCGGCTGGCTTACCCAACTTATCGGAGAGGATCAGGTCGAGGATTTCATGCAGGAGCTTGAGACGGGGCATGCTTAGTACCATGCCATGAGCTGCTGTTTCGGGGCATGTTTACAGTGCCTGAGCCTCACTTGAGGCTGCTGTTTTCATCATTAAAGAAAACATACTGATTTCATTTGTGATAGTGTTTCCATGTAAACAGAGACATTAAATAACACTGATGAAAAACTAGCAAATTCCAGCAAAAGATTACACAAGGTACTCACAAGAACAAGGCAAACCGCAAAAAGCACCTGGATTCACACAGACTTTTCACGTCAAGAGTTTCAAAAATCCATGGCAAACAGAAGAAAAAAGTCTGACGCAAAGAAAACACAAAAAGTCTCACAAAGACAAGCAACGCGTGTAATAATCACGACAATGGCGATAAAGCCGGGGCACTCAAATTTGCGTTCTAAAACGCAAAGAGGCCGCTCAGGCATCGCGGAGAAGGGAACGGAGCCGCTCGGCAGCGAGCTCACGGTCCACACTCGAAAGCGGGAGGGAGGCGAGCTCGACCAGGCGACGAGCGATGTCCGAAACGAAGGCAGCCTTTTCCTTGCCAAACTCGAGCTTCTGCCGCGCAACCCTGGTATCGACCTCAGAGCTGGCGCGCTTGAAACCAGCGCTGCGACAGCCATCGTCAGCCGACTGCACTACCCCGCTGCCGCCGTCGTTGTTTTCGATGGAAAGAAAGGCATCGCCAAAGTTGTCGTTGGCGTCGCCGAAACCGAAGACTGGAACACTGGGCTTGCCGCCGGAGTTGTCGTTGGCGCCACCGAAACCGAAGACTGGAACAATGCCGCCGGAGTTGTCGTTGGCACCGTCGCCGGAGTTGTCGTTGGAGCCATCGCCGGAGTTGTCGTTGGCACCGTCACCGGAGTTGTCGTTGGCGCCGTCGCCGGAGTTGTCGTCGTTGGCGCCATCGCCGGAGTTGTCGTTGGAGCCATCGCCGTCGCCGGAGTTGTTGTGGCCAGCACCGTCGCCGGAGTTGTTGTGGCCAGCACCGTCACCGGCCTCGTCACCGGATTCGTCGCCGGAGTCGTCGCCGGAGTCGTCCTCGGGGGCGCTGGGATGGTATTGAGCACCCGCCGAAGCACCGCTACCTCCCACCGGCTTCAGCTGATCAAGAATGAACGCGCGCTCCTTGTCACAGATATCGTGGTCGGAGATGCTCTTGATAATGAACTTTACATCGGTCATGCGAACACAACACACAGGGATTTCACCCATCTTCAATGGGTCCACTGGATCAACCGAAAACCTATGGAAGAAGATATTGTTGGACATCTTAGGGCAGGTGTCCCTGTAGACAGCATATATCTCCTTCAGCACCTGCCAGAAAACAATATTTGGATCAGAATCCAATCCAACACAAAACGACAAAAAATAAGACTAAAACCTGGCAGGCGTCGTTGGACTTGAAGCCACACGCCGCCATAAGCACATCCCTGCAGCGCAAGATACGACCATAGGTGGCGGCGCGAAGAACAGGGATTTCGGTCAACGAAGATCCAATCGTCATGGAATCACAGATATCCGCCTTCACAAGCGGAGTCAGTCCATCACCACGACCATGGTTCCAGAAGGCCAGGTGAAGCCCACCCCAACTCATCGGATTCTCGTAGTCGTCGTCGTTGACACGAGCCTTCCCAGCAGGACTCTTGCCACCCTCGCGCGAGGCGGAGTCGTCGTCGGGCTCTGCGAAATCAT
>VFQS010003768.1_pt1 | contig 11383 bp, 9 predicted proteins | sample 3512361 | NCBI WGS metagenome assembly VFQS01 (sample SAMN10412375, study PRJNA504923) | tailings metagenome | isolation source: Relicate 1 Philex TSF3 active mining | place: Philippines | reverse complement strand
TCATCCCGTAAATACTAATGATCAAAACTAAAACTGAACTTATATAAATCCATTTTCTATATCTAGTCACAGCAATTACAACATACTCAATAAACCCTTGAGAATAAACCCTATACAAATGCTTTAAATGTCTCGGTTTAGGCGGTTTAGAATATGAAGCCATAATAGGTATTATACATATCGATAATGCAAATACAAACATGATGTTCAAACTTGATATCACACCAAACTGAGCCAACTTATCGGAACTAGTAAATGTACAAAACCCGATTGCAGTAGTTAAATTGGTCAAGAAAGTAACAGATCCAATCCTACGAATCATAGTAAAAATAGCTCTGGTTTTATTTGAGTGTATGACATATTCTTGATGGTAACGAGTAACCAGAAAAACACAATTAGGTACTCCAATTACAATTAACAAAGGAGGAATCAATGCCATCATAATCGAAAGTTGAAAATCGAATAATGCAATGCTTCCAAGCGCCCAAATTACAGAAACAAAAACAACGATATTACATTGCATAACAACTCGTAAAGAGCGAAAAAATATGTAAAGTAAAACTGAAGACGCTAATATTGAAAGTGCTAGAAAGATATATAATTCATTCACAATTCTCTTCCCAATTACAACACGCATGTGTGGGAGTCCAGCAAAATGAGGCTTACCAAAAAATTTAGCATTGGATTCAGCAAGTTTTTCAATTTCAAATACAACCTTAGATTTCTTTTTATCTAACAAAGCATTTTCATCCATACCAATAAGCATAAGATGTACATTAGACTTGTCGTTATAAAGTAAATTTTTATAGATTGGGTTAGACTGGATTTCACTTTTTATTGAGTCAATTGTTTTTTCATGGAAAGTTAAATCTGAAAATATTTTACTTATTTCGAAACGATTACGAACTTTATTATTTCGAAGCTTATATAATGTTGCTTCAGAAATCACACTTTCTACTCCTTCAAATTGTAAAATTTGATAACCTAAATCATGCCATTTCACAAAATTCTTTCGTGTGTACAACGAGTCTGATTGAATCGCTATTACTAAAGTTGAACCGTCTTCACCAAATTGAGCTTTAAATTTTAGATAGTCTGCCTGAGGCTTACTGTCTTTTGGTAAAGTATTCCCGTATTTATTATCAACCTTAAGACTTGTAAAAGCAAAATAACCTAAAAAAACAGTAATAATTGCTATGATAGACAGGATGAATAACCTATTTCTTAGTATTAAACTAGCTAGTAAATTCCACATAATTTCCTTCTCTCAAAAGTACAAAGAGTCAAATATAGTAAAAATTAAGTTGAATTAAGGGCGAAAAAATTATAGTTTGATTAAAGCTAGAAGTTATTAATTTCTTTATAATAAATTTCTTCGTTAAATTCTTTTTCACTTTTAGCAATTACTAAAGTTGCAACACCATTACCTATTATATTTGTAATAGCTCTGGCTTCACTTAGAAACTTATCAATTCCCAAAAGAAAAGCGAGACCTTCTAATGGAATTTTGTTTATTGAAGATAGTGTTGATGCAAGAACAACAAACCCACTACCTGTCACACCAGCTGCACCTTTTGAAGTCAACATAAGAATTCCAATAATTAACAACATTTCAGAAATAGACAAATGAATTCCGTACAATTGAGCGATAAAAATAACTGACATGGAAAGATAAATGGATGTACCATCTAAGTTAAAAGAATACCCAGTCGGAACCACCAATCCTACCACAGATTTTTTACATCCTAGCTTTTCTAATTTCAACATCAAATTCGGCAAAGCACTTTCTGAAGATGAAGTACCCAAAACAATCAATAATTCCTCTCGAATATAACGTAAAAACTTAAAAATATTTAGTTTATAAAAACGCATAATCATACCTAAGCCTAAAACAACAAACAATATCATTGTCATATAAACACTCCCCACAAGTTTACCTAAAGGAATTAAAGTACTTAAACCAAATTTACCAACAGCAAACGCCATTCCTCCAAAAGCACCTAAAGGAGCAAGAAACATAACATATTTCAATAGTTTGAAAACAAATTTCGAAACCTTATCAAGCCTCTCTACAACAAATTCACGCTGCTTTATTCTTGAAATGATAATACCAGTTAAAATAGATACTATTAAAACCTGAATTGTAAAATTATCTTGTAAAAACTTCAACCAACTAAAAGCTTGGTGAACATTAGATGTATATTTTGAAGCGTCAGAAACAGTCAATGTACTCTTATCAATATTTCCAGGTTCAAGATATACAGCTAAAAAAACGCCCAAACCAAGAGCAAAAGTGGTGACTATTTCAAAGTAAATCAAAGATTTTAAACCAATTCTACCTACTTTTTTCAAGTCACCCATAGAGCTTATCCCAAGAACAATTGTCAAGAAAATGATTGGACCAACAAAAACTTTAATGATAGAAATGAATCCTTTACCAATCAACTCCATTTTTTCACCCAAAGCAGGATTAAAATGACCTAATAAAATACCAGCAATAATTGCGATGAAAACATAAAAAGTCAGGTGTTTAAATATTTTTGTCATAGGACTATTTTTTTTTACCAATCAAAAACATTGTTGGGATTTTTGAGATGTCATAGGCATTATCTCTCCAATTCTTTGCAGTCATTGTTCTAATATGTTCTTCGTAAGTAGTAAGATTAGAAGCAATGCAAATTTGAGTGTCATCAGATAATTCATTAAGCATATCTTCCAGTACATGCATATTTCTGAAAGGTGTATCCATAAAAATATGAGTTGTACCTGTTCTTCTCGCTGAGGCTTCAAAATCTCTTAATTTACGAACTCTATCTTTTCTATCTTTAGGCAAATAACCATGAAAAGAAAATTCTTGACCATTAAAACCACTTCCCATAAGTGCTAATAAAATAGATGACGGTCCAACCAAGGGTGCAACCCAAACCCCTTCTTGATGAGCTAAAGCGACTAAATTTGCCCCTGGATCAGCAATCCCTGGACAACCAGCATCAGAAATTACAGCTAGATTATTCCCATCTTTAATTGGACGAAGCATTGCATACAATTCCTCGATAGGTGTATTGTTTTTTAGAATAAAAAAGGTACTTTCATCTATTGGAAATTCACGATCTAATTTTCGTAAATACCTACGTGCTGCTTTAATATCTTCTACTGCGAAAAATCTAAATTCGGAAACCATCGTTGCCACATCAGAAGGTATTACTGCTTTTGTACTTTCACTCCCTAAAGTAGAGGGCAATAAATATAATTTTGAATGACTCATTTTTGAATGATTAATTTTTAATGTTTAATGTTTAAATTATAGTCTATTGACCATTTAACTTTTTTATTAGGGTATCTGTCGCTTGATCAACAAGAGCATACACATGATCAAAATCTTTCTGAGTACCATAATACGGATCGGGAACACTTGCTTCTTCTTGATTCGTAAAATCACCTAAGAGCATATGAACTTTCTTCTTGTCTTCAAAATTTCTCGCTAAAGAGAGAATGTTTTTTTTATTCGTAAAATCCATTGCAAAAATAAGATCGAAAGAATCAAAATCACTAGTTGTAAATGGACGAGCACGAAGCATACTAATATCAGCGCCATTTTTCCGAGCTGTTTCAACCATTCTTGAGTCAGGAGCTTGTCCTTGATGTAAAGCTATCGTACCTGCTGAATCTACATAAATATCCAGCCCATTTTCTTTGACCTTTTTACGGAGTAAACCATCAGCAATTGGAGAACGACAAATGTTACCTAAACAAACCATTAACACTTTCATAAGAAAATTGAATTTGAAACAAAAATAAAGATTTGTGGCGACATACCATCAAGTTCATTTTTGGAAACGAACCTAATGTATTAAACAGATATTGTAGGAATATTATTTTTTTGTATTTCTGTTACTTTTCAAGAATAAAATTGTTATATTTAAAAGAATCTTTGATTCGAAAATAATAACATAAATATCCCAAAGCCATGAGACAATTAAAAATAGTAAAGCAAGTAACAAATAGAGAAGTTGCTTCTTTGGATAAATATTTACAAGAGATTAGTCGCGAGGGTATGATTACGGCTGAGGAAGAGGTTGATCTAGCAAAACGCATCAAAAATGGTGATCGCCGAGCATTAGAAAAATTAACACGTGCGAATTTACGTTTTGTTGTTTCAGTTGCAAAACAATATCAAAATCAAGGAATGACATTACCAGATTTAATCAATGAAGGAAATGTTGGATTAATAAAAGCAGCCGAAAGATTTGATGAAACAAGAGGTTTTAAATTTATTTCTTATGCGGTATGGTGGATCAGACAGGCAATACTACAAGCATTGGCTGAACAGGCACGTATCGTTCGCCTTCCTTTAAACAAAATTGGTACTATTAATAAAATTAATCGTGCATTTTCTGAATTAGAGCAAAAAAATGAACGTCCACCATCAGCAGAAGAGTTAGCAGAAATGTTAGGTCTATCCGTTAACGATGTAAAACAATCATTACAATCGAATGGTCGTCATGTTTCGATGGATGCGCCACTTACTGAAGGGGATGAAAGTTCGTCTAACATGTATGATGTATTAGCTAATGATTTCAGTGATACACCCGATGTTGATTTAGTAAAAGAATCACTCCGTAAGGATATTGAACGTTCACTTTCAACACTTACTTCACGTGAAGGAGAAGTAATTCGTTTGTATTTTGGTTTAAGTGGTAAACATCCGTTAACACTTGAAGAAATCGGTGATCGTTTTGATTTAACTCGTGAGCGCGTACGTCAAATCAAAGAAAAAGCTATTCGCCGAATGAAACATACATCTAGAAGTAAAATGTTAAAAAATTACCTTTAAATTGGAAGATTATAGATTACAGATTGCAAATTGGAAGATTATAAATTTATAATAAATAAATTTGACAAAGGGATTACTAACAATGTAGTCCTTTTTTCATTTTATTGATTATTGTTATTGATTTATTGTTTTTTGAATTTTATGCTTTAACTTTGGGATGCGAATAAAATTAGGGTTATGCCCTTATAAATTAATAACTCACAAGTAAATACCATTATGGCTAGTTCAAAAATCATTTACACGCTAACGGATGAGGCTCCTGCATTAGCGACTTATTCATTTTTACCAATCGTAAAATCATATTTATCTACCGCTGGCGTAGATGTTGAAACAAGAGATATTTCATTGGCTGCTCGTATATTAGCAGGATTTCCAAACGCATTACAAGCAGATCAACGTGTGAATGATGCGTTAGCTGAATTAGGTGAATTAGTAAATTTTCCAGAGGCAAACATTATCAAACTCCCAAATATTAGTGCTTCTGTGCCGCAATTAGTAGCAGCGGTTAAAGAATTACAAGCGGCAGGATTTTCTATTCCTGATTATCCTGTAGATCCACAAACAGAAGAAGAAAAATCGGCGCGTGCTATTTATGACAAAATTAAAGGAAGTGCTGTAAATCCAGTTATTCGAGAAGGAAATTCAGATCGTCGTGCACCAGGCTCTGTTAAAGAATATGCTAGACAAAACCCACATTCTATGGGTGCTTGGTCGAAAGATTCTAAAACAAAAGTTGCAACAATGTTAGCTGGTGATTTCCGTACAAACGAACAATCTGTAACCGTTGAAAATGCTACATCTGTAAACATAGAGTTTGAGGGAAAAGATGGTTCAAAAGAAACATTTAAAGCAAACTTAAATTTAAAAGCGGGAGAAATTATCGATGCTACACACATGAGCATTAAAGCGTTAAACGCTTTCTTGTTGGAGCAAGTGGCATATGCAAAAGCAAATGGAATTTTATTTTCAGTGCATATGAAAGCAACTATGATGAAGGTTTCTGACCCGGTTATTTTTGGACACATTGTGAAAGCATATTTTGCAAATGTTTTCGAAAAACATGCATATAAACTAAATGAATTAGGAGTAAACGTAAATAATGGTTTGGCTGATTTATTAGACAAAGTGAAAGGTCATGCTGATATCGAAGCTGATATTGAAGCTGCTTTTGCAAATGGTCCTGCTATTGCCATGGTAAATTCTGACAAAGGAATTACAAATTTACACGTTCCTTCAGATGTGATTATCGATGCATCTGTTCCAGCAATGATCCGTACTTCTGGTCAAATGTGGAACAAAGAAGGAAAATTACAAGATACATTGGTTGTGATTCCAGATTCAAGTTATGCTGGAGTATATGATGCAACTATCAACTACTGTAAAGAAAATGGTGCTTTTGATCCAAGAACAATGGGTACTGTTTCAAACGTTGGTTTGATGGCTCAAAAAGCAGAGGAATATGGATCGCACGATAAAACGTTTGAAATTAAAAAAGATGGTACTGTTAAGGTTGTTGACACAAACGGAACTGTTTTAATGTCAAGCGAGGTTGAGGCTGGAGATATTTGGAGAGCTTGTCAAACAAAAGACGCGCCAATTCAAGATTGGGTTAAATTAGCCGTTTCTAGAGCTAGAGCTACTGGATGCCCTGCAATTTTCTGGTTAGATGAAACTAGAGCTCATGACAGACAAGTAATTGCCAAAGTGAATACGTATTTAAAAAATTACAATACAGATGGATTAGACATTCAAATCATGTCTCCATATGATGCAACTGTATTCTCATTGAAAAGAGTAAAAGCGGGTCAAGATACAATCTCAGTTACCGGAAACGTATTACGTGACTACTTAACAGATTTATTCCCAATTTTAGAAGTTGGAACAAGTGCTAAAATGTTATCTATCGTTCCTTTGATGAATGGTGGTGGATTATTTGAAACAGGCGCTGGAGGCTCTGCTCCTAAACACGTGGAGCAATTTTTAGAAGAAAATCACTTACGTTGGGATTCTTTAGGTGAATTTTTAGCTTTAGCTGTTTCTTTAGAGCATTTAGCAGAAACTACCAAAAATCCGAAAGCTAAAATTTTAGGTGAGACTTTAGATAGAGCAACTGGTAAATTATTAATTGAGAATAAATCTCCACAAAGAGATGCTAAACAACTAGATAATAGAGGTTCTCATTTTTATATAGCATTATATTGGGCCCAAGAATTAGCAAAATGTAATGATTCTGAGTTAAGCAGTGCATTTGCAGGAGTTGCTCAAGAACTTGCCGAAAATGAAACTAAGATCGTAACTGAATTAAACGAATGTCAAGGAAACGCAGTTAATATTGGAGGTTATTATTATCCAAATTTTGACCTTGCTACCAAAGCAATGAGACCTAGCACTACATTTAATCATGCGATTGATGGTTTATTAGTAAAAGCATAATAAATTAATTTAAAAATACTTAGGTGGTTGAGACTATTCGAAACCACCTTTTTTGTTTTATAGCATTATATGAAACTACTTTTCTCCATTTTTCTAATTTTCTTGATAACATCTTGTGGAGTGATCAAACCAAAACAACCTCAAGTAACTGAAAACAAAATTCAAGTGGAACAAAAAGTATCAACGATACATGTTCCGATTGAAGTAAATTTGAAAAACTATCTTACAGAGGCAGAAAAACAAACTCCAAAAAAATTCGAAGACGAAAAACAAGCATGTGAGGGTGTTAGTTTTTGGTACAAATTGGAACGAAATCATTTGGAATTTGATGGTAAAGAAAATCAATTACTTCTCAATTTATCAGGGAAATATGCGATAAAAATTAATTACTGCCCAAAATGCACAGGGCTTTTTTCTGACAAAGAAAATTGTATAGTACCCCGTGTTTATGCAAGTTGCGGAATTAACGAACCGATGCGAAAGATTAAAGTATCAACATCCACAGCGCTTTCAGTAAATAAGGATTATAAAATTGAAGCGAACACATCACTGAAAGAAATCGTTACTGAAGATAAATGCGAAATTACTGTTTTCAAATATGATGCTACTGAAAATTTGGTCGAAGAAATGGAAAAGGCCTTAAAAGGAGTAACTGCAGATATTGACAAAAAAATAGAACAAACAGATTTAAAAAAAGAAATGCAAAAAATATGGAAGGAATTTAACAATCCAATTGTAATTCCATCAGTTGGATATTTTTACCTATCACCAACGAGTTTAGCAGTTAGTTCTCCAAATTTTTCGAAAGACAAACTTAATTTGACTGTTACAATAAATGCATTTCCGAAGGTAACACTAGAAGAAAAGAAGATAGTTACTCCTCCTCTACCCGATTTAAACCCAAGTAATGGAGAAAAAGGTTTTCAAATTAGCTTGGCAATTCAAGGGAAATATCATTCTATCAATACGTTGCTAGCTAAAAACTTAAATGGAAAAGAAATTCAACTAAAAAAAGAAAAAATTAAAATTGATTCTGTTTTAATTCTTGGCGCAACGAATCAAAAATTAAGTTTTAAAGCTCATTTTTCAGGAAAGAGATCAGGTATACTATATTTTGCTGGAACACCAACATTTGATAAAGAAAAACAAATCATTTCATTCCCTGACATGGATTTCGATATCGAAACAAAACATGCCATCTTAAAAAGTGCAGCTTGGCTATTCGATGATCTCATCACCGCAAAAATTAGAGCATATGCTGTCTATGATTTATCCAAAGAGTTAACTACTAACAAAAAAATGATCGAGAAAGAATTGAATCGAGAACTTGATAAAGGAATTAACATGGAAACAAAACTCAAATCTGTTCACATTGACCAAATTGTTCCAATGAAAGATGAATTGTGGATTTTAACGAATTTAGAAGGAGAGATGGGGATTAAATTATAATGTTTAATGATGAATGTTTAATTTTTAATGACAAATTCTAAAAAAATAGCAATTATAGGTGGTGGTGCTGCAGGATTTTTTGCTGCAATAAGTGCGAAAGAACATCATCCTGATGCAGAAGTTACCATTTACGAAAAGTCAGCAAAAGTTCTTTCCAAAGTTAAAATTTCTGGAGGGGGGCGATGTAATGTTACACACGCATGTTTTGACAACAAAAAATTGCTTACTTTTTATCCTCGAGGAGCAAATTATTTACGCAAAGCTTTTGAACAGTTTAATACTCGCTCTATCATAGAATGGTTCAAAAAAAGAGGCGTTGAACTGGAAACATTATCAGATAATTGCATTTTCCCAAAATCAAATTCTTCTCAAACGATTATTGATTGTTTTCTGAATGAAGCAAGAAAATTAGGTGTTATTCAAAAACTACAAACACCCATTGTAGATGTCAATATAACTCAGTCAAATGAATTTGAATTAATAAGTTTAACACGATCTTATCTTGTGGATCGAGTTATTTATACTACTGGAGGTCAACCCAAAAACAACTCACTTCATTGGTTACAAAAATTCAATCATGAATTAATCGAACCAGTACCTTCCCTATTTACGTTTAATATGCCGACTGACCCCATTCGAGAATTAATGGGAATTGTAGTCGAAGAAACCACAACTAAAATTGAAGGAACAAAACTTGAAGCATCTGGTCCTTTATTAATTACCCATTGGGGTATGAGCGGTCCGTCAATTCTTAAATTATCCGCATTTGGAGCAAGACTTTTAGCAGAAAGAAATTACGATTTTTATATACTCGTAAATTGGCTACATAACCAAAAAGAACCTGAAGTTAGAATACAATTAGAGCAAACTCAAATTATACATACAGATAAAAAAATGGGTAACCTAAATCCTTTTGGACTATCAACAAGATTATGGCATTTTTTACTTGAAAAATCAAATATATCCGTTGATTCTAAATGGAAAGAACTTCAGGGAAAAAAGACAAATAAACTGATTAATACTTTGGTAAACGACCGCTACCACGTTTCTGGAAAAACTACCTTTAAAGAGGAGTTTGTCACAGCTGGTGGCATCGGATTGTCTGATGTAGATTTCAACACTATGGAAAGCAGAAAAGTAAAAGGGTTATTTTTTGCTGGAGAAGTATTGGATGTAGACGGTGTGACCGGTGGATTTAATTTTCAATCAGCTTGGTCTACAGGATGGATTGCGGGGAAAAACGTGATATAATTATGATTTATGAATTATTAATTATGATTTTAATTAAACTATCTTTGTAAAAAAATCAATTATGGCTTTAGATTCCAATATACGAGTAACGAAAGATTTCACTTTTGATATGGCGCATGCTTTATATGGCTATGATGGACCATGTAAAAACATTCATGGACATACCTATCACTTAAGCGTTACTCTATTAGGAAAGCCAATAGCTGACATCGAACATGTTAAACTTGGTATGGTGATTGATTTTGGTGATTTAAAAGATGTTGTAAAACGAGAGATTATCGAAGTTTTTGACCATGCATTGGTTTTAAATGAAGAAGCACCTTATTCAAAATCTGAAGTTATTTCTAACGAATTTGAAAAAGTAATATTAATGCCATTTCAACCAACTTGCGAAAATTTATTATTGCACTTTGTAAATTTATTAGAAGGAAAATTTGCACATAATACTAAATTAATCTCATTACGTTTGCAAGAAACTCCAAATTCAGGTGCAGAATGGAGAATAGAAGATAATAAAATCTAACTCAAGGTATTTTTATTTTAGGTCCTAAAAATTTGGGCTCAACACCAAACCAAAGGTCTGTGAATAATTTTACACGAGCAAAATATTCACGCACGTGTGTTTTTAATCCTGCATATTTTTGGACATCTTTCGCATTAAACCCGATTGCGTTCATTTTAAATTCTCTAGCTAAATAAATTGCTCTTTCATTATGAAACTTTTGAGAAATGAAAACGATATCATTTTGATCAAATATCTTTTTCGCCCTAACTGCAGAATCTAGGGTTCTAAATCCAGCAAAATCTAAATATATTTTATTTTTTGGAATCCCTCTTTTGATCAATTCCTTTTGCATTTCTGCGGGTTCATTGTATACTTTAGTACTATTATCTCCACTAATGATGATGAAATCAATTTTATGATTTTTGAAAAGTAAAACGGTAGCATCAATTCGATTAAAGAAAAAATCATTTTTCTTACCATTTCGAAGAAATTTACTTGTCCCAAGTAAAACTGCTGTTTTTCTGTATGGAACTTTAACTATATCACTATAAATGAAAGGCTCTGTAGTAGAAACTACAATATGATTCGCCCAAAACATTAAGCTACAAAATAACAAACAAAGAATTGAGACTCTTCTAAAATATTTATTTTTTAAAAAACTCATTGATTTACAGAATACATACAACTAATCAGCGTTTTACTTTTATTCTCTGTTTCATCTAACTCCAATTCGGGGATCGATTGTGGAGTAAATCCTCCACCTAAATATAAATAAGCTGTGTTTGTTTGAAGTTGAGCACATCGAAGATTGACGTATAAAGTGGCATCTGTTTTACTTAAAATCCCAACTATTCCTGTGTATAAAAAACGATCGTGTGCTTCTACTGAAGAAATAAGATTTAAAGCTTTAT
>VFQS010003767.1_pt1 | contig 11387 bp, 10 predicted proteins | sample 3512361 | NCBI WGS metagenome assembly VFQS01 (sample SAMN10412375, study PRJNA504923) | tailings metagenome | isolation source: Relicate 1 Philex TSF3 active mining | place: Philippines | reverse complement strand
AGCGAATGTGTTATATCAAGTATTTCATGATTTGAATAATGAACTTCTAGTTCATTATTTATTTTATTGCTAACATAATTATGTATAATATTACTAATATACACATATATAAATTCAATGGTACCTAATACCAATAATTTTTTGTCAGTGGATAACCAAACAACTGCATCTAAAAATTCTTCAAAATGTAGAATCGCTTCAGTTTTATTACAAATATAATCTTTATTATGACCAATTATTTTTAAATAATCTTTGAATGTTTCAACATGAGATTTATTTCCTTTAGTACCAAATTCATCTTGCCAATTGTTTGTACAAACATTTCTTACAGCTTCATTTGATTCAGAATAGGCAATGTCTGACATGATGCAACCCCATTTTTTAACAGCCCAAAAAAATGGTTCCTGACATTTAAGAAATAATGTTAAATCCATTGATTCATCAATTAATTTTGTAAAAAATATATGAGAAGTTAATAGTCCTAATTGGCTTTCAATAAAATTTATTATATTTTGAATATTAGGATTAGAATAATTTTTTAAAGCAAGTTTAATATTTAGATTTATTTTATCAATATTATAAATAGATTTTCTTGATGAATTCATCAACAAAACAAATATATTTAGTATTTCTTTTAATCCTTTATATATGTTTTTTAATTTTTACATCAAAAATAAAGCATATTGGATTGGATTTTTCAGATAATAAAATAATTCAAAAAATAAATAAATTTGAAAATTCAATGAGTCATAAATATCCTCTTGAATCAGATTATTTTAGAATATCTCATGGTTCTAATTATTTAAATTTTTTTAAAAAACTAGGAAAATACGATTATTATTATATGTTAGATTCTAATAATAATGTATGTGGAACAGCGTGTGGTGTATTAAGAAATATTCAAGGTACAAAAACTTGGTATATTTGTGATCTAAAAGTTGATCCAAAAGCTAGAGGAAATAAGTTTAGTTTTAAATGCTTGGTCAAGGCACTAATTCCATCTTATTTAAAAGCAAATAAATGTTACGCAATATGTATGCAACCAAATAATCCAGTTGATAAATTGATATCAAAACTATATTATCCAAAAATAAAACCTACTGAGAAAATTAATATTTATTTATTAAATTATTTGGACATATTACATAACTCAAAAGAAATATCAGATTATTATGGTACTACTTTTGATTTAGAATCAAACATAGGTATTAAAGATATCATATTAGAATCAACTGGATTACCCCTAAAAGTTTTACATATTAAAAAATCTGATGTTTTAACAAAACCAATTTTGAGTCCAGAATATAAATATTTTATATCAGTATTAGCAAACGATAAGTTAAATTTAAAATTAAAAGATAATTTATTTGGATCAGCTTTAATATATTCATATAATATGGAGAATTTTGATTGGAAATTAATTAGTTCAGCAGACATTTAATTATAGGTTATTAGTTTTTAATTGTGATTAAATTGACTTGTAAAATTAATTACTTCATTTCTTAAATTTTTAATTTCTTCAGATTCCAAGTTTTTACAAAATTCATCTAATTTAGTATATGTTGAATTTATTTTAATTGCAATATTAATTGCCCTGTCAATAAAATCAGCAATATTTTTCATATTAAATTCTTTCATTCCTTTTGTAGTTATAGCACAAGTTCCAATTCTAATTCCAGATGGGTTTAATGCAGAAGTATCACCGGGAACTGTGTTTTTATTAATATATATTTCAACAGCTTCTAAAATTTTTTCAACTCTACTTCCAGTTATTTTTTTATTTTTTAAGTTTATTAAAAATAAATGATTATCAGTACCGCCTGTGACAATTTCATAATCTAAATCAATAAAACATTTTGCTAATTCCTTTGAATTCATTAAAACTTGTTTAGAGTACTCTTTAAACTCAGGAGTTGCACACTCTCTTAATTGAAATGCGACAGCAGCAATTTGATTTTCATGTGGACCACCTTGGAGACCAGGAAAAACTGCATCATTAATTTTTTTAGCCAAATGTTTCTTAAAAAATATAATTCCTGCACGCGGGCCTCTTAATGCTTTGTGAGTGGTAGTAGTAACTACATCACAAAATTCAAATGGATTATTCATTAAACCACTTGCAATAAATGCATTAATATGAGCAATGTCTGCCATTAAATAAGATTGATTAATATCAGCAATTTGTCTAAATCTTTTATAATCAAAATCTCTTGCATAAGCACTAGCACCACAAATAATTAATTTTGGTTTATTTTCAGTAGCTAATTTTTCAACTTGATCATAATCTATTAATCCATCTAATCCTACTTTATATGGTACACTCTTATAGTATGTAGCAGAAGATGTAACTTTATTAGTAGGTGTTTCAAATCCATGTGTTAAATGTCCACCAGATGGTAAATCAAGACCCATTAACGTATCACCTGGATTTAATAAAGCTAAATATACTGCAAGATTAGCAACACTTCCTGAATATGGCTGTACATTACAATCCCATTCGTTTTCATCTAAATTAAATAAATGTAATGCTCTTTTGATGCATAATTTTTCTATTTCATCAATATATTTGTTACCGCCATAATAACGTTTACCTGGTAATCCTTCTGCATATTTATTAGTTAGACAACTACCTAAACATTCAAGTACACCTTTAGAAGTGAAATTTTCAGATGCAATTAATTCAATGCCCGATTTTTGTCTTTCTTGTTCTTTACAAATTAAATTATATAGTTCTAAATCAGTATTCATATATATTAATTGTATAATTAAATCTTTATATTTGTTTAATAACTGATATATTTGTTTTAATTTTAATTAGTTCAGCAGATATATAAAAATCTAGTTTATTTATATATTACAATGATTGGTGGTAAAAAAGTTGTTTATATTGATGGTGTTTTTGATTTGTTTCACCGAGGACATTTAGAATCATTAATTAAAGCTAAAAATGCATTAGGTGATCCATCCAATACTTATTTGTTAGTTGGTGTTGTTTCAGACCAAGACTGCGCTGGTTATAAAAGAAATCCTATAATCAACGAAGTTGACAGAGTTGAAATTATTAAAAATATTGTTGGGGTTGATCAAGTTATTTTCCCTTGTCCTTTAGTTGTTGACATGAATTTTATCACATCAAATAATATTGATATGGTTGTTCATGGATTTTCAAATGAAGCTGATAGAGAAAAACAAAGACCTTTTTATGCAGAAATTAATAGCAAAGGACTGTTTCAAGAAATTGAATACTATTCTAAAACATCAACAACTGATTTAATTAATAAAATTAAACAAATGTAATAAAAAATTTCTAATAATATAACTAATATAAAGTTTTATTATTAATAATTATTAACAAATGAACTTTCCCTATACCGACAATTTTTTTAGCATTGATAGTAAACATGGATTTTTACCGATTAAAGATCCTTTAAAGAAACTACCAAGCAAATATGATAATATTCAAAATATTACAGATAATTTACCCCAACTAATTAAAAATGGTGATTTATTAGAAAAAATGGTAAATGATTTACCAAATAATATTGAGCTAGTGTCTCAAGAAACTGATATATTTATTATACAAGCTTTATATAGAGCTTATACTTTTGTATCATCCGCATATTTATTACAACCTTCATATGCAAATCAAACAGATGGTAAATATGGTAAAGGTAGAAATGTATTACCTATACAATTAACTCAACCTTTAGAATGGGTAAGTGATAAACTAGGAGTTTATCCATGGTTAGATTATCATTATGCATATAGTTTAGGTAATTATATTAAAAAAGATCCTGAAGCAGGATTGGAATATACCAATTTAGATATGGCTTGTTGTTTTTCAGGAACATCTGACGAAACCGGATTTATTATGGTACATGTTGATATTAATTCTAATTCACCTAATTTAATAAAGGGTATTGAATTGTTTAATTCAAATAAAAAAGAATCTTTACAATTACTATTAGATACTATGTGCAAAATTAATACAAGAAGAAAAACAATGTGGACTGCTTCAAAACCTTCCAATTATAACAATTTCAGAGCATTTATTATGGGAATTAAAGGTAATGATGAAATTTTTGACGAAGGAGTTAAATATGAAGGATCAAGTAATCTAGAATTGAGAACATATCGGGGGCAATCAGGATCTCAAGACGATATTATTCCAACTGTAGATATTTTTTCTGGCTTGTTTAAATATTACCCTGATAATGTGTTAACAAAATATTTGTTAGATATGAGAACTTATAGACCCAAACCAGTTCAAAATTTTTTATCTGATTTAGAAAATAACTACATTAATATTGATGAATTAGATACAGAAGAATTAAAACTATTATATAATGTGGTAGACCAAGTATATTGTTTTAGAAATGGTCATTGGATGTTTGTGCAAAAATATATTATGGAAAATACCAAATATCATGTGGCAACTGGAGGCACCCCAATAACCACTTGGATTCCTAATCAAATTGAAGCAGTTTTAGAATATATGAGAATAATTTTAAATAAAATTGACGATCAAGAATTTTTGAATGACAAAAAAGCTGACTGGGATTATAAACATAGTGTACTATTATCGCAATGTAAAGAATTATCAAAAATAAATTATGATATTAAATTAGTATATAATTATGAAGGAAAGTTAGCAGAATATTAGATAAAATAAATTATACAACAAATTGAATATTAAATAAAATTTTTATTCACCATACTTTTTTAAGTTATGTGGTAAATATAAATTGGTAACAGAATCACCTTCTGGATAATCTTTAAAGCTTACTTTAAATTGCTTGTATTCATTTGGAGTATTTGTATATCGATGGCGAATTCCAACTACAACTCCTTCTGTACCAAATGGTACTTTTTGTATTGTTCCAATTTCATATTGAGCAGGACCAGTTGTAATAACCCTGTCACTAATTTGGTATTCTTTTTTAGTATAATTGGTATTAGATGTGGGCATTAAAATTTAAATATTAATCTTATTAGTAAATTAATATTTCAATTTATTTAATATGTTTATAAAATTACACTGTTATTTCAATTGGTAAATTATTCAAATTGTTATTAATAGAATTTAAATTTGTGGTTATATTAGTATCTATATTTGCACCCACATCAATATCTACATTATTTAATCCATTAATATAAACATCTGTACTGGTCCACTTGGTTCTACACATTGGACAAGTTCTGGAATTGGCTGATTTTTTATTTAACCAAGATTGTAAAACCTCAGCATTAAAATTGTTTTTACATTGGGTACAACTCATATATTTTGTATTGGGTGCAATATCGTCATAAGATATAGGACAAAATTTATGATCTGGATCATCTATTAATTTGTAAACTGGTTCCTTTAATTTATTAACCGGTTCATTATTCCATGTTCCTGTATTATAATTAAAACCTGTTGTAAATGTTGGAGTAAATTGAATAGGTGCTCTTAAATCAGTTGATATGTTAACAGTATAATCCCCATATCTTAACCCACCCATACCAGAAGCTTGTCTAAATATATTTAAACCCATACTGTATAATTTAATATGATTCATATTTGAGTCAAAATTAACTTCCATATGTACTGTATCAATTCTTGAAAAATTTATAGATCCAATATATGAATCAGTTGTTATATCATTAAATGTTTTATCAACATTAAAGGGCATCCATAACATGTTTTGTGATATTTTTTTGCATTTGGTTTTAACTAAAAATCTATTAAAATCAAACCTTTCAATATTGTTAAGCCATAACTTAATTCCTTTAATTTGATCTACATTCGCACACTGAATAAAAAATCCTTTAATTAATCCATCCATGTTTATACGAAATTTGTAGGTGGATGCGGTTGTTTCTAAATTGTTTCTATCTGGTACAATATCAACTGTTGACATTTGTTGAATAGGTACTTCAATAGGCTGTTGTACAAGCTGTCTCCTTGGTTCTGTTTCTACAAAAACTAATTTACTTACTATACCATAAGCATTAAAATGTTGTGACACCAAATTTATTTCAGAAATATTAGATAATTTAAAATTAACTTCATGATATTGTAATCCAATTATTTTGATATCTTTAAAAAACATGGAAAAACATAAATCAATATATATTTTACCATCAACTATTTGTGGTTCATTTAAATTCATTAAAAAATCCAACGGTAATTGTATTATGGATGATGCGCCAATTTCCATTTTAAGAGTTTGGTCTTTTAGTATTTGTTTAATATCATTTATATTTGCTTCCGGATTAATTAAGTTTAGTTCCAAATATTCTGGAATTATTATATCTGAAGATCTTGTTAATGTAATCCGCTGATTTAAATTTTGACTTGAAAAAGTATAATAATCGTATGCTATGTTAGCTGGTACATGTGTGTTTTGATGCCCATAAGCAACCAAGCTAACTAAAGCACCATGTTGAGTATTTGTACTTGTGTTTGTATTTATATTTATATTAGATGACGTATTTATTGGTGGGGTATTTGGTTCTGGTGTTGGTATTAAATTAGTAATTGAATTTATTAGTGTGTTTATTATTGTGTTTGATGCCGGTGCTGTACCTGATGCTGTACCTGATGCTGTACCTGATGCTGTACCTGATGCTGTACCGGATGATGTACTTGATGATGTACTTGATGATGTACTTGATGATGTACTTGATACTGTAGCATTTGTTGAGGATACCCCTGATCCAATCCATGTATTGAATCCTCCTTCTGCCATACTCGCCACTCCTGACATTTTCTTTTCCTCTTTTAGTATTTTAAGTTACTAAACCTTTAAATTGATTCGGTTTTAATTATTTAATGTTTTGAATATTATTAAAAACCAAATTAAATTAAGTTAATTTTTGTTTTACAGGATTCTAACTTAATAAAAAAAATAAAAAAAATTTCGCGCGTACTGTTAACAGGGCTACCGTTAACACTGTTAACACAATCGAATGTTTATGCTTTAATGATACTATTTTGTTAACATTTTCTATGTATTCTGATGGTATATTTTTGATTAAAAATAATTTATCGTAAAAATACAAGTTTAACAATACTAAAAAAGTGTTAACATAGGTAGTACCGGGTAGTACTGGCATGGAAACAACGGTAGTACTTTGGTAGTACTCGGTAGTAAAATTATATTTTCATTTAAAAATTAATAATATTGTTATTTTAATGGAAAACAATTCAAATAAAAATTATAATTGTGAACATTGTAATAAAATTTATAAATCAAGAGTTGGACTGTGGAAACATAATCAAACATATCACAAATTATTTGATCTCACGAATACTGTTATTGAAAATAGTAATAATAATAAAACTGAAACCAAAGCATACGATTGTGTTTATTGTAATAAAAAATATACTAATAAATTTTCCAAATATAAACATCAGGCAAAATGTAAATTAAACACTGATCAAATAAATGACTCTAGTCAAATAGAAAAAATTAAATCGGAATTTAATGATGAAATTAACAAATTGAAATCAGAATTAGAAGTTATTAAAAATAAACCTGCTACTGTTACTCACATTAAAAATATAAATAATATTAATAAAGGGGTTATAAATAACAATAAAGGACCTGTTTATAATTTTCTATCAAAACCAGGTGAAGAAAATTTAAGTATGTTAACAGAAAAAGAAATAGAATATATTTTAGAACAAGAAATGAATTGTTTAGTCTATATGGTTGAGTTGTTAAATTTTAATGAAAATTTACCAGAGAATCATTCATTTTGTACAACCGCATTAAATGACAAATATATTAGTACATTAAATACAGAAACTTTAATGGTGGAAAAGAAAAGGAAAAAAGATTTTTTTGATTTGATGTTAAATAATGGACTTAAAAATATAAAGGCTTTGTATGACAAGTTAAAATATAAGAAAACACCGAAAGCTTTAAAATTTAAACAAACAATTGATAATTTAACCGAATATGTAGTTATTAATCATAAGGGTAAAAAAGCATATGTTGAAATGATGAATACCTTATCATTTAATAAAAGACATATAACACAATCAACATGGTTTCAACTAATGAATAATCAAATACCACAAAGAGGATCTGGAACAGAAGAAGATATTGAAAGCAAAGATAAATTGAATGATCATTTATTAATTGAAAATAAACCAAATCCATTGTTAGTTAAAAATAAAAAACAATTAATTACATTACCCGATTCTGATGAGTCATCTGATGAATCTGAAAGTGAAGAATCTGAAGAATTATTGGAAATTAAAGTACAAGGTGTTTTTTATTATATGGAACCAGAAAATAAGTTATATAAAATAGATCCGGATGGTAAAAAAGGAGAGTTTACTGGAACGCTCGTTAAAGGTAAAATTAAAAAGTCAAAAAAAGATATTGAACTGTAATTGTAACCATAATTATAAATAAAAAATTTATTTTTCTATTTATATTTAATGACCAAAAGAATTTATTGTAATGGTGTATTTGATTTATGTCATATGGGACATATAAATATTTTTAAAAATGCTTCTGCACACGGTGATGTCGTTGTTGGAGTTCATTCGGATGAAGCTGTAGCTAGTTATAAAAGATATCCTATTCAAACTATAAAAGAAAGAGTTGAAGCTGTTAAACATATGAAATGGGTTAGTGAAGTAATTCCTAACGCTCCTTTAGTAACTGATATGGAATTTATGAAAGCACATAATTTAGATTATATAATGATTTCAGCAGAATACGATAGTCCAACAGACCATTATTATGCGGAACCTAGAGCTAATGGTAAAATATTAATAGTTGACAGATATCCACATATGTCAACATCTGAAATAATTAATAGAATAAGATCACGCCCAGATTTGTAATTAACTAGTACCAAAAACTTTATTAACAATATCAAGCACTTGACTATTTATTTCTTTTTTATTTAATATAATTTTAAACTGAATTAATGAGTTGAATTCATTAATTTGAACAAAATAATCCAAGTTATATTTTTTTAATTCTTGCCAAATAGATTTAGAATTAGAGTATTTGCTATTAGGTTTTTTCATAATTGTAATAACAATAGGATTTTCTATTAAATAATTTATTTTAGCATCTGATAATATTTTTGTAATTCTTTTCATTTCTTTTGAAAAATATTTTCTGATTTTGTTTTGATAATCAATATCATTTAATACTCCTAGCGCTATCTTTTCATAAAATGTATTTATTGGATATTTGATATAATTTCCAATAATTTTATTTAATTCATTTTTGGCAACTGAATAACCTAAATGAATCCCAGGTAACGAATAAAACTTGGAAAATGTGTTTAAACAAATTATTGATTTTGGTGATTTTAAATAGTCTCTCATTTTAATTTTTTTATCAGATATTACAAAATCATCATAACAAAAGTCAATAACAATAGGAATATTAAATGGTACTTGTTTTATAAAATTATCAAAATCATTTTTATCAAGTGGTGCAATTAAATAAATTAATCTAGTAAAGCTGTCAATTTTATCTAATATACCAGGATAATTTGGTATCTGATAATTATCTTTTATTAAATATTCAACATCAACTAATTCAGCACTTGTTTTTATTTTAGATATCCAATTTAGTCCACAACCAACAACATTATGATGAGGTGGTACAAATATATTAATCGCACGGTCTAGAGTTTCAAATAACCCATGAAATAAAAATATATCACATTGCTTAACACCGTGTATTTGAGCTATTTTTTTAATTAATTCACCAGAATTATTATTATATCTACACAATTCTTTTTCTTTTATATTTGGTTTCATAAAATTTTCTCCGTTATTAAGATTTGATTTAATTTCATCCATTATAGTATAATCATCTAAAAAAGGCCAGTGCATTTCTAAATAATAACCAATTCTTTGGTCCTTAATATTGGATGAATAAAATTCTCTACCAGTAACCGTATTCCAATCATTATCTAAAATAAAATTAATACCTGGCAATATTTCTTTTAAATTTTGTTCAAGGTTTTTATTATAACCATTTAATTTGGTGCCGTACGGTTTATCAATTTTTAAACTTGTAAAACCAATTGCTTTTTTGTAATATTCTTTAGATTTTAGTTTGATATATGAATTAAGGTTACTTTTTATTAACATATAAGTATCAACAATTTTATTATCAGAATATAACCTATTATCAGTTGATAAATTAATAATTTTACCATTAGGTTTAATCAAAGGTATGATTTTTTCAAACAACTTGATAGTATTTACATAATTTGTATTAATTTGATAATCTAAAATATGAGAAGAACTATCCCAAAAACTATTTATAAAAATATCTATTTGACCATATTTATTTTTAATTGTATCAACAAAATTATTAATTTCTTGGTCATTTGAAAAATTAGCTTGTATATAGTGATTATCATTATTTGAAGTTTGTTTTGAAGAACCATTTAAAGATGTTGGCTTTGAGGTACCGTGTTTAAGCACGCTAGAATCTTTGTTTACAAAGATGGTACCTTGTTTAATTACTAAATATTTTTCGGGATCTAAATTATCTCCAATCATTTGACCAATTCCTTGAGATGATCCTGTAATTAGCACAACTAATTTATCAGATTTATTTGTAAATTTTTCATTTATATTTAGATTTACATTAATTTTATAATTGGTGATCCAAACAATTAGTCCTAATAATATTAAATAATTTATATATTTATTAAACATTGTTTATTATATAATTAAAGAAAGCTAGAAAAATAATTGAAAAATAATTAAATTTGCTGTTTAATTTACAATTTATAATGGATAGTATATGCGATATTGATAGTATAGAACAAGAGTATTACCAACATGTACAAGAAATATCTGGTTTAACAAAAGAACAAATAATAAAGAAACAGTCGCCAGATTTTAATTTGAACCAAACTTTTCCATTTATTTCAAAACAAGTTCATAAAACAAAGACAGTACCTGTTTTTGACGATTATATTGGTGTTGATGAACAAATAAGCGAACTTGTGTATTGGTTAAATAAAGATTATTCACTAACAACAAATTCATGTCAACATACAACTTATGGTTGGGTTCATATTCATTGTAATTGGATAAATTTTTATAAATGGTGGCATCATATTAGCTTTCTGAGTAATCAAAAGAAAATAGTCAAAGGAATTCCACAATATTTAAATTTTGATCATGAAATAAAAAACGAGCGCGAATTAATTAAAATATCAATGGGTATAGAACCAAAAGTTTATTTTGAATTGACTAAAAACGATGTTAGTAATTTGGTAGTTATGTTTGAACAATTATATGGATCATCTTTATCATTAAATTTAAATCAAAATCAAAATCAAAATCCTAAATTATAGTTTTTTTATAAAAATTGATTAATAGTAACATTGGACTATAATTA
>VFQS010003766.1_pt1 | contig 11388 bp, 12 predicted proteins | sample 3512361 | NCBI WGS metagenome assembly VFQS01 (sample SAMN10412375, study PRJNA504923) | tailings metagenome | isolation source: Relicate 1 Philex TSF3 active mining | place: Philippines | reverse complement strand
CCGATTGAAAAAGAATCTTTGGTTGAAGGTGCTGCGCTTAGAACCGTAAGGCCTGCGCTAGAAGTGAAAGCGGGAGAAGTCCTGATTGATGTTTCATTCTCTGCCCCACCTGGACAAAAACTCGATGAGCGCTATGGACCATCCAGTTACCTCGTCGTTAGCTCAACACCAAAAGAATTGCTCCTTGAAGGAGCTGGCTCTTCGGTTGAACTGAAGCGACAGATTGTTCTGAACCCTGCGATTAGCGAGGGAGTCCTGCACGTTGCCGCCAAGGGAGCATCTTGCGACGAATCCGATGAGGCAGCCCAGTGTCACATCCACCAGCAGGATTGGGGAATTCCGATCAAGGTTTCAGAAGCTGGCGTAGGGGTTGTTGAGCTGGTCTTGGCAGGCAAGGGAGCCCTTTCTTAGCCAAAGCCCGAAAATCGTTGGGTTTGTTTTTCTTGGCGGAGTAGTCTTTCGCACATGACCAACAGCGCAGTTGAAAAAAAGCCCCGCGGGACATTTGCCTGGGCTCTTTGGGATTGGGCAGAACAACCATTCCCCACCATCTTCTCCACTTTTATCTTTCCGATTTACATAACCAGCGCCGCCTTCGGACCTGAAGAGGACACTTCTCGAGCACTTGGCCTGGCAGCCACCTTCGCAGGTATTGCGGTGGCTTTAGTGGCACCCGTGTTTGGAAGAAGAAGTGATGAGGCAGGAAGACGAAAGTTTTGGCTGCTGATCAACACGCTTTTACTGGCTGGTGTCATGGCGAGTCTTTACTTCATCGAACCGACAGCCGAGATGCTTTGGCTTGGTTTGATTATTTTCTCGTTTGGTGGATTTGTGCAGGAGATTGCGTTTATCAATTACTACGCAATGCTCAAGCAAGTAACAACTCCTTCCAACATTGGAAAAATTTCTGGTTTCGCCTGGGGCCTTGGCTACATCGGTGGAATTATTCTGCTCTTGGTTTCGCTGGTTGGTTTCATTCAAACCGATACACCGTGGTTTGGAATTCCAACCGAGAATGCTCTAAATGTTCGCTCGGTCTTCTTGTTCTCAGCAGTTTGGTTCATCGTCTTTTCGATTCCGCTGTTCTTGGCTGTTCCGGAAATACCAGAAAAGCCAAATCGCGTAAAAGAGAACATCATTGAAAGCTACTTCAAGCTCTGGGCACAGCTGAAATCTTTGTATAAGCAAGCACCAGAAACTTTGAAGTTCTTGATTGCGAGTGCTATCTATCGTGATGGCTTATCTGGGGTATTTGCATTCGGTGGAGCACTGGGTTCACTGGCGTTTGGTTTTGAGCTTGCAGAGGTGATTCTGTTTGGTATTGCTGCCAACGTGATGGCTGGTATTGGTGCTGCTATCGGTGGTGTGCTGGATGACAAGATCGGCGGCAAGCGCGTAATCATGGGATCCCTGCTTGGTTTAACCGTTGCGGGCTTTGGTGTGTTTGCATTTGCATCACTAGGGCCAATTACCTATTGGGTTGGCGGTCTTGCATTGACTCTGTTTGTTGGTCCTGCGCAAGCTGCTTCCAGAACTTTCGTTGCTAAGTTCACTCCCCCTGGACGTGAGGGTGAGGTGATGGGTCTTTACATGACAACAGGTCGCGCTGTTAGCTTCCTCAGTCCACTGCTTTGGACCACTGCGATTTCAGTTGCACTGTCAATGGGAATCAACAATGCACAGGCGACGGTTTGGGGAATCCTTGGCTTGATGGTTGTGCTGGTCGCAGGAATATTGCTACTGGCTCGAGTAAGCCCGAACCCTCAAATAATTACTGATTAAGTGGTTCGTTTCCAACATCGGTGATGTGAAAACGAAGGTGTGAGCGGGAAGCTGTTGGTCCGCGCTGACCTTGATATCTAGAACCGTACTTCTCGCTGCCGTATGGGTTTTCACTTGCCGATGAGAGTTGGAAGAAGCAAAGCTGACCAATCTTCATACCCGGCCAGAGTTTGATTGGCAGTGTTGCCACATTAGAAAGCTCAAGCGTGACGTGACCTTCAAAGCCAGGGTCAACAAAGCCAGCAGTTGAGTGAGTGAGTAGTCCTAGTCGACCCAGCGAGCTCTTGCCCTCGAGTCGGGCTGCAATGTCATTAGGAAGGGACACGTATTCGTAAGTGGAACCCAGAACAAACTCTCCTGGATGCAGAATGAATGCTTCATCTGAGGCAACCTCAACGAACCTGGTTAGCTCATCCTGCTGCTCACGCGGATCGATAAATGGATACTTGTGATTGTCAAAAAGACGGAAGAACCGATCAAGTCTTACGTCAATACTGCTTGGTTGCAGTAAATCTAGGTTTAGCGGATTGAGCTTGATGCGACCGGCATCAAGTTGTTTTCTGATATCCCCGTCTGAGAGCAGCATGCTGGAAAGGGTATCAGTGGCTGAGGCCGATTTTTTGATGAATGCGCTTGAGCCACTTCGGAGCCCACCAGTTAGCGGATCCAAGCAGCCTCATAATTGCAGGAACTAGCAACGCTCTCACGACAGTTGCATCCAGCAAGATTGCGAAGGCGATTCCAAGACCCAGCATCTTCATGATTGAGACGCCACTCGAACCAAAAGCACCAAAGGTGACGGCCAGAATCAAAGCAGCGGCAGTGATGATGCGACCAGAGCGCTGAAGACCCAATGCCACCGAATTCACAGTGTTGAAGCCAGCATCATGTTGTTCTTTGATTCGGCTCAGCAGGAAGAGCTCGTAATCCATTGAAAGACCAAAAGCAACCAAAGCAATCATCACTACCGATGACGTATCAATTGTTCCGGTAACCGAATACTCACCTAGCAACCATTGCAGCTCACCGTTTTGGAAAATCCATGAGACCAAACCGAGCGTTGCACCCAGTGACAAAACATTCAAAAGAATTGCCTTGATTGGTATCAACACACTGCCTGTGAACAGGAAGAGAATGATGAACGTCGTGATAAATACCCAGATTGCAGCTATTGGCAGCGCCCCTTCAATTCCCTGTTGTGAGTCTGTGTAGAACGCTGCACCGCCACCAATCAAAACCTCATCCAAGTTGGTTTCTATAGAGCGAAGATTGATAACTACTTCCATGCCATCCGGGCTTCTGGTTTCAACATCAGTGATTGCGTTGATGCGAACCCAGTCTGTTGACTCTTCTGTTGGGACAATGGCAACGCGAACGATGTTGTCTTGTTCCTGCACATCGTCAATGAAGGTGTTTATCTCAGAATCACTGCCCTTCACCAAGATCTCAATTGGCGAAGACTCTCTTCCTTCAAAGCGCTCGCGCAGCAAATCACTGGCAACATGGGCCGGATTGTCCTTAGGCAAAACTCGATCATCGACCTGACCAAAGACGACCTGGCTGGACAGTGAGAATAGGCCAGATAGGAACAGCACACTTACAAACAAAATTGGCAGAGGCCTGCGCATAGTGAAGCGAGCGATCTTCTCCCAGATGCCGGTGTCTTTGGGTGTCAGGTCACGTTTGATTACTCGCAACTTGTTCACCCGGTCGCCCAGCAAATTCAACATTGCTGGAATCGCAATTGCTGCACCGATAACAGCCAAGGTCACAACCGAAACTCCAGCTAGGGCAAATGATTGCAAGAAGTACTGCGGGAAGAACGCCATTGAAACCAAAACCAGCGCGACGGTGAGACCAGAGAAAACAACGGTCTTACCAGCAGACGCAACGGTGTTTATAACTGATGTTCGAACATCATTTCCAGCTGCTCGTTCTTCTCGGAATCTATTCACCACTAAGAGGCTGTAATCGATGCCGAGTCCAAGGCCGAGGCCGGTAATCAGATTAAGAGCAAAGATTGAAACATCAGTGAATTGGCTTGCAGCCCAAATCACAAAGAATGATCCGAGAATTGCGAGGCCACCAACGAATAGTGGAAGCCCGGCTGCAACAAGTGAACCAAACACAAAGAGCAAAAGAATTATGACTATCGGAACGGCGACTATTTCTGCTCGAATAATATCGCTCTCAATTTGTTCATTGATGGCTTTAGTTACTGCTCCGAACCCGGAGACGTGCACCTCTGCACCGCGGTAATCGCCGGTGTAGGTTTCAACAATTTCTTTGACAACTGGTGCTTGTGAAATTGAGTTATCAAGATCAACCAAAAGATAAATCAGTTTTCCATCTTCGCTCTTGAGCTGCGGTGGAGAGCCAAGCATGTAATAGTTGACTGCAGAATCAACGCCCTCGATGTCGGCAATCTCATCAGTGAGATCCATAACCAAATCAAGGTGAACTGGTTTCATTTGTGAATCAAGATCATCTGCATCAGATGGCAAATCAACTAAAACAATAAGTTCTGCTGGATCGACAGCAAACTCACTCTCGAGTAGGTCATTTACTAGAGCAGAGTCTGAATTTGGATTGTCATAGCCACCGCCCTGAAGGTTTCCGAATACTTGAAAGCCCCAAATTGTAGATAGGGCAATTAACCCCACAAAGCCAAATAGGACGATTTTTGAGTGGTTAACAATTGCTTGGCCGAGCCGGCGCATTGGATCCTTACTGAGATATACCTTGAGTAGATAACCAGAAGTTGTGCAAAAATTCCTGAATGGTCAAAAAACACCTGCAAAGAAGCTGGATTTACCTATTCCTCTCGATTTCTGGGCTAGTTACTGCCTGGATCTTCAACGCCCTGGCAGTCTTTGAGCAGGCCGACTATCTAGCCAGCTGGTTTGGCTCAGCCGTTGACTGGGTCCTCTCACTTGACCTGCTGATTGTGATTCTGGCAACGGTTGCGTTCATGCTCTCAGAAGCCAAGAGATTAGGAATGAAGAATGTCTGGCTTTACTTCCTAGCCTCCGGAATTACTGCCGCCGCATTTACTTTTCCGCTCTTCATGTTCTTTCGAGAGCGCAAGATTCTCAAAAACAAACTCGCTGGTGGAGCATTAGAGCGCTTTGAGTTTGATAATCACACGGTCGACATTTGGTCACCACCAACCTTGAATTCAAAAACACCAATTGTTGTGATGCACGACGGAAGAAACATCTTTGATGAGCAGGACAGCTTCACCGGTAAAACTTGGGAAGTGCTAACCGCCCTGAGAGAAGAAGTCCGCGGGGAATTGCCATTGGTAATTGCAGTTTGGGGATTGAGCGACGAAACAAGAATCAGAGAACTGTCGCCTCAAAAGATCTCGGATGCGCATCCGGAGTTCTGGGATATCTTCCCAGCTGAATACAAGACAACTGGAATTGACAGCTTTGGTGATTCCTATGTTTCACTGATTGCAGATGCGATTGTGCCTTTCGCTCTTGAGAGATATGGGATAGAGCACTCCCCAACTCGAACAGCGGTCATGGGCGCATCAATGGGTGGATTGATTTCACTTTATGCAATGGCAGAAAGACCGAGTGTTTTTGGAACAGCCATTTGTTTTTCAACTCACTGGCCATTTGGTAAAGAAGCAATGGTTGAAGAACTTGTTGGCATGCTGCCGAGTGGATCTACCCACAGAGTTTGGACTGACACCGGAACCAAAGAACTTGATCAGTACTATCCGCCCTTCCACGCACTGGCAAAAGAAAAACTAATTGCGAAGGGGTATCAAGAGCCAGAGAACCTAGTTGCAAATGTTTATCCCTACACGGGACATCATGAAAGCTACTGGTCTAGAAGGGTGGCAGATGCTCTGAACTGGTGGCTAAAGGCTCCAGGTCGAGATGGGCAGTAGCTGGCTTTCCTGACATAAAGCGAACTACATCAGGATCAACCATTACATCTTTCATAGAGATTGGTCTTGTCAGATAAAGACCGCCCATGGATCTCACTCTTGAGAGAGCAACATAGGTTTGTCCTGGCGAGAATGCTCCGCTTCCCATATCAATTTGAACTTCGTCATAGGTCTGACCCTGCGACTTGTGAATAGTTACTGCCCAGGCTAAACGAAGTGGAATCTGCTTGAACTCAGCCAAGGTGATTGGGACCAAAACCTCACGAACCTTGCCGGTGTCCTCATCAAAGTCTTCTTCGATTTCGTAGCGAATCTTTTCCCAAGTGGAGGGCCCGACTTCAATTTCTTCACCATCAACATCAACAATCACAGCACCCGATGACGGCAGATCAACTACGTGACCAATGGTTCCATTCACCCATCTGCGCGTACGCTGACCACTGCTGTCCTTGAACATGCTGCTGTCGTCATTTTTGATAAACATCACTTGAGCACCAACTTTTAGTTCCAGTTGAGTCTCTGCAGGAAGTGCTTTTCCAAAAGCTCTCTCAGCACCCTCTGAATAGACGGCTTGAAAAATTTTTGGTTTTGCTTTGATAAGCGACATTCGGTTGCGATTGACTTGATTCACTTTTTCATTGATGGTTGCAAGGCGAATGACATCATCGTTGTCAGGTGCTCGATTGCCGGCTTCGTTTAGTTCATCCAGCATGTCCTTAGTGATGGTGCCATCGCGCAGGGCATTCAGAATTTCCTTGAAGCGCTCGTCGGACTGTCTAAAGATTTGAGATAGCTCAAATCGCTCAATGCCTGCTTCGCGCCAAACATGGGCATCAAAGAACCAAAGAGATTGGTAGTTGTCTTCGATGTATTTGCGCTCCTGTGGGTCATGTGGCGCTACCGGCGCCAACTGGTAGGGATCGCCAAACATGACAATCTGAGCCCCACCAAACGGAATCTTCCTCTTGCCTCTTGCAATGCGCATGGCTCTGTCGATGGCATCCATCATGTCGGCTGAAACCATTGAGATTTCATCAATTACCAACATGTCCAGTGCTCGAAGCACTTCTCTGGTGCGCCGGGACATGTGGCGGCCAATGTCAACTTCACCCAAGATTCCCAGGGGAAAGGTAAAAAGAGAGTGAATGGTGACACCGCCAACATTGAGCGCCGCAACACCGGTTGGTGCGCAAACCGCAAATGTTTTTTCCGTGTTTGCAGTCAAATAACTCAACAGAGTTGATTTACCAGTTCCAGCGCGACCGGTGACGAAAACGTGGTTGTCGGTCAATTCAATGTAATCAAAGAGAGCTTGTTGCTCAGACGAAAGGTCAATAATCATCTCTTGTCCTTCGCCTGATTAATCTTTGCAAGCATTTCGTTGTAGTCACTGAGGTCCTGGTTGCCAGTTCGGTCGCTAGCTCTATCGAGCCTCTTTCTTTCTCGGTCATCAGATCTCGACCACTGATAAACAACCATCAAGGTAATAACTATGGTTGGAATTTCTCCAACTCCCCAGGCAAAAGCACCGCCTGCTGCCTGATCGGTTAGTGGGTCATCGCCCCAGGCTCTCCCCATCGAACCAAACCAGTCGGCCAGCAACAAGCTCTTCTCATTCATAAGTCCCAGGCCAAAGAAAGCGTGGAAGGCCATTGTTCCAATCAAGAGCATCAGCTTGAGTGGGAAAGAAGGTTTGTGGGGCTGCGGATCAATTCCAATCAGCGACTGCACGAACAAATAGCCAGTAATCAAGAAATGCACAATCATCCACTGGTGACCAAGGTGCTCTTCGGTTGCCCATCTAAATAGTGGCGTGTAATAAAACAAAACTAAGGACATTGCAAAGTTGAATGCGGCAAACAGCGGGTGAGAGATAAACCATGCGTATGGTGTGTGCACCGCCCAGAGTGCCCATTCTCTTAGTCCCCATGATCCATCTTTTCGTGCCTGCTGGACACGGGTTATCAAGGTAACGGGAGCGCCTGGCACCAACAAAACCGGCACAAGCATTGAGAGCATCATGTGGCCAACCATGTGCATGCTGAACAAAAACTCTTGGTAGGCATTGGGAGCACCATTTGTCACATAGAGCAAAACCAGCATTCCCAAAATCCAAGAGACGGTTCTAGCAACTGGCCAACTATCTCCTCGCTGGCGAAGGCGCATCACGCCGTAGAGATAGAAAACAATTGCACCAACAGAAACACCTAGCCACAACAAATCAATATCCCAAACCGTCAGCCAGCTCATTGGAGTTAGCTCCGGTGGAAGAGGATCACCGGTGAGAATTTCAGCGGGAGTAAGCGGAGCAAACTCGTTTGGATTCTCTGGCAGCGGTGTTGCGGCGAGCGCCGTGCCAAGTCCAATTGCTGCACCCATTACAAACAGTTCAAATGCAACCAGCGACCAAAAAGTACTGGCTTTCTCTTTGATCTTTTCAACCAGTCCTGCTCGGTATCGAACACCCAGCACTCCCAGAACAAGCAGCAACGTTGCTTTGCCAATTAGCAGCAAGCCATAAGGACTAAACAAATCAGCTGGTTGATAAAGCCGAATAAAGCCAGACACCAAACCGGAGCTGGCAACAAGTGCAAAGGAAATCAGCGCCAGCGTTGAATACCTAGCAACTAACACTCCTGCCCGCTCACCCGTTCTTGAAAGTGCAAAAAGTGCTACCAACCCACCAACCCAAATAGTCACACCAACCAAATGCATCAGCATTGAATTGACGGCCAGTGAGTGTCCAGCATCAGATGATGCGTGACCCGACTCAGCCAGTGGATAAAGTCCAGCCAACGCGATAGCTGCATTGACCGCCCCCATCCGCTGGCCCTGGAAGGCGATGGTGCTCAGGCTCAGTAGCAGGGCGATGGCCAGGTTGATGGCAAGCAGGTTGCCCAGCTCAATCTCGGTTGCAAATAGCCACAGGCTTTCACTAAAGACTGGGCCATAAGAAATGGTGCTGCCAGAGACATTCAAGTAAGTCAGGATGAAATAGCTGGCGGAAGACGCTAGCCACAAGCTGGCAGCCCAGCTACTGACTGGCTGCAGAGTCTTTCGCTCATCTTGATTGGCAGCAAAAGCTGACAACACCAGTGAACCAACTGCCACCGCCATCGACAGATTCATGATCAGCTTGCTGATCGGTGCACCCCAGCGAACAAACGGACCTGGATCCGCGAGGGCTAATGGCTCAGCTCCGCCGCCAATTACAAGTCCAGCAGTGATGGTAACCAGCGCAGCGAAAGCAACGATTGCGATGCTGCGCAGAATGCTAAGAGCTAGCTTTTGACTCACCTACCGAGCCTCGGGAAAAAGCGGGGCGTCTTCTCGGCATAGGCCTTGTATTGCGGATACTTTTCGCGAAGCATGCTCTCTTCCCAATCGGCCTTCAGGCTAAGAAGAGAATAAAGAAGCAGGTAAACAATTACCTGCGGCCAGTAGCCACTATCCAGAATCACCCCAAAGCCCATCAACAAAAGAGCAAAGTAAATCGGATGACGAACTCTTGAATACATCCCTGTTGTTACCAACTGACCGTTGTCCTTTGGAATTGGCATGGCAGTTAGTGAATTGCCTAGGGCTAAGAATGAATAAAGAAGAAGTGCGGAGCCAAGCAAAATAAAGCCAACGCCGATGATCCCAATTACCTCACTGGCAGCGCCATAAGGCTGCTCCATTCGAGGAGATAGAACCAGCAGGAAAATCAGCAGAAACTGCAGGGTGACATAGAACCAGGCTCGGCTTTTTTGATTCATGAAATAACCCTAGGGCTTAAATACAAACGGCGCCCAGCTTTGGGCGCCGCTTGAAGTGTTTCTAAGACTACTTAACTGCAGCCTTCATCTTGCTTCCTGCAGAAACCTTTACGGTCTTTGATGCAGGAATCTGGATGGTGGCGCCAGTCTGTGGGTTACGACCGGTGCGTGCCTTGCGGTGACCAACTTCAACGCTGAGGTAACCAGGAATGGTTACCTTCTGGCCCTGCTTTAGGGCAGCCATCAGTGTGTCAAACAAGCCATCAATCACGCGGCCCACAGCAGCTTGCGATTCGCCTGTGTGGCTTGCAATCGCGGCAACAAGTTCGCTCTTGTTCATGTGGTCCTCCTGGAGTTTGTTAGGGACATAAATGTCACTGCCAACTTATAGCCCGTAAATACAGGCCTAGCAGGCATCTCTCGGCGTGTTGGATAGAAAACCGCATAAATACGCGGTTTTTGTCCCTTTTGGGTTGTTTTGACCGATTTGGATAAAAGAAAACCCGCCTAGTTAGGCGGGCTGTCTTGAAACTTTTTTACCAAGAAGACTTGGTAACACCAGGAAGTTCTCCCTTGTGTGCCATCTCGCGGAAGCGAACACGGCTAACACCGAACTTGGAGAGAACACCACGTGGGCGTCCGTCAACGAGATCGCGTGAGCGAACACGAGTTGGGCTTGCGTTACGAGGAAGCTTCTGCAGACCAATGCGAGCCTCTTCACGAGCCTCAGCGGTTGCGTTTGGGTCAACCAAAGTCTTCTTTAGCTGCGCACGCTTTTCTGCGTAGCGCTCAACTACAACCTTGCGCTGCTCGTTGCGAGCAATCTTGCTTTTCTTTGCCATTTAGCGCTCCTCGCGGAATTCAACGTGCTTGCGCACTACTGGGTCATACTTCTTCAAAGTGATGCGATCTGGGTCGTTGCGGCGGTTCTTCTTAGTTACGTAGGTGTAACCGGTGCCAGCGGTTGACTTCATCTTGATGATTGGACGAATGTCCTTGTCTTTTGCCATTGCTCTTCCTAGATCTTCTCGCCGCGAGCAATTAGCTCAGCAATCACGGAATCAATTCCGCGGGAATCAATAACCTTCATGCCACGAGGGGAAACGGTCAGTGTGACCTTGCGTCCCAGTGATGGAACGAAGTAAGTCTTGGACTGCACGTTTGGGTCAAAACGACGCTTGGTCTTGTTCTGGGCGTGCGAAACCTTGTGACCGAACTGCGGTCCAGTCTGCGTCACCTGGCAGTAAGCTGCCATTTTTCCTCCTTGGGCGCGTTTACCCAACTGCATGATTTTGGGATTGTTTTGGGGCTAGGCCCCGACAACCCCCCAAGTTTAGGTGAAAGCTGGCCTTTGGGGCAAGTCCTAGTTAGCGGCAGCGGGAGCACAGGCCAGTTAGTTCGACCTGGTGAGAGACCCCTGAAAACCCGTGTTTTTTGGCCATTTTCTCGATCTGCTCTTCAAAGCCTGAGAGCTCAAACTCAACGGCCTTTCCGCAGCTGAGGCAGGTCAGGTGATGGTGGTGCTCGGGTTGGCAGATTCGGTATCTGGCTTCTCCATCTGCCAGCAGGCTGTCAGCAATGCCCTGTTCAACCAGCTCCGTTAGGGCTCGATAGACGGTTGTTAGGCCAAGCTTCTTACCTGTTCTTTCAATCTTCTGGTGCAGCTGCTGGGCTGATAGAAACTCTTCGGTTTTGCTTAGCTGATCAATCACAGCTGTCTTCTGCCAGGTATTGCGCTTTTGAATCATGCTCTCGCCCTCACAAAAGCAATTCCTCTAGCAATTAGATAAATAAGGAAAGAGATAGTGGTGACATAGGGGCTAATCGGAAGCGTTCCGCCAAGAGCCAGCAGGGTTCCTCCAACCATTGAAACTAGCGCAAAGCTAACACTCAAGATTGGAACCAAAACCTGTGATGAGGAAAGCCGAAGGGCAGCTGCAGCTG